>ERZ1023974.7-NODE-7-length-167987-cov-33.511731_pt1 | contig 167987 bp, 120 predicted proteins | sample MGYA00380432_ERZ1023974 | MGnify/ENA primary metagenome ERZ1023974 (study PRJEB33179, sample SAMN07449058) | human gut metagenome | biome: Human-gut; feature: Human associated habitat; material: Faeces | host: Homo sapiens | place: India:Kasaragod | collected...
TCAGCAAAATATTCAAGCAAGCTTAATATTCTGCATTCGGTTTGCACTATCTTTGTATAAGATAGGCTACACCTCAGCAAAATATTCAAGCAAGCTTAATATTCTGCATTCGGTTTGCACTATCTTTGCAGAAGACAAAAACCACGTCTATGGCATTCGAAGAGGAAATAAAGCTATATGAGAGCCTAAGGTGTAAGTATCAAGCGCTTATCATCAACAAGATGGATAGAGAAGAGTACACTAAATATAACGAAGTGCTCTTTTCTACACATTCATGCGCCATCGAGGGCAACTCTTTTTCCGTGGATGACACCCGCGAGCTGAAGGAGAAAGGGCTGGGTATGATTCCTGCGGGAAAAACCCTTTTCGAGGCCTTCGAAATGCTCGACCACTTTGAGGCGTTCGAGTATGTGATGCAAAACGCGCAACACCCGCTCGACGAAGCATTGCTGAAAGAAATCAACAAGCGAGTCACTCTTCACACCATTTCTTATCGCTCTCCTGAGGCAATACCGGGCGAATACACCACCACAGATATGGCGGCAGGGGACACTGTCTTTGGCGACCATGAGCAGCTTATAGCCAAAGTTCCCAAATTATTGGAATCCACAGAAAAGGCTATCGCCTCAGCCGCAGTCCACCCCATGATACTTGCCGCCCGCTTTCATGGCTTCTATGAATACCTTCATCCGTTTCGCGACGGAAATGGCAGGACTGGAAGACTCGTCAGCAACTATATCCTTTTGCGATCAGGCCACCCGCTTCTTATCATCCCGTCCGAAGCACGCCAAGAATACATCTCCGCCCTTCGTATGATTCGAACAGAAGCAACCGACGAACACCTCGTCCGCTTCTTCTTCAAGATGGCAATGCGGAGAATGGAGGACGAACTGAAACAGAAGGCTGTAAACACCAAGCGCTTTATGACATTCGTCTTCTAACATTTTGTGGACTCAGCCCAAACCCTGCCAAGGGCAGCTTGTCTCCATGCCTAAGGGTAAGTTACCTTCATGCTTGGTGATAACTTATCTCCGGGCCTGACGATAACTTACGATCGTGGCAGGTGGAAACTTGCGATTGCGGCAGAAAGGCCACATTGCCACGAGATTTTAGCTTAAAAATACTATATATGCTTGAGTAGTTCAATTTTTCTTCGTAACTTAGTAGCGCAAAATGCAAAGCGAGTGGAATATGGCAAAAATAGTCAACAAATATCCTGTAGGAATACAGACATTCTCGAAGATACGCGAGAAAGGTTATCTCTATATAGATAAGACCCAATACATCGCGGAATTTAGAGAGAAAGGTATGAAGTTCATCTTTCTGAATCGTCCAAGACGATTCGGCAAGTCGCTCTTTGCCTCTACCCTTCAAGCCTATTTCGAGGGAAGAAAAGAACTTTTCGAAGGATTGACTATTGCTGATTACGAGAAGGAATGGGTGAAGCATCCTGTGCTTCATTTCGACCTCAGCGGTGCCAAGCACATGGGTGTGGAGCAACTGGAAAGATATTTGGCTGACATGCTTGAGGAGCAGGAGACGCTTTGGGGATACAAGACTCATCAGGTGGACGCAAACCTTCGCCTGAAAGACCTGGTGAAGAAAGCTTACGAGCAGACGGGCGAAAAGGTGGTGGTCATCATTGATGAATACGACGCCCCTTTGCTGGACGTGGTGCATGAAAAAGAGAACCTGCAACTGCTTCGCCGCATCATGCAGAACTTCTACAGTCCTTTGAAGATGCTCGACCCATACCTGGAGTTCTGTTTCATCACGGGTATCACCAAGTTTTCGCAACTAAGCATCTTCAGCGAGCTCAACAACCTCGACAATATCAGCATGTTCGACCAGTATTCGGCCATCTGCGGTATCAGCAAGACGGAGCTTACTACGCAGATGAAACCGGATGTTGAGGCATTGGGCGAAGCCCTTGGCATGACGTATGAGGAATGCCTGGCTGAGCTGACGCGATTCTATGACGGCTATCATTTCAGCGAGAAATCAGAAGATGTCTTCAATCCGTTCAGCCTGGTGAAGGCGCTGAATGCACGCAAGATTGCTCCTTACTGGTTTGGCTCGGGTACGCCAACTTATCTTATCAAGACGTTGCAGAAGTATCATGTCAACGTGATGGATATTGAGAAGAAGTCATGTGACGTGGATGACTTTGATGTTTCGCCCGAAATGATGACTTCAGCGCTCCCGCTGCTCTATCAGAGCGGCTACCTCACCATCAAAAAGTACAACCCGATGCTGCATCGTTATACGTTGGAGTATCCTAACCGGGAGGTGAAGATAGGCATGCTCAAGAGCCTTGCGCCCAACTATCTTTCGCCTATATCTCTGGACAACAACAGTCTGGTGGGTGATTTCCTGGAAAAGCTTTATGATGCAGATGTTGAGGGGGCAATGGTTCGCCTGAAGGCCTACCTTGCCAGCATCTCCAATCGTCTGAGCAACAAGAGCGAACGCGATTTCCAGACCGTGTTCTATCTCGTCTTCAACCTGATGGGCGCCCACATGCGCGTCGAGGAGGATAGTGCGGCAGGCAGGGCCGACGCCGTCGTGTATATGCCCGATGCCGTCTTTGTTTTTGAGCTCAAGTATGATGGCTCTGCAGAGGAAGCGATCCGGCAGATAGACGAAAAGGGCTATTTGATTCCCTATTCTGCCGATGGCAAGCGCCTGTTCAAGATAGGTGTCAATTACGATAGTACCCAGCGCACGATTAGCGACTGGATAATCCGAGAAGACTAAGAACTCGGAAAGAGTTAGCCGCAAAGACCGGCTTCCCTCCTCCCCTTCCCTCTCCCCTGTCGCATACGAAAACAAAAACGTTAAACGTTAGTTTGTTAGTATGTGACCAGGGAGACGGGACACTCACCCCATGCCCATCATTAACGTATCTATTATCAGTTGATTATCAGTGCTATACACTCTAAACGGTAGAAAAGTGACTATATGGATTCTGATTAGATACGAAAAGGTGAATATTTAACGCATCTAACTTCCGACCACATCAGGAATCACGAAATAAGGGTTGGAAGGGACGCTTTTGACCGACCCCATAATGTGGTGAATGGAAGTTATAGGACGAAATCCATAAAGGGGTACGGTTGAAACGCGACTCCCTTGAACGTAGGGTGTGATTACATGTCATACCCTTTTGTTCTAAAAAGCATTTTTGTGTAGTTTACGATGCTACGTTTAGCTGTTTTTACTTGATAAACGCAGTTTTCCATTGTTTATGCTGTATTTCGAGATAAAAAACGTTATCTTTGCGGTGTAAAATATGATACTAGTATCAAAAATTGTGCCCTAATATGATATTTGAACGTAAGAAATACTTGGAAGAACTTGTTGGAGCAAGGATAAATCTCATAAAAAACTATTTTTTACAGGCAAGATTCTTGCTTTTTGATGATTTAATAAGTAGAAGTAAAAAGCAAGATATATGAGAATAACAAAGAAAACAATTCTGGCAATAGGTCTGATAGCCAGTTCGCTCACGCTGAACTCATGCGATGACAATGATAACAATGAGGTGTTACAGCGCCCAACTGCCCTTGTAACGGTGTATCCTTCTGCGCCTGACGGCTTCTTCATGCAACTTGATGAATCAACGTCGCTTGTACCTACCAATATGAAAGCCTCACCGTTTGGAGACAAGAAAGTGAGGGCTTTGGTGAACTATACAATAGAAGAGCGAAGCTACGGAGGCAACCAACAGAGTGTGTATGTAAATTGGATTGACAGCATCCGTACCAAACAGCCAGTAATGACGCAAGGATCAGAAGAAAAAAATGCGAAAGCATTTGGAAATGACCCTATTGAAATTGTCCGTGACTGGGTTTCTGTTGCCGAGGACGGATATGTTACGCTCCGCATACGCACATTGTGGGGAGGAACTACCAAGCATGTCATTAATCTTGTGAGCGGTGTGAACAAAGATAATGTATATGAGTTCGACTTGCGCCACAATGCCCAAGGTGACACCAACGGAAGAATGGGGGATGCACTAATAGCATTTGACCTCAACTCACTATGGAAGGAACATCCTAAAGAACTGAAGATAAAACTCAATTGGCTGTCGTTCAGTGGCAAAAAGTCTGCCGAACTGTCGCTCAAAATGCATACGGTCACATCGGTGTACAATGCCGAAACACCGTCATTTTTGCATCGTATAGAATAAAAAACGAAAAAAATATTTTTTCCAGGCAAGATTTTACATTGCTCTTCATTTAAGGGAATGAGAGTACTCGAAAAAACAATCGTGCCAAGGCTGTAGATGGACGCATACTCATGCCGTGGCGCATAAGTTAAACGACAAAATTATAGAATAAAATGAAATCTATGAATTTCTTTAAGTTTGCAACATTAATCGTTTGTGCCGTATTTGCAATGGCATTTGCTTCATGCTCTGACGATGATGACAACACTCCCGCCATCAAGTTCAATCCTTCAACCGTTTCAGTTGCCGTTGGCGGCACACAGAATGTAAAGGTAGCAGGTGGAGATGGTACTTACACCGCTAAATCAAGCGATGACAAGACCGCCACCGTAACTGTTGACAAAGCTACAATTACGGTAAAAGGAGTTAAGGCTGGCAAGGCTACAGTTCTTGTTACTGACTCCAAGAAGGTGACTGGCAGCTTGAGCATTACCGTGGTTGATGGTGTTGTCGTGGACAAAGCCAAGACAAGTATTGCGGTTGGTAAGGAAGATGTAGTAAACATTAGTGGAGGTACAACACCTTATACGGCTGCAAGCAAAGATGATAAGATCGCCACTACTACCGTCAAGGACGCCAAACTTACCATAAAGGGAGTGAAGGCTGGAAGCACAACTATCACCATCACAGACAAAAACAAAAAAACTGCTACGGTAGTTGTTACAGTAACAAAATAAGGAACTCGTTGTTACGAGATAGTGCAAATGCTTTTTGCTGTATGGTAAAGGCATTTGCACTTCGCTGTTTCCAAAGCTTTTAAGCCTATAAACTTCATGTTCGGCATAACATTCAGGAAAGAAACGGAAGAGGAACGATGGTTGCGAAAGGCACTCGATGGCGACAATACTGCCACCGAGTGGATTTATCGCAGGCATGTGCGATACCTGTCTGCACTCTGCTCACGCTACATCACAGAAGACGAAGACATTAAGGACGTGCTACAAGAATCGTTCATCAAGATATTTACTTTTCTGGATAGTTTCAAGTATCGTGGAGAGGGGTCTTTGAAAGCATGGATGGCAAAAATTACTCTCAATGAGACCCTGAAGTTTGTACGCAATAACAGCCGTTTGCCCATTGATAGTATCGATGATAAAGATATGAACATTGCAGATGGCGACAGTATGGAGACTGAGGACATACCTACCGATGTACTTCATCAGCTTATACGTGAGTTGCCCGATGGATACCGAACTGTATTCAATCTCTATGTCATTGACGACAAGAGTCACAAGGAAATAGCCCAATTGCTCGGCATAAAGGAGAATACTTCAGCTTCGCAGCTGCACAAGGCCAAATCAATGCTGGCGCGGAAGATAAAACATTATAGAACCATCAATTCCATTTAACGTATGAAAAATAATTGGCAAAAAGACATACACGACCGTTTGGGCAACTATGAGAAAGATGCACCAAAAGGACTTTGGGAGGACATTCGCAAAGGAACGACTGATGAGAATGGTGGCTATATGCACGGCGGCAGACCTTTCAAAACCTACTGGCTACGGCGCACAGCGTATACTGCTGCCGCTGCAAGCGTGGCTTTGTTGATAGGATATTCAATATATTCTGAATACGCAAACGATGAGCAAACGCCAGCAGAAATGACAAATCTACAAATAGCACATACACCAGCAGAGCCATCCCCTAAAGGCAATATCGTTGCTGACGACGGCAACAATCCTATTGCCTGCAACTCACCTATACCACGCATCAATACGACCATAGTACACAAATCTGTTGGTGACATTGATACATTGTCATCTTATGCTAATGATGAGAAATCTTTGGAAACAGCGTCTGACAACCATGAGGGGGATGATGCCAACAGTTCAAAAGAAACGAATACAACTGCCGACAAAGAAAATTTGCCGAAATGTGAGAATGAGAGCAAGAAAGCAAACAATTATCATCACAACAGCAATTACGGCAGTCTTGTGGCTTACAACTCTGACGCCAGGCGTCACGCCTCTTCGTCCACATCGCCACGTTGGACTGTAAGTACAAGTGCAATGGGATCGATGGGGTCATCAAGAAGCATTACATCTATTGGCGACCCTGTTGTTGCAACTGGTCCTGATGATTCTGACTGGGAGGACAGCCCTATGCTCGGCATCAACATATTCAATCAGGGAAAGGAAGTGAAGACAGAATACAAGCACCGCTTACCTGTACGCATTGGTGTGAAAGTGGCATACACACTTAACGAGCATTGGAGCATCGAAAGCGGACTTACATACACGCGTCTCTCTTCCGACATGAAAGACGGAACAAAAGAGAACTACTTTACGGGCGAGCAAAGGCTGAACTATGTAGGAATTCCTGTCAACATGAAATATAATGCATGGTCATACAAAAGGTTCAGTCTATATGGCTCGGCAGGTGTACTTGCAGAAAAATGCGTATCGGGAAATGTCACGAAAGAATATGTCATCAATAATGCGACAAAGAAGAAAGAGACTGTCAACATTGACAGCAAGCCTTTGCAAATGTCTGTAAATGCGGCTTTCGGCGTGCAGTTTGACGTGCTTGACAATGTCGGTATTTATGCAGAGCCGGGCGTAAGCTATCATTTAGACGACCATTCTTCGCTCCAGACTATTTACAAGGAGAAACCGCTGAACTTCAATCTCAATGTAGGTGTAAGATACACTATAGGTAAGTAACAATTAAGAAATATAAAATCATAAAGAATATGAATACAATAAAAACATTGGCATTAGCGACCATCATCATTGGTATGGCATCATGCGCCAGCACCCAAAAATCTCAAATGGTAGGTGCATTCGGCAAGAGTACAAAACTTACGACAGAAGAAGATTCTCTCTTCAAGACTGTTGTCCTGTCGCACAGCAACTTGCAGCTGAAACCCCACAAGGTTTCTCGACAAGTTGTGGCTGGAACAAACTATCGTTATGAATGCGTGGATAACAACAAAAAAAGGTTGAAGTTGTCGTCTATGAGCCACTTCCAGGACAGGGCGATGCCCGCATATTGAGCATTGGCGGAAAGGAATATACGGAATAGACGACCAACTCGACAAGTGTTATCCCTGATGATTCCTAATGATATATGCTTAGCGGGCCTGTTAGCGTCGTTCTTCTGCCTATTTATAAGTATTAAAATCAAAGGATACTGAAAATCAAGGTTTTATGTTTGGTTGGTCATAGTAAGTTATGGTTAATTATAAGGCTCTAAATACAATCTGAGTTTTAACGTTTAACGCTTTCGAAAACGGATTTAGGAAGAATGACACAAGGGAAAAAGAATTTTAGCTTAAAAATAGTATATATACTTGAGTAGTTCATTTTTTCTTCGTAACTTAGTAGCGCAAAATGCAAAGCGAGTGGAATATGGCAAAAATAGTCAACAAATATCCTGTAGGAATACAGACATTCTCGAAGATACGCGAGAAAGGTTATCTCTATATAGATAAGACCCAATACATCGCGGAATTTAGAGAGAAAGGTATGAAGTTCATCTTTCTGAATCGTCCAAGACGATTCGGCAAGTCGCTCTTTGCCTCTACCCTTCAAGCCTATTTCGAGGGAAGAAAAGAACTTTTCGAGGGATTGGCCATTGCCGATTACGAGAAGGAATGGGTGAAGCATCCTGTGCTCCACTTCGACCTGAGCGGTGCCAAGCATTTTGACGCAGATGCCTTGAACAGTTATCTTAATTTAGAGCTTTTACCCTACGAAGAGCTTTATGATAAGGGAGAAGGCGAGATCTACCCTAATGAAAGACTGGAAGGTCTCGTAAAGAGAGCTTACAAGCAGACAGGCGAAAAGGCAGTCGTCATCATTGATGAATACGACGCCCCTTTGCTGGACGTGGTGCATGAGAAGGAAAACCTGCAACCACTTCGCCGCATCATGCAAAACTTCTACAGTCCGCTAAAGAAGCTCGACCCATACCTGGAGTTCTGTTTCATCACGGGTATCACTAAGTTTTCGCAACTCAGCATCTTCAGCGAGCTCAACAACCTCGACAATATCAGCATGTTCGACCAGTATTCGGCCATCTGCGGCATCAGCAAGACGGAACTTATTACGCAGATGAAACCGGATGTTGAGGCATTGGGCGAAGCCCTTTGCATGACGTATGAGGAATGCCTGGCAGAGCTGACGCAATTCTATGACGGCTATCATTTCAGCAAGAAATCAGAGGATGTCTTCAATCCCTTCAGCCTGGTGAAGGCGCTGAATGCGCGCGACATTGCTCCTTACTGGTTTGGCTCGGGTACGCCAACTTACCTTATCAAGACGTTGCAGAAATATCATGTCAACGTGATGGATATTGAGAAGAAGTCATGTGACGTGGATGACTTTGATGTTTCGCCCGAAATGATGACTTCAGCGCTCCCGCTGCTCTATCAGAGCGGCTACCTCACCATCAAAAAGTACAACCCGATGCTGCATCGTTATACGTTGGAGTATCCTAACCGGGAGGTGAAGATAGGCATGCTCAAGAGCCTTGCGCCCAACTATCTTTCGCCTATATCTCTGGACAACAACAGTCTGGTGGGTGATTTCCTGGAAAAGCTTTATGATGCAGATGTTGAGGGGGCAATGGTTCGCCTGAAGGCCTACCTTGCCAGCATCTCCAATCGTCTGAGCAACAAGAGCGAACGCGATTTCCAGACCGTGTTCTATCTCGTCTTCAACCTGATGGGCGCCCACATGCGCGTCGAGGAGGATAGTGCGGCAGGCAGGGCCGACGCCGTCGTGTATATGCCCGATGCCGTCTTTGTTTTTGAGCTCAAGTATGATGGCTCTGCAGAGGAAGCGATCCGGCAGATAGACGAAAAGGGCTATTTGATTCCCTATTCTGCCGATGGCAAGCGCCTGTTCAAGATAGGTGTCAATTACGATAGTACCCAGCGCACGATCAGCGACTGGATAATCCGAGAAGACTAAGAAGACTAAGAACTCGGAAAGAGTTAGCCGCAAAGACCGGCTTTCCTCCTCTCCTCCCCTGCGCATGCGAAAACAAAAACGTTAAACGTTATAATGTTAGTATGTGACCAGGGAGGAGGCGGAGCGCTCTCCCATGCCTACCATTAACGTTTTAACGTTTAACGTTTCCGAAAACGGACTCACCTGCCGCGTAAGGTCTCACGGGTGATTAACCGGCGCCTATTCATTTCCAAAACTCAAAGTAAGAATTATCATCACACTCGTAAAATTCTTCATCAAGCATCGGATTGTTTACAAAGAATGATTTTTTGTAGATATTCCGAGCAAAATCTGTTTTAATATCAAGGTCATTCTTTGTATATATACCAGTTACCGGACGACTCAGAAGCCCGGCTTCTATATACATCGGTATTATACAATATAATCCATTGGGAAGAGCACGGTTACTGGCGTAAATAGAAGACATTCTGTTTACAATAACCTGACTAGAAACTCTCTCTTGTACATGGAACAACTTGCCAAGAATGCACATAGCATCATATCCAAACATATACGTAGCATTGATCAACGCACAGAATACAAGAGCCCTGTCCCCTGGGTATTTTATTGCCTCGAAATAATCATGCCTCTGCTCTTTTATATAGTCGAAGAGAGGATTGCGCAAAGTCAATTTCCCGATAATGCTACGAGCCTTCTTTATTCTGTTTTCGCCTTGATATTCTCCAGCAGCAAGATCAGCTGCATATTCTGGCGTAAAGATTCCATCGAGTGCAGCCTTCATAGCAGTCTCGATGATAGGGATGCTTATTCTTTGGTTTATTCCTACTGTCTTTTCCATTATTTGTCTATAGTTACAAAGGGTATAACCACTTCAAGAAAGTGAGCCCCACCATGTGTGATTATATCTTGATTTTTAAAGCATTTTGCCGTGCGCCATACAATCCATTTGTCGTGCACTAATAATTCTTTGTCGATGTCAATATTGGATTCAACAAAATTGAACATAGCTTGATCATCTTGATACATCAAATGCCTTTGACCCCTACTTTCATTCTTGTACAAAAATGTCTTCTCTTTTGGGAGCAGATTACGCCAACCATGAGAGTACACATTTCCATGGTCGGTAGTAATATAAACCGTAAATCCCTGCTTATGTAAATCTACAATACTTTTAGCGGCTTCTTTGGCCCAATTTTCAGTTACATCAAACAAGTCCTTGTTGCCCGGAAGGTGGTGCATTACATCATCAAGAGTGACATCTACAAAGGCTTGCCTAAGTGGACATGCATCTGACAATAGCATACTGCCATGCGTATAATCGACTTCGTGCTTATGCATTCGTTTACTATTATCATAATAATTGATCCAGAACTCCATCCACAACTCACTTTCATGCAAGGGACTCTGTACATAGTTGTGATTTGGTGTATCACCTCTGAATATAGCCTGTCGAGAGAGTTTTGTAATAGTCGGCATCCATGCGAACGTACAATCTTTTCGTGGCGCAAGCCCAGCTTCCTTCAATTTTCTATGAAGAATCAAATATTGCCAATAGGTCATACCATCTACAACTATCAGCGCAATTTTATCTGTTCGATCATGCTTATAAGCTAAGTATGGCAACACTTTGTTCACCATCTTTGGCTTCTTTACGTGTGAAGTATTTGACAAACTAAAATAACGACTATCAACAAACTTCTGGAAGTCTGCATTCAAATCATTAATGGTATTTTCTATAGCAGCATAAGCATTCTGTCCGATTGCTTTGAGCAGGATCGTGCTTATCGCTTCGATAGTCTCTACCTTGTCCCATTCAAGCTTTATGGCCTTCAGTTTTTCGGATATGGATTTAGGATCTTCACCATAAAGCATCATTGCTTCATTTACAACCAGCCTTGTCTGCTCAGTCGTCAAATTGTACGTATAATGTTTGTCATAAATATATGATGCCATGCTGAACGTCATCGCAGCCTGTCGCAATTCTGTTTCATTACATGCAGGCATCAAATCAGCAAGTGAAAAGACAGGGATTGTTTGAATTTCTTTTAACAAATCAGGCAAAACATCAAACTGTTTTTCCATGACATAGCATACCTTTTCTATGGATTGCTTATCAATCAGTTCATAGCGAACACGCAACTCTATAGAACTTGATACCGGCAATAGCAACAACTGGCATTCTTTCAACACCCTTTGCTGAACATCGGGACGTAAAAGGAAACCATCTGGATTGCGCACAATAGTAAGATGCGTACTTGCTATCGTCACTCTTCGTTCTATAGCTTTGACCAAATCATCCATTGATTCTTACTGTCAATATATGTTTTACATCAGGAACAATGCTTCGGCCTTTAGCAAATGCATTCTGCCAATCTTCCTTATCCTTTCGTAGTTGACGCATTTTTGCATTACGGATATTCGCAATTCCAATTCGGTTGATTCTATGCTCCGCGAAGCCCAAAGCACGAAGTTTTCTTTCTACCATACCTTGCAGATTGTTTTGGATTTCCAATTCCATACGGTGGAAAGTCGCATGCAAATTATTATTCAGCTGAATATTGCTCTCTAAATCTATCTTGCACACGGTTTCACCATTATATGCAAAAGAGTCCTTTTCTTGCACCAACCTATTCCATATGTCATTTCCGTAAGGTCCGAATACTCGTCCGGTATCGGTAATAAACTGAGCGACATATGTTGTTTTGCTCTCATAGGCATTCTTTGCCGATACTTTCCATATAGTAAGGTAGCCAGCAGTTTCATTTCCCTCTTTTGAGAGGAGCACAGGCACCAAAGATTGACTATTGCCATCTATTTCATCCAATATGCGTTTGACAACTGGATGCTGCAAGGTCATCAGTTCAGCACCAGGATTGTCCACTACAAGGTTGGAATCGAAAACTGCATCAACTGTCTGACCATGTATTTGATAAGTAGATACTCCTGTCAAAGTTTTGTCAATCTTTCCTTTCTCACTAATGGTGTACAAACTCATCAACTCTTCAAGCCATACTGGTAGTGGACTATACTTAACTTCACCAGCACTCTCTGCAACTATCATATTCTCGTCAAAGGAAGGTAAAGCTCCTTCGGTTGAATGATATTCACGGAGTTTGTTCTTGATGTCATATAACCAACTATCACTTGTAAAGTCAAATCTGTGCGGATCAAGCAAAGACTGCAAGTAAAGGTGATTCACCTTCTTCATATCTATGGTTGAATCCAGTACATCGCTTGTCTTATCAATACCAAGTTCTGCCAGAATTGCATCCAGTTTCTCGACAATAATCTCATAGACTCTTGTATCTACTGTATTGTCAGTAAGCATGTTGTATGCTACTACTGGATGCTTCTGACCAATACGGTCCACACGACCTATTCGCTGTTCGATTGACATAGGGTTCCAGGGCAAGTCATAGTTGAACACAACATGGCAGAACTGCATATTCAACGACTCTCCAGCAGCATCAGTTGCTATCATCACATTGACCTCATTCTTGAACTTCACCAGAGCACGCTGTCGCTCCTGAAGTTCCATGCTTCCGTTAATGCATACTGTAGAGAATCCCGCATGGGTCAAAACGTCCTGCAAATATGATTGTGTACGACGAAACTCTGTAAAGACAAGGGCTCTGAGATTTGGCTCGTCCGACTTGTCCTGCTGTTCACGAATAGCCTTGACGAGAGCAGTAGCTTTAGCATCTTGTTCATTATCAACACAATACTGAGCCTCATTGATAAGCTCCTGAAGTTTTTCTTCTTCATTGGCAAAGCCATGCTGCATATCTACAGAGAAGTCGTTTGTGTCAAAATTACTATAGTCGTCAATAACCTCTTCATCATAGTCATTGATGTCGTCGGCAAACTCTGCATTCTGCAATCGCCAAAGACGGGTTTTCATCGCTCCAAGAATGGCTGCGGTACTACTGCTTGCTAATTTCTGCATCATTACCATCACCAAACCCGTTGCATTACGGTGTCCACGCTTTGCTCTCCCGAAGCAGTATCGTACATAGTCTGTTACATGATCATAAAGAGCCTTCTGTAATCTATGCTTAGCCGAGTCTATTGGTACGTCAAACCGAACTGTTGTGCGAGGCTGGAAGAGTTTCTTGCCATCATAATCTACAGCATAACGTTTCTCTGAGCGCATAACGTAAGGTTCAATATCCTTTATCGACGGCATTCCCTCACCAACAAAAGCATCAGCATCTATCAACTGCAATACTCTTCGGAAATGATCAGTCTTTCCTCTATGTGGCGTAGCGGACAGAAGAAGAACATTAGGCACGGCATTACAGACGGTTTCGGCCAACTGATAGCGTGACACTTGTGATGTGCTACCACCCATGCGGTGAGCTTCATCGATCACAATCATGTCAAAATCTGCACCAACTACCGCCTCTAAGCGATATTTGTTGTATTCATCTATCTTCTCTTGGCTCCATCCAACATGCTGAGTAATTGGCTTTAGAGCATCAAGAGAAACAATAATCTGATTGTGCTGTTTCCAGAAATTGAGTTCTTCCTCTGCATCAAAACCGGCGAAGGTTTTGGCCATTCCTGCAATGAAATCGCTTTCATATATATAAAACTGCTCCTTGAAATGCTCTTTGAGCTCCGACTGCCATTGCAGCATAGAGGATTTTGGGACAATAAGCAGAATGCGCTTTATTTCGCCACGTAACTTCTTTTCCTTTAAAACCAGTCCTGCTTCTATGGTTTTACCCATACCCACCTCATCTGCTAATAGGAAACGAGTCTGCACTCCCTGCATCACCTTCTCCAACACAAGAATCTGATGAGGAAGAGGGATCAAGCTGCTTTCGTATGGAGCAAGCAAACGCTTCTGCGCCATTTCCTCTTTTATGCGTGCAGCAATGGAGATATAGCGCACATAAGCCATGCTGCTGTTTCCTGAACTGGTAATCTCTTCCTCCAAATCAGAACGCAACACTTGCTCGAAGGTGTTGTCTTCAAGAATGTGAATCCACACGGTTTCCTTTCCGAACAACATCTTCGAACTTATTATTTCAACACGTTTGCCTTTATATTTCATCTTTTATACACGTGACACTGCAATATCGTAATACTGGAGCAGGATTTCATCTTCCATAAGAAGTGATTCCGGAATATGTTCTCCAACAGTTACAATGTCTTGATAATTCTTTTGTTTGTAGCAATCCTTGAAACCGTAGCGCAGCACCTCAAGACGTGTATCCTTCATACGCTTTGCCTTAGGTTTCTTGGCTGCTTCGAGATAAATATTAAACTCCTTCATCATTCGCTTGCCTCGAAGTTGCTCAAGGTGTGAAGCATTCTCTGGGTCAGGTTTGCTCCATTTGCCATCATCGCCCTTGATAAAGTTCTCTTCAAGTATAACGTCAAGTCCAGGGAGCACATCACCTTTCTTTGGAGCTACTAAGTCTTTCATCCAATCAGGCTGGAGTTCCTGATATGTCTTTGGTGTCTCCAGTTTGCGCTTCAACCATTCGATACCATCAGCTTCGCTTCCAATGAACAGGGCCATAGGTACGAAACCATCACTTTTTGCCCGTTTTTCTTCATACTCCAATGCTTGCGAAGCAGTAAAGTACATGCCATCACGCTCGATAAAACGTTCTTTGAGGCCTTTCTGGAATTCTATTGCATCAATAGGAACTGCATAACCATGTTGAACGTAGTATGATACTATTCTATCGTAAATAATACGAGGGTCCCTTTCTGTAATATAAACAGTTTTATTGTCTTGTCCAGAAAATCGAGTTATGTGTTCTAAATGTTCATTGACAAGATTCCATACAGAATTGTCGGAGTTTAAAGCTATTTTTTTTATAACCGATTCAGATGGTTTATAACAGGAAATCGCCAAATCCTGTTTAACCGCAGTTGGTCCTAACATGGCATGAAGTCCACCTCTTTCTTTATTCAAGTCAGTTATTGCAGCTATAACGAATCCTGCCCCTTTTATCGCATATTGAAGACAATTCCAAAATGAAGCGGACGTATTACTAAACTCTACAGTCATCCACTTCCCATATTTCAAAACACGATAATACTCTTTGAAGCAAGCTTCCATAATTTTCTGGTATTCAGGAAGCCCCTTATGTTGAGTTTTGTTCGAAATAGCCTCTTCTCGGTTATTAGTCATAACTCTTAACCATGATTCAGATATAGTGTTCAATTCAGAATACATTATATTTGCGCCGAAAGGCGGATCTGTAAATATATAATCAATTGACTCGTCGCGCAAAGAAGAATGAGTGGCAGAACATAACTGCACTACACAACCTGTAGAACATTGTTCAAATGCGCGAATCACTTTACCTGCTTGATACTCAAATTGGTCAATAGGGTTGTTCTCTACACCCTGAGGTGGTATATACAAAGTATTGGCCATTGGTCCTACTAGAGCACGACTTCCGTGTTGTGGCATATATCTATTCATCCTTGTCAGTTTTGGAAGCATTGATGTAAATATGAACATCAAAGGTTTTTCGAAACTGATATAGTCCTTGTGAATTATATGATAAAGATAAGCCAACACATACTTAGTTCTTTTGTAATATAATTGATTAACTGAATATGCACCTACACGTTTTGGGTCTCCAAACTTATCTCCCTCTCCAAAGGTATAAGTGGGGATAAATCCTATATATTCTGGGTACTCAGGCTCAATAATATTTGTTGAGAAATACCTACCTCTTTTAGGAATATTATAATTTAAGAGACAACAACGATACTTAAGCTGTGAAACCGAATCGTTTATATCTTCATCATATATAGTTTCATTAATAGAATTTGCTTCTGTCCTTGCTTGAATTGTGCCACAAGATGGACACATTAACTTATCATGAAGTTTCTTAGTATTGTAATCAAATGACAAATCGTGTACATTTAATTCATGTCCACAATTCTTGCAAGCCACAATTTGAGACCATACGTAATAATTTACATGCGCTTTTATAGTTGTATTGCCATTTTTGATATCAATTTGATAAAAGTGTCCAAATCTTTCGTTAAGTTTGGATAGAATTTCATCTACACACTTCTTTAATGATTTTGTGTCAACTGTATCGTTATAATTAGAAGAAATATGTAAACATAAAGGACTTAAATCTCCACATATAGAATGTCTGGAGCCCCATTTTGGAGTTTTATATCCATTTTCCTTAAAATCTGCCTCAATGTCTGACTTTGTAGTCCCAATTACTTTACCACAGAGAGTAGCTGCGACTCCTGTCATTCCAGTTCCTGCGAAACTGTCAAGTACGATGTCGCCAGGTTGAGTGTAATGCAAAATATATCTCATGATTACCTCATGTGGCACCTTGGTATGATAAGAATGGGCATTATAAATAGCACTATTTTTTCCTTGTTTAATACCATAAGCATAAGGTTGTTTTACAAGGTCGCAGTAGTTTCTTTTACCCTGCATTTCTAACTCAACCTTCTCCTTCTCCCACAGTTCAATAAAATCATTGAGCCATGGGTTCGGGCAAGCAGTATAATATGGAGGATCGGAGAGGTTGATTATGTCATCATCCTCTCCGATAGGGAAACCTTCAATCTTGCGCAACTCGGGTAGCTTTTTTCGTAATTCCTCACGAAAATACGCACGTCGAGCCTCGTCACTTTCAAACGTCATACCGAGACAAGTGACGGGCTGTGGAGTTATTTGAACTTCCTCAAAATCCGTATCGAGGAAGAGACTTTTCTGTTCTGTCATAACATTTAATTGTTTAATCTTACGATAATTCGCACATCCTCTGGACGATGACCGCGACTCTTATCATCGATAAACTGGGCGAGGGCATCAAGAGCCTGTTGCTTGTTCATTGGCCGAGAGAATATCTGCACAATATCCGAATTGCTTATCTCCACTCGTGCAAAGCTACGCTGGAGTTTTTTTACAATCTCCATGAGCGGACGAGCATATTGCACATCCAGATTGATCTCGCCATCTGCAAACTGCTGAATAGTCGTCTTTTCCACATCAGACAACATTTCCTTGTTTCGCTGGGTGGTTGGATCTTCAAGAGCATCATGAAATTGCGATTCGTAGCCATTAAAGATTTCATTCAAATCATCCTCCATTTCGCTGATACTTGGCAATATGCCATCCTGCAATGTAGGATTAAAGCCGTCAACCGACGTTGGCATATTGATGATAGCCTGCTTCGTAACAGCAGGGTTTGCCGGTTTCAGCTTAGACAATTTCTGCTTCCATAGCTCATACTGCATAGGGTTTATGAACGAAGCATCATTTACTATATCGCACACTCGTTTGCTATCACAATTGGAAACCCTCTGCAACTTGCTTGCGTCAATAGTACTGATATGAGCCTTCAGATACTCGTTCATATACCATTCTGCATAGCGATTGCGCAATGCATCCAAACTATTCTTGTATGCGTCACGCGCTCCCTTGCTTTGTGTTACAACAGTTGTTATTCGCTCTATGGCATCGGTGATTTCCTTCTTGAAGTCGCCTTCCGGAATATTTGACTGGGCTGTACGAAGATAGGATATTATCTGCCTAAAATCTTCCAGTTCGCGCAACATTTCTGATAGTTCTTCTACTTTACGGCGAGTTTCTGTCATCGTAGTGCGAACAACATCCACTGGCCATTCAATATTGCGCATCTTTGCCTTTGTATTGTAACGCTGAATTTGGTTGCACATTCCCTTCAATCGGTCAAACTCACCGATAAGAGAACGGGCTTTATCCTCGCTGATAATCTCGATATTGCCAGCAAAGAAATAGCCTCCATTTATATCATGCTCCAATCTGACAACTTTATTTTCCATCATCTGAGCCTTAGAGCAAAGGTCTGCAAACACGCTACTCTCACGATCGTCAAGCTCTGCAGTACGGTCTGTTCCCAAGATGCCGAGCATAATCTCTCGAATAAGGGCTATATTCAAGCCCTTAGGAGGACAAATACTGACAAAGGTGTAGTTGTCCTGATTTGAGATGCTATTGATGTTGGCAATATTGCTTGCGTTGATTCTGTTGCCTCCATTAAGCACGATTTCCACCTCGCCTTGCTGTGCCATAGTTGCAATAACGAGCATCTCAAGGTCCGCTTCGATATGGAAGTCAGACGAAATGTATTCGTTTGTAGGCTGATAGAACACCTCCAACACCTCATCACGATTAAGAACCTTTCCACCCTTTTCCTCCAACTTTTGCTTTAAACTTCGAGCATACTGGGAATGTTCCGTATTAAGGCGTCCATCCTCCCACAAACCAAGACCCATAAGAATGGCCTCACCATTACGATTCTGGGTAGTCTGCGAGGCTATCTTTTGTCGTGCTGAACGCAACAGGTTCTCACGGTTTGACGCAGTCATAGGCTGAGGAAGAGCCGAAAATGACGGATAGTTAGGATTCTCAGCACAGAACTGTTCTTCCATGATGAATGATGTTATACCGCAAACGGAGTCTATCAGCGTATCAGCTTGTACTCCTGGCATTCCAACCATTGGATGCTGTTCACCCATATATTCAACGACAGTCTTTGCCAAGAACTGATCATTGAATGCATTGCGGGCTTCTTTGAAATATTTATCGCGCAGTTGTTTGTATTTCGGCTTTTCATCGCTTGGAGCATCGCCCTCAAGCGCAACAGCTGACCCATACAAAGAAACATGCTCTTTGAAACTATCATCAAGACCATCCATAAGAAAGTAAACACTATCATTTACGGATTGAACATTTGCATTATCTCCGTCAAAGATAGGCATAAAATAGATATAGAAATGCTGCTCCGGATGTGTGGTAGAACGACTATTAGGGTCGCCCATAAATATATAGCCATCACGGGTGCATTTGTGCGACTGCCATTCTATAGCGTGCGGCCAAATCTTGAACGTCGGACGATAGTCTGGCTCTCCAAGCATGAATATCTCCGTCAAGAATTTGAAGAAATATTCATCTTTCTGACTGTCACTCATCGAAGCGGCATAGACCTTAACCTTATTCTCATAGTTCACGCCACCCTCAAGCCGGAGGTGATACTCATTATTGCCTTTTTCAAAGTACTGTCCCTGAGTTGCGTCCTCTATGGATTTGAGAATTCTCGTAAACACAAGATCTACAAGTTCGTCATAGGTCTCACACGTATTGTCAACATGACAGAGGTCATTGGCAAGAGCATCTGCTGTTACACCATTCTGTTTCGACAAGTCGCCTTGAAGCATTTTGATAGCGGCAGCAGAAACTATGCGATGAGCCAACTTTTTCTTAGGAGCGAGGCCACGCGTGAAATTATCTTCTATCTTCTGGTTTACAATTTCAACTATATCACTGACTTTGCTGACATCAGGGTCAGCTTTCAAGTCCACATTGGCTATCATGTCCTGCCAATAAGAATCATAGCAGATCAGGCCAGGAGTTTCTTCAGGAACCTCTTGGTCAATAATTGTCTTGAACTTGTTGGATAATGTTTTCAACACTTCACGCTGACTCTTACCAATGCGTATCAGAGAGAAATTCTCGAAATATGTAGGGTGCACAGGGAAAAGATTGACGTATGAGTCGAGATTATGTCCTATCTGCGGAAACATCACCTCAAATTTCTTCAGGTGCTGACGAATCCAAGCTTTCTGGTGCTCATCCTTCTGTAAAAGACGCTGCTGTACGATAAACTGTACATCTTCTTTCTGGATTGTCAAGTCCACATATCTCTCATTTACACGTCCAAGCATATCTTTTGCAAACTGGAATTCTGGCGAACGATAAATCAATTCCTGAACGCCGAACACCATACGGAAATGCGTGCGGTCGCTCATCTGACCCAATGCCTGCAATACAGCTAGGTCACGATTCAATTTGGCAGGTTCGCTTCGCCCTTTCAGATAGGACAACATCTCATCAATGACAAGCATAAAACCTTTGTCTGGAAATTTTTCCTCAAAAGCAGCCATCATTTTTTGAAGCTTATCCGTATATGAAGCTGGAGAGTCGTCATCGGAAATACAATAGTCAACACCCCATTGCTCAAGAGCCTCATCTATTCGATATGTTATAATATCCCATAACTCTTGTGTATTGCCTAATTCAAAGCGATAAACAAGATACTTACCAGCAATGGTTTTCAGCCAATCCTTTGCCCTAGGACTTTGCACCAAGTTAAGATAGTCGGCGTTCTCGGCAATAATAGAGAATAATGACATAAGGTGAGACTTACCAGTACCATAGTTACCAACTATCTGAATACCTTTAGTTTCTGTTGCTGCTCCTAAATCCAACTTTGAGCATATCTGCGGAATGATACGCTCTTCGAAAGCTGTAGAACAGACAAAATTCTTGACAAGCTTTGCTCTGTAATCGTCGCTTTCCAACTTGTCGAACTTGATAATCTCGTCAATTGGATCAAATTGGATTAGTTTACTGTATGTCATTATTGTATGGTTTTATAAGTTATATCAGACAAGTCAACACAATACTTGGTAGCCTTATCTGAAAGATAAAATATTCCTTTTTGAATTTCACCTTCGAGTTTTACTACCAAAACACGATCACGTGACCAATTCTTTAGAATCATTTTTAAGTCAAGATGAAGCGCAGGTTCAAACAGAATGCCAACATTCTTAATAGCAAGATATTCACCAATCTCTTCATCTTTACAAGAGCCCTGCCTAAGTATCTTTTTTAGAGCATCCTCGGCGATTATGCCTAAACGTTTCTTCTGGAGATAATTTCCTATCTTTTCTGCCAATTGCCTCCCAACATCGACATAACTAATACCTTCTACCTCTTTAATGCTGAAAAGTAGATTGTTTCGTGACTGTCGGTTAATGTATGAAGCAAGCTCTTTCATACAGCCTAATTATTGGAATTCAACAGTTCCTTGACATCAATACTAAGGAGTTTAGCTATTTTATTCAAAGTGTTAAGATCTGGCTGAACAGTATTGCTACACCATTTACTAACAGTACATGTTGATTTGCCAAGTTGATCAGCCAACCATTTGCCCGTTTTCTTATGTTCTACAAGCACGACTTTAATCCTATTTAAATCTGCCATTTCAGTATAATATCTTAAACTTTGGTGCAAAGATATATAATTTCCAGCAAAAGAATTTGCGCGCAGGTCCTTTTGACAAACATGTATATCAAAAAATACTCTTTATTATACAAAACCAGCATTTAGCACACCAAAAAACATCAAGCAAGCTGCGAAATCGAATGCTGCGACAGCATGTCGCTATATCATGACACAACCTGCGCCCCCTTTCGATAGACTGTTGTCCTTATAGCTTACATGGCGTCGATGAGGAAGCCTGGTGGGTTATTTGAACTCAGAGAGTAAACGGTAGCAATAGAACTTACGCTCGTTGTCTATGAGCAATCGGCATCACAGGGCGGGCAGGCCCGCCAAGCCCGTCCTGTCACCGTATTAACGTTATAACGTTTAACGTTTTTATTTTGAGGTCTATGTTTTGACGTTGTTTAGACACAAGAGAGAAGTCACGTTGTCACGAAATCACGTCTTGGACCAAATCCTATCGCCTTGATCGTGGAAGCCATGCGTTCTTACATGATAACGTTATAACGTTTAACGTTTTCGAAAACGGATACGCTTGCCGCGGATGTCCCCACGGAAACATCAAACTGCGCCTTCGTCATAGACTGGAGCAGCTTCTTTATTGTTGTTTTTGACATAGCAATCCGTTCTTATCCTTTTTTCGTATCGTTTTCTTTTTCCTCACTAAACGCCTTTATCTCGTCAGTAAGGACTTCCTGTAATTTCTCTTTCGGTACTATCAACTGATAATCCGCCACTCCGATAGGCTTACCCATATCTTCAAGTGCGAGTTTACCTCTACACGGTCTTTCTCCGCACAAAGTATGATTCCTATGGAACGGTTATCTGCTCGTGCCAATGCCTGGGTCTCATACATATTGAGTTTGATGTCATTGAGAAGCAAGTCGCGATTCCAGCCTTTGGTTACGGTTTCCTGCGCATAATAGAGCGTAGCTTCATCATTCAGTCCCTTGCTCAACAGCAGCAGATTGTGCGACCACGGCAAAAGTGCTACGCTGCGTTGCACTTTTTCAGCATGCCCAGCATAACGCTCATAGAATTTCTTCATATACCACAGATTTCGAGGAGAAACGCCCATCTTTGGATAGCGTTCTTTCAGGTCTGCTGACAACCGCTTTACAACGCTATCGCCATACCCACTTTCAATCTTGCGCTCATGAAGCATTTGACGAAGCTTTGGTTATCTATTTTATGCAAATGTTCATAAGGCCATCTATCGTTTGGTCCAAGGACTCTTTATACAAAAGGCCCTCAATGTATTCGGCTGGAATGGACGAATACCCATATTTCGCTCCAAGTACGGCACATGCCACTGCCGCATTGGTATCAGCATCGCCTCCCGCATTCACCACAGCAAGGAGCCCCTCTACAAATGAAGCAGCATGCCAGTAAGCCCAAAGAGCCACGGACAATGTGACTAAAGTATAGCCCATGTGGTCATAATCTACCAAATCCTTGACATCGGATTCATCCCACGCTTTGTCCACATAGTCGCAGATCTCTACATCATACGACAGTGCCAAACTTCTTATTTGAAGAAATGTCGGAGGCTGCATACCATAAACCAATGCGTGTATAAGTTCGGACACTATCACGCACGAACCGACACATCTAGGATCGTAATGGGTGAGCCGACAGATCTGCTCTGCACAAGTCCTGACTTCCTTCGGAAAAAGTCCAACGACAGATGTACGCATCAAGCCACCATTTGCCGCAGATTGGTAATTGCTCATCTTCCAAATCATGTAAGAGACATCAAACGGCTTCTCCGTATAGTCTCCCGTCATCAAGACCTTATAGGTGTGCTCACCAATACCCATAGGGATGCCGTCGGCCCATTTCTTGAAGTGCTGGGCAATATTTCTAAAATTGACACCTTGGTCCTCTATGACTGCGTCAGCAATGCACAGCATCATGTCTGTATCATCAGTCCAATCGCCAATTTTCCATCGCTTCCGATGTCTGTCCTGGTATATCTGCTTATAGTGTTGTAGTCCGTGAGGATATTTCCAAGCAATATCCTCATCTATCATGAATTCCGTTCCCAATCCGAGCGCGTCACCTATGGCTTGACCATAAAGGCGACCTCTAAATCTGTCAATCGTTTTCTGCTCCATAGTCGTATGAATCTAAATGTCGACATAGTTGATGAAAGCGAGTCCCACCGTGAAGCTTTATTACTTTCATTGCCTTTTTCTTATATGTAATGGAGTTGGATGGCATTGAAGCCGTTGTCGACACTTTTCCTATTTACCAATGCAAAGATACTTATAAATACTGAAACATGGCTTCTTGATCAAAAAAACTTTGAAAGAAGCGAGATTCTCGGCTTTTATTTGTACCTTCGCCCTGCGATTCAGGATTTCACGGTGTTTGCTTTCACGACACCAAGGCATGTGAATTACCGGATAGGATCATGTTCAGAGCAATCATTTGCTGCCCAGACAGGCATAGGAAAGGCCTGATGGTAGAGTTTAGGTAACAAGGATAATAAAATGAAAATAAAGAATCTATTTTTGCTGGCATCCCTGGCCATGGTGATGCCAACGACAGCGCAAACTCCTCAGGAGGATTTCAAACGAGACATCACGCTCTCGGGTAGTAACTATGTGGCTTATCGTGGCCCGCAGAAGGAACTGACTCCTGCGCCCAAGGGATATAAGCCCTTCTATCTGAGCCATTATGGTCGCCATGGCTCCCGCTATATGATTGGCAAGGAGGCTTACGACGTGCCTTACTTTGCTCTGCTGAAGGCGAAGCAGGAGGGCAAGCTCACGGCCAAGGGCGAAGAGACACTGGCAAAGGTGAAATTGCTTCGCGAGGAGGCAAGAGGACGCGACGGCGAGCTGACTCCGCTCGGAGCACTTCAGCACCAGGGGATAACCAAGCGAATGATGGAAAGATTTCCTGAGATCTTTGCTGGCGAGACCAATATTGAGGCACGAAGTACGGTAGTGATCCGATGCATCCTCTCCATGGAGAACGGTTTGCAGCAGATGCTCCGCATGAATCCGAAGCTCCATATCTTCCATGATGCCAGCGAGCACGACATGTACTATATGAATCATGGCGACAGATATCTTGACAGCCTGAAAAACTCGGTGGGCAGAAGGGTTGTGCAGGAGGAGTTTCTCAAGAAGCACGCCTGCTACAGCCGCGTGATGCAGGAGCTTTTCAACGACTCAGCGTGGGTGAGACAGAACATCGACCAGAGTGATCTGAACAGAAAACTATACGAGATGGCCAGTTCCATCCAGGGCACGGAGTTGAGGAGCAAGGTCTCTCTGTATGATCTCTTCAACGAGGAAGAATTGTATCAGAATTGGGTTGTCTCCAACGCCTGGTGGCAAATGAGCTTCGGCTATTCTCCCTATACGGGCAATGTTCAGCCTTTCTCTCAGCGCAACCTTCTGATGGATATTATCGAGAAGGCTGACAGCTGCATCGCCCTCCAGCACCCTGGAGCCACCCTGCGATATGGTCACGACTCGATGGTCACTCCGCTCACCTGCCTTTTGGATCTGAACGGTTATGGCGAGGAGATCAAGGATCCGGAGAGAATCTCCTCTCAATGGTTTGACTACAAGATCACCCCGATGGCCACCAACCTTCAGTTTGTGTTCTATCGCAACAAGGCGAACGACATTCTGGTGAAGGTCTTGCTTTGCGAGGACGAGGCTACGCTCCCCATCAAGAGCGACGTGGAGCCTTACTACCACTGGAACGACTTCAAGGCTTATTGTCTGGAGAAACTGAAGGAGTATAAGAATTAAGCGGCTTAAAAACAAGCGGCTTAAGAAATAAAAGAGAGAAGCCTTTGGCTCGTTTGCCATAAGTAGTAGTCATACTACCGACATGGAAAACGGGCCAAAGGCTTCTTTCTAAAAGACTAAAAACCAAGCACGCACCGGCGCCCCGCCCAAGAGACGAATTGTCTCCCGGCGCTTAGGCATACGAATGCATACCCGTCATGAAATAGTTGACACCGAAGTAGGTGATGACGACGGCCAGGAAGGCTGCCAAGACATAGGCATGATAGCGTCGAGGACGGTCCGCCTTGACGATCGGCGTCTGGTGGAGAGGGACTGCGTAGATCATCAGCAGGATGAGGGCCCAGGTCTCTTTGGGGTCCCATGACCAATAGGCTCCCCACGATACATTGGCCCATACGGCACCGACAAAAATGCCAATGGCCAGCAGGGCGACCGCCGGATAGAGCAGGAAGCGCGAGAGGGCCGTGAGGCGCGTCAGCAGGTCGCCGTCCTTTAGCAGCAGACAGCGCAGGGCGACCAGCGCTATAAGGGCAAAGAGGGCATAGGAGAGCATGACCACGGCCACATGGATGGACAAGAGCGGCGACTGGAGCACGGGCATCAGTTGGGTGATCTGAGGACTGCCCACGGCTATCATTGACACCAGCAGGCAGAGGGTGGAGACAAGCGTGCCCAAGACCTTGAGAATCGGCATCCTCCCGGCCATCAGGAGGGACAGAAGGAGGGTGGCCCACGACATGAACAGCATGGTCTCGAATCCGTTGCTCAAAGGGATGTGGCCGCTGATGTACCAGCGAAGAGCGAGAAGCAGGGTGAGGTACAGAGCGAGGAGTGCGCAGAACAAGGTATGGAGACGGCTCAGCCACTTAGCCTCCTTGCCGCAAAAGGCGATGATGCAGAACAACAGACTCAGGGCAAGGCTGAAGAAGACCACAGCGCGCTGGGACTGCAAGGTGTTGTAGAGCACCTCGGCTTTGAGAGAGAAAGGAGAGGGCAGTACCTGGCCGGCTTTCTCCTTCTGGAAGAGTTTGATCTTGGCAATCATGGTCTTTGCGCCATCGACATCGTTGGCCAAGATCGACTTGACGAAATAGTCCATGGCGTGATTGACAAACTGAAACTCTGCCTCGGGAATGCCTCTCGGGAGCTCCGTGCTGCCTGGGGTGTACCATTTCAGCCCACCCTGAGAAGGGAGCGGAAAGAGATGGAGCATCTCACCATTGTAGAACATCGTGACGACCTGCACCTTCTCGTCCACCTCGCGAAGGGCCTTGCGCTGCGCATCGGAGAGCGTACTGTCCCCTACTCTGTCCTTGAGTTTATACTCATGCTGCGAGGTATAGAAATCGTTGACCGAAGCCCACTCGCCCTCTATGCCAAGCAGCTTCTGCACCTCCTGGCTCTTCACCCGAATGATCGGTTGCGCCTCCCATTCCGTATAGAATATCATCCAGCTCAGGAAGATCTCATTGGCAGAGAGGCCCTCCCAGGTGCTCTTGCCACACAATTTGGTGACAAACTCCGTAGCGGCAGTATTCAGCGGACAGATGCGGCCGTTGTAGAGCACAGCGACACGCCCCATCGCGTCGGCTACTTCGCTGTTGACAGGCGTGACGGAAGGTTTGGCTACCACGGAGGAGGTGGAGAGAAGGAAGAAAAACAGGACCACGGCTCCCTTGGTAGCGACGCGATAAAGCTGGCGGATCCGCGTATGGCGCGAGACCATCGTCCATAGCAGTGCGACGAGCAGCAACAGATAGCCCATGTAGGTCACGGCAATGCCGTAGGGATCATAGGACACGAGCAGCGTCGTGCCACGGAGGTCGGCGTCGTAGGACGACTGATAGAAACGGTAGCCAGAGACCTGGCCGATATGGTTCATGGAGACCGCTAGATGCTCCGTCTTGTCGCCTTTCTCAGCCACGATGTCGGACTGATAGTCCATGACGGCATTGGTGCCGGGATAGTAGTGGACCTTGAAATCGGAGAGGGTCAAGGAGAACGGAAGGTCGGTTGCTGCCCCATGCTGGTCCACATAGCTCGCCACACTGGCTCCTTGCTTCAGATGGATGGTGCCATCATGGGAAAAAAGATGGGTAACGAAGGCTCCCATGAGTATGAGCAACAAGGCGAGGTGGAGCAGCAGCACGGCCATGCGCTTATGCAACCGAGCTTTGACGATGTAATATACGGACAGGAGGGCAAGCAGCACCCATAGTGCCACAAACCAACCCGTGGCATAGATTTGCTCCTTGGCGAAGCCGACGCCTTGGAGCTTTTCCACAATAGTGGCAATCCCCATACACACCAAGAGAAGTGTGTACAGGGAAGCCATAAAATAATTGATCAATCTATTATTCACGTTGGATTACACTATTGTATCAAACGGACTCGATGAAGAAGACGATCTGGTCGCGCTGCGTCTTGGAGAGTGCGCGGAACTTTTTGACACATTCATAGGCATCGCTCTTGCCGCCCTCCGCGGTGCAGCCATGCCACATAATGGCCTCGATGACGTTGCGTGCACGACAGTCGTGCAAGCGCTCCGTACCCGATCCACACTTGCTGGCCAGTCCACGTCCCCAAAGAGGTGTGGTGCGACACCAGCCTGTGCGGATATCGTTCTTCATGAAAAGACGATGCTGCACCATGTCGGTGTAGGGCCATATCTTCTGATAGGGATAGCGGGGCATGTCGGCATTGGAGAAGAGGCGGTTCGGATCGCGAATCTCGTCGCTTCCCGTGGTCCACGACGGGCGGTGACAGTTGGCACAGCCGATCTGGGAGAAGAGGGCCTTGCCCGCCTTGAAGTCTTCGGTAGTGGTGTTGCGGGCCGCAGGCACAGCCAGTCCGCGATGCCAGATCATGAGGTTCTTATACTGCTCCTGCGTCATCTCGGCATCCAACTTCTTGCTGGTCAGATAGGTCTTGATGTCGCTTGCCAAGTCGCCCGTATGCCACTCCGGATGCTTCTTCTCCGGGTCGATACGGTTGATGTATTCCGTGAAGCCAGCCTGGACCTCAGGGTCCTGCGAGGACTTCTCGGCATAGTACTTGCCAGCGAGGTCGAGATAGTGGTAGCGGCGGTCAGGACGCGTCACGTTGGTGATGTTCCAGATGGCATTGGCGCCAGCACCGTCGAGCACAGGACCACGACTCAAGGCATAGGTGAAGCGGCGCACATACTTCGTGCCATCGCCTTGCAAGCTGTTGCTGTAGTAGCTCTTCCACGTATTGGCGGCCTGATCCCACATGGCAGGATTGAGCGTGACGTAAGGCGACTCGGCCTGCCATTGCGCCGTGATGTCTTCGTCGGTAATGGCATCGAGCAAGCCCGTGCCATAGATGCCGATGGTGGACTCCAGACGGATGGCGATATTGTCGTCATACTCCGAGGCAGGAATCTCCACATCCTTGCCATTGCGCTGCACATAAACGGGGGCGTAGTAGGCAGAAGCAGGGATCGTCACATCGGGATAAGTGAGGTCGTAGGTCTCACCATCGTCAAACTTGTTGCCCCACTCGTCCGTGTAGTGCTTCCAGGCGATCTGGATCTGCGACTCGTCGATCGGGGCCTTGAAAGGCTTCACGGCCGCGGTCTGGGGCATACCAGCCACCGAGCGGATGTAGGCGTTGGTCTGCTTGTCGTAGATGACGAGGAGGTAGCCATTGCGCTCCTGCGTGGCCGAATAGGCATTTTGGCGCGCACCATGTCCGTAGCCTGGGTGGCAGTAGTTGCATCCAGGGCGCACGTACACCGGGCCCAAGCCGCGGAAGGCACCCGTGGTGTTGGTATTGAAGTCTTTCTCGAAAAGGTACTCACCCTCGTTGAAGGCAGTCACCATACCCGCGTTCTCCACAGCCAGGGAAGGCTGTTTGTAGGCGGTGGAAGAGTTGTTGGTCGTGGTGCCCAACTGACCTCCGGTGAAGTAATCTTCCGGATAGTCTATCTTGGTTCCATCGCCAATCTCCCACGAAAGGGCATCGGACGTATCGTCGGAGCAAGAGGCGATAGCCATGGCACCCAGCAGGAGGCAGAGATAATGGTTATATCTTAATTTCATGTATCTTATTTCTTGATGTTCTTGATGTTCTTGTAGAGGATCTCTGCCTGGTCGCAGAGGGCCGTATAGGTCTTGACGATGACGTTATCGACGTAGTTGGCGTTGATTACCTTGCACTGCGCCTCCACGGCCTGGTTGCCGGCATAGGTCTTGAGCGTAGCGCCCAATGCCTCCAGCGAGCCGTCCAACTCTTCCAGAGCATCGATGGCCTTCTTGGCAGAGGCGTCGGTATAGTTGAGGGCAAACGGACTCTTCATGGCCTTGATGCTACTGAGGGCCGCATCCATCTTGCTCTGCACGGTCTGTGCCTGGGTCTTGAGGGTGGCGTTGCCCGCATTGAGGCAGAAGTAGATGAGCGACTTGTCGTTGGGCGTGGTGGCATCGACTGCTCCATACAGCGCACTCTTGCAGCCGGCTATGTTGTCATAGAAATCCACGATGCTGTTGTAGGCGTATGGCGACTCGATGTAGGAATCGTCCTGGCCCGACCATGGCAGACCGATCTTCGAGCCTGCCACCTCGCCGATGATATCGCGCGCACCTTCGATGATCTGGATGGTGGCGTCGAGGTTGCTGGAATAATCGGTTGAGGGAGTGTTCTTGAACAGGCCGCCGAAGTCCTTGTAACTGAGTCCCTCGCTGCTCACATTGCCATCGTCCTGCAACTTGTTGTGGGTCTTCAGATAGTTGAGAGTCTCATTGTATCGGGTGCCACTCTTGGCTCCCTCCCACGTGGTCTGCAGCACACAAGTGGCCTGATAGAGGTCCTTGGCCACGGCGCACACATACCGATACTCCAGATCGGTGAGCTGGCTGATGTCGCGCGGATTGCCCTGACGGAAGAGCACATACTCGATGCCGTGGTAGCCCAGCAGGCCTGAGTTGAGGAGTCGGACTTTGTTCTCGATGTCCGACATGATGCTCTGGTCGCGCAGCACATTGGCAAGGGCGGCTTGATCTACAGGCCAGGTGTCGGTGTGGGGATCGATGGAGTATTCGTCGGCAGCACCAAAGAGGAAGGCCTCCGACTTCTCCCAGTGGGCACGGGCCACGCGCCATTGCTGGCAAGCCGCATTAAGCGCCTCCTGACTACCTGTCACCACTTCGGTCTTCACGTCGTCTTCTGAGGAGCAAGAGGCCATGAAGCCACATGCTCCAATGCCCAGCATGAGGGCAAAAGAATAGTTCTTGAGATTCTTCATTTTTTATCTTTTTTGTTTGGATATTACTTTGCTTGAGGAACCACTCCTTTTACTTAAGGAACCATCCCTGATAGGCAATGCTCAAGCTGATACTTGGCTCGTTGTTGAACGGCTGGACGTACAAGGGACTGTCGCTGCTCAGTCCTTTGTTGTTGGGCTTCTTGAAGGCGCGATAGGCGTACTCACCCTTGATGACGATCTGCTTGATGGGGTGGTAATTGAAGCCCACGGTTGTAATATAGGGAGCGCAATGGCGGTACTGGCTCTTGTACGTGCCTGCCACCATCGAGTCGTAATGGTCGAAACGGCCGAAAAGGTACAGTTTCTGCCGGTCTCTCAATCCATGTATCTGCGAGAAGACGTTGTAGCCCGCCTCGATACTGTAAGCCAATGCGTTGCTGCCAATATTGGTGTTGTGGAAGGGATTGCCATCCTGGTACTTATGGTGTGTGGAGTTGGCCTTGTTGTAGGTCGAGATGCGATCGGCGTCGGAAAGGTGGGCATAGACCACGCTGCCTCGCACAATCCAGTTCCATCGGTTGAGTTGGAAATCGCCAGAAATGATCGAGAGTGCGCCTTTGACATCATCATAGGTGGCGCCAGGATCCTTGATAGAGTTGCGAAACGTATGACCATAATAGCCACTTACGCCCACACGAAGGCCCTTGACGGAGTAGTTGTCGACGCGTGCGGCCAGGGCGTAGGTGTTGGCTACCTTAAACTCGTAGGGGCTGGTAGCACCTGGGTGGACGAAGTTCTCGCCCGTGAAGCTCTCGGAGTTCAAACCAGAAAGGAACTGCATTTCGTATCGCCAGTCCTTGACACGTCCCCAGAACGAGACGCCCAGCTGATGCCAAGTGTTGGGCAGGATAGCGGCTTCGCCCTCCGGACGATAACAGGTGAAGAAGTTCAGGGGCTCGTGGTGGGCATTGGAATAGCCCACTGGCACGATGATCTCACCAGCCTTGACGTTGAACATTCCCTTCCAGAAAGCCTTGTTCAACCAAAACTGCTCGAGTGCCACCTCGCCACCTTTCTCCGTCTCGGCCTCATACTCGCCCGACTCTTCCGCTTCTACCTCCACGGCCGTCTCGTTGCCACCGTGCTCAAACTCCACCTCGGTGCCAAACGTCCAACCGTGGCCAAAGTCATAGCCCAAGTTGAACGTGACATGGGGAAGGTCAAAGCGCCCGTGACTATTGTCGTCCTTGTAGCGTGCGGGGGCATTGTATCTGTTGAAACTCTGACTATAGAAATTTCGGGACATCACCGCTTCGCCATAACCTCCAAGGCTCAAATGGGAGAGGGCTTTCTCTACTTTGCTCATACGGACGGTGTCGGCCACCTGCCTCGTGGCTCCCGTCACAGCATCCACAGACTGTGCCATACATACGGTTGCACTGGCTGCACACACCACGATGGACATTACTTTTCTAAACATAATTTGCGGTTTATTCTTTTTTGGGTGCAAAGGTATGGGTTAGTTGACGGGAGCACAATACTCAAAAATGGTGATCTTGACACACCAACTCGCTACACGCATACTCAATTCGCATGAGTTGCGTTTTACGCATCACGAGGAGGAACCTACCGTGCTGAGCACGCGAGCAACCGTTCTTGCCCAAGGATAATCGAGCTAGAGGAGGCAAAAGAGTTTGGCCCTGAGCTGAACAGCAAAGGTGCTTAACAATGATTAACTTGACAGGCGTGCTTTCCTCGATTATTATTTGTAAATTTGCCACATATAAGCATTATACTGTTGCCAACCCATCAATACGTTTCCGCTCATGAGATACCTTGATCCAAAAGCCGACCTCACATTCAAGAAGATATTCGGTGAGCACAAGGACCTGCTCATCAGCCTGCTCAATGCCCTGTTGCCCCTGGCAGACGATGAGCAGATAGAGAGCGCGGAGTATCTGTCGCCAGAACTCGTGCCCGAAACCTACGTCGGAAAAAACAGTATTGTGGACGTGAGGTGTCGCGACGTCAAGGGCAGACAGTTTATCGTCGAGATGCAGATGCTATGGACGGAGGCGTTCAAGCAGCGCGTCCTCTTCAACGCCTCCAAAGCCTTCGTACGCCAACTGGATAAGAAGCGCAAGTACGAATTGCTGCAACCCGTCTATTCGCTCAACCTCGTCAACGAGACGTTTATGAAGGACTATCCCGATGAGTTCATACACAACTATAGCGTGGTGCATGAGCTCCATAGCGACGAGATCATAGAAGGTCTCCACTTCACCTTCGTAGAACTGCCCAAGTTTCAGGCACACTCCCTCAAGGAGAAGAAAATGGCTGTACTGTGGCTGAGGTTCCTTACGGAGATCGACGAGCAGACAAAGCAAGCGCCACAGGAGCTTCTGGACAATCCCGAGACCCGCAAGGCGCTAAAGGCCGTGGAGGAATCGGCAATGACCAAAAACGAGCTGCTCGCCTATGAGGACTTCTGGGACAAACTCGGAGCAGAACGCCTGCTATTTGTGGACTCCAACAGAATCAACAGGGAGGAAGGAAGAGCCGAAGGACGGGCCGAGGGAAAAGCAGAAGTTGCACGCAACCTGCTGCACATGGGAATGTCTGTTGACGATGTGGCCAAAGCCTGCGAAGTGACAAAAGAAGAAGTAGAACGATTAAGATAGTATATTTCACATGAGATACCTTGATCCAAAAGCCGACCTCACATTCAAGAAGATATTCGGTGAGCACAAGGACCTGCTCATCAGCCTGCTCAATGCCCTGTTGCCCCTGGCAGACGATGAGCAGATAGAGAGCGCGGAGTATCTGTCGCCAGAACTCGTGCCCGAAACCTACGTCGGAAAAAACAGTATTGTGGACGTGAGGTGTCGCGACGTCAAGGGCAGACAGTTTATCGTCGAGATGCAGATGCTATGGACGGAGGCGTTCAAGCAGCGCGTCCTCTTCAACGCCTCCAAAGCCTTCGTACGCCAACTGGATAAGAAGCGCAAGTACGAATTGCTGCAACCCGTCTATTCGCTCAACCTCGTCAACGAGACGTTTATGAAGGACTATCCCGATGAGTTCATACACAACTATAGCGTGGTGCATGAGCTCCATAGCGACGAGATCATAGAAGGTCTCCACTTCACCTTCGTAGAGCTGCCCAAGTTTCAGGCACACTCCCTCAAGGAGAAGAAAATGGCCGTGCTATGGCTACGATTCCTTACGGAGATCGACGAGCAGACAAAGCAAGCGCCACAGGAGCTTTTGGACAATCCCGAGACCTGCAAGGCGCTAAAGGCCGTGGAGGAATCGGCAATGACCCAAAACGAGCTCCTCGCCTATGAGGACTTCTGGGACAAACTCGGAGCAGAACGCCTGCTGTTTGTAGACTCCAACAGAATCAACAGGGAGGAAGGAAGAGCAGAAGGAAGAGCAGAAGGACGGGCAGAAGGACGGGCCGAGGGAATTATAGAAGGCTGCGCCAAAGTGGCCAAAAACTTATTGAACCTTGGAATGGCCTTGGACGAGGTTGCCAAGGTCACAGGATTGGACATCGAAACGATTGAAAAAATGAAATGACGAGGAGTCACTCAAGACAGATCGTGGAAAGGTGAGGATTTTCAATTATCGGTAGGAAGCAAACGGATTTCATTCGACCTCCTACCGATATTTTTTTTGCTTTTACAACACTAAACGTCAATAGTTACCGCCCAGCCTCACCTCATATCCTTCGATATTATTTTATACCCAAACCGGGCTAAAACAGTTTGTCCACATCCACCGACAACCCCACCTGTAGAGCAATGCCATCAGTAAGCGGACAATTGAGGTAGTAATACTGGGGGCGATAATTGAAAAGATTGTCGAGAGCCGCCGTCACCTTGACCGCAGGTCCGAAACGCTGCACCAGCGATAGCTTCCATATCGTGTAGGCTGGGTATGAGACATTCACCATTCCCGCGCTCACGTCATAATAGTTCTTATACTCCACGTTGTCCGTACCTGAGAGGATGCGGCCATTGAGCCCGATATTCAGGCCATACGATTTGGAGAAATCGACAAGCCATCACTTCTTGAGATACTTCTTCCCATTGATGATGACGACACCCTTGGTGTGATCACTGACGCGCTGTCCTGCGAGGTTGTAAGCCTTGCCATCATAGGCACGCGTCGCACGGAACGAGTCGTCGGCGGTCACGCCATCGATGGCAGTGGCCTCTACCTGGAATGTGGAAACGATACCGAAAGGCATGGCACCCATCTGGAAAGTATTGACGATCGACTCCACGTTGGAGCCATCATACTTCACGAGAATGTTGTTGTCGCGCTCACTATTGAAGGCATAGTCGCCGTCCATGGTCTTCGTTCCACCCTGCATGGCGGTGAAATGGAAACTCAGGCCGTCGCCCTTGTAGTCGCGGTAGAAGCCGCCTCGGGTCTCGTCGTAGGTCAGTCCCTTCACGACGTATGAGCCGAGGGTGAGGTCGCCCATGATGGTCCCTTCGAGGGCGTAGGTGGGAACTTCCACATCCACTTTCTCCACATTCCCATCCATATATTTGCGCACCTGGTAGGTGACGCTCTTATTATCATAGGTATAAGCCCCGCCGACCGAGACGCTGATGCCACCCGACACCGCCTTGACATAGTACGACTTGATGGTGTAGGTCATTTCGAGGGGCATCTTGCCATACTTGAAGACTGCAGTCAGCGAGAGCGCATGATCGGCCATATTATAAGTGCCCGAGAAAGATGTGCCCGTGATGGTCTTCTCCTCTCCTCCAACTGTCACGGAAGAGGAGAACGGCTGCTGCGCAAAGGTGATGACGTGGTCGGCTCCCATCGAGAATTTGAGATCGCGGATGGTAAACGAGGGAATGGTCTGCATTCCTTTCATGGCAGGCAGGGTGATGTGCCCAGTCTCCATGTCAGCCATCTCAAAGAGTATGGTGTCGCTCGGATTGTCATTGCTGGTCGATGAGACAGACATATTGGATGCGCCCACAAACTTCATGGGACCGTGCATCTGTCCCATCATCGTCGTTGCCATGAAGAGGGCAGCGAGAAGGGTAAAAAACTTTTTCATTGTCTTACGTTGATTTTTATTTTATTCTATTCTACTAATCTACTTTTTCATTTAATTTCTGTTGATATTCCCTTGCATTATAGAGCCAATAGCCCACTACCAGCAAGATGAAGACCACGAGGATAGCAATCATCTCCACAACATGATGGAGCGGATCGACCCATATCTCCTTGAAAAATCCATTGCGCCCGGCTATTTCCACAAAAGACCAGAAGACAATGACGATGGCATAAGCCATGCGCAGGCTTCGGCCCCAACTGCCGATGCGCAGTTGGCGTTTGAACATCAGTGCCGATCCTATCAGGCAGACCACGGCGATGATGTAGGTCACAGGGTGATGATCGCCCAGAAACACGGGGTCGTAGCAGAACATCAGCAGTAGATAGAGGCCCCACATCATGACGTTCCACTCCATAAACATGACGATACTCGCATGGTGGGCCATCGGCCTCAGTTCCACACGGTTCTTCAGGCCGCAATGGTTTTGCACCCATTGGATGAAAAGGCAGCCGCTACGAGTGCAGAAGACATAGAGGAGGACGATCATCATCCACATGCCAAACGTCGCAGGCATGATGAGGTATTCGGGGCGCGAGCCACGGATCTCCTTCAGTTCGGCACGGGAGAAGTCTTCAAGGGGAGTGCCGTTGATGGTGAAGGTGTGATGGACCGCCACACCATCGACATACTGGCTGATCGTCTCCACGACACCATTGCCCACCAAGTCGCAGTGGACACCATAGCGCTGAGCGTAATAGGCAAGGAGAAACTCCACCCAGCCTGTCCAGAAGAGCAATGCCCCCGCAAGTCCGAAGCAGGTCTGCCGGGTGTCACCCTTGACGAAAACACCCCAGATCGTTATGACAAGTCCCATGAATCCCATGGCAAAAGCCGAATAATGGAGCGCGGTAGGGGTGAGGAAATGCTCCATCAGAATCATCAGCGCATGGCCAAGCGGCATGAGCAGCAAGACGATAAGGATAGCACCCAGTGCCTTGCCTGGGTATTTTTTCTCTTTCATTCTTTGTCGGTTAAGTTGATTAAAATGTATACATTCTGTTAGCTCCCGAGCGATATCAAGGACAGACAGTCACTCCCCCTTGTATGGTTTTTCCTCGAAAGCGGATGCAAAATTACCGCTTTTGGGCATTCGACACAATACCCAAAAATGGTGATTTGGGCGAATGGACTTTTTATGGCAAGACCCTCATGCAATTACTAGAATGACAAGGAAAACACCAAAAAGAAAGGCGAAGGTTTGCGGGTCTCATGAAAAACATGTACCTTTAGCCTCGAAAAGAAAAAGAACAAACGAATGAGATACGGAAGAAAATGGATGGCAGCAGTCGCCATGAGCCTGCTGAGCCTCAACGCGATGGCGCAAAAGCTGACGGAATATGTCGATCCGTTCATCGGTACGACCAATTTCTCGGTATGCAACCCCGGGGCAGTACTGCCCCACGGCCTGATGTCGGTCGTTCCCTTCAACGTGATGGGAAGCGACCTCAACACGTATGACAAGGACGCAAGGTGGTGGTCCGCGCCCTATGAGTACCACAATAAGTACTTGACGGGCTTCGCCCATGTCACCCTCAGCGGTGTGGGATGTCCCGAACTGGGCACACTGTTGACAATGCCGACGAGCGGAAAGCTCTCTGTCGATTATCACGACTACGGATCCGAATACGACGGCGAACAAGCAAGGCCGGGCTACTACGGTGTCAATCTGAAGAAGTATGGCATCCGTGCCGAAGTCACCTCCACACTCCGTTCCTCACGCGAACGCTTCACCATGCCGAAGGGCGAAGGACACCTGCTGCTCAACATCGGAGACGGACTGACCAACGAAACGGGTGGCATGGTGCGGCGCGTCAACAACCAGGAGATAGAGGGCATGCGCCTGCTCGGCACTTTTTGCTACAACCCGCAGGCTGTCTTCCCCATCTACTTCGTCATGCGCGTCAACAAACTGCCCAAGGAGCAGGGAGCATGGAAACAGCAACCCACGCGCCAGGGCGTAAAAGGTGAATGGGATCCTGACAACGGACGACTGAAACTATACAAGAACTACACCCGCGAACTGGCTGGAGACGGTATCGGCTACTATTACTCCTTCGACTGCGAGGAGGGGGAGCAGGTGGAGGTCAGCATGAGCGTATCCTTCGTCAGCATAGAAAACGCCCGCGAGAACCTCGACCGGGAGCAACCGCAGGGCACGACTTTCGAGCGCATCGCACAGCAGGCCGACAAGGAATGGGAGCAGACGCTTGGGCGCATCTCCGTCAAGGGCGGCACGGATGCACAACGCCGCGTATTCTACACGGCTCTCTACCATACACAGCTCCACCCGAATATCCTGCAGGACTGCAACGGCGACTACCCTGCCATGGAGCAAGGCGAGACGCGCAACACCAAGGACAACCGCTACACGGTGTTCTCGCTCTGGGACACCTACCGCAACGTGCATCAACTCCAGACCTTGATTTTCCCCGACAAGCAGACGGACATGGTACGGTCAATGATCGCCATGTATGACGAATGGGGATGGATGCCGCGCTGGGAACTGTTCGGACGCGAGACCTGGACCATGGAGGGCGACCCCGCCATCCCTGTCATCACAGATACCTGGCTGAAGGGACTCCGCGACTTCGATATCGACAAGGCGTATGAGGCTTTCCGCAAGAGTGCGACACTCCCTGGGGCTGAAAACAAGATGAGACGCGACATCGATCCATACATCAGCAAAGGCTACATCCCGCTCGGTGTGTTCGCCCAGGACAACTCGGGAGACAACTCGGTATCGCACGCATTGGAATATTATGTTGCCGACAATGCCCTCTCGCTTCTGGCCGCAGACCTCGGACACAAGCAGGACGCACAGATCTTCCGCCAGCGAAGCCTCGGCTATAAGCTCTACTACGACCCGGCAACGGGTGTCTTGCGCCCCATCAATGGCGACGGATCCTTCCTCACGCCCTTCGACCCCAAGGATGGTGCCAACTTCTCCAACGCTCCGGGCTTCCATGAGGGATCGTCGTGGAACTACACTTTCTACATACCCCACGACGTTGGCGGACTGGCCAAACTGATGGGCGGACAACGGAAGTTTATCGACAAACTCCAGTCGGTCTTCGACAACGATCTCTACGATCCAGCCAACGAACCAGACATCGCCTATCCGTACCTCTTCTCCTACTTCAAGGGTGAGGCGTGGCGCACACAGCGAGAGGTCTCGCGCCTGTTGGAGCGCTATTACAAGGACCAACCCGATGGCATCCCGGGCAATGACGACACGGGAACGATGTCGGCATGGGCGATCTTCTCGATGATGGGCTTCTACCCTGATTGCCCAGGATCACCCTACTACACGCTCACCACGCCTGTCTTCGATGAAGTGACGATCCACCTCGACCCGAAGTATTACCCGCAGGGCGACATCACCATCACGACCACACACGGCAAGGGAACGGGCCGCTACATCCAGTCTATGTCGCTGGGTGGAAAACCGCTTCATAGCTACCGCATCTCCCATGCACAACTCATCGGAGGCCGCCATCTGACGATGCAGGTGGGAGACAGAAAATAAGGCCAGAGAGCAGAGTCTTTTCCTACCTCTCACAACACGCAGACCGCCCCGCCCCGAGCCTGATGGCTTGGAGCGGGGCGGTCGCAATCATGGAAAGTCCCTACAGACTACACGTCGTATTCGAAGGTGAAGATCTTCTCCGTGTTGATCGAGTTGCCCACCGTACAACCGCGATGGGTGAAAGCCTCAAGGCGTTTGCGCTTCTTCTCGGGCACGTCCTGGCCAAAATGGAAGTGGATGGCAATGCGCTCTACCACACTATGGGCAGCGTCGAAGCCGATCTCCTTCAGTTCGGCATGCCATCCCGTGGTGTCCACATCTTCCTTGGCAGCTCCCATCGAAGCCGTGGTCAACGCACATGCCATCAGCGACTGGGCAAACAGCACTACAGGGGTGGGATACTCGCCTACACCTCCCTGCTCTGCAGGGACGTCGGTGTGGGTCAATTCTCTCTCGTTCTGAATCTCCATGCGGAACTGGCCCGCATTCTTTACTGTGACCATAAGCTCATTTAATTTGGTTATTGACAGAATGAAAAATACAAAAAACGTGCCACAGCGTCACAGACCATCTTCTAAAACGACAAAGCAGACAGTTTGGCCTGCCAAATATTCATATCGAAAACGGGCAGAACGCTATTGCGCACTGCCCGTTTCGGATTTCGAGAATCCGGTCTTTCGACTCCGCCACTGCTTGGAGGGATGCGTCTCGCGACGTTGTTCCCACATACAAGCGGCGGTGTTATCCAGTTTTCAAACAATCAAATTCACCTCTCAAACTAATTTCACCTATTATAAGCGAAAACGGGCACGCTTGCCGTCTATCTTACCTTAAATGATTAACAACTAAAAACCTATAAAAATCAGTTACTATTAAACTAAACTCTATGCTTTATTGACGGTGCAAAGGTAGGCATTATTCCGTTGGCAAGAGACTATTTTCTCATAAAAAGTGCATGATTCGCTCAAATTTTGACCTAAATCAACATCTATAAAGTATTCCACCAGCCACCACGGAAGACCCGCGAGAAGCCGGGAAGGCCCCGCAACATCTTTACAAAGCAGAAAGAAAGGTTTCATTCCATAATAGTAAAGGATTTTTAAAGCATTTTGTTTTTCGGTTTCTAAACTTATTGCTAACTTTGTAGCGCATTTTATACAGAGGACAAGAATGACGGGTAAGAACTTTTTTGAAAAGCTTTTCAGCACCTATGTCGCAGGCCATGTCACCGCCATCGCCATCGTCGTTGCCTTGCTTTGCATCGGCGTGAAGTACGGCGTGGCCTACTATACCCACCACGGCGAATCGTTCGTCGTGCCCAACGTCGTGGGCATGCAGCTCGAAGAGGCGGAGAAAAAGATGTCGGAAGCCGGGCTCCAGCTCGTCGTGCAGGACACCAACTACGTCAGGACAATGCCTCCCGACTGCGTACTGGAGCAGAGCCCAGGACAGGGCAAGCGCATCAAATCGACCCATATCGTCTATGTGACCATCAATGCAGCCAATCCTCCCGCTCTCGTCATGCCCGACCTGGCCGACAACAGTTCCTACCGTGAGGCACGCGCCACGCTGCTCGCCATGGGATTCAAGACCGTCGAGCCCAAATACACACCGGGAGAGAAGGACTGGGTCTATGCCATCCTTGTCAATGGCAGACGCGTGGAGGTGGGAGAACGAATCCCTGCCGACGCAACAATTGTCATACAGGTAGGCGACGGCACCCGACTACCCTCCGACACGCTCAACAATGCGTCCGCGGAGAACGAGTATGAGGAGGTGGAAGAAGAAGTGCCTACCTACGAGGAGGACTACGAGATCATAGAAGTGCCCATCGACGAGGTGCAGCCTGAGGACGAAATCCTCTCAGGCGACGTGGCACCGTCACGTCCCTCACAACATTCGGGGGAGTAGCCACGGAAATGACCGCAGGGAGTAGTTTTCCCTACAGTATATATAATAAGGTATAAAGGAAATGGAAGAAGAACGAATCGACGACGAACTGCTGGACCTTGACGACGTACTGGCGCCAGAGGAGGCCTCCAGCGATACCGGACAGCTCTACGAGCACTTCCGCGTGGAGGTCGATAAAGGGCAGGAGCCGGAGCGCATCGACAAGTATCTCTCCGTGAGGATGCAGCACTCAAGCCGCAACCGCATACAGAAGGCCGCCGACGCTGGATCCATCCACGTCAATGGCACGCCGGTAAAGAGCAACTACAAGGTGCGTCCCGAGGACGTGATTACCTTGATGCTCCACCAGCCGAAGCACGACACGAGCATCGTGGCGGAGGACATTCCGCTTGACATCGTGTATGAGGACGACCAGCTGATGGTCATCAACAAGCCTGCGGGCATGGTGGTGCATCCTGGAGCTGGCAACTTCCACGGCACGCTCATCAATGCCGTGGCGTGGCACATGCGCAACGTGCCGTCCTTTGACGCCAACAACCCCGAGGTGGGACTGGTTCATCGCATCGACAAGGACACCAGCGGTCTGCTGGTGGTGGCCAAGACGCCTGAAGCCAAGACACTGCTCGGCAAGCAGTTCTTCCACAAGACAACCCACCGTAGCTACATCGCGCTCGTCTGGGCCAACTTTGTGGAGGAAGAAGGGCGCATAGAGGGAAATATCGCCCGCGACGTGCGCGACCGTCTGCGCATGGCCGTCTTCCCTCCCGACTCGGAGACGGGCAAGCCAGCCGTGACCCATTGGCGCGTACTCGAACGCTTCGGCTACACGACGCTCGTGGAGTGTATCCTCGAGACAGGACGCACACACCAGATCCGCGCACACATGCGCCACATCGGCCATCCGCTCTTCGGCGACGCACGCTATGGCGGCACGGAGATCCTGCGCGGACAGCGTAGCAGCACCTACAAGGCATTCATACAGAACTGCCTTCGCATCTGCCCGAGACAAGCCCTCCACGCACGCACACTGGGCTTCGTCCACCCAACGACGGGACAGCAGATGGATTTCACGTCGCCCTTGCCAGCCGACTTGGAGCAACTGCTCGCAAAATGGCGGGGCTACATCAATGGCACGACGCAGGACACCTTCGTCGAGCAATAAATATGAACTTCAAGACAAAGTATAGATAGATGAAGAATTTAAAGAGAACTATCGCGATTGTGTGCGGCGGAGACTCCTCCGAACACGACGTTTCCCTCCGCTCTGCGCAGGGACTCTATTCCTTTTTCGACAAGGAGCGCTATGATGTCTATATCGTAGATGTGCGCGGCACCGATTGGCGCGTACAGCTTCCTGGCGGCGAGGAGGCAAAAATCGACCGTAACGACTTTTCATTCGTCAAGACTGACGGCACCGCCGTCGTCTTCGACTATGCCTATATCACCATCCACGGACAACCTGGCGAGAACGGCCCCATGCAGGGCTACTTCGACTTGATACACGTCCCCTACTCCACGAGCGGCGTGCTGGTCGAGGCCATGACCTTTGACAAGTTTGTGCTCAACCGCTACTTGGGCAGCTTCGGTATCCATGTGGCTGATAGTGTGCTGCTCCGCCGCGGCGAGACATACAACGAGGAGGAGATCGCCAAGCGCATCGGCATGCCTTGCTTCGTGAAGCCAGCCAACGACGGCAGCAGCTTCGGCGTGTCCAAGGTGAAAAACGCCGATCAGCTGGAACCTGCCTTGCGCGTAGCCTTCATGGAGAGTAGCGACGTGATGGTAGAGGCTTACCTCGATGGCACAGAGATCACACAGGGCATCTACAAGACGCGCGAGCGCAGTGTTCCCTTCCCCATCACCGAGGTCGTCACCAACAACGAGTTCTTCGACTATGACGCCAAGTACAACGGACAGGTGGACGAGATCACGCCAGCGAGAATCAGTCCCGAGACGGCAGAGCGCGTCACCGAGATCACCAGTCGCATTTATGATATCCTCCATGCCAACGGCATCATCCGCATCGACTACATTATCACCCACGACGCGGAGGGCAACGAGGTCATCAACATGCTGGAGGTGAACACCACCCCGGGCATGACGACGACGAGCTTCATACCGCAGCAAGTACGTGCGGCAGGACTCGACATCAAGGATGTGCTGACTGAAATCATAGAGAATCAGTTCTGAACTGCATGCTCATGAATCTTCCGACTGCTCCCGCAACGGAGTTTCATGAACAGTCCAGGCTAAAAACCATTCCGCTCCCCGCCTGCTTCAAAGCAGACGGGGAGAAGGCGGCACAAGCCATATCATCTATTCAAAAACCTTTCAACTACATCTCGATTATGATTATCCCAGAAGAATTCAACGACATCCGCCCATACGAGCCGGAAGAGCTGCCCGCAGTGTACGACCGTCTGGTGCAGAACCCGCAATTTCTGCAGATGGTATCATTCCTCTTCCCAGAGGCTACGCCCGAGATCATCTCACAGAAGATGCACGAGTGCAAGACGAACATGGACTTCCAGCTCGTCTTCGCCTACCGCTTTCTGAAGAAGCTCATCTCCAAGGCAAGCACAGGTCTTGACATGGACGTGACGGCGATAGACAACAAGCACAACTATACGTTCATGAGCAACCACCGAGACATCGTGCTCGACTCGGCCTTGCTCGACGTGCTGCTCATCGACCACGGCTTCGAGACCACCTGCGAGATCGCCATCGGCGACAACCTGCTGTCCATCCCCTGGGTGCTCGACGTGGTGCGCCTCAACAAGTCGTTCATCGTCAAGCGCGGCCTGATGGCCCGCGAGCGCCTCCAGGCAAGTCAGAAACTCGCCCGCTACATGCACTTCGCCATCTCCGAAAAGCATCAGAACCTCTGGATCGCACAGAGGGAGGGACGCGCCAAGGACTCAGACGACCGCACACAGAAGGGCATTCTGAAGATGCTGGTCCTCGGTGGGGAGGGCGATGTGCTCGACCGCCTCGTCAACCTCCACATCGTGCCACTCGCCATCAGCTACGAGTACGACCCCTGCGACTTCCTGAAGGCACAGGAGTATCAACTGAAGCGCGACGATCCCAACTGGAAGAAGGGACCGTACGACGACATCATCAGCATGCGGACGGGCATCCTCGGACTGAAGGGGAAAATCCACTATCATGTGGCAGCCTGCATCGACGACTACCTCAACGGTCTCCGTGAGCAGAAACTCAGCAAGTCGGACTTGCTGGACACCATCTGCACCCACATCGACCACGAGATCCACCGCAACTACCGCCTCTATCCCAACAACTACATCGCTATGGACGAGCTGGACGGCACAGACCATACCGACCACTACACGGAGGACGATGTGCGGAAGTTCAAACTCTATATCCAAAGCCAATTGGCCAAGATCAAGATTCCCAACAAAGACGAGGAGTTCTTGCGCGAGCGACTGCTCACCATGTATGCCAACCCGGCACGCAACTACATCGAGGCAGCCAGAGGATAAGACCTGCTTTCCCATTCCCTACCCCACTCATGCGGGGGCTGGGAATGGGATTTTTCATAGACTACACCAACCACATCCATGCGCTTTTCTGAGTTTTTCGTCATCCATCATTCCGACCGCAAGGTGCTGACTTTTCTCCTTGCGCTGGCTACCATCCTTGTCGTCCTGATCTATCTGACGGGCAACGATGGCGGGGAGACCGTGCTCACCGCAGCCGACAGTCTGGCTGCCGAAGAGCAACCTGGATATGGAAAGGGACGGCAGGCTCCTCCCTATCGTACCTATCAGACGCAGGATGGGCGGCAGATAGAACTGTCGCCGTTTGATCCCAACACGGCAGACAGCACTCAACTACTGCGCATCGGTCTCCAGCCGTGGCAGGTCCGTGCCGTCTATAAGTATCGTGCAAAAGGCGGCGTCTTCCGTACCCCTCACGACTTTGGACGTCTCTATGGCATGACGCGTAAGCAATATGAGGAACTGGAGCCCTACATCTGCATCGGCGACGACTACCAGCCAGCCTACACACAGTTTGCATCGCGGGAGGAGGAAGCGCGCGAACGCTACGAGGCGTACAAAGCCTCCGACCAATATGTGCCCTACCAAAAGTATGACCGCGACACGGTGCGCTATCCTGTGAAGCTGCGACCTGGCGAGCAGGTCGATTTGGCCCTCGCCGACACCTCGCTCCTAAAGAAGATTCCAGGCATCGGGGCGGGCTGGGCACGACGCATCGTCAACTACCGCAACCGCCTAGGTGGCTTCTACAACGTCAGCCAGCTACGAGACCTTGACGGCTTTCCCGTCGAAGCGCTCCCCTTCCTCACCCTCCGGGGCGAGAAAATCACAAAACTCAACATCAACCAACTCTCGCTGAGCCAACTCCGCAAGCACCCGTACATCAACTACTTCCAAGCCAAAGCTATCTGCGACTATCGGAGGCTCAAAGGTCCATTGCATAGCCTTGACCAGCTCCGCCTCCTACAAAAGGACTTTCCGCCAGAAGCCATCGATCGGCTGCGCCACTATGTCACCTTCTGATTGCACAAGGATAGCTTGCAAAATCTTACCATAAACTCCAACCAGAGAATCAATTACTCATCCTTTCCACGCATACAGTAGACTGCGCAAGGTTCTTGCTCCCTTCTGAGAAAACAACTTCTTGTTTATCCTTGCCTTATAATTGGACAAATCTGTTCCATAGGAATCAAATATTCGTTTTATCTGGTAATCAGAGAAACGCATTCTTATCAATACGGCAATTCTTTTTTCTTTATCTGTCAAACCAGACGCACTCAATAGCAACATAAACTTAGAGTCAATTTTTGCCATTTCCAATAACAGACGATGCCAATCTTCTGCTGTGACAGAACAAGTTCCACCTATCACTTGATCTGCACATTCTTGAAATTTCGTCAATAATTCTTCAGATATAGTTGTTATAGGATTTTCCTCCGACAGACGTAGTCCTTTATCTTTCAATTGTACTGTAATCGACTCTAATTCAGCCTGATGTTTACGGAGCATTTCTTCTTTATCTTCTTTCAATCCTTCTATTATCTGTAGAGTTCTGTCATAATCCTCCATCAAACAACAGAGCTCCAATTGTTTCTTTTTTCGATACAGATTTATTTTGTAAAACACGCCTATAATTATAAAAAATAGGATAACGGCAAACAACATATACTTTTTCTCAGCTATCTCTGACTGCAATCGAAGCTCTTCTGCCTTTTGCTTATAACTTGAGTAATCATACATAGCCTTGAGCCTTGCTATCTCTGCAGCACGAGACTTAGCGTGAGCAGAGTCATTAGCTTCGCAATATAAATCTGCGTATTTGCCTATAGAGTCACGATTTCCAATAGTGCGATACAAGGACAACAATCCTTTATAGCCTGCCTCAAGATTGTTGATATCATGCTTGAATCGTAAAAGGCGTCGGTATTGATACTGGGCAGAATCCACCTGTCCAACTGCCTCAAATAGACGTCCTTTTACAAAATAATAGATTTCTCTACCAGACTCTATATTTCCCAAAGAATCAAACACTCCAGACTCTCTTTCAAAAACAGCCATGTTGGATCTTGCCTTATCATATTTCTTTTGCAAAAGATAAGCATCAATAGACATATAAAGCACTTCTGCGGCGCGCTCTTGCATACCTAAGGACAAATACTGCTTGCGAACTTCTTCCGTGATTTGTATCACACTGTCCATATCACCCAACTTAAAATAAGGATTAACCCTTAAGTAATTATAAGTAAGGGCTAGCAAAGAGTCGCCACCCATTTTTGCACAATTCTCAGCAGCCTTCAACTCTTGCAACTCAAACTGGACCAGATTTTGGTTACGATAAATATTATCTAACTGTGAATGCACTTTGCTTAATTGCACATAGTCAACATCCGTTCTAGAAGATGGTTTAAGGTCAAGACAGTTGTTAAAACACTCTATAGCCATTGTTTCATTTCCTGAAACAATGTATGAACGTCCCAACAAATAAGTAGCAAGCAAAGCCTCATTGTACGAACCACGACGTTGATAATAGTCAGCTATAGCCTTAACGGTATCTTCCGCATCAAACGAAAGATCAAGAATATTTTGACATTTAAGTCGAAGTAAACCATACCGCATCCTGTCTTCCATATTAAAATCCATCGACTCCTTCCGGCACTTCTGTAGAATGCCATAGACAGAGTCTGGATTTGTTTCCACGGCTAGCTCTAATTCTCCAAGACGATGGCTCTGGCTGTGTTGGCAACTCACCGCCAAAACAACCATGGTAATAGTAATTATTAATATCTTATACATAACTTCTCTTTTAGAAAGGATAGTGTGTACAAATTCCTCTAGTAAAAACTAAGCAGGCCATACACCAATTAGCTGCTGCAAAGGTAATACATTTTGTTTGAAAGAACGCATATTCACATCTAAAAGAACAACTCACAAGAATCTGATTATATTCTTTAAAATCACTAATTATCAATGCTTTACAACAAAGAACTCATCCTTTTGTGAGTTTTTCTCACATGGATTATTTGCCAGTTTCCGTAGGTACTTTTACCTTTGCAACCATAAAACAATTTTAGCAAGAAAAAATGAAAAAGATTATTATGACACTAATCGCTGTCGTGACTTTCAGTAGCAGCTCAGCTAGAGCTGATGCATGGCCTATTGTAAATCACACAATCCAAGCAGAAGGTACACCCATTGTTTTTAATATTTGTATTGATACAACAACGGGCAATATCCGTCTACCCAAAACGCCAGTATTAACACCTTATGTATGTCAAAACTCCTACACGTTAGAGTTTATTTCCGGTTGTTCTGGGTCTACTATCATCTTAGTAGACGAATCAGAAGTTGAGATTTTGTCTGCCTATGCCACAGGAGAAAGGCAATCTATAAGTCTTCCGGATTATTTACAAGGTAAATACTACCTTCTAATTTACCGTGGTGACTATTGTTTTAGGGGAATAATACATCTTACATAACAAACCATCGAATTTAAGTTAACAACATATACAACTTTTTTATTCACTCATTATGAAGAATTTATTTATTATTTTCATCATTACTATTACAACAACATGCATGCTTACCAGTTGTAATCAAGAAGATTGCTCTACATTGAAACCAATGGAAGCACCCCATGACAATCGTGCATACGAACAATTATCTGCGTCAATAATAGCGATAAACTCTAAATACAAAATACAGAACTCGACCTTTGACAATGGAGATTTGTTTTATGCAAAAAAACGCAAGGGATTTTTTCATTGGTTAGGAAGAATTTTCACGACGATCGCAGGAGATGTTGCAGGAAGTATTTCTCTAGGGCCAACTGGCAATAATTACAACTTAAGACAAGGGATTGACACTTCTATAACTATTTGGAAATTATGGGAAGACAAGAAAACGGAAGAAAAAGACACGTCTAAAACACGCATTAATCACATTGGCGCTGAGAACAAACCCACAATTAAAATTAATACAGATGCTATTCCCAAAATTAATGGTCAGTATATAGAAGACAATGCAGGCTACATTCATAATGCTGTAATTATAAACCTATACAAAGAATATGGAGATTCTTTAAAAGAGTTATCTGCATCAGATATAGACAACATCATCAACAAAGAATACCACAAAGTTATAAACGAAGCAGGATTGATCCATTCAACTAACAATCACACTAACGAAATCAACAAATATGTTGTTGATAGGATTTGCGCACTTGTGTCACAATGCTCTGATGTTGAAGAAATTATCATGGCTTTAAAAGCTGAATATCCTGAATGTGCGAAAGAATTAGAAGTTTTGGAAATTGTAATGAATAATATAATAAATGAGAACATGGAAGTTGAAAACCTTGACGACTACACTAATGAAGTCGTCAATACGATTAATGGCTCCCAAATACCCACCAACAGTAAAGATGTTATCAAAGCTACTGTTAGCATAACAAGCGCAAGCAGTCAACTTTGGACACCATAAAGCTATATGAAAAAATACTATTTACTTCTCATATTGCTCACCGTATCACTACAAGTGTACTGCAAGACCATTAGGGGAGAGGTGGTGGACAGCTTAGGCCTTCCTGTCCCCTTCTCCACTATTGTCGTGGACCATTCTCAAAAGATAGGCACAACGAACAAGTACGGAAGGTTCGTTTTAGAGGATGTTTCTTCGGACAAATGCCTGCTGACAGTGTCAAACATCGGGTACGAAACAAAGCATATAATTGTACCCCAAGGAGACGATGACCTCTTCCTACAAATATCCTTGAAGGAACAAGTCGTCCAACTGGCAGATGTGGACGTGGTGTATGGTGACATCACATCATTGATCCTAAAAAAGATGGAAAACGTCAAAATGCTCAGAGAGCAACTACCAACATTTGAAGCCGTGGCCGAATGTCAGATCACCTCTATAGGAAACCTCAAAGAGTTCCCTTCTGATTTCCGCAGCCTACTAAGAAGCTTCCTGGCACTTGCGGGCTATAAAAAAATCTTTCAGTCCATGGAGCGGAATCCAGATCTGACCCTGACTATCAGAAAAGACATCAGATTTAACAAAGGCAATTATACGATGGGGAAAGGAGAATTGGTCTCATGCTCTGGCAATATCAGCGAGGAAGAAAAAACCTCATTCCTTAAGAAAAAGTGGGGGTTTAAAGAAAACCTATACGATTTCATTTACAACACGCTGCGCCATCAGGCCAAAAGAAAGGCCAAGCAGAACAAAAATGAGACGACCACGGATATCCTGAGCTATTCAGGAACATACAAGGAAAATGACAAAACCATTCACATTCTGAAATCTCCCAACATGGAATATCACATCGTAGCTGACTCCTGGCAGGTATATAGAATGTCATTCCAAGACAAAGCCACAAGAAGCATCATTGAATGTCACGAATATCAGCGAGGAATATACTTACCCGTCTTCTCACACAACGAGAGCATCTACGAATTTGACTCCACCCATGTGTGGAAACTGGCAGACACAACTGTCTATAAATACAAGTAGGGCAAGCACATTTCGCCGATTTGCTTTCTGCAGAAGCTCATGCTATATCGACCAAGAGCGTTCCATTTCCTTAACCCAAAACGGTTGATAGGGAGTGGAACGCTCCTTCGTGACGGATTTTTCTTCTCGTGTCTGTAACCATCCGAAGAACTCGTGGTTTTCGTCTTGACTCAAATGGCAAAAGCATTCTCACATAGATTGTTGTAATTACTTAGGATCTGCTAATTTAAGGCAAGTTATTGATAATCAAGAAATTAACTTGCAAAATAATTGCTCAGTTCAGACAAAATGATTACTTTTGGGTGTTAAAACTCGTAAGTGCGACATGAAATACTACTCACAATACCGTATAAAACATCATACTTTTAAAGTCTTGAATCAACTATAAAGGTACTGAAAAATCCACGATCAGAAAATTTTATAAAAGCTTTATTATTTGTTCTGCGTCTGGCACATCCTGCGTGTCTGTCCGCAACGACGAGCGGCGTTGTTCAGAACTCATCGAGTGCCTGATGCACACGTTTCGCGCTTCCACCTCGCCAGCCATTCTCAAATACCATCTTCTGCCTTGTGACAGGTTTCCACCACGGGCAAAGTCCTCTTCCTCCTGTATAAGATGCTGCACCTCATGCAGCAACACACCTTCGGTCTGGTATTGGAACGGAGAATTTAGCGTTCCCATGCAAATCATCATGCCGTAGCTCAAAGGATTGAAATACCCTGAAAACTTGTTGGTCGGTGTGTATCTGGCGTATAAACTGAGCCGTTCGAAAGCTGGGTATGCTATGAGCAGGCTGATGTCGTGCATACATAGGCTGATGTTTATGGACTCGCCAAAATGGCGTTTCAGATGGTCCTCTATTTCGACAGTATTGTGGAAAGGGTCTGCCACTTCATAGCGCCATTTGCCGTCTACACCCATTTCCCAACCCGTCTGCTGTTTTATCATGTGCATATCCGTGCTGCAGCGAAGCAGTTGGACTGCCTTCTTTTGAGCTTCGATAAGACCTAACGAAGCATTGCTATCGTCAAGTCTTTTTGCACCTATAATACCTATATAGCTCATATTACCACTTGTCGGGTGAATTAATAATGTCGGTTTTGTCTTCAAGATAGTCTTCTATGCATTTCCTTATGCCATCCAGTGTAGCCGAGCAAGGCAAGGCATCAAGAAATGCCTGTGCCACAGACTTTTCGGGCGACATGAACATCATCTCGTCTTCGAACTTTGCATAATAGAGTCCGTTGGTGTCCAGATACTCGCTGTCGAGAATGTCTTGTAGCAGAGCCTTGACATTTGGGGCAAGTTCTACGGAAGATGCCTTGTTCCCTATCACACGCTGCAAATCACGGCACACCTTACGCTGTTCTACGAGCGAGGGTTGCACCTCTTGCTGTTGACTAACCCTTGATGCAGAAAGGCGGAAGTATTCTTTCCATTTCATGTAGCATCGTCGCAGGGCATCTATTGTGCTGCGCTGTATATGAGGCATGGGCAACCCTTCGAGGGCCATTGTTTCTTGCGCAAGACAATAGTGCTCGGAATGTCTGAACACAGGTTTGCCCTTCTGTTCTCCCATGGCTACAGGGGCAGATATACGCAACATGAGGCTCTGCCTTATTGGAGGCATGGGTACTTCGTCCGCATTTTTCCAGTCAAGAACTTCCCAAGGCTCGTTGTCGTCGCGTTCGGAGCGCGACTCGAATTCCTTCACATCGCCGTAAGTTATCTGCTCGCGAGGCACGACAATCACAGCATCCATCTGGGCAAGCGTTTGTATGATGGTCTGCAATGGTTCCGACTCGAAAGGCAACTGTCCAGTCTGATAGTGCATAAGCGTCTTGCGTTTTTTCTTGCCTGGCTGTTCTTGGTCTTCCTTTGCCTTGTCGTATATCGAACTTATAGGAGTGCCAAAGAACAGAGAGCGTATACTGTCAAAACGCTTGTCCTTTTCAAACTCCTTGGAGTGTTTATCGTTCACGCTTACTACATACATCGGACCATTGTAAGGCATTAACGAGAAGTTCACCCCCAAGCCAGCTATCGTATAACTTGTGTTGGTATTGGTGGCATATTTGAAACCTTCGTGTAGAGGAATAGAAACCGTGTCTAACGCTTTTCTTACCTTCGACTCGTCCATAGGCAAGAGTAATCCGATCTGCGTTTGAGCCTTGCCACCTTTCTTTTTCTTCAGCGAGAAGGATATGAAGCGAGGCTTCAGTTCGGCGATGGCAGGATGAACGTATGCCCCAAGAATGTTGCCGGTGATAATCTTGCGCTCCACAATCTTGTTGTTGTAGAGCGCAATGTCCTTGTTCCAAACGCTTGCACTCGGCTGCCAAGCTCTTGAAGAAAAAATATCACAAAGACGATCGTAATTACTCCAACTGTTATTATGAACCAAATTGATGCGAATTTCCGTGTGTACAGCTGTCAATGCAAATACAAACTCCACTTTACTGGGAAGGAATCTGGATTGCTCATCTTTACCAAATCGTATGTCTGTCAATACACTTTTAATTTTATCTTGTGGCATTACCTCGCCCTCCACTTTCTCAGTGATGACGTATCCGTTTCCTATTTCCGCTTTTGACAATACCTTGACAAGTCTTTTCCTTTCTTCTGCGTATTTTTTCATCTCTTGCTTTTTTGCGTCAAGCAGATGGTTGTACTCGTTAGAGAATGAAACCAGTTTCTGCATGATTCGCTTGGCACGCTTCTGCTCTTTCACATCTTCAAATTCTGTCGAGCTCCATTTGTCTACAGGCGTGCATGCTTTTTGCAACCATGTGTCTGCCAACTCCTCATCACCACAATATGTTGTCAATATGCGTTTTGCACCGTCATGCAGCAGTTTGCAGCGTGCTTTGAAGCGGCGGTGGGCATTTTTGTCTCGGTGGGCATAATAATCTTTTACCTGTTTCTGTAAGGCAGGGTTCTCCTTATATGGATTTCCGTAAACCGCCTTAGCTTTCTGGCAAAGTTCAGTCACTGTCTCATAGCTATACGGAAACGTCTTTTGCTTGCATTTATAGGTTGTAAGATATGAGCACCCACCAAGCCTTGTCTTCGTCTTGGCAGTAGTGAAAAGTTCTTCCCTTACAAAGTCGGCCTCGAAATCACGGAATTCACGTTCCAGGTCCCACTGGTTTATTCGGCGAAGTTCAGCCTCAAGCGTCGTATAACCCGATATCAGGTCGTCTACGATGCTCTGTTGTGCCGCCACACTTAGCATGGCACTCCGTGCGAGCAGTCGGCTTGCTGTCACATTGCGTGTAAGGTCGAGGACCACAGCTTGTTCTGTGTGTTCAGACAAATACTCTTTTGCCACCTCATTGCCATACTTGTTATCAATGTCCACAAAGTCGGCTTGTTCACGGTCTTGGTCTTGCCATGCGGCAGTGTTGGCACTCAGCGACCGCAACTTTGCCCGGAGCATCATATTGAGGCGCTTCTCCGAAGGAATGGCCGTAATGATGTACTCATACAATGGAGGCAAGTCGACACGTTGACCAGTTCGGTTGATGCGGCCACGCTTCTGCAAGTCGATATTCACGTCAAGGTCGTTTTGCACGATGAGCATTTTGCGTTGGCGCACTTGCTCCTCTGGCACCTCGGCGGTGGAAATGGCGTGCGCACTTGCACCTATAGCTCCACAGGCATTGATAAGAATAACGTCTAACTTGTTGTTTTGGAAATCATTGAAGATGAGGTTAGAGTGACGTTTCTTTCTTGACCCGATGACAGCGTTGATGAAGTCGTCATCGCCCTCAGGTGAGAGATAATCCAGTTGGTGTGCCCGCCCCGTACATTCCTCAAAACGGATGTTTAGGTATTCACCATTGGGCGCAACAAACTTCTCGGCAGTTATCAGCTGCCGTATTACGTCGATAGGCGACACGGGGAGATGAAACACCTCTTCGGTTATATCTTGCTTGATACTTGTGTAGTAGTCGCTTATCTCTTTGGCTTCTGCCTTCAATGACATTTCTTCCAATTCTTCTACCATTTCAAAAACAGGTCGATTGGCACTGTTGGTAGAGCCGCTTCCACAAACCGTCTTTTCCAACAAGCGTAACAACAACGCAGATATGTCGCCACGAACGGATCCGTCTTCGTTCGCTGTCACGTCCTGTACGATACACTCAAGCGTGTCGCTCATGCCAATCACCACACTTCTTCCTTGCCTTACATTCTCAATGGCGGCTTGCGCCACCTTTTTCGCTTTCAAGGAAAGCAACAACACTTTGTTGATATAGAAAAGTTGTGCTCTTGTGGGATAGCAGTTGAAGGGTAGAAGCACGTTGTACATAAGGGCATGATTAACCATTGTGCGAACCATTGCAGAGAGTTTTACTATTTCACGGAAGAAGAACATTACCTTATCAAACTGCTCACCATGTACGTCGAGGTCTTCATCAAGATATGTATAGACTGGAGTAGGCAAACCCTCTTCAGAGTGCTCGCGCCTGATCATTTGTCCTTCGGCAGCCAAACAAGACGAAACGTATTCTTGCATGGGCACACCACCACAGTGCAAGGCATCCTTGAGCGTGTTTTCTGTAGCCAAGGCACTCAGAGTCGTGCGTCTCATGAAGGTGAGCAAACATTCCGGGCGCTTGGCAAAAGTGGCAGAAAGGAATACACATTGCGTCTGTGGCGTTTCTTCAAGAATCATGTTTATGCCTTGCGTGATAACCGATGCTTTGCCAGCGTTCACTCCACTGCTTTTGTGGGCTTCGTCGAAGATGAACAGCACACGATGTTGCTCGCACAACGCCATGAGGAAGTTGAGACGTGTCATGTCTCGTTTGGCATCTTTCAGTTGAGAGTAGGTAATCATGAGATAGTCGAAGGCATCCTGTGGCAGTTCACCTTTTATGAATATTTCTTGAAGGACAGATTTCTTGGGAGCTTTGTAGACCACCTCATACTGTTTCTGGTAGAGCGCCATGCGCTCTGCCTCATACTTTTCGTTATCTTCTTCGTCTGCGGGAGACCATATCTCGTCGGACGTACATGTCGCTTTCTGTTCAACCACATGGTCAAAGTCGACAACCGACACACCTGCATTCACCACCAATGGCCGTGCCTCCTTAATGCCAAGCGCTTTACAGTCGCGGTACATATCGCTGAACAGGGTATATCTGTCGGTGAAGAATATTGGCAGATAGCCAGACAACAGTCCATAGCGTATCATGGCAGCAGCTTGTCGGCCTTTGCCTATACCCGTTTGGTCGCCTATGACTACCGACTGTCCACGTTTCTCTATATTGTAAATGGCCAATGCAACACCATCGATTTGCTCGGCGGCCAATGCTTCCCTCAGTTCCTCATGGCTCATGTGCAGTCTGTTTGCTACATATCCACCGACATCGCCCCCAAGCGCTTCGTTTAGTTTACTTAATGCCCTTGTCGTGTATTCTGCAAGCTGTTTCGGAATAACGGATTCCAATGTCTTCGCATCCTTTACAGCGCTTTCATATTTTGTAGACTTTTTCATAACTGTATCTTTAATGTTGCGGCAAAAGTATTATGAAGGTGTGCCAATTATTATCACAGGTGGAAAAAACTTCTGTTTTTGTGAGTTTTTTATAAGAAACAATTAACCTGTATTGATAATTGAGTCAGCACGTCAATATCTTTGCCGGCAAATAACGGTAAAAACTTGAGATATGACATTGGACAGCAAGAAATTCACGATTTGATAAAGGGTCAAACTTGGGTTAAAATGTCTATTGCGGAGAATAAAAGTGAAGAAAACGATATAAAAACACCTGTACTGGATAGAAAAAATGATTATCCTTCGTTATTCTGTGGAAAAACAATTAATTTTGTACGCGTATGTATTAATGTTGCTAAATGCAATACAGGTAAATACAAAAGTATATTTAGGACTACACATTATGCCGTACTCCATAATAAAAGAAGTCAAAGTCCGTCTTTGGAGCAAATATGATGTTCACTTCGTTGCCAATAACGATGTGAATATCCTGGCAGGCATTAAATGATCGTCTCAGAACTCTAAGGCGAAAAGACATTGCATGTCATTGCAAAAGACAAAAGCGTTATAAGCAAGAATACAAAAAAGAAAATCATATGAACGAACGTTTAATAGTAAAATCATTTGGTCCCGTCAAAGACCTTGATATTATATTTAAGAAAGTTACCTTGTTCATAGGAGACCAAGGCACAGGCAAAAGTTGTGTCGCAAAACTTTTCTCCACGTTTAAATGGTTAGAGAAGGTGTTAAGCCAAAAGAAATACAAACTCTCATACTTTGAGCAATATAACAGGTTCAAGACAAAGTTGTGTGCATATCATAGAATAGATTCCTTCATTGTTAATGGGAACCCATATATCAAATTTGAAGGAGAACTATACGATTTTTTGTATGAGAACGGGAATTTCTGTGTAACAGACAAAGGTCAGGACATAAAAGGCATCTCAAAGGTAATGTATGTTCCAGCAGAACGTTCAATTGTAAGCGTAGCCGAGAATAAGTCAAAGCTTTTGAAAGAGCTGCCAGTCTCCAGTGAGACTTTCTCTGACGAGTTTGTAAATGCAAAGAAATTCTTTCAGAGCGGTTATAATCTTCCGTTTGAGGGATTACGCTTTGAATATGACAGTTTGAATGATACAGGTTGGATTCATGGTGCTAACTATAAGGTGAGACTCACCAATGCTTCTAGTGGAATTCAGTCGTCCCTTCCAATGTGTATTGTATCAGAGTTTCTGAGTAGTAAGGTTTCTGACAAAGAGGAAATCAAGCTCTCTAAAGAAGAAAAAGACAAATTGGAAAAAAGAGTAGCTGAAATCATGCAGAATGATGAATATTCTGACAGTATCAAGGATATGATGATTCGCCAATTGTCATATGCCAATAGATATAATCAGCTTATAAACATAGTTGAAGAACCAGAATTAAACCTTTTCCCTCGTTCACAGATGGAAGTGCTCAAATCTCTGGTTTACAACAATGCAAGCTCTGATGAGAATATGCTTGTGTTCACTACTCATAGTCCATATTCATTGGCAATTGTCAATACAATGATTATGGGTGCCAAGGCGTATGCCAATGCGAGTGCGGGACAGAGAAGGCTGATAGAGAACATTTTGCCAGTGAAGTATCAGATCAATGAAGAAGATATAGCTGCATATCGTCTCTCTTCTTCAGATGCAAGCTATTGTCAATCTGCTATAAATCCTAACACGGGGCTTGTTTCAAAAAACGAATTAGATTCTGCGTCAGGTGACATTATGCGAATATTTAACTCTTTATACCAGTGCTATGCCAAGACTCTCGCAAGATAGGAATTTGCCTGTTGCCATAACAAATCTCCGGTTGTGCTCCGCATTACAATATTGTGGCGCATTAGGTGTGGCTAATGCTTTTGACAAAAGCTCCGCTGAGTATCTTTACATCTATGATGATAGTAAACTTGGCTATACAGATTGGACAGATGTAGCACCCGAGTTTGTTTCAAAGTGTTTCGTTGCAACAAATCCCAACAACAATACGATTGTTTTGCTACCACTTGATCACCGAATCCTTACTGGGAAAAGTGTTGTTGCAGGAGGCATATGTGATGGTATGCTTCTGACAGAAAAGGAAATGTGTCTGATTGAGTTCAAAACAAATGTCACGTCCTCCAACTATCAGACTATTGTCCAAAGGGCAAATGACGCAATCGATCAATTGTGGCACACTTTTAATGACATTATCAAGCCAAAATGTACGACACTATCCATTGCGGGGCAACCCATAGATGTAGAACAAATGCTTTCTATTGACTTCTATGTCGTATATGATAAAGACTTGGAAGTAACGGGAGCAAACTCGGAACTAATGGATTTGCAGACACAGTTTCTAACAGACAAAAGCCATCCTCTCTATTTTGATAATGGAAAAACTTTCCTGTAAATCATTATAATGAACCCATCAAGAGAAATAACTTGAAATGATGACAATAGAAGAAATACAGGTTCGCAAAGAATGTCAAACATTCGATTGCAAGAGCATACAGATTGACCCGAAATCATTAGCTGTACCCATTGTGGCTATGGCTAATGCCGATGGTAGTGTGCTTGCCATTGGTGTTTCTGATAAAACTCGCAGAATAGAAGGACTTGATGGAAACAAAGGGCGACATGAAATACTACTCACAATACCGTATACACGACTTGTTTGAACTCCAAGAGTCTCTCTTGGGTTTGAGCAAGTCCAACCGCTGGGTCAAGCTTGCCGACCGCCTCCCCTGGGCCAAGATCGAAAAAGAATATAACAAGCGTCTGAGGAACAGCCATTGCGGCGCAGGCAACAAGCCCGCCCGCATGGTTGTTGGTGCCCTTAATAGTGAAGCATGTGGAGAATTTGAGCAACGACAGGCACGCCGATATGTATATAAACAACGATAACTGCATCGAAGCCAATGATAGCCGTCAGCAATTCATTTGTCGGATACTACATATCCATGGACGTCATTGTTGCCTTGATGTTTGACAAACGTTTAGGGAACTGCCAGATTCCAGAACGTCAAGCACAAAGCGTCAAGTAACGCCTTTCCTATATATAGGTTCCCGTCCCGCAGCCTCCACCCTTGAGCTTCGGCACTCTTGCGTCCCGATGGCAGCAAGCCAGCAAAGCCGGAGCGGTTCAGAAAACGATGCAAAGACACGATTTTTTTAGGAATTTATATCATTTCGGAGGGAAAAAGAATAAAAATTTCCTTTCACAAGGCTTGTGAAACCACTTTTTAGGCGAAAACAAGCAAAAAAGTTCAAAAAACTTGGAAGATTCGGAAATAATGTCTATCTTTGCATCGACAAATCCCGCCCGCTTCCCATAAGAACAGCGTACCCAGCGGGACATTTTTTGTATATAGACATGAGATATACCAAACAAGCGATGACACTGGCACAGCAGATTCAGACACTGCAAAGCAGAGGTCTGATAATTGCTGACACCAATAAGGCAGAACAGGCTCTTGATGCTATCAGCTACTTCCGATTGGCAGACTACTGGTATCATCTGGAAGCAGACCACCATACGCACCAGTTTCTACCCAATAGTCATTTTGAGGAAGTGCTGGCTTGCTACTATTTCGACAAGGACTTGAAGGCTCTGCTTTTCAAGGCTATTCAGACTATCGAGGTGGCTGTCAGATCGAAAATCATCAAACACTTTGCTCCCACATGTGGCCCATTCTGGTTTATGGATACAACGAAAGCCGTAAACCAAAGGCGTTTCCAGACAAATCTCGACACCATCAAGAAAGAAGTAGGACGTTCTAAGGAGCGGTATATCCGTGAGCATTTCCGCAAATACACAGATCCAGACCTTCCTCCTGTTTGGAAGACACTGGAGGTGATTTCGTTGGGCGAATTATCGAAACTTTATAATAACTTCAGCGAGTCACAATTGAAGCATGATGTCGCACATGAGTTTGGACTGAATCACCACAAGTTCCTATCAAGTTGGCTGGAGAGTCTGACTTCGCTACGCAATCATTGTGCCCATCACGCCAGAGTATGGAATCGGGCATACCCTCTGAAACCAACTACGCCACAAGTGATGCCCAACAAGTGGATTACGAACTTCACTTTCAGGGAAGAGTCGCTATACGCCCAACTCTGCTGTATTGCCTATTGGCTGAATGCTATTGATGCAAATAACACTTTCGTTGGTGACCTAAAGCTACTGTTGCTTCGCAATCCGTCAATAGATCCGTCCATGATGGGGTTCCCGTCTAACTGGCGACAGGAATCCCTTTGGCAGATGTAGGTCAGCAGTATAGTAAGAAGTTTAGACTATTTCATCTTCTTTCTAATATCCTTCGATTGCTGTATCATCAGGCGTCCTATGCTGTCACGCATGGCGGCTTCCTGTTCCATCTCATAGCGGCGACGAATGGAGTCCTCATACTTGATGACGAACTGCCGGCAGTGGCGGATGCCCTCCTTGTTTCCTGTCCAGACATTGCGTTCCAGCCATATCACATTGGCGTTGTTGGCGGGCAGCGTAGCCCTTAAAGCCCTATACTTCCAGCCCGCTAATTCCAGTTCATCTATCTCTTTAGACTGGTCGTAAATCTTGGTTGTCAGCAGGGACATACAAAAGAAAAGGACGGTGCTAACTTCCACTAACCACCATGTTTTAGTCGTCAGGTCATGGATGACTTTCTTGTGCTGTGGCTTACTTGTTTGTTCTGTAATGAGTTGGCGCAAGGCATGGATTTCATCTGCCAATGCTCCGTCGTCTTTGGCTGATAGTACCTCAAACTTACTACAGATGGCATTCAACAGTTCTTTTTTGATCGTCTGCGGGCTTTCGGCAGTGTCGGTCTTACCCCCTTGTGCCGTTGGGTCTTAACCCCGGCTTCTGTTTCCTTTCTTTTCCCTGTTACCATTATTGTCATTGCTTACATTGTTTTCTGTGTTATCTTACTTCAGTAACCAAACTCTGAAATCTGCGACCGTCGGGAGCGAATTTGTCCCGTCTGAAAGAGCGGGCAAGGTAGTTTTCGGGTTACGAAAACACAACCTTGCTTGCTCTCGAAACTATTGTTTCTCGACCAATTCCGCTTTCAGCGTCAATGCCACTCCCATAGCCTTTAGGTTTGGTCTTATCGCTCACAATTTACGCCACTGCTCAATGTCGTCTTCATACATGGCGATGTGGTGGCGGCAGATGTTTTCCAGCAGTCCCGTGACACTCATCCGTCGCGTCTCGGACAGGCGGAGGACAATCTGGTCGAGTTTCTGGCGGACTTCCTCACTGACGAACACGGGGCGGCGGTTGACGATCCTCGGCACCTGAAGGAAGGTGGCACGGTACTCGTCGAGCGACAACTTGCGCTGCTTGCTGCTTATCCGTCGCACTGTTGTGGATGACGTGTCAGACATCGGGGAAGGTACAGACGTAGGGGATAGTTCAGCATCCTCTCTAACGGCAGGGAAAAGAGATTCTTCGCCCTGTTCATCTCCCGTCGCCTCAGCCAATGGACTGGCGACTGTACTCCGGATAGTAACGGGACTGAGTCCTGACTGCTCCGTTTGTTTCTTACTCTCAGAGGCTACGGGTACTTCACCTGTGAATGCCCTGAGTTCTGCTTCCGTGAAATTTCCATTTTCTTTCTTTGGCATTTTACTTTGCTTTTTATGTTACTACTATGGTCAGAGTATGCACTGCTGACCGATTATCGTGTGCAAATGTAATGTGCCTTGCTTACACTGCCAAGAGATTGGGTTTAGATGCCCCATTCTGCGCATGGTCTTGAAAAATCGACTTTCCAGGCCATCCAGGAGAATCCGTACATGCAATATCTGCTTGGGCTTTCCAAGTTCACGGAAAAGCCCGTGTTCGTACCAGAGTTGTTCGTTTTGATCCGCAAGCGCCTTGACCAGGACTTCTTCAACATGCTGACCTTGATACTGAGCGAAGCGGACGGAAGCAAACCGAAGAAAGAATCGTGAATGGTAATACTATAAGGCCACTGGGACTAAGAGAGCTAACACTCCTTGGCCTCGGTGCCTTTGTCGTAAATGATTTTCAAACTTGATAGTTTTGTTTGTTCGCAATTTTGACATATCATAACCTGTATCTCTTGGCTGCTGATAGAGATTGGAGGTAGTAGCCTTTGAGCGGAAAAACTGGGGGAAGGGCATGAGGAAAGGCCGCAATGAAGGCTTTTTCCCTGGGATGGGCTTTGTTAAATAGATACGAAGGAATAGTTAATGGGGCGTTAATTCATGCTAATCGGCTTGCATTCGGCTGGACGGAAGGTTATCTTTGTATAGTGGCTGCGCCAGGGCAAATGGAGAGCCAGTCTTCTTGGCATAAACGACAGGAAGAGGCAAGTGGCTGAAATGTAAAATATAATCAAGAGAAACGATGATGAAAAAGTTAGAATTCATATCAATCTCATCGGTTAGGAGTCGGAAAAGACCGTTCTCGTATCAATCCCGTATTGATCCCGTATCGATCCCGTATCATTCCCGTATCATTCCCGTATCATTCCCGTATCGTTCTCCTATCGTTCTCCTATCGTTCTCGCTTCCGGAAGCGGAAACAATACGGAAACAATACGGAAGCGATATAACCTGGAAGGGAGAAGGATACGTGGAGGGTACTTGGAGAATATGTGGAGGAAGGGCTTACACGGCTAAAATCACTGTTTCTGCCAGAAGGTGACTTGTAGGTGGTGCCCACACAAGTGATTTCTTCCTCCCCAAGGAGCGAGTTTCTCGGTTTAAAAAAAATCGCATCTTTGTGTCACAAAACGACGTGCTCTGCGTATTATGGGTAGAAGTTAAACAAAAACGAAGAAGTTATGAAACAGACAACTATCATCGCTATGCTTGCATCGCTGCTCTTCAGCGGTGTCGCAACAGCTTGTCAGCACAACGTCGCCACTATACCTGCACAGGAGTATGCGGGCAACGCTTTCAACACTTCCGCCGCCCCTTCTCCCGACACAAAGGACCGAAAGAAGCAGGCTGGGAAGGACGAAGTCATCGACACACGAGAATATCAGGTGAAGGATTTCGACCACATCGACTGCGGAACAATAGCCAACATCTACTTCACACAGGGCAACGAGACGCGCGTCGTAGCCAAGTTACACCACGGGAACCTCGACTTGCTGGAAGTCTCAACCCACAACGGTTGCCTCAAGCTGCGGACCGCCGACTTAGGACTTTCCACCAAGCGCTTTAGCATAGGCAAGCGCAACAGAGCCTATGTCGGCGACTTGGATGGGAAGCACAGCGAGCAGCAGGAGGTGGACCTCTACATCACCGCCCCTTCGCTGCGCAAACTAGAGATGTCGGGGGTATGCACATTCAGTGCCGAACACCTCAACGTGCCGAAACTGGATATCGTCATGGCGGGAGTCAACCAGGTGAAGTTGTCCGATGTGACTTGCAACGAGGCCAACATGATGATCAGTGGTGTGAGCAGTATGGACGCTACCATCACGGGCGACCAAATCCACTTGGTCAATACAGGGTCAGGAAATACGACCATTCACTTCAAAGGTGCGAAGGCGGAGATCGCAAACAGTGGCGTCGGAGTCCTCGCCGCAGAGGTGGACTGCAAAACACTACGCGCAGTCAATAGCGGCGTGGCACAGATGATACTCAAGGGCACTGCCGACGATACCGACATCGACAACAGTGGTATGGGACGGATCAACACCAAAGGACTCAACAACTATTGACGACCCACACCACGGAGAAGAATGCCATGCCTCAAGATACCAGCGACAATGGACGAGACACAATTCAAAAATGAGGTACGACGGCTGCGGCCCCAACTGATGGTCGCGGCGCGGCGCCACACGGGAGACAGCGACTGTGCGGAGGACATCGTGCAAGACGCACTCCTTCGGCTATGGCAGCTCCATGCCAACCTGCACATGCCGATAGCCCCACTGGCCTTCGTCCTCGTCCGAAATCTGGCCATCGATACCCTCCGACGCCACAAACGCACCACGCCTGTAGAGACGCTGGCCATGACTGAACCGGTAAAAGAGGTGGACGCACGCTACGAGCGGATCGTCAGACTGCTCAACAAACTGCCGACGCTGCAACAGACCATATTCAGGCTGCGCCACATAGAAGGCATGGAATATGCCGATATCGCCGAGATAACGGGCACCACGCCCGAATCGGTGCGACAAACTGTGAGCAGAGCGCGACGAACGATTCTCAAACTATATCATTCTACATCATGCAAGACGAACAAATAAACAATTTGGTGGAACGATTCCTCGACGGAGAGACGACCCTCGCTGAGGAAAAGCAGCTCTACGACTATTTCTCACAAAACGAAAATGTCGATGAGTCATTGCTCCCCTACGCCGAATACTTCCGCGACCTGGCCATACTGCCATCGCCCCAGAAGGAAGAAAAGCCACGGAAGAGACCGCGATGGACCATCCGCTGGACACAGTGGGCAGTAGGAGCAGCTGCTGCCGTGCTGATCTCCTTGGGCGGGATGTGGATCTACACCCTGCAGGAGGAGCGCCATTTGGCACAACTCTATGGGGGCAGCTACATGATCGTGGATGGTAAGCGCTACGACAACCTGCGGGAAATCAAAGACGACATACGCCAGACACTGGCCGACGCACAACAGATAGAGCGCGAGGCGGATGGGCAAGCCGTCATTGAGGAGGCCGAACAAGAGGTGCTGGAGAGCATAGGCGATCCAGCGGAAAGACAAAAACTCAAAGAAATACTCAAAAACTAAAGTGAAAGGAAGGCAGATATGAAATATCAATTCATAGTATGGTTAGGACTGTCCCTGCTGCTTTCGATACCTCTGCGGGCTCAGAACAGCATAGACAGGATGGTAGAGGAATACTCTGCCATAGGCGGTTCGAAATTTACAAGTGCCGTGGAGCGCGATCCCAACACAAGCCGCGTGAAGAAGGTGGTGAAACGACTGGTCGTGAACGGAGTTAACGCACAGAGGTTTATCCACGGATTCAAGCGCGAGGCGCAACGGCATAGACACACGGTGACCAATAGGAAGAACGACGAGACCACCATCACAATGGTCGCAGACGATAAGAAGGCCACCCGTGTCTATCTGCTGAAATACGACGACAGGGCGTATCATTTCTCCGACGCTACCATCACGATTGTCATCGTACCCAAATAAAGTAAGGCCTAACAAAGAGGAGCGGCCACTCCTCCAAAGAGCTGGGAGCTGACTATAGCCCCAGCTCTTTTGCTATACTGCACAGTTCCTCATACCACGCCTTGCCAAAGCGACGGGTAAGGGGACCTTCGAGGAAGCGGTACAAAGGAAGGCCCAGTTCCTCTCCCTTCTTTCTGCCCGGTACACAAATCTTCCAGCGGTGATAGTTGAGTCCATAGAGATTGGGGGCAAACTGCTTCTCTCGGATGGGGTAAAGGGCGCAAGAGATGGGCTTGACAAACTCAGTCTGTCCGGCCCGATAGGCTTTCTCAAGGGCACACAGACAACAGTCCTTGTCATAGCAGGTGAATACACAGTCTTTGCCTCCCACTATGCTCGTCACCAAGTCGCCCTCCTCGTCGGTATAGGCGACACCACCACGATCGATCACCGACTGGGCCTGGGCCGACAACGAAGGCCATACCGTGTCCAGTACGTCCTCGATGGCGAGTGTCTCATCCATCGTGACGGGCGCCCCCGCATCGCCCTCGATACAGCAAGCACCCTTGCATGCGTCGAGGTCGCAGCAAAACTTCTCTGTGAATATATCTGGCGACACCAGTACGTCGCCAACTTGAAGGATATGCAATTCCATTATTATTTCTTCTTTCCACGCCATCCACAAGCCATCCATTGGCCGTAGAATGCGTAATGACTAACATCATGAGTAAGCTACCGTGACGAGGGAAACCGGCCTCACGGCCTATAGATACATTTCTCCTGACACTACCAGCTGATGGGTTCCATGCCATGCTCCACCAGATAGGCATTGCAACGGGAGAACTGATGCTGGCCAAACCAGCCGCCTCGGTTGGCAGACAAGGGAGAGGGATGGACGCTTTCGAGCACGAGATGGCGCGAGGAGTCGATGAGGTATTTCTTCCCTCGGGCAAAACCACCCCACAACATGAAGACCAAATGGTCGCGACCATCGCTCAGCGCGCGGATGGCCGCATCGGTGAAGGTGGTCCATCCCAGCCGCTGATGGCTGTTGGCCTGATGCGCCCGCACCGTCAAGGTAGCGTTCAGAAGCAACACGCCCTGCTCGGCCCAACGGGTCAAGTCGCCCGAAGACGACACCTCGACACCCAGGTCGTCTCTGATTTCCTTGTATATATTGAGAAGAGAGGGAGGCAACGCGACTCCATCGGGCACGGAGAAGCTCAAGCCCATTGCCTGCCCAGGCTCATGGTAGGGATCCTGTCCTATGATCACCACCCTCACACGGTCGTAGGGGCAAAGGTTGAAAGCATTGAAGATCAACCGGCCCGGGGGATAACACGGGAAGGCGGCATACTCCTGTCGCACCGCCTCAGTAAGTTGGACGAAATAAGGTTTCGCAAACTCCGGCTCCAAATGGGCCTTCCAACTACGCTCTATCTGTACTTCCATTCTGTGTTGTCTCTCTGATTCCAGTTGCAAAATTACGGATTTTCGTCCGAAAGGCCGTACCATGCAGCCGTTTTTTCCACAACTCCTACTCGTTTTTGGACAGACCTTCCATTTCAGACGATACGCAGTCGCTATACTTCACCTCCAATCAATTCATAAAAAAAGCGAAATAAAAGGCGCTTCTTCGTCGGTCTGCAAAAATATGAGTAATTTTGCATGATTTTATTTTTTTGGGAAGACATTGTCACGGCTGATAAGTGAAGAAGCTGGTAGGTGAATTGGCAAAATTCGCCTTTCCCTTGAGATGTAGGTCAAAACAATAAAGATTAATTATTTTTTAGATGAACGTAATTACCAAAACAGTTCAATTGCCTGATGGACGTGCCATCACGATTGAAACGGGAAAGGTTGCAAAGCAAGCCGATGGTTCCGCTGTCCTGAAGATGGGCAACACTGTGCTCCTGGCCACTGTTTGCGCCGCCAAAGAAGCAGTACCAGGTACCGATTTCATGCCTTTGCAGGTAGATTACCGCGAGCAGTACGCGGCCGCCGGACGGTTCCCCGGAGGATTTACCAAGCGCGAGGGCAAGCCCAGTGACAACGAAATCCTCACTTCACGCCTTGTTGACCGCGCCCTGCGGCCCTTGTTCCCCTCCGACTACCACACGGAGGTGTATGTCCAGATCATGCTTTTGTCTGCCGACGGCGTGGACCAGCCTGACGCATTGGCTGGTTTTGCCGCCTCTTGCGCCATGGCTTGCAGCGACATCCCGTTTGAGTGCCCCATCTCTGAGTGCCGCGTAGCCCGCGTCAACGGCGAGTATGTCATCAATCCGACGACGGAGCAGATGAAAGAGGCCGATATGGACCTCATGGTGGGTGCCACGAAGGACAACATCATGATGGTGGAAGGCGAGATGAACGAAGTCTCCGAGCAGGACCTGATCGGCGCCCTCAAGGCCGCCCACGAGGCTATCAAGCCGATGTGCGAGCTGCAGGAGGAACTGATGAAGGAGCTCGGCACCGACACCAAGCGCGAGTATGACGACGAGATCAACGACGAGGAGCTGCGCCAGCAGATCAAGGACGAGCTCTATCAGCCCGCCTACGACCTCGTGAAGCAGGCTCTCCCGAAGAAGGAGCGCGAGGAGTCTTTCAAGCAATTGATTACCGATTTCCTTGAGAAATACGATGCTGCCCACAGCGACCTCAGCGATGAGGACCTGGAGGAGAAGCACGCCGAGGCCGAGCGCTACTACGCCGATGTGGAGCGCGACGCCATGCGCCGTTGCGTCCTGGACGAGGGTATCCGCCTCGATGGTCGCAAGACGACCGACATCCGCCCCATCTGGTGTGAGGTGTCACCGCTTCCGATGCCTCACGGATCTGCCATCTTCACGCGTGGAGAGACGCAGAGCCTCAGCACCTGTACGCTGGGCACGAAGCTGGATGAGAAACTGGTGGACGACGTGCTCGACAAGTCTTACCAGCGTTTCCTCCTCCACTACAACTTCCCGCCGTTCTGCACGGGCGAGGCCAAGGCCCAGCGCGGTGTAGGACGTCGTGAGATCGGCCATGGCCACCTGGCATGGCGTGGTCTGAAGGGTCAGATTCCCGAGGACTTCCCCTACACGGTGCGCCTTGTCAGCCAGATTCTGGAGTCCAACGGATCTTCTTCCATGGCTACGGTCTGCGCTGGTACGCTGGCATTGATGGACGCTGGTGTTCCGATGAAGAAGCCGGTATCGGGTATCGCCATGGGTCTGATCAAGAACCCGGGCGAGGAGAAATACGCCATCCTCTCCGATATCCTCGGCGATGAGGACCACTTGGGCGACATGGACTTCAAGACCACAGGTACGAAAGACGGTCTGACTGCCACGCAGATGGATATCAAGTGCGACGGTCTTTCCTTCGAGATCCTCGAGAAGGCCCTCTTGCAGGCCAAGGCTGGCCGCGAGCATATCCTTGGCAAGTTGACCGAGACCATCGCAGAGCCGCGCGCTGAGATGAAGCCGCACGTACCGCGCATCGTTGCCTTCGATATTCCGAAGGAGTTCATTGGTGCCGTCATTGGCCCGGGTGGAAAGATCATCCAGCAGATGCAGGAAGATACGGGCACGACGATCACGATCGACGAGACCGACGGTGTAGGCAAGGTGCAGGTCAGCGCTCCCAACAAGGAGAGCATCGACGCTGCCATCCAGAAGATCAAGGCCATCGTCGCCATCCCCGAGGTTGGCGAGATCTACGAGGGTACGATCCGTTCGATCATGCCTTATGGCTGCTTCGTCGAGATCATGCCTGGCAAAGACGGACTGCTCCATATCTCAGAGATCAACTGGAACCGTCTGAACACCGTTGAGGACGCTGGTCTCCACGAGGGCGACAAGATCAAGGTGAAGCTGATGGAGATCGACCCGAAGACGGGCAAGTACAAGCTCTCCCACCGTGTGCTGGAGCCGAAACCGGAAGGCTACCAGGAGCGCCCGCGTCGTCCGCGTGGCGAGCGTGGTGAGCGCAGAGGCGGTCCCCGTCGTGGAAACAACGACTAAATAACGAAGTCTCTCAAGCATTCTCTTCTCTCTACCACCTAACTTTTCCTGATAGGAACAGCGGTGGATCAGTTGAAACAAGAAGAATGCAACTTATATTTGAATCCCCTGCTGCGCGATGCAGCAGGGGATTTTTGATATGGTCTGACAGATCCGACCAGAGAAGGAAAAGGCTCCAGCCATCGTTGATGACTGGAGCCTTTGATTATGCTATCACGCCAGCTTCAATGGTTGGCGCAAAGAGTCATTGTGGAGCTTACTTCACGATCACCTTCATGGTGCGGCCATCGCTCATCTTGACGATGTTGAGACCCTTCACCGGAGCCTCGATGCGCTGACCAGCAGCATTGTAGCGAGCCACCTCAACAGCATCGGCCTTCACGTTGCCCGTGACGCCCTGGATGCCGGTAGCAGCGGTGATGTTGTAGCTCTTGCCAGCGTTTACAACCTGACCCGTCTGCTTGTCGATGATGATAGCGATAGCAGCCACCTTACGGCCCGTAGCCTTGAGGGCGTTCTTGAGGGCAGCCTTGGTCGGCATAGCCACCTCGTAAGAGGCAGTCGTCGTCTCGTTGGCAGTCAGCGTGATGGGAGCAGCCTGGTTGGTCGTGTTACGATAAGAGCTACCGATGAGCACGTCCATGAAGTCCCACTGGATGTAAGAAGAGCCCTTGTCGCCGCCCTTACCCAGGATAGAGAGGTCTTCCTCACCGTTGTTGATCAGCTGCTGCTTCGTGTACTGCGTAGCATAGTAGTTGCCCTGACGCCAAGAAGAGCCAGCACCCGTCAAGCTATCAGCAATGAGGACGTAAGCGATCTCGTAATTGCCAGAGACATAAGAGTCGATGCTGGCGTTGATCGTGACGGTGGTAGAATCCTGGTTCCAAACACCATTGACCTCTACACCGACCATCGGTACCTCCTTGACAGCTGCTGCCATGTCGTCGAGGATAGACTTCTTAGAACCATAATACGGGTCGATGGTCTTGCCATTGCGGTTGATGACGCAAGAGGGAGCACCAGAAAGACCGACGTTGGCATAGTTGGCCGTGTACATCGGGTCGCTGGCGTTGAACTGGTGCATAGCGATACCAACGAAGTTGTCAGGATAGTTCTTGGCAGCCTTCTCCATACCGATAAGACCGCGCGGACACCATCCGCAACCCGTACCAGTCAGCTCCTCAACGACGACACCACGCTTGAAGACCTTGGAGATAACGATGAGCGTACCCTTGGCCTCAGCCTTCTCAGCCTGGTTGGCATTGCCATTGACCTTCGTCACCTTGACCGTGACGTCGCGGTTCTTGACCTCAGAGCCACAAGCGACCTTCACGTCGAAATCGCCTCTGTTGCCAACGGCAACGGCATTGGCCAGAGTGACATGCTGCTCAGCCTGAGCCTCGCCATCGACAGTGACCACATAGTCGAGGTCGCGGACGGCCTCCTTACTGTTGTTGAAGAAAGACACCGTGAAGTTGACGTCGGTATTCACGGCACCCGTGGTGCTACCGAAGTCAAACGGAGCGACGTTGTAATCGGGGAAGTCACCCTCCACGAGAAGCTGAATACTCACATTCTCGTTCTGGCCGTTGAAACCATACCAGCCAAGACCCTGACCACCCTGCTTAGAGGTGATGTTGCAATACAGCCAAAGCTTGTTGTCCTCAGTGTCACCCTCGCCCACCATAGAGATGGGGTAGCATTCGTCCTTGTATCGGCCACCGCTCGTCGTGTTGAGCTGCTTATAGTCGAAACCTACGAAGAAGCCCGTGGCGTCTTCGATGGTAATCGGCTGATCGAGCGTCACCTCGTTCCAGCCCTTATTGGGGGCAGCAACATCCTTTGCGAAGAGCTCGTCACCGATGCGAACATTGTTGATAGCGCCAGTAGCCGAGTTGATGAAGACGCGAGAATTGTCCAAAGCAGCGCAGAGACCGAAACGCATACCGACGATCTTCTTGCCCACATAGCCAGACATCACGGTCGGAGAAAGGTAGGCAGCGCACTTGTTATCGCCCGGGTAGTTGGGGATACCAATACCATACTCGCCCAGAGCATCAGAAGAATAGAGGCCGGCCCAACGCTGGTTGGAGGCAATCTTGGCAACCTTCTTTGCGCCAGCATACTGGACAGCCGAAGGACCTACTGACACCACGCGGGTGCTCACCTGTGCGGAAGCACTCAGAGCGAGAGCGGCAGCCGCAAGAGACAGTAATACTTTTTTCATTTTACTTGTTGTTGATAATTTGGTTTTCGCCCCACGAAGGGGCGGATGATTATTGATAATTTGAAAACTCTCATGAAGAGACACACTACTCAGAGGCTATCTGACAACCTCCTTGCGGACCGTGCCATCGGAGAAGCGAACCATGTTGAGACCGCGTTGCGGCGCGTCAAGACGCTGGCCCGCTGCATTGTAGCGAGCGGCCTCCATCTTCTCCGAGGTAGAGATTCGCTCCACGGCAGTCGGCGTCTTGTCAAGATAGCACTTGTCCGCGTTCATCACGCGGCCAGTTGCGGTGTCGAGCACCATGGCCACAACGGCCACATGGGCCTTGGCCACTGCATGGCGCAACGGGTCCTTGGTGGGAAGTGTCAGCGTATAGGTAGCAACCGACGTCTCGCCAGGCACCACATCGACAAAACCACCGAGGTTTTCGATGTCCTTACTATACTGTGTGCCTTTGTTCTTATAAGAACTACCCACCAATACATCCTCGAAGATATACTTGCAATAGTCGCCCTGCTGACCGTAGGATCCACCCTGCAGGAAGGGAGCCAACAAGTCGTCGTCGAAACTGTCGCGGGTATAGCCACAATAGTTGTTGAGCTGACGCCAGCGCTGGGTATTGCCCGCCACACTGTCGGCGACCAGCACGAAGACCATCTCATAGTGTCCAGCCTCCGTGCCTTCCACCTGTGCGGTCGTCTGCACCGCCGTATAGTCGGCGTTCCATTCACCCGAAACGGTCACACCTAAGACGGCCTTCTCCTCCATGGCGCGCTCGAAGTCCTTGGCCACATCGCGCATACCGCCGGCAGATCCATAGAAAGGGTCGATGATCTCGCCATTGCGGTCGATCATGCAGCACGGAGCACCTTTCAATCCACCATCACTCCAGTCGATGTCGGCATAGTCGGGCGTGTACATTGGGTCGGTGGCGTTGAACTGATGGACGGCAACACCGATGAAGCGGTCGCCGTAGAGGTCGCGCAACATTTTCATACCGACCAGTCCTCGCGGACACCATCCACAGGCCGTACCCGTAAGTTCCTCGACAACCACCTTGCGCTCATATCCAGCACCGTCGGCACGACGCTCCTGGGCGCTCATGCCCATTACCAAGAAGAAAGAGGCAGCCAAAAGTAATATTCGTTTCATAGGATTTCTGCTTATTGTTAAAGTCTGGCTTCGTGGCGACAATACGGAGTTAAGACACCCGATCGTGTTGCAAACCAATCTTTGAGATGTGTGAGCAGTCTCCCATTCCTCTTTTCGGAGGAAGAGGGAGACTGCTTAATAGTTACTTGACGATGACCTTCAGCGTGCGGCCGTCGGCCAACTTGACGATATTCAAGCCCTTCTGGGGAGCGCTGATGCGCTGACCTGCAGCATTGTAGCGAGCCACTTCCACGGTCTCGCCAGTGGTCTGGGCAGCATCGACGATGCCCGTGAGCGGAGTGATGTGCTCGTTGCGATCCACATTGAGGACATAGCCCGTGGACTTCTCGGTGAGCACGGCCACAACCGACACCTTGTCCTTATTGATATAAGGCTTGAGGGTATTCTTCGTCGGGAGCTTCAACGTATAGGTGGAATAGACCGTACCGCCAGCAGAGACGGGATCGAGCGTAGCCAAGGTGGAGCGCGTGTTGTAGGAAGACGCAATCACCACATCCTCGAAAGGATACTGCTTGATCTGGCTGGATCCGTAGGTACCACCCTTGCAGAACTGTGCGAGGTTGGGATCGGCAGCATAGCCACCGTCGGCGGGATCATACTGCGCATAGTTGTTGTTCTGATACCAGGCGGCATTGTCGCCCACTACGCTGTCGGCCACGAGGATGAAGGCTACGTCGAAATCGCCAGCAATGTTAGCCTCGACAACGGCCGTGGCCGTGACCTCGGTCTGATCAGCATTCCAGACACCAGAGACCGTCACGCCGACCTCGGCAGTACCATAGTACAACTCCTTCTCGATATCGCGGGAGATACCAAACTTCTCGCCACTTGATCCGAAATAAGGATCGACGGCCTGGTTGCCATTGCGGTTGATGATGCACAAGGGTGCATTGCCTGCGGGAAGGTCGTCGAGCGTGAGATACTCGCGGGGAGCCATCGGGTCGGTGCTGGCGTTGTAGCGATGGATGGCCACACCGACAAAGCGGTCGCCGTACTTCTGCTTCATGAGCTGCATACCAACGATGCCACGCGGACACCATCCACAACCCGTACCGGTCATCTCCTCGACAAACACCTTCTGAACAAAGTCCTTGAAGACAGTCATGCAAGTGCCATTGGCTTCCTTGCGGGCGGCCTGGTTCTCCTCACCATTCACCTTGGTGACGGTCAGCGTCACAGGATAGGTGCCCATCGCGGAAGCGGCAGGCAGCACCACCGGCACTGTCGCCGTGCCCGTACCCGTCAGGGCATTGTCCGTCTCGGTCAGATCAATATGATATTCGTCCGATGTCTTGTCGTCCATCGTGACGGTATAATCAAGGTTCTTGAGCGACTCACCAAAATTGTTGAAAGTCACATCGACGGTCTTCGTCTGTCCCAGACCTACACGGTAGGTACCAAAGTCTTGGGGCGTGACCGCGTTCTGCGCTGCACCATTGGTCTCTACGATCAGCTGGATAGCCACCGAGCCGTAGTCGCCACCGAGGTTGTTCCACTCCTCGCGTCCAGTACCTCCGGCGGAGTTGGGAATCTTGCCATAAATATAGAGGTCGCGCTTCGGACCAGCAGCATAGACAGCAACCGGGCTGTTGGAGCGGGTCTGCGTATATTTGAAGGACGGGACCACGGCCTTCCACTGGTCAGACAGCGTGAACTGCTTGTCCTCGGGGAACATCACCGTGTGCCATCCTGGCTCCTTATTCTCGGCATCCACTGCCACAAGCTGCGTGTAGGTGCTCTGCTTATTGACGCTATAGACCGCGACACCCGTCGAGGTTCCATCGCTGCCGAGAGCAAAGCGCATACCCACCACCTTGGCGCCTACGTACTGCACATAGTCGTTGGGCACGAGATAGGCACCAGCCTGCATCTTGCCCGGCGCACTCGTGAAACTGAGAGAGTTGTCAATATCGTCCGAGGTATAGTAGCCCACCAACCGCTGGTTGGCCTCCAAGGGCCGTTGTGCCGAAACCGCGAGGGCGACTAAGGCCAATGCCAAGCTAAGAATCGTTTTCTTCATTGAATTAAGGGGTAAATTATGTGCGGGGACATGATTAATTATTCCATTAACTACGCCCTGCACATAATATGTTTTTTAAAAAATCCCTGTCTGGGATTCGCTATTTACTTGTAAATCTGCTTCACGGTCTTGCCGTTGGCGAGCTTGACGATGTTCAAGCCCTTGACCGGACCATTGACGCGCTGACCTGCTCCATTGTAGCGGGCCACCTCCTTCACGATGCCATTGTCAGGATTCTGTGCGTCCTGGATGCCCGTGTAGTTGAAGTTGAAGTTGATGGAGATCTGCGGACCAACACCGATGACATCGCCATAGGTGTATTTCTTGGTGCCCCACTTGGTCTCCTCCTCGGTATATTCGCAGACGTCGGCACGAAGCGTGATGGCAGCAGCACCGTCGAAGCAGATGATGTCGCCCTCGTCGTCCATGTCGCTCTTCGGGATGTACTCCAGCATCATGTCGTCGAGGTTCTTGCCAGCCTCCATACCGTTCTTCACATATTCACCAGCAGCGTCAAATGACTGGCAGTTGCCAGCGGCACAGAACTGGATAGCAGCGCCCTCATTGATGCTGGCAATGTTGAGCGTCAGAGCAATGGCCTTGAGATCGCCCGTAGTGTTCTCGACGTAGAGCGCCGGCTTGATCTGCGTGCCAAACGGAGTCTCCTCAGCGTCAGCAGCAGTGTAGTTGAGCGTGGAACCGTCGGGAATCTCTGTCGTGGTGCCATTGGCGTGCTTCTCTACGAAGCGGAAAGTCTTGTTGTTCTGCTGCGCCTGGGCCACACCGGCGAAGCACAACAGTGACAAACAAAGTGTAGTAATTTTCTTCATATACATTTAATTTAATTGTTGGTCATTTTATGAAATGGAACTTACCCACCCCGAAAGCCAAGCTTTCAGGATGGACAAGTTCTTATAGTCATAGATTACTCTGCCGGTGCAACGGGCGTGAAGACCACCTTGGCCTTCTCTACCTGGGCCACACCACTGTCGGTATAGACGAAGGCGACGACCGAGACATTCTCGGGCACCCACTTCTCGTCCAACTGGTAGGTGAAGGTCTGAGCCTTCTCCTCACCCTCATGGATAGTGAAGTCCGTACCCCAGTCGCCATTGACGGCAGCGCGGAGCACGTGGTTGTGGACATACTCCATGTCAAACTTGTTTCCAGGGAACGTCTGCATGGCCGTGATGCCGTCCTCGATAAGCCAGATCTGAAGCTTGCCAGCAGTCGTTCCTGTCGTACCCTCAGAGTTGACGGTGATGCTGACCGTACGCGAATCGGCGTTGTAGTCGTTGCTGATAGCCAGCGAGACAGGAGCCTTCTGCGCGATCAGACGCATCACCTGGCCCTGCCAAGCAGGATAATCCGATGGTGCCTCACGGTTGACCAAGCCCACGGGCTGGTGGTCAAGACCCCAGTGGTAATAATAGGTATTGCCCAAATCGGTCAAGAGGCCGACGGACTTCTTGTTGCCAGCAAAGCCGAGAGGGCCCGAGTGGATGCCGACGGCGATGACATTGTCCTCGCCATAAGTCTCCTGCAAGTGGTGAATCTCGTCCGTAGCGGCCGGACAGTTGGGGCACCTCTGACCCGTGAAGTCCTCGATGAGCACCTTGCGGGCTGCATCGGCGGGCTTGATATAGACAAAGCGATCCTGCTCGTCGAGGTCGCTGCAGGAAGACAGAACGCCCCCAAGGAGCATACCGGCAGCAGCCATCTTCACATAACCAATGAATTTACTTGTATTGCGTGTCATATTTTTGTTTCTCCTTATGATAGATGATTAGAAGTTGTAGTTATATGACAGCGTGAAACCCTTGGTCTCCGGCACGTAGCGGCAGACACCGCCCGAGCAGTTGAATCCGGCACGCGTACGACCCCATCCGAGCTGTACGCGGTGCGCACCCGTATTATAGGTGACGAACGTCTGCCAATAGTGGGCATCGGTCAGACCGACATTGTACTGGTCGCTCACGGTGAACATCCAGTGGGGAACCAATGAAAGCTCGGCCAGGGCAAAGAGCCAGTCGTGCTCGTCCTCACCAGTGGTGAGATACTGCAGCTCCGTGCGCAGGCGCGTCTTCGGGCTGAGGTTGAAGAGCGCGTCGGCGATGAAGATGTTGGAATGGATCATGCCACCCTCACCCTCTACGACGGTCTTGTTGTAGAACTGGTTCATATACATGAGCGAGAGCTTGAAGTCGCGGGTGAAGCGACGATCGATCTGGACGTTGAGGTCTTGGTAGTACATGCCACCCTTGCCCCACTTCCAAAAAGCCGATCCATAGCCGTCCGTACCCCTGCCTGTGAGCACTGTCGGCTCCGGCACATTGACCGTCAAGGAGCGCGGGTTCTGGTCGATACCACGGACATGGGAGAAGTTGACCTTCACCATCATGCCATACTTGCCACCGATGGCCGTCTTGCGCTTGAACTTATAGCCCAACTGGCCCTGATAGGCCCACTCACCATCCAGGCGCGTACCATAGGGATACAGAGCCGCGAGCGCGTAGGTCTGGTCCATTGTGAAGGCCGGCAGGTGGTTGATAGTGGACTGAGTAAGGCTCTCGCCACGATAGGAGTTGAAGAAGAAGTTGTCACTGCGCTTCGCCTGGGCAAGCACACTGAAGCCCTTCTTAGAATATGAAGCCGACAGCATGGCTGCCGTACCCTTGCGATAGATGTAGTTGTTCTTGAACGAGGGATCCGCCGTCTTCTGCGCATACTCTGCCAAGACATTGAAGCCGTGGGTGTTGAGCGTGACGCGGGCATCCCAGGCATTGACGTTGCGAGGCATCACCAAGCGGTAGTTGCCATTGAAGGGAACGTCCTCGTCGTTGCGCTCGTTCTTGTTGACGAAGCTACCACCGAGCGTCAGGCTCGTACCACTCTGGGCGAGGCCCTTGAACCAGCTATCGAGAGACAACTCGACGTCGGCACCTGACACCCAGGAGTCGTTGTGGGCCCAGTAGCGGCGCTGCTGGCCCGTGAGAGCCTTGAGGCGCACACCCTTGACAGGTGTAGTGACGATACGGGCACCCAACAGCGAGTTGTCGATACCCAATGATCGCTCCTCGTAGGTGCGGAGTACGAAGCCTGAGCCAAACTGCTCATAGAAGTTACCTACCGTCACCTCGAAGTTCTTCAACTTAGCCTTCAAGTAAACATAAGGTACGCCGTAGCCCTTGAACGCGGCATCATAACCCGGAAGCTGATGCTCACGATATTCAAAGCGCGCGCCAGCATCGATATACTTGCTCATCACGTTGAGATCGACGAAGGTGTTCGTGCGGAAGTCCTCGTGAGAACCGTCAGACTGCGAGCCCGTAGGCGCCAACATGTCGCTCTGGATAGAACCGCTGACGGTCGGATTGTACTTTCCGTCATTGCGGTCGCCATCATTCTGAGCAAAAGAAGGCGTGGCCACTGCCAAGGCGGCGGCCAAGCCTAATATATAATAAGGATGCTTCATCTGTGTTACTTCTTAGCTGCAACCAGTTCGCGAACCTTCTCGATCAACTCGTTCTCGGCACCCTCGGTGTAGCCGTTGTGCTTGTACACGATCTTGCCGTCGCCATCGCAAACGAGCACGTAAGGGATCATCTGGATGCCCAGTGCGCGCTTGAACTCAGAGTTGGCGTCGATCAGCACGTCGTAAGCCCAACCGTACTCATCAACGAGCGGCTTCACCTTGTTGACGTTCTGGCCCTGGTCGATGCTGATGGCGTAGATTTTGACACCAGTCTCATCCACCCAGTCCTGATACACCTCGTTGATGGCGTTGAGCTCGCGGTTGCAAGGCTTGCACCATGTGGCGAAGAAATCGATGATGAAAGGCTTACCATTGTTGGAAAGCGTGTCGGTTTTCACGGCGTTACCGTTGATGTCCTTCAGCATGACTGAGGGAAGCTGTGCGCTCGCAGTTGTCGCAAATGCGGAAAGCAGCACAAACAGGGAAAAGATTACTTTCTTCATAATGAAACTATTTTTCAGTTATTTTGAATGCAAAAATAGATAATTCCGATTGAACGGGAAACAGAAATAGCGTTAAAATTCGTTTAACGTCCCGTTATTAGGTCAATATGCCCGATTTTGATTCGGGTTACAGTACTTATTTCCGAAATTAGTAAGGGCGGAAACCGTTCTCGCCTCTCCCTGGTGCAATACTTCGCTCCTCATCTCGTACTAGATGCGGGAGGCGGAAGCGGTCTGAGTTTTTGCATTGAAACCACGGAGACGACGCTACGCTGCCCAGGATAGCAGACGGACCTCATACGCACGGGGAAGCATGCAGCGAGAAGTATGAGACGTGAAGCCTCCAACCCTAACAACAAGCATGGACTTCAGCCAAGGATGCGTCCTGCGGCTGAAGCCCACGATATCATAGATACAGGTAGGACAGGTTACTTATCGTGTCTCACTGACGTAACTTATCCCTTCTCTTATAGGTAACTTACCTTGGCTCGCAGAGATAGCTTACCCTATCTCACGAAGGCAACCTACCCTATCCAATTACTTCTTCTTTCCCTTTTTCTTACCCTTGGCCTTGCCCTTGGTGGGAGCAGGTGTCTGCTCGGGAGCCTTCTCTACCTGGACAGGAGCTGCGGGAGCAACCTCGGCAGGCTTCGGTGCGGCAGGCACGATGCCCTTGAGCTCGAGCGTGAAGATGAGGGCGGAATAAGGAGCAATGTCGCGACCAGCACCGCGAGCGCCATAGGCCAGATCCTGCGGGATGTAGATCTCCCACTTCGATCCAACCGGCATCATCGTCAGTGCCTCCGTCCAGCCCTTGATCAGGCGGTCGGCAGCAAACTCATCAAACTCCTTGCCATGGTTGGCCGTGGCATCGAAGACCTTGCCATCGAGGGTGCGGCCCTCATAGACGACCTGCACCTTGTCGCTCGCCTTCGGAACCGGTCCGTCGCCCTTGACCAGCACCTTGTACTGCAAACCGTCGGGAAGGGTGTTGACCCCAGGCTTCAGCTTGTTCTCGGCGAGGAATTTCTCGCCAGCAGCCTTGTTGGCCTCCTCGCGCTCGATCTTGGCAGCCTCGCGCGCATCCTTAAACTTCGTCTCGGCCTGTGCCACCGTATAAGTGGTGGTATCCTTGCGGAGCGCGGCCTCGAAACCCTTGACTACCATCTCCTCGCTGAGGGGCTGGGAAGCGCCCTCGAAGTCGGCACTCATGCGCGGGAACATCTGCTTGTCGAGCATCGTGGCCACCTGCTGGCCTGCCACAAAAGCCTGGTATGCCTTGTCGTTGCGCTTGGCATAAGCCTCCTTGAAGCCACGGATGACATCGGCCATCTGACTCTCATCGACACCAAACTGCTCCTTCAGATACCTGTCGAGACCATTGGTCACGGCGTAACCGGCAGCGTAGCTGATCGAGTCGGCCTCGGTCTTGAGCGTCTGCGTCTGGACTGCCTTCGCCTTGGGCGACACTTTCTTGACCTTCTGTGCGCTCACCGGAGTACAAATTGCACCTCCGACGAGGGCAAGTGACAAAAAGATTGTCTTTTTCATTGTACGTTTTTTATAGACACTATCTAAAAAGAGGGTGTGCCAGGATGGCGGCTTGCTCGCCGCCTCCTTGCACACCGCTCGTATGATTTATTCTCTCGGAGCCTGGGGGGCCGGATTGACCTCCAGGAGCTCGATCGTGAAGATCAGGTCAGAGAACGGCTCGATCGGACCCGTCTTCTGTGCGCCGTAGCCAGCGCTATAGGGGATATAGACCACCCACTTGGAACCGACGGTCATGTGGGTCAGTGCCTCGGTGAAACCAGGAATGACACCATTGACCGGCATCATGGCAGGCTGCTTGCCAAAGGTGGTCTCGATGACCTTGCCATCGATGGTCTTCAGTTCATAGTTGATCTTCACTGACTGGTTGGTCTTGGGGATTGCGCCCGATCCTTCCTTGATCACCTCATACTGCACACCCTTGCCGAGCTTCTTGACACCAGCCTTCTTGGCGTTGGCAGCCATGAAGGCGTCTGCCTTCTTCTTCTGCGGACCGTACTTCTTGGCAGCATAGCGGGCCTTGATGGCCGTCATCTGCGTCTGAGAGACCTCACGCGCCTGGTCCATCGTCATCTTCAAGTTCTTGTTGGTGGCACCAGCAACAAATCCGGCCACGATATTCTCCAGCGAGAGCGTCTGCGTAGAGTCGCCAGCAAAGACATCCAGGCTTGCGCCCTTATTCATCATGGCGAGCTGCTCGCCGAGGATGACACCCGCGTTGTAGGCAGCCTTCTTCTTGTCGTCGGCACCCTTGATACCAGCATAGATACCCTTGATGACCTCTGCCTCATAGGTAGAGTCGATCTCCATGGACATCATGGCCTGCTTCATCATCGGAGAGCTGGCCACACCGGCAGCATACGACAGTGAGTCGATATCCGTCTTCAGCTCCGCCTTCTTCGCCTTGTTGCCACAAGCCGTGAACGAGGCCAGAGCCGCTACGGCCACAGCCACGATAGTAAGCTTTTTCATCATGTTGTTTATTTTTGTTTTTTGGTTTTTGTGTCTATCAATTGTTCCTATATATATAAGGAGAAGTCATCGGCCACCGCTGCCCACAGGCTGGATGGCCCGAGCGACTCGTCTCTGCTTACTTCACCTCCAGCAGCTCGACGTCGAAGACGAGGGCTGAGAACGGGGGAATCGACGCACCCGCTCCACGCTCACCGTAGGCAAGGTTGTAGGGAATGAAGAAGCGATACTTAGAGCCCTCCGACATGAGCTGTACGCCCTCGGTCCATCCGGCAATCACTTGATTGAGACCGAACACTGCCGGCTCTTTGCGGTCGTAGCTGCTGTCAAACTTCGTACCATCGATGAGTCGTCCCTCATAGTGGCAGCGCACCTGGTCGGTAGCCTTCGGCTTCTTGCCGTTGCCCTCTACGAGCACCTCGTATTGCAATCCGCTGGGAAGCGTGACGATATTCTCCTTCTTTGCGTTCTCTGCGAGGAAGTCCTCACCAGCCTTGCGTGAAGCCTTGCCAGCCTCAGCCATAGCGGCACGCTGTCTTTCCTCCTGCTCGGCAAAGAATTGCTGTACGAGCGACTGAGCCTCCTGGTTGTTCACTTTGAGTTCGACGCCCGCAATGACGTCCTTGATGGCCTGTGCGAAGTCATCAGCATTCAGGTCCTTTGCACCCATCTGGGCAAGCTGCTGACCGATGCCGATGCCCAAGGCATAGCTTAATTTGTCCATTCTTTTTCTTTATTCTCGTTGTATTGAGTTGCAAAGGTAATATTTTTTCACCATAGTATGACGGCGTTTCAAGAAAAAATAGCTAAATTTGCAGATGTTAAATGTTTTTGCTATGAAGAAAATCGTTTTTCTCACCGGCGCAGGAATGTCGGTGGAGAGTGGATTCAAGACGTTCCGTGGCAACGACGGCCTTTGGGAGAACGTGCCCGTGGAGAAAGTTGCCACCCATGAGGCGTGGTATGCTGACCCCGACTTCGTCACCGCGTTCTACAACGGGCTTCGCAAGAAGCTCTATGGCGCCCAACCCAACGAGGGTCATCGCCTCATCGCAGCCCTGGAGCAGGACTACGACGTGACGGTAGTGACACAGAATGTGGACAACCTGCACGAGAAAGCTGGTTCCCACAAGGTCATCCACCTACACGGCGAGCTGACCAAGGTGTGTTCCACCATCGACCCCTACGACCCGAAGTACATCCGCGAACTGTCGGAGCAGGACTGCGAGGTGGCGAAAGGTGCCAAGGCGGGCGACGGAAGTCTCCTGCGCCCGTTCATCGTGTTCTTCGGCGAGGCCGTCCCGATGATAGAGCCTGCCGCCGAGGCCGTGAAGGAGGCCGACATCTTCGTGGTGGTCGGCACGTCGCTCAACGTCTATCCCGCCGCAGGACTCATTGCCTACACGCGGAAGAACGTGCCTGTCTATCTCATCGACCCTGCCGACGTGATGGGGAGCGGCTACCGCGACGTCACCCATATCAAGGCCGGTGCGTCGGAAGGTATGCGGCAGCTCGTAGCCATACTCAAGGATTCACCACTTGGCGACAAGCAGTAGAAGCCTGGCAAGCATATCGACTAAGCGATAGTGATCCTTATCGTCATAACCCAACGCATCAAAACAGCCTACAATGAAAAAACGTCATTCCCTCCTGCGGGTCCTCATCCTCCTCGCCATCCTCACTTGTGGCCACGCACTGACGTCATCCGCCCAGAAGGATGTCTATAAGTTTGTGGTCAAGGACGGCAAGGGCAAGGAAGTCAAACTGAAGAAGTACAAAGGCAGCGTGCTGCTCATCGTCAATACCGCCACCCGCTGTGGTTTCACACCCCAGTACGCCGACCTGCAACGCCTCTATGAGCAGTATCATGCCCAGGGATTCGAGATTCTCGACTTCCCCTGCAACCAGTTTGGCTACCAGGCCCCAGGCGATTACAAGACCATCCATGCTCTCTGCACGGCCAACTATGGCATCACTTTTCCTCAGTTTCAGAAGGTGATGGTCAATGGCAAGACCGCCCTGCCGCTCTACACTTATCTCAAGGAGAAAGAACCCTTCAAGGGTTTCGACACGACGACGAAGGTGGGTAAATATCTCGACGAAACCTTTCGAGAGAAAGACCCGCACTACGATCAGAGCGCAGACGTGAAATGGAACTTCACCAAGTTTCTCATCGACCGCGAGGGCCACGTCATCGACCGCTTCGAGCCGTCCGTACCCATGGACAGCGTGGAGGCGGGTGTCAAGGCGGCACTGAGCATGAAACCATAACACCAAAAGTCTTTAGAACGTAAACAGACAACCATCTATCTTATAACTATTCAAATCAAGACATGAAGTACATTGTCATCCCCCCTGAGGTGGGCCCCGTGCCCCCCATCACTTTCGATTTTGCCATAGAGGAGTTTGCCGCCCGTCATTTCACGGACGACGACTACTGCTTCATCTGGCAGACTCGCCCAACGGTCATCATCGGACGCAACCAACTGCTGGTCAATGAGGTCAACGTCGATTATTGCAACGCCAACGATGTCTTTATCGCCCGCCGGAAGAGTGGTGGCGGTGCGATGTATTCCGACAAGGGCAATGTGATGTTCTCCTTTATCTCCTCCGAGCCTGACGTTCAGAAGATGTTTCGCTGGGCCATGGGTAAGATGGCGGACGTACTCCGCGATTTAGGCATCGACGCCACGCTCTCTGGACGCAACGACATCATCGTCGATGGACGCAAGGTGGCGGGAGCCGCCTTCTATCGTGTAGCGGGACGAGGCATCATGCACAACACGCTTCTCTTCAAGAGCGACGTAACAGCACTTCAGAACGCCCTCACCCCCTCGAAGGAGAAACTCAAGAGCAAGGGCGTGGCGAGCGTGTCACAGCGTGTCGCCAACGTGGCCGACTACCTCCCGGGCATGACCGTGGAGGAGTTTAAGGAGCATGCGCGCCGTGTGCTCTGCGGTGACAACTACCGTGAGATCACTATGGAGGACATGGAGGAGATCCGCAAGACGCAGGAACTGATGGGCCGCAAGGAATGGATCTACGGACGCATGCCGCAACATACGGAGGTGCGCAAGCTGCGCTTGCCCGACGTGGGAAGCGTCGAAGTTTATTTAGAGATCAAGGATGGCAAGATTCTGGACCTCAACCTGGTGGGCGACTTCTTCATCATGGGCGACGTGGATGGTGAGATTATCGCTCCGCTGCGCCACCAACCTTTCACTCGTGAGGGAGTGGCTGCGGCCCTGCAGGGTCATGACCTGTCGCAGGTGGTGCGCGGTCTGACGACAGAGGGGTGGTTGCAGGTGCTTTTCGGGTAATGTACCGTCTGTCCATACGAGGACAGAAGCAGCTCTTCCATGCTGCTATAGACTAAGACCTGCATACTGTCAAAAGCGGGTGGTAAAACCCTTTCTGGTTCCACCACCCGCTTTTTCAATACCATACAAGGTCTTTACAAGAAGCGGCCCGTGACGGCAAGTTTGAAGACGGGATAGACCGTCCACTTGTCGATGAGTTTGGACAGGTCGTCGGTGGCCTTGTCGCGCAGGTCATCGATGTTCAGCTCCTGATCGTCTTGATAGACCTTCATGTGGCCCATAAACTGGCAACCCAGTTCCACACGGAAGCCAACACGACCCTTGGGCACCATGCGTCCGTAGCCCAGTCCGAGGTATGGACGGAAACCGTTGACGCGCACGTCGCCCAGCAGATCGCCATTCTCATTGAAGCGGACATCATACTTGTCGATCTCAGCATAGACCTGGTTCTTCACGTCGGCAGGATACTGCGGGTCTGCCATAAAGTTTTTCACATCCTCGGAGTGTCCTTTGAGCTTGGCAATCTTCTTGCCGCCAAAGGAGAAGCCCGCAGCTACGAAGAGGGCGTTCTGCGTACCAAAGGGATAGCAGCTCACCTTGAAGTTGGCCGTGGTGCGCGCAAACTTACCCTCGATGTTCACAGACTCCATTGGGATGGTCGTGACATCCGTGATGCGGATGGGCTTCACGTTGACGTCGCCATCAACTTTGAAACCGGGCATGAAGCTCATTCCCGCACTCACCTCCAGGTAGTCGGTGACGGGAGTTGCCACATCAAAGCCAATACCCTCCGTACCCACATTCAGGTTGCCACCGACATGGCGGAAGATTTCAAAGTTTTCCACTTGGGCTTGCATGCCCGTCGATACCAACACGCTGGCCATTGCCGCCAGAAAGAGTTTTTTGAGTGTCATAATCGTCAGTTGTTAGTTACAATATTGTTAGCTATTCACTTCTGCGTATTACGTTCCCTGCCGACTACAGCGTCCAAAGCATCTGGATCATCGTCTGGCCTACTGCCTGCAGTACGCCCTTGTCGATATGATCCATCGTGTCATGGATGGTGTGCCACGTCGGTCCAAAACTGCTCTGCTGGCAGTCGGGATAATAGGGAATGACATCGGCAGTGGGGATGCCGGCCTTCTCGTTGAGCGGAATATGGTCGTCCGTCACCATACCTCCCACATCATTGGGGAAGTAGCTGCCAAATCCAGCCTCCCTGGCTGCATTCCACACCCTGTTGACCACGTCGGGCGCATACTGCACCGACATGCCCTCACGGTAGAACTGAGCTCCCTCGCCACCGACCATGTCGAGCAGCACAGCAAACTCAGGAGAGAACCCTGCCGGAAGGTTGGTGGAGAAATGAAGGGCTCCCAGGGCCCATGTGTCACCGACCTCCTCCATATTGGTCTCCCACTGTGGCAGTCCCCAGTCCTCAGCATCAAAGCAGACAAAATCAATGCCGACGTCTGCGGGCAGACGCTTAGCGCCATCCTGTTCCTTTTCCATAAGCGACAACTGACGGGCCACCTCGATCATCACCGCCACGCCACTGGCACCATCATTGGCTGCCATCACGGGCTTGCGATGGTTGGTGGAGTCGGGGTCGTTGTCAGCCCAGGGACGGGCGTCCCAGTGGGCACACAACATCACACGCCGCTTGGCCTCGGGACGGAAGCGGGCAATGATATTGGTGGAATGCAGCATTGTGCCGTCATAGCCTTTGAGGTCAGCCTTCTGCTCCTCGACGGTGCATCCGTAGGCCTTAAACTTACTGACAATCCACGCACCGCAGCGGTCGTGCGCCTCCGAGTTCATCACCCTTGGTCCGAAATCGCATTGCTTCGCCGTAAAGGCAAAGGCAGAGTCGGGATTGAAGGCTGGGCCGACTGGTTTTGCCACCGTTTCCGTCATTTCCGTATCCTCATCGCTTGTCTGACTATCCTTCGTTTTCAGGACCGCCAAACCGGCGACGACGGCGGCAACAAGAATGCCACCAGAGATTATCTTCATTTTCTTGGTCATTTCTCCTTATATTATATTATTCATTTCTCCTTATATCATAGATAATAAAGACGGCTTTTGCCTACCGCTGCACCGCAGCCATGACACGCAACCAGTTGCCACCCCATATCTTCTCGATGTCGCGCTCACTATACCTGCGCTGTAGCAGGCGGCGGGTGAAGGCGATCACCTCCGAGGAGTCAGCAAAGCCACGCACTCCACCGTCGCCATCAAAGTCTGTACCGATACCCACATGGTCAATACCCATCACACGAATGGCATGCTCCAGGTGAGCGATGGCATCGAGCACCGTGGCCTCGCCACCCTCCTTGCGCAGGAAACCATGATAGAGCGTGATGTGGGCCACACCACCCTTTTGTGCCAAGGCCCGCAACTGGTCGTCGGTGAGATTGCGCGGATGATCGCAGAGCGCACGGCAGTTGGCATGGCTACAGACGATAGGTTTGGCGCTGATGTCAAGGGCGTCCCAGAAACTCTTCTCCGCAGCGTGGCTGAGGTCCACCATGATGCCGCAGCGGTTCATCTCACGGATGGCCTTCTCACCAAAATCGCTCACGCCGTCATGCGTCTTGCACCCACGTGCCGAGTCGCAAAGATCGTTGTCGCCATTATGACAGAGCGTGATATAGGTCACGCCACGCTGGGCAAAATGCTTCACGTTGGCCAAATCGTGCTCCAGCGCCAGTCCATTTTCTATGGCGAAGAGAATCGACTTGCGTCCCTTCCGCTTGTCCTCATAGAGATCGGACGGACGACGTGCGATACTCAGACAACGCTGGTTGGCCTTCACGATCTCCTCTATTTTGTCGAAGATCAGGTCAGCATAGTGGGCGGGGGAAATGGAACTGCCGCTTATGCCCACCGCAGTTTGAAGGTTGGAAACGTATTTTTCCGCCAGGCGTGGGTTATAGCGCATGATTCCCGCCAGATCTATCTTGGATGAGAACGTCTCTCCCATCTTCGGCTGAGGGAGGTAGGCCGCCATGGTGACGGCATCCTGCCGTCCATCGCTCATCTTGTGGAGATCCACCAGGATGCGCGGGTCACGGCGTCCAAAGTCCACCCCCTGCGGGAAGAACATCGGTGTGTCGCAATGGGTATCGAGTGTGAGCACGCGCCGGTGTACGTCCTTGGCTTTCTGAAACTCCGCAGCCTCATCGGCGAGCCAGCGAAACAAACGTTGTCCCTCGTCACCCAAATGCTCAGGATGCCACTGCACACCCATAATAGATTTAAACTCCGTACTCTCGATAGCCTCTATCACCCCGTCGGGAGCCACTGCCGTCGTGCGGAAGCGCGCCCCAGGGTCTTTGACGGCCTGGTGGTGGAACGAATTGACCGCCATCCGCTCCTTATGATACAAGGAGAAGAGGATACTGTCGCGCTCGATGCGCACGGTATGGGTCGGCTCAGCCTGCACGGCATCCTGGCTATGTTTGATGGTAGAAGGCCCCAGGGATCCCGCAGGCCCCGTAGGAAGATAGTTCTCGTAGATATCTTGCTGCACCGTCCCGTCCAAAGCCATCGCCAGCACCTGTATGCCGCGACAGATACCGAGGATGGGGATCTGACGGTTGGCAGCAAGACGGGTGAGAAGCAACTCCGAGAGGTCACGTCGCGCGTTGATGTTGTGCAGACGTGGCGATGGTTCCTCGCCCACCCAGAGAGGGTTGACGTCGGCACCACCCGTGAGCAGCAGTCCATCGATATGGTCGAGCACACCGACTATCACGTTGCGGTCGGTAGTCGGCGGGATGAGGAGTGGCGTAGCGCCGGCACGTATCACCTGCTCATAGTAGGCTTTGGCCAGCATCTCGTTGGAGTCGTTATAGTTGGACGTGAGTCCTATGACGGGCTGCTTGTGCCCTTCGGGAAACTCCGCATAGAAAGCGTCCAGATGTGATGAGAGGGAAAAATCCATGTTTTAATCGTCTATACCAGATCATAAAAGCATCAAGGCGGGAGTGTGCCTAAGCCTTCTGCCCGCCTTGACCATGCGCTATTTCTCGATATCAATGGGTATCTCGCGGTGAACACTCTCCTCCAGGGAGATCAGCGTCTCTGTACTCACCACACCGGGGATGCTCTGCAGCTGCCCGTTGATGAGGTCCATCAGTTGCTCGTTGTCCTTGGCGTAGAGCTTGACGAGCATCGTATAGGGACCTGTGGTGAAGTGGCACTCCACAACCTGCGGAATAGAGAGCAGACGGTTGACCACGTCGCGGTACATAGACCCTCGCTCCAAGTCCATTCCGACATAGGTGCAGGTGGAGTAGCCCAGCGCCTTGGGATTGATCTCAAAACTGCTGCCCGTGATGACTCCATTCTCTATGAGATGCTGCACACGCTGGTGGATAGCTGCTCGCGAAACGCCGCACTCTGCAGCCACGTCCTTGAAAGGAAGGCGGGCATTGGCGGACAAGATTCCGAGAATCTTTTTGTCTAATTTGTCGATTTTATCCATAATGGTCTGTCGCTATTCTGGTTGAAGTTGGCTTGCTGCGCAAGTTGTCAGCAAAATTAAGCATTTTAGTTGAATTGGCAAACCATTTTAACGTTATTTCTCTACAAAAGGGCAATATTTGCTTACTTGGGGCATTTTTCGAAAACCAAGATGATGAGTGGGTTGCAACTAAATCCCAGCTTGATTTTGCTTGCTGCGCATAGCCCTTCACACACCCAAAAACAATCGCCCCATCATGGGAATGCACGAACGACCAAGTGGGTCATACTGCCTTTGCCATGATGGGGCGAAGATTTCTGCGTCACTACGGCACGACCACCTTGACGGTCTTTCCAGCTACCCTCACGAGATAGACCGCAGGAGCAAGGCGGAACGTATGGAGGCCCGCCTCAGCACGTGCCACACTGCGTCCCTGGAGGTCATAGACCTCGATGGCTGCAGCATCGGAACGAACGGTCAGACTACCCTGACCTGCACGCACGCTGACCTTCGATGCATCGGCGGCAAGCGCGTCGATGGCATTGACAGACTTGCCCACATAGATTCGGTCGGAAGTCTCTGAAACGTAGTTGGTATAGTCCTTCGTGGCCATCGCCGTCACCTCATAGGCGTAGCTATACTGCGGATCGAGGTCCGCCACCTCATAAGCGCTCGCCGTGGGATAGAGCGACGCGTAGGGCGCCGTGAGCGTCTCGCCCTTGCGCACGTTCTGACGGATGATCACCTCGTCGATAAAGTAGGGTTGTCCATACATACTCATAAAGGCGAGGATCACATTCGAACGCAGGGCCTTATTGTCCGTGGCGTCGAAATGGATAGTAGCCGAGGTCATACCCGTACCGTCGAGTTTCAGCGGCATGATGCGATGATCGAGGGCCTGGCTGTCGGTATATTTGTTCATCAGCATCACAAAGAGCGTGTCGCCAGCATAAGTGTTGTAAGCCTTGACATCGACATCGAAGGCTCCACCATCACAGGTGAGGTCGAGCGTGGGAGAAGTGACCAGCCCAGCCAGTCCCATCCACACATTGGTCTGCTGCGCTCCTGCCATTCCTTCCACAAGGTAGGGCAACTGGAGGACCCACTCCGTCGGCGTATAGCCGAGGTCGGCCAGATTATAGACATAGGTGTAAGGATTGTAGGGATTGTCCATCGTTCCTTGGTCGATGGCATTGAAATCCTCGTGGAGCACGACGACATCCTTCACGTCTTCCTTGGCCTCCAGGATTTTGATGACATTGAGCTTATACTTATCGGCATTGTGCAGTTCGGTCCAGTTGGCGGTGAAAGCGGTCTTCGACACGCCCGTGGCCTCCTTGGCCTCTACCTTCACGCCGAGGATGCCATCCACCCACATGTCGGGTGTTGCCACGGACATCACGCTGCCGTTCTTCGCCCGCACGTTGTAGTAGTACTCATAGTTGGGGTCTATCTCCATCGTGTAGCAGGTATCGGTCAGTTCCTTGTCGAGCTGGCTCACGGGCACGGTCTGGGTGGCATAGTCCATCTGCACGTCATCGAGGGCGAAGCTGACGGAGTTTTTCTGTATGAAGAAGAACTTGATTCGCTTCACGCCGTCGCCAATTTGGTCGTGGGTGAAGGAGTAGCGACCGCCAGCAGCCTCCATATAATAGTTGGGCATGTTGGCAACGGGTGTCCATCCTTTTTTCTCCGTATATACCGACACCTGCAACAGGGAGTAGGTGTAGTCGGTCTCATAGTCCATCGAACTGGGTTTCACCCAGAATGAGAACGAGGTGATGGGAGCGGGCGTCTCGGGCGAGACTACCTCGTCGCCCTCCGCGTCGAAACAGAGGGAGAGCGGTGCCGAGCAGTAGTCGCCCTCGGTGGTATAGACATCTTGCGATCCCGCCGACGAGAGGTTGATCGTCCATCCCTCGGGATAGTTGGGGTTCGACTGGTCGATGGTCTTGCCATCGGCATTGAGACGGATACCGTCGAAGTTTTCCGTCAGTGTGCCGGGCTCGACATAGTCCTTGGGCATCTCCTTGCGATAGACGTGGAGGAGGTAGGAGGCTGCCGTCGGGGTGGAGTTCCAGCGCGCTGTGAACGAGGTGGCTGAGTGGTTGATGGGGGTGAGGATGCCTGGTGCGGGAATCTTGTTGGCCTTGCGCGTCACGACGATATCGTCGAGGAGCAGTTCTACGTCTTCTGCCGAAAACTGGAAGATATTGTTCGGGTTGAACGTCGCCTGATCAGTACTGAAGGTATAGTCCTGCCATGCGTCGCTGACGTTGAAGTCGCGGTCGTCAACAGGTCCCTCATAGTTGTCGCACAATGCGACGCGGATGATGCCACTCTCCCCGGCCTTCAGCGCACGGGCACGGAAGGTAAGGACGACGTCGCCGCTGAGATCCATCTCTGGCGTACTGATAAATCCGCCACGCTGCTCGCCATACGAGTCGAGGTACATGCGGATGGCGCAAGCCTGGCCTGCCTGATAGACGGCGTTGCCTGTCCAGCCACGCACACCCATCATATCTTCGGGCAACGCGTAGTTGACAGTGCCTCCACCCAGCATCGTACCATCGGGGGTGGCGTTGGTGCCAGCCGTCCATAGGTCAAAATGCTGGTCTATGACCGTCTTGGTCGGTATTTCGTCATCGGCACGAAGGACGGCCGACGGTTCCTGCACCGTGCCTCGGGGCTGGAGGGTCATCGCTGCACGGGAAAACTTCCCTGCAGGATTCCGCTGAGCGTGGGTGACGAGGGGAAAAAGCAAGAGTGTACACAACCATGTGGATACGATGTAGCAATAAGTTCTCATAGGGCATTTCTTTTCACAGCACTATCATTTTTGTCCTAAAAGTATAAACTATCAGGCTGCCAGCGCCGTCCAGTCTTCTGCCATGCCAAAGGACTACCCTACTCAGTGCTGCAAAAACCAGGACAGACCTTCTGCAAGACTGCGCAAATTTACGAATAATATTTGTAACAGCAAACTTTTTGATGGAAAGTTTTCAAAAACTAAACTTTTTCATCGTTTTCCATGCAAAACAAAAACCATAGGCGACTGCATGGCAGAAGAATCCTCTTTAGCTTATACCACCAGGCATAAGCGTTGTTTCCACCATGAGGAATTTGACAAAAGCATTGTTGGCGCCTTGTCCATACTTATGCCAAGGCGCCGACAATACTATAGCTGGCCTGCCTCTACCTGCAGGACTATGCGCTCGGTGAGGCGGTCTGCCCCCATCGGGTCATAGCGCTTCTTGAGCGATGCACCAAACACCCAGGCAAAAGCCTGATAGAAACCTGCACGCACAGGGCCGAGGAAAGCATTGATCAACTCATAACCCGAGGAGTGGGTCTCGCGGTCGATGAGCTTGATGAGGAGCTTGCCCTGCGAATAGGTGAGCTTCTTCATGCGCGGTCCATAGGTGGCCTTGATTTCCTTCTCCACCAGCTTCATGTGCTCCTTGCGTGCCTGATCGTTGGGCAACGTCTCCATATACTCATAGGTCTCGATGACGATCTGGTGACACTCCTTGGCGATCGGCAGCACTTTCTTGATATTGTAGAGCAGGCGATAGAATTTCGCACGCTCCTCGGGCGTTTTAAACTCTATCTTGGGAAAGACATAGACATTGTTGGTCTTGACATACTGCACACTGTCACCATCCACCAAGGCCTTTCCTGTATGTACGGTCGGGCGAAAGGTGGGCGAATCCATATCGACGTCGCTCATCTTCAGAGCTGCTTCCTCGCCGACTTGCGCCATGGAGGGCACAACGACACAGGACAGTACGAGGGCGAAAAGCAACCGCAAGAGATGACGGTGCTGAGGGTTGTAGTGGGATGAATGATTCATTACTTCGTTGTTTTTTTCGTCAGCGAGTGCAAAAGTACGGAAATATACTTAATTTGGAAAGAGTTTTCAGCATCTTTTTTATTATTATTTTTCAAAACGCCAAAACTCTACGTCCTTACGGACTTCACTACTACGACCTTTAGAAGAGCTGACCAAGGGCGTTTTGGCACATTTTCACGGGATATGGCGGTAATTACGGGGAAAAGCCGTACCTTTGCACTTAGATAATAAAAACTGAAAGACAATGCAAGATCTGGTCATCTACAATACGCTGCACCGCCAGAAGGAGCGGTTCCAGCCTATCAACGCCCCCCACGTGGGCATGTATGTCTGCGGACCCACCGTCTATGGCGACCCGCATCTGGGCCACGCGCGCCCCGCCATCACCTTCGACGTGCTCTTCCGCTACCTGCAGCACATCGGCTACAAAGTGCGCTATGTGCGCAACATCACCGACGTGGGACACTTGGAGCATGACGCCGACGAGGGCGACGACAAGATTGAGAAGAAGGCACGGCTGGAGCAGCTGGAGCCGATGGAGATAGCACAGTATTACACCAACCGCTATCACGACGCGATGGGACAGCTTGGCTGCCTGCCGCCCTCCATCGAGCCCCACGCCACGGGACACATCATCGAGCAGGAGGAGCTGGTGAAGCAGATTCTCGCCAACGGCTACGCCTATGAGAGCAACGGCAGCGTCTATTTCGACGTGGAGAAGTACAACAATGACCACCGCTATGGCATCCTGTCCGGACGCAACCTTACCGACATGATCAACAACTCGCGCGAGCTCAACGGCATCGGCGAGAAGCGCAACCAGGTGGACTTCGCCCTTTGGAAGCGGGCCACACCCGAGCACATCATGCGATGGCCGAGTCCGTGGAGCGACGGTTTCCCTGGCTGGCATTGCGAGTGTACGGCGATGGGACGCAAATACCTCGGCAACCACTTCGACATCCACGGAGGTGGCATGGACCTCATCTTCCCGCACCACGAGTGTGAGATAGCACAGGCCGTGGCCTCGCAGGGAGACCCGATGGTGAAGTACTGGATGCACAACAACATGCTCACCATCAACGGACAGAAGATGGCCAAGAGCCTTGGCAACTTCATCACGCTGGAGCAACTCTTCACTGGCAGCAACGAGCTTCTCACCCAGCCCTACTCGCCGATGACCATCCGCTTCTTCACCCTCTCGGCTCACTACCGTGGCACGGTCGATTTCAGCAACGAGGCCCTGCAGGCCGCCGAGAAGGGCTACAAGCGCCTCATGGACAGCGTCAGCGACCTGGCCCGCGTGCAGGCCGCCAGCGAAAGCGACGAGAAGTCGCACGAGTTTGTCGCCCAACTTCGCCAGCGGTGCTATGACGCGATGAACGACGACCTGATGACGCCAGCCGTCATCTCCGTGCTCTTCGAAACATGCCACGTCGTCAACAGCGCTCTCGACCACAAGTCACAACTCTCGGCAGAGGACATAAAGGAGATTGCCGACGTGCAGCGCATCTTCATCTTCGACATCCTCGGACTGAGAAGCGAGCAGGGCGACAACTCCTCCGCTCGGGAGAACGCCTTCGGCAAGGTCGTCGATATGGTGCTCGAACTGCGCGCACAGGCCAAGAAGAACAAAGACTGGGCCACGTCGGACAAGATACGAGACGAACTCGCCGCAGCCGGCTTCGAGGTGAAGGACACCAAGGACGGCGTGACGTGGAAGCTCGACAAATAGGGTCGACACAACAACGCATAACATAGCAAAGGCAAGGACGCTCCATGTGTTCTTGCCTTTGCATCCCCATTCAGTACCACATATATGAACGCAACACCGATCTTTTCCCCTCGCCGATGGACGGCAAGCCTGCTACTGATAGTGCTCTGCGTCCTGACATCCTCGCAAAAGGCCGCCGCTGGCAAACAACCCAAGGTCTTTTCCATTTGGAAAAAGCTCCCCACCGAGCAACTGGTAAAGATAGGACACCGTTTTGCCAACAATCCCGAGCAACCCGACAGCGCTTTGCTCGCCCTCACGATTGTCACCAACCGCTATGACAAATCGATGAGCCGGGAAGACAAAATCCTCGTGCAGCGGGCACAGAGGATGAAGGCCTATGTCTATTTGTACAGTTACTACGACTACGCCAAAGCCTACGACTGCCTTCTTCACGCCCAGGATATAGCCGACGAGACCAACTACGTCAGTCCATCAACCTCTCTTGATTTTGGCCTTCTTTTCAGTTCCATCGGAGACCAGACCAATGAAAGCAGTACCAGGAGAAAGGCATTGGAATATATGCGCATAGCCTTTAAACAGAGTTTGCAAGTCGGAGACCACAACATTGCCAATACCGCCTTTGGCAATGCCATCACTATAGCTTGGACCCTGGAGGACTATGACATTCTAAAGAATGAATGGAAACAATTCAAACGGCTAAAGAATAACGACGCACCCGAGTTCACACGCTTCAACCTCTACTACTACCAGATACTGATGCTCCTAAAGGGGAAGCGCTACGATGCCACTCTTCCACTTTTCGACAAACAGATCGCCCTCATGCCCGACGATGATTCACATGCACGCTACACAATGGTTACATACTATAATAAAGCGCGCGTGCTGGCTCTGATGGAAAGGTACCAAGAAGCCATTGACATTTTAACCCATTGTGAACAAATCAGCAAAAAATATGGCACCAAAGATGTAAGCGTTGAACTCTACCGCAATTTAGCAGACTATCAAAAACGCCTTGGCAACGAAACCTTGGCCCTACAGTACCAAACTCGGTTTTTCGCACTGAAAGACACGCTCCTCAACTTGCAGCAATTTGCAAGTATCAAGGAGATGTCTTTTGCTGGTAGTTTGCAAAAAGTCAATGAGCAGATGGAGCAGGGACGACGCGAGCGACAGATGATGACTACGACCATCATCGTTCTTCTGATCATCGCGCTCATCATCAGCCTCTCCTTATATATATTATACCGCAAGAACCGCCAACTGCGCGCATCCTATAACAACCTCTACCTAAAGAACCAAGAGGTGCTCCGCTTGGAAGAGGAATACAAGAAACCACAACTGGAGGAGAAATACAAGCAGTCGCGGCTCGGCGAACCAGACAAGCAGGCGTTGTATGACAAGATACAACAAATTCTTGCCAACTCCAAGGAAGTGCTTGACACGGATTTCTCCCTACAAAGACTGGCCGACCTCACAGAGGCTTCCTACAAAAAGGTGTCGCAAGTCATCAACGAAAAGGCTGGCTGCAACTTCAACAACTTGATCAACGAATATCGCATCAAGGAGGCTTGCAGGAGAATGAACGATACGGAGCAGTATGGGAAATACACCATCGAAGCCATATCGACCAGTGTAGGATTCAAATCACGCAGCACCTTCCTGCTGCAGTTCAAGCGCGTCACTGGACTGACCCCATCAGAGTACCAGCGTGCTCAAAAATCGGACAAATCATAGCAAATTTGATTCAAATACCTACTCATTGCGGTTGAAATCATGATTTCAGCCGCAATGAGCCACTTTTTCTCATAGTCATTCTGCTATTTCATCTTAAATTTGCAGCAGAATTTCAAATATTAATTTCATAAAATAATGCGATTATGAAGAAAAGTTTTTTCCTATTAGCAGTCCTATTTGTGAGCCTCTCTGGTCACTCACAAACACTGCTTAGACAACAGGTTCCCGTGACGGGGAATCCGGACCCGTTTGATGCAGCACACGGTTTGTCACAATCGCAGTTGCTTCAGGTGGCCCAAACACATCGTGGTGAACAACTGGCACGACCTATTCGACCTCAAAGCCCCATAACGAAGAGCGAAACAGTCGTTGATACGGTAAGCTATTTCACCGCTGCCCAAAGCTATTACACCAGTAATACGTTCCAAGCCGATGGTGGCGAGGTAACCACTTTCAATGTTGGCGTAGCAGTAGACGGGAACAAGGTCACATTCAAGAATTTCTTCAACCTTGACCCCAGCTCCAACGAGGAATATACCATGACTGGTACATACGATGCCACGACTAAAACCATTACAATTCCGGCCAGCGTCACATTTGACAATGCCACTGTTGTTGCCTCTATGATGGAATACTACGTAGGTACTCTCATCGTAGGACAGGTGGACGAGAATGGCCAAATCACGACCGACGACAACTTGGTTCTACATGTTGATGGAAACTTTGACCGCATATATACCACTAACCAAGCAGTTGGCGTATTGCTGTGGACACCTGACGGTGCTACTAATTACGGTGTTAACAGCTCGGCTATGTTCAAAGATATCAGCATCAATCTCCCCAAAGAAGGATCTGATCTATTGGTTTTCCAAAAAAGCCTCGACTTTGGAACCACTTACACAGCATTGCCAACCTCCCGCACCATGACAGTCATCAATATGGGCAATGAGGCTTGCGACTATGCTATGGACATAACGTCCGACCCTGACGGTGCATTCACAGTGGACGCCACCTCGGGCACCATTGAAGGCCAAGGAACCAAGGACATCACCTTCACGTTCTCCACACCAGTAGCAGGCGAAGCCGAAGGATTAGCCTCTGTTGAAAGCGAGACTAGCGAAGAGCCTTTCAACATCCAACTCTCTGGTACGATTCTTCCTCCTCCCGATTTCTCACCCATCGTCACGCGCGGAGAATTCGATTTCGTAACCGACCTCAAATATCCGTTCACCCTTTCCAAGATTGACGGAAAGCAGGTGGTATGCTCTTCTCCATTGTATTGGAACGGCACTTCCTCAAAGATGGATGTTACCTTTAATGTGCCTGAGGGCAAAATGGGCGTATTATCATGGAAAGGTATCTACGAATGCAGCGGCTGGTACTATGCTGGTGGTTTCTTTGTTGACGATCTCGGCTCACCCTACAAAACATATAGCGGCACACAGGCTGATGCCTCTGAGAGGTTGGAGCTGGCTCCCGGCACCCACACGATTCGCTTCCAATACGACTGCTATGGCACGGTCCAACAACAAAGTGTAGTAGACGCTAGTCGTTACTATATTTGGGACCTTGCCCTTGATACCTATGACCTCGAGCCCAACGCCGCAGCCTTCAAGGATTCTATTGCCAACTTAGGCTTCTCTATCATTGAAAATGGAGGCAAGGCAACAGCCACTGACAACATTGTCCTCACCAATAAGGGAAAGAACAACCTTGGCATTGTCAGCGTGAGCTCAGACAACACTGAGGTTACTATCAGCAAGGATGTTGAGCCTGTAGCCACAATGAAAGACCTTGTCATTCCTGTCACGTTCTCTACAAGAACCCCTGGCGACAAGACGGCCAACCTTACCATTGAGACTACTGCCGGCACGTTCCATGCCAAGGCAAAAGCGACGGCTATTATAGAACAGGATTTCTCGAAAGTCGTTTCCGAAGGTTACGAGTATATGACCGTAGAAAATGACGCCACCTTCCCCTACATCGTCGATGGCGACTCTGCCTACAATCTCAATGCCAGCTATGACGATGATTTAGGCGGCACCTCTATGGTGAAATTCCACTTCACCATTCCCGAAGGCAAGCTCGGTATTTTGTCTTGGGACGGCTACACCTATGACCAAAACGAGTTCGGATTGGACCATGGCGTCATCGCAGTACAGCATCCTCTGAGAGGATTCATGTGGAGTAAGTGGGAAAACGGTAAGGCAGACTCTGAGACTTGCTCACAGGGTTGGCGCACTAGCGACGGACAGGACGACCCCACATTCCTCAACTGCATTCCTGGTGATCATGACCTTGTGTTTGAATACTACCGTAACGCCGATGGAGAAAAGGTTGGAAAGAGTATGCTCTCGTTCAAGAACGTCAAACTCCATGTAATAGATTTTGAGGAGCATTCCGCAGAGCTTACAGAGAACACTGTCAATTTCGCCGACTGTTACGTTGGTACCAACCGTTGGAGCGAAGCCACTGTCACACTGAAGAACTTAGGAAGTTCTCAATTGGTTGTCGATTCTATCGTTGGCGCTGGTCCTTTCTCAGGCAATAACGCCACTGGTAGTGCCCAATTCGGTGGTTCCCTTTCTATTCCCCTTTTCTTCTACCCCACGGAGAAGGGCGAGTTCAGCGACAACATTACCATCTACACCAATGCTGGAAAATTCGTCGTGGCTTGCACAGGTAAGACCATTGACGACACGGGCATTATCTACAATGGCGATTTGGAGGACCAGTGCTACGGCTGGAACATCTATGATGCCGACGGCGACCACAACTCATGGACGACTGCTTTCATGCTCTTCGGCGGTGGCATGACCGAGGAGGGCTACAGCCGCTACTGCCACAGCGGGAAAAACCTGCTTGGATCTGCCTCCATGTCCTCGAGCGGTGAGGCACTCTCTCCTGACAACTGGGCCGTATCCCCTGCCATCACGATTCCCGAAGAGGGCGGTGTACTGTCCTATTATATTGCATCCCTCGACCCGAAGCACTGTGCAGAGAACTACACGGTCTATGTTTCCGAGACACCTGACTGTTCTCGCATTGACGCAGAAGGCGACATCCTCTTCGACGGTCTCTACGAGCTTCCGAAGGAATACGACTTCATTCCTTGGAACCACTATGAGTTCAACCTCGACCAGTACAAGGGAAAGACCATCTACATTACTTTCCGTCACCACGAATGCTCAGGTCAATACCTGCTCTTGATTGATGATATTTTCGTCTATCAGCACGGCTACGAGCCCTCGACGGGTATTGATGGCATAACCGCCAAGGATGGCTCCAACGAGGTGAAGCACATCTACTCTCTTGATGGCCAACAGCACGACAAGTTGCAGCGCGGCGTGAACGTAGTCCGCATGGGCGACGGCAGCACACGAAAGGTGATCATCAAGTAACACTAATCTCCATGCCGTAAGTGCCGAGTTCGGCACTTACGGCATGAGTCCGACAGACTGATTCATAAAAGACAAGAACATGAAACATATCATACTTTCCAGTTTTCTTTTCCTTGCCACCTCATTGAACCTCAACGCACAATCGACCAAAATGAGTGTCGGATATGTTGACGGTGAGGTAAACACATCGGGGACAGACGGTTTTTCCAGCAAGAGCAAGGACACATGGGTTTCGGGCGCCATGTATCTACCCAAAGAGAAACTCCAATTGCTCACAGGCAACCATATTGACTCCATCCACGCCGGATTGGCCTCTCGTCTGAACGTTGACTCTCTGCGCGTCTGGGTGCGCACGAGCCTGTCAGGCGAAGATCTTGCAAGCGGAGCCATCAGCGGACGAAGCGGCAGCAATCCACGTGCGGCCAAAGGATGGAACACCATCGGACTTGACCAACCGTACGTCATCGACGGAACGGCCGAGGGACTGTACATTGGCTATAGTTATCACCAGAAGGGCAACACCGTGGCCCTATCTGTAGTCAATCAGCCACAGGCCAACGCCCTCTTCGCAAAGTTGGGCACTGAAGCCGAATGGCAAGACCGCAGTGAAGAGGGAGCATTGGCCGTTGAAGCATTTGTCTATGGCGACCGCCTTCCCAAGCACAACCTCAGCCTCAACTCGCTGACACCTTTCCCAATATTTGTCATTGACAAGGAAACACTTACTGTCAGCGCACAGGTACGCAACAACGGTGTAGAGACTATCACTGGATTTGACGCCGTTTGCCGCGTGGACGGACAAGAAGAGACCTATACGGCCCATATCAACGAAAATATTCCCTACGGCGAGACCCATCAGGTGGAATTCACGATCACGCCCGCTATCACGTCTCCCACACCTGAAACACGCGAACTGACTGTCACCATTGACCATTTGACAGAAGGAGCGGACATTGACATGAGCGACAACACGCTCTCGGCATCCTTCGAAGTCATCGCTCACGATTTTACACGCAACGTATTGCTGGAGGAGTTCACCACCGAGAAGTGTCCCAACTGCCCGCGTGTCGCTGCTTACTTACACGATGCGCTTCAAGATGAGCGTATTGCCGGACGAGCTATTGCCCTCTGCCATCACTCTGGCTATTACACAGACTGGCTAACCATCGCCTCTGACAACGACTACTTATGGTTTTTTAATTCAACCTCATCGTACGCTCCTGCAATGATGTTCGACCGTACAGTCATGGACGATAGTTCAAGCCCCCTCTGCATCCCCGTGTCAGCCGACGAGATTGTACTGCGCACACAAGAGCGTATGCGCCAAACAGCCTTCGTATCCCTCAACATCAATGCCGAGGTGGACAACGACAATGCCAACCTGCTCCATGTCACCGTGAAGGGAAATCGTCTGAAAGAAGATTTCACGGCTCACGCACCGCGCATCAGTGTCGTGCTCTATGAGGACAACATCAAAGCCCGCTCTCAAGCCAGTGGTGGCGACGACTATGTCCACCAGCATGTCAGCCGCTGCGTCAACAGCACCTGGGGTGACGTCATCGAGTGGGATGGCGACGCATACACCTATACCTGCGATCTCACGCTGAGAGAAGACTATGTACGGGGCAATCTGGGCGTGGTAGCTTACGTTTGGGATTACGACACGGAAAATCCCGCCCAGTGTGAAGTGGCTAATGCCGCAAGCATCACTTGGGACAAAGTTGCCAACAACATTGCAGCTTCCACGCTGGAGGACACGACGTCCGCACGCTTCTACACGCTGGATGGTCGTGAAGTAAGTGAGACCTCACGCACTCCTGGCATCTACCTCGTAAAGAAGGGAAGCCAAGTGAGGAAAGTACTTGTAAAGTAATTCTCTTATATACTAGAAGTTGTGTTTCCTGGGTAGGAGGGGTGCGGAGTAGATCCGCACCCTTTTTTCATTACAGCCTTGAAGCCAAGAGATGGGGTTGCCCCAAAGCACAAGGTACAGAAAATGGGATTGATCCTTTTTCATTATCTCCTGCGAAGATTTTTCCGACACACTCGACAATAAAAATCGCGCATACGCGTTATTATATAGTTACACCTAAAAGTATATACGCAAAAATCAATATCAAGGTATGAAAAAATCACTTCTTTTCGCCGCAGCGCTGCTCGCCATGGGCAGTCAGGCGAAGGCCGACGAAGGTATGTGGACGCTCTACAACCTCCCCGAGGCCGTCTATCAGCAGATGCGGGCTGAGGGCTTCGAGTTGAGTCAGGACCGTCTCTACGGTGCTCCCGACGCACTGAGCAATTATGTCGTCAACTTCGGCGGCTACTGCTCTGGAGTTGTCGTCAGCCCCAACGGTCTGGTCTTCACCAACCACCACTGCGGCTTCTCTGCCATCAACGCCCACTCCACCGTGGAGCACGACTACATGCTCAATGGCTTCTATGCCAAGACCTACGAGGAGGAGCTGCCCAACGAGGACCTCTTCGTCTCATTCATGAAGCATCAGGCCGACATCACCCCCAAGGTGACTGCTATGCTCAACGGCCAGACCTACGAGCGCAAAGGCGAGCTCCTCGACTCGCTGGAGAACGCCATGACCGACTCGGTGAAGGCTATCGATCCCACGCTCCACGTCGTCGTGAAGCCCTTCTATGAGGGCAACAAATACTACGCCATGACGTACCAGGACTTCACCGACGTACGCCTGGTCTTCACCGTACCCAAGTCGATGGGTAAGTTTGGTGGCGAAACCGACAACTGGATGTGGCCGCGCCAGACCTGCGACTACTCCGTCTTCCGCATCTATGCCGACCCGAAGACCAACGGTCCTGCAGCCTACTCCAAGGACAACGTGCCCTACCACCCCACGCAGTGGGCTCCCGTGAGCCTCCAGGGCTATGAGCCGGGCAGCTTCGCCATGACCATCGGCTACCCGGGTTCCACCAACCGCTACCTCTCCAGCTACGGCATCCAGGAGCGTCGCGACATCGGCAACGCCATCCGCATTCAGAGCCGCGCCATCAAACTGGGCATCATGAAGAAGCACATGGCCATGAGCGAGAAGACGCGCATCCAGTATGAGGACTCCTATGTGGGAGCAGCCAACTACTACAAGAACTCCATCGGTATGAACCACTGTATCGACTCCATCGGACTGATCAGCGACAAGGCTTCCTTCGAGCGGAAGATTCAGCAGTGGCTCGCCTCTGGCGCATCGAAGGACCCGTATGTGAACGTCGATTTCGACGCACTGAAGAAGGCCTACGCCGACTGCGCCGAACCCGCCCACGCGCTGGGTTATGCCCAGGAGTCGTTCTTCGGTGTCTCAGAGCTCTTCAACCGCGGACTGCGCTTGTGGACCATGCGCGGCATGGAGGTCAAGGGCGGCAACGACCCGAAGAAGCAGTATGTGGAGTTTGAGGACAATAGCGATGAGTGGAACCTCGCCCTCGACAAGGAACTGACTACCGCCATGCTGAAGAACTACTACGAGCAAGTGCCGCAGAAGTACTGGCCCGCTTTCTTCAAGAACACGGTACAGGCGAAGTTCAACGGCGACTTCGCACGCTACACGGAGTGGCTCTACAAGAAGTCGGAGCTGCTGAAGAAGGGCAAGAAGTTCATGATCAAAGACATGGAGAGAGCCCAGCAGGATCCCGCTGCTGTGGCCATGAACGACATCATCGTTGTGTACAACCAGATCATTGGTGAGTATCGCCCGCTGAAGATCGCCATCGAGGCCCAGGAGAAGAAGCTCTGCGAGGCTAAGGTACAGATGGAGATGGATCTGCCCCACTATAGCGACGCCAACTTCACGATGCGTCTGAGCTACGGCCAGGTAGGTGGTTTCCGCATGGGCAACCATGACAGTGGCTACTACACCGACGCTGCCAGCATCGTCACCAAGATGGACCGCGCCGCAGAGGTCGAGGAATATGCCGCACAGCCCGTGATGCGTGAGCTGATGACGGCTTCCGACTACGGTCGCTACCTGGACAAGAAGACGGGCAAGATGCAGCTCTGCTTCCTCACCAACAACGACATCACCGGTGGCAATAGCGGTTCACCGATCTTCAACGGCAAGGGCCAGCTCATCGGTCTCGCCTTCGATGGCAACTGGGACAGCTTGGCTTCGGACATCAATTTCGACCGCCAGCTTGCACGCTGCATCGGTGTCGATGTGCGCTACATGCTCTACCTGATGGACAAGTGGGGCCATGCCGACCGCCTGTTGCAGGAGATCAATCCGCAGTAAGCCAGTTGAAAAAAACTGACGCAAGACAGCGGGGAGACAGTTTGCCAAAACAAGGGCAGGCGGTCTCCCCGCTTTCCATTGTCCTTACGCCCAAAACTAAAATTTCCTAAAATGGACGGTGTTGTAAGGGAAATTTTGTACTTTTGCCGATTATTCAGCTATTATGGTCAAGATAGAAGTCATCAACAAGGGGCGGCAGCCGCTGCCCGCGTATGCTACGGCACAGAGTGCGGGCATGGATTTGCGCGCCAACATTCCCGAGTCCTTCACTCTCCAGCCCCTGGAGCGTCGCCTGATCCCCACGGGGCTCTACATCGCGCTGCCCGAAGGCTATGAGGCACAGGTGCGGCCCCGCAGCGGACTGGCCTTGAAGCACGGCATCACGGTGCTCAACTCTCCGGGAACCATCGACTCCGACTACCGTGGCGAACTGATGGTGCTGCTCATCAACCTCTCGCAGAATCCCTTCACCGTCAACGACGGAGAGCGCATCGCGCAACTCGTCATCGCACGCCACGAGCAGGCGGTGCTGACCGCAGTCGAAGTGCTCGACAAAACGGAGCGCGGAGCTGGCGGCTATGGCCATACGGGAGTGGAGTGAGCACAATAAGCGAATAGGATTTCTCATATTATATATATAAGGAGGAAATAACACATGGGCAATATATCTTTCCTGCGCCAGTGGCCGACGGCACGCCTGATGATGCTGACGGCATTGATGGCCGTGGCAATGCCCAAGGCAGTGGCACAGACCGAGCAGGACGAAACAGTGGTCCGCACACTGAGCGACAACGACCAGCGGCGATATCGCTACTTCTACCTCGAAGCCCTTCTCCAGCAGGAGCGTGAGCATTTTGCGGCAGCTTTCGACCTCTTCCGCCATGCCTTGGAAATCAACCCCAACGCTCCCGAGGTGCACTACGAGCTCGCCGGATTCTACTTCATGCTCAAGCAGCCCGAGAAAGCGCTGGCATGCTACGAGAAGGCCGTGGCCCTCGACCCCACCAACAACAACTACCTGGAGTATCTGGGGCAAATGCTCATCAACCGCAAGGACTATGCGCGCGCCATCACGGTCTATGAGCGTCTCTACAAGGGCAACAAAAGCCGCACAGACATCCTCCAACTCCTCTACCAGCTCTACGGCGAAGAAGGGCAATACGACCAAATGCTCGACGTCATCGACCGCATGGAGCGTATCGAGGGAGTAAGTGCGCAGACGGCCCTCACCCGCATGCAAATCTACGACATGCAGGGAGAGAGCGAGAAGTCGAAACGAGTGCTGATAGACCTCGTGGAGAAGAACCCCTACGATAGCAGCTACAAGCTGATGTTGGGCAACTGGCTGCTACAGAACGGCCATACCAAGGAGGCATACAAAGTTTGTCAAGGTGTGCTCGCCGAGGAGCCACACAACGTCTCGGCACGAATGCTGCTCCTCGATTACTACCAGGCCACCCACCGCAAGGAGAAGCGACAGGCCCTGCTGAGGCAGTTGTTGCGCGACAAGGACACTCCTCAGGAGAGCCGCTACGCACTCATCTTGCAGGCCACACGACAACTGAAGGACGAGAATACCGACCAGATAATGGCTATCTTCGACGACGCCCTCTCCGTCCCGCAGGAAGACGCGGGTATCTACTTGGTAAAAGCCATGCTAATGGCGAGACACGACTTCCCAAGGGACGAGGTCAACGCGGTTTATCGCCAGGCACTGGCCGTGGAGCCAGACAACGAGATGGCGCAAGGACTGCTCGTGCAGAACCTTGCAGAGGAGGAGCGGTTTGGCGAGATCGTCGATCTATGCAAGACCTCGCTGCAATACACCCCCGACAACCAGCAGCTCTGCTACTTCGAAGGCTTCTCTCTGTTTCAGCTCAAGAGAAACGACGAGGCCCTTGCCTCCCTCCAGAAGACAGTCGAACTGCGCGACGAGGAGTCCGATTCGGGCATGATGTCCGACTGCTACTCCCTCATGGGGGAGATCTACCGCGAGAAGGGTATGAACAAGGCTTGCTACGAGGCTTACGATAGTTGCCTGCACTATGCACCGGACAATGTCGGGGCACTCAACAACTACGCCTACTACCTCTCCCTCGACTCTGCCGCCGACTTGCAAAAGGCCGAGCAGATGAGCCTCAAGGCGGTACAGAAGGAACCGGACAACGCTACCTTCCTCGACACCTACGCCTGGATTCTCTTCAAGGAGAAACGCTACGACGATGCAAAAACCATCGCCGAACGAGCCATCGCGAGCGACTCCACGCTTAGCAGCGTAGTAGTGGAGCATTGCGGTGACATCTTCTACATGGCGGGAGACACAGACCGGGCCATGGAGATGTGGCAGAAGGCAGCACAGGAGGACGAGGACAATGCCATCCTGCGACGGAAAATAGAACTCAAAAAATACATAGAAGAATGAAAACAAGACATATCCTGCTCTTCACCTCGCTCATGATGGCGGCCACAGCCTGTGGCACGCAGCGGCAGGTGGGCGGAGAGGTCCCTGCGATGGAGAAGGGGCACACCGTCCATGCAGACAAGGACAAAGAGGCCACAGGCCTGCGCTTTATGCAGCGCGTGGCTGACAATGCCCTCTACCAAAAGAACCTGGTGTCGAACCTCACCTTCACCCTGGAGCGCAACGGAAACGCGATCTCCGTGCCGGGCATCCTGAGAATGCGCAAGGACAACGTCATCCGGCTCCAACTGCTCATCCCCGTGCTACGATCGGAGGTGGGACGCATCGAGTTTACACCCGAGGGGGTGCTCTTCGTGGACCGCTACCACCACCAGTATGTCAAGACAACCTACGACGAGGTGGACTTCCTGCGCGACAACGGCATCACGTTCTACTCCCTCCAGTCGCTCTTCTGGAACCAACTGCTGCTCCCTGGAGAACAGCGCGTGGGAGAGGCACAGCTCAGCAGATTCACACCAGAGATAGGGAGTGCTGACAATGTGCCCGTAAGACTCCACGATGGCAAGCTCGACTATGAGTGGACGGTGTCGAAGGACAAGGCGCAAATCCTCTCCTCGCTCATCACATACAAGAGTATCGCCCACGGCACCTCGACACTACGATGGAACTACGGCGACTTCAAAGCCTTCGGTTCGAAGCAGTTTCCATATTCCCACGACGTGACGGCCCAGACCGAAGCGACGGGAAAGCAGATGACACTCCGCGTGATGCTCACACTCAGCGACGTCAAAGCCGACGCCAACTGGGAGGAGCGCACCTCGCTGTCAGGAAAATATCAGCAAGTGCCTTTGGAGGAGGTGCTTGGCAAACTCATCCAGTTCTAAATGAAACAGTTGATTCTATACCTTATCGTCGCCCTTTGCTGCACGCTGGAGACCGCCACGGCACAAAGCACGCACACGCGACGCAAGAAGCATGCGCCGACGGAGGCCAAGGGCAAGACGCCCGCACGCCATACGCCCACCAAGAAGGCGCAGCCGGCACAGCCACGGCACAAACGCGGACAAAAGCCCGCGCCACAGCAGAAAAAACCTGCACCACAGAGGAAAAAGGGTACGCCGCGCCAGAAACCTGCTGCGCAGCAACCGAAATACACAGCGACCAAGGAGATCAAGGGCTTACAGCAGGAGAACCAGCGTATCAAGCAGGAGATCAAGCAGCACGAGGCCGAGTATCAGGAGAAGCAGCGCGACGTTGACAACCGTCTGAAGCGCATCATCACACTTGATACGGAGATCGGGCAGCACCAGCGCGACATCGACCACATCACCCACGACATCGATGGCATCGACAACAACATCGGTATCCTCAAGTCGCAGCTCGAGAACCTGGAATTGCAGTTGGGCGAGCGCCGTGCGCGCTTCATCCGCTCCATGCGCTACATGGCGCGCCACCGCAGCATCCAGGACAAACTGATGTTTATCTTCTCTGCAAAGAGCCTCTCACAAATGTACCGCCGTCTGCGCTTTGTCCGCGAGTATGCGGCCTACCAACGGGCGCAGGGCGAAAAGTTGCAGCAACAGCAGCAACAGATCGACGAGAAGCGGGCGCAACTGGGACAGATCCGACAGCAGAAGAACAACCTCCGCTACAAGGGACGACAGGCACAGGCCGCCGTCACCCAGAAGAAGGCTGAGCAAGAGAGTGTCGTCGCGTCGCTAAAGCAAGACCAGCAGGTACTTCAGGGCGTAATCACTGAACGCAGGAAGAAGCAGCAGGCCCTGGACGCACAGATCGACCGCCTGATCAACATCGAGATTCAAAAGGCGCGGGAGCGCGCAGCCGCTGAGGCGAAGAAACGCGCAGCGGAACGTGCGGCTCAGGCCAAGGCACGTGCCGAAGCCCTCGCGAGGAAGCGCGCAGCGGCACAGAAAGCTGCCGAGGAGAACGCCCGCCGTGTGGCCGAGGCCAAACGCCGAGAGGCGGAGGCGCAGCGACGCGCAGCAGAGGCAAAGCGCAAAGCCAGGGAGGAAGCCGAGAAGGCAGAACGGGAGCGCAAGCGGGCCGAAGAAGCGGCTCGAGCAGCCACCAGGGCACAAGACCGTGCCAAGGCAGAGCAGCGTGCACGCGAAGCTGAACAACAACGAAAGAAGGCGGAGGAGCAGAAGCAGCGGGCCGAGCAACAGGCCCGGGAGGCAGAGGCCGACCGTCAGGCAGCAGAGCGCAAGGCCGCAGCCGAGAAGCAGCGCCATGATCGCGACGTCCGCGCGGAACAGCAGCGAGCTGATGCAGCCAACGATGCCAACCTTTCATCAGCGGATATGGCGATGACGGGTAGCTTCGCCAACGCCAAAGGCCGACTGCCCATGCCGCTGGCAGGAAAGATCGTCAGCCACTTCGGCAACTACAACGTCGAGGGTATGTCCAACGTGAAACTCAGCAACTCGGGCATCAATATCAAGGGTGCCGCGGGAGGAGCCGTGAAGAGTGTCTTCAAAGGCGAGGTGAGTAGCATCTTCGGCTATGGTGGCACGATGGTCGTCATGGTGCGCCACGGTGCCTACATCACCGTCTATGCCAACCTGCGCAACGTGAGTGTGCGACAGGGACAGAAGGTCGGCACGGGACAGACTTTGGGCACGGTAGGATCGGACGGCGTACTGCAGTTCCAGCTCCGTAAGGAGACTGCCAAGCTCAATCCGGAGTCGTGGCTCCGATAAAAGATACAGACAACAGAACGCATGATTTAGAACAGCGATTGGGAAGCAGCCATGTTTTCCAATCGCTGTTTTGATACGCACCCAAGGGTATAAACGGTCGTGGCGCAGTAACAGCAAAAATGGTGTTTTTTGGCAAACGAACGGCCGATTGGCGCAAGGGGCGCCAAGGCTATTTTTCACCCCTTTTTATGGACTTAACTTCATAGGCCAACGAAGTTAACTTCATAGGCCGACGAAGTTAACTTCATAAGCCAATGAATATAACTTCATCGGGCTATGAAGGCAACATCCTTTTTGGGAGTAGTTTTTACCTTGGCCAAGAGGTGGAGCAAAACAGCCATGTGGGTCATCATTTTTCTGGACTGACACCCTGGCCTCAATGCCTCATAGAGAGCTTATGGATCGCTACAAACCGCATTACGAGAGACGCTTTTTTGCGGTCCAAGACAAAATAGTCTCCCAATAATTTTCAAATTCGGTTAAAATGTGGTATTTTTGCATAGTAAACAAGAATACGCTATGCAGTTGAATAGTCATCTTTCCGTTCTCGTCCACGAAGTGGCCAAGCACTACGGCGCAAAACCAGCCATCACATTTCGCAATTTTGGCAGTTTGAAGTGGAAGAGCGTCTCGTGGAACCAATTCTCGACACGTGTCAAGCAGGTCTCCAACGCCTTGTTGAATTTGGGCGCAAAACCGCATGACACGATAGCCGTGTTCTCACAGAATTGTATCCAGTACCTGTACACGGACTTTGGAGCCTATGGTGTGCGCGTCAGAACAGTACCCTTCTATGCTACGAGCTCCGAGCAGCAGATACAATACATGATCCAGGACGCCAGCGTGCGCTTCTTGTTCGTCGGAGAGCAAGAGCAATATGACAAGGCACACAGGGTCATCGCTCTCTGCCCGACACTAGAGCGCGTGATTGTCTATGATCCCAGTGTGCGCATCAGTAGCAACGACCCCAACGCCCTCTACTTCAGCGACTTCATCAAGCTCGGCGAGAACCTGCCAAGACAGTCGGAGGTGGAGAAACTGTGGGCTGAGGCCAGCGACGACGACATCTGTGACATCCTCTACACCAGTGGTACGACGGGCGAGAGCAAGGGCGTCATCCTCACCTATGGGCAATACCGCGCAGGCCTGGCAGCCAACCAGCAGTGCGTGCCTATCAACGACCAGGACCGCGCCATCAACTTCCTGCCGTTCACCCATATCTTCGAACGCGCATGGTCGTACCTCTGCATATCTGTCGGCGCACAGTTGATCGTCAACACCTATCCGAAGGAAATCCAGGACAGCATGCGCGAGACCCATCCAACATGTATGTCGGCGGTGCCGCGATTTTGGGAGAAGGTCTATTCTGCTGTCAAAGGACGCATGGAGAGTTCGTCGCCCGTGCAGCGCAAGCTGATGCAAGCCGCCATGTCCGTGGGACGGAAGCGCAACGTGTACTACCTTGGACGCGGAAAGCGCGTGCCTATCCATCTGGAGTTGCAATACCAGGTGTACAACCGCACTGTGCTCAGCCTGATACGAAAGCAGCTCGGTCTGGAGAACCCGCATATCTTCCCGACGGCAGGAGCCTATGTCTCACCGGAGGTGGAGGAATTTGTCCACTCCATCGGCATTCCCCTCGATGTCGGCTACGGCCTCACCGAGAGTCTGGCTACCGTGTCCTGCGACCATTTGGGCAAACCGTTCACCGTCGGATCCGTAGGTCGGCCCATTGAGGGCATCGAGATCAAGATCGGCGAGAACAACGAGATTCTGCTCAAAGGCCCAACCATCACAAAGGGCTACTTCAAGCGCGACGCAGCCAATGCGGAGGCATTCGACGCCGACGGCTTCTTCCATACGGGCGACGCAGGCTACATGAAGGACGGCGAGCTGTTCCTCCAAGAACGCATCAAGGACTTGTTCAAGACCAGCAACGGAAAATATGTCGCCCCACAGATGGTGGAGGGCTTGCTGCTGGTGGACAAATTTGTCGATCAAGTGGTCGTCATCGCAGATCAGCGGAAGTTTGTCTCCGCCCTCATCGTGCCGGAGTTTGGCACGCTGGAGGACTGGGCGAACAAAAACGGAGTGGTCTATAGCTCGCGAGAAGAATTGTGCGAGAACACCACCGTGCGCGAGATGATGAACGAGCGCATCATGACGCTCCAGCAGCAACTGGCTCCCTACGAGCAGATCAAGCGGTTCAAGCTCGTCAGCCGCCATTTCTCCATGGAGAACGGCGAACTGACCAACACGCTGAAACTGCGCCGAAGAGTGATCTACAAGAATTACGCGGAGGATATTGACAAAATGTACGAGGAGTAGCCTCTACACCATCACACAGAAAAAGCTATGATAACAGCCGAACAACTGAAAGATGTGCAACAGCGCACCGAGGCTTTGCACCGGTACTTGAACATCGATCAGAAGCAGATAGAATACGAGGAGGAACAACTCCGCACACAGGCGCCTGACTTTTGGGACGACCCCAAGCGCGCAGAGGCGCAGATGAAAAAGGTCAAGGGCATCGAGAAATGGCTCAAGGACTACAAGGATGTGAGTACCCTCACCGACGAACTCTCACTCGCCGTGGATTTTTTCAAAGACGAGATTGTCAGCGAAGAGGAGGTGGACGCCCTCTACAACAAGGCTGTCAAAGCCATCGAGGCACTCGAACTGCGCAATATGCTGCGCCAGGAGGAGGACCCGATGGACGCAGTTCTGAAGATCAACTCCGGAGCAGGAGGCACGGAGAGCCAGGACTGGGCCCAGATGCTCATGCGTATGTACATGCGCTGGAGCGAGGCACAGGGATATAAAGTGACAGTCACGAATCTTCAGGAGGGCGACGAGGCCGGCATCAAGAGTGTGGAGATGACCATCGAGGGCGAGTATGCCTATGGCTACCTCAAGAGCGAGAATGGCGTACACCGCCTCGTGCGCGTCAGTCCGTTCAACGCACAGGGAAAGCGCATGACGAGTTTTGCCTCCGTCTTTGTCACACCATTGGTGGACGACACCATTGAGGTCTATGTCGATCCGGCCAAGGTGAGCTGGGACACGTTCCGGTCGAGTGGTGCTGGTGGACAGAACGTCAACAAAGTGGAGTCGGGCGTACGCCTTCGCTATCAATACGAGGATCCTGACACAGGCGAGAAGGAGGAAATCCTCATCGAGAACACCGAGACACGCGACCAGCCGAAGAACCGCGCCAAGGCCATGCTGCTTCTCAAGAGCCAACTCTACGACCGCGCTCTGAAAAAGAAACAGGCCGAACAGGCCAAGATAGAGGCTGGAAAAAAGAAGATAGAATGGGGCAGCCAGATCAGGAGCTACGTCTTCGACGACCGACGAGTGAAAGATCACCGCACGGGCTATCAGACTTCGGATGTCGATGCGGTCATGGACGGGAAGATCGACGGCTTCATCAAAGCATACCTCATGGAGTTTGCCGCTGCCGACGCAGAGAAGGAATAAGCCAAGGCTACGGGGTGAAACCGTATGTGTACAGGGAAGTCCAAGAGCACTTCCTTGATCAAGTCATAAAAGAGAAATCAACTAAAATCGAAATAGCATTATGAGCGAGAAGAGCAAATTGAACCGCAAGCAGCGTGAGGAGTTGCAGGAGAAGAAGGCACAGAGGGTCATCGCGTTTATCTTTGGCGCATTGATTTTCTTGGGACTTTGCTTCTTGGTTTACACCACCATCCTTATGAACTAACAACGGAATCACAGATTCCAACCAGCATATACCGATGAGTGGACTAGAGATAGAGCGCAAGTTTCTTGTGCGCAAGGATGCCAAATGGAAAGAGCAGGCAACGTCAAGTACGCATATCAGACAGGGGTATTTCGCCTCTGTCAACACGGTGCGCATCCGTATCCGCGACGACAAAGCCTACCTGACCATCAAAGGTCCGTCGCTGGACGGCGGACTGAGCCGCTATGAGTTTGAGAAGGAGATAACGACCGACGAGGCCGAGCACCTACTGCAACTCTGCGAACCGGGCATCATCGACAAGCGCCGCTACCTCATTCCCTACGAGGGCCACACCTACGAGGTCGATGAGTTCTATGGTGACAACGAGGGACTGGTGATGGCGGAGGTGGAACTGAAGCACAGCGACGAGACGTTTGCACGCCCACCGTTCCTCGGTCCCGAAGTGACGGGCGACCACCGTTTCTACAACAAGCAGATGCGGGCGAACCCGTTTAAGAACTGGCGCGCCACCTTGCCCAAAGCATTCCAATAATCGTGGCCAGGACCGCTCCGACCACGTCGGCAAGAAGGTCGAGCCACTCGCCACTGCGACGTCCACCCGTGCAGTAGGCTTGAAGCAACTCTATAAGGCCACCCATCAACGAGGGTAGCAATCCGACATAGACGAATAGCGACCAACTACTCGCCTCTGGGTGGTGTGCGCGCTCATATTCGAAAGCGATGACGAGACCCAATCCCAAATACATGGCCGTGTGCGTCCATTTGTCTATCAACTGCACATGGCTCAACGGAGTTTCGGGAATGGGCATGAAACACAAGACCCAGATGACGATCAGTAGGACTGTGGTCAACTTGTAAGTTTTAATCAATTGCAGCATTTCTTCCTTGGTTTAGTGGGCCACCAAAAGCCCCACAGTTTTTCTTGATTCACATCTCCTATATGTGCGAAGGCCTCTTGTGGCAGAATTGGTCATAAAACCATATAGGATAACCTTGGCATAAGGCCGACCAAACAAGACCACCCTTATTCCAGAGACAAGGCGGTCTCCTATTATATATATAAGGAGAGCCTCCAACTAAGAAAACAGGAGGCATACTTCCTGATAAAAGGTGTATGCCTCCTGCTTTCGCCGTATTTCCGCATCATGCGGAACAAACGGTTTACTTTCCGTGATTCTCGTCAGAAACAGTGAGCTTCTTACGACCCTTGGCGCGACGGGCGGCCAAGACGCGACGACCATTCTTCGTGGCCATTCTCTCACGGAAGCCGTGCTTGTTCACGCGACGGCGATTGTGGGGCTGGAACGTTCTTTTCATTTTGCTTTATCTTTTTATTGTTATTATCGTTACAACGCTTTGCGGGAAAGGAGAGGCCACTCCCGTTACGGCCTGCAAAATTACGGATTCTTTTTGAAATGACCAAGGATTCAGCGAGTTTTAGCCATTCAATTCATGATTTTTCACCAAAAACCCACGCCATCAGCGCCTTTTCCACCCGCAAAAGAGAATAAAAAACCCGAAACGCTTTGTCATTCAACTGATTTACTGTAACTTTGCAACCGCTTAGCAACGCCTTCTTCCAAAGGCGTTGCGGGCAGAAAGAAGCAATATAATTAAGAACAATATATCAAAGCAGAATTATGATTAATTCACAGGAAATCAAAATCGGAACATGCATCCGCATGGATGGCAAGATTTGGACTTGTATCGACTTCCAGCACCGCAAGCCGGGCAAGGGAAACACGGTCATGATCACGAAGTTGAAGAACGTCAGCGACGGTCGTGTGCTGGAGCGTACCTTCCAGATTGGCTTCAAGTTGGAGGATGTGCGCGTGGAGCGTCGCCCCTGGCAGTACCTCTACGAGGACCCCACGGGCATGATCTTCATGAACCAGGAGACTTTCGAGCAGATTCCTATCGCACGCCACCAGATCCAGGGCGCCGACTACATGAAGGAAGGCGATGTCGTGGAGGTCGTCACCGATACGTCTGACGGCACGGTGCTGTTGGCCGAGATGCCTGCCAAGACCACGCTGAAGATCACGCAGTCTGAGCCGGGCGTGAAGGGCAACACCGCCACCAACGCCACCAAGCCTGCCACGTTGGAGACGGGTGCTGTAGTCCGTGTGCCGCTCTTCATCAACGAGGGCGAGACCATCCAGGTTGACACGCGCGACGGAAGCTACCTCGGCCGCGTCAACGCATAAGATTCGAATCAATAGACATAGCCCTATGCGCCTGCCATCTGCAGGTGCGAGGGCTATATTTTTTTTGTACCAAGCATCACATCATTGGCCCTTGCAACCCATGAGATACAGCATCATCGTACCCGTTTACAACCGTCCTGACGAGGTCAACGAGCTTCTGGAAAGCCTCACCCGCCAGGAAGAGAAGGATTTTGAAGTCGTCATCGTAGAAGACGGCTCGAAGACTCCGTGCCAAAAGGTCTGCGACCAATATGCCGGACGGCTCGACCTGCACTATTTCATGAAACCTAACTCCGGACCCGGACAAAGCAGAAACTACGGTGCGGAGCGTGCCAAGGGCGACTACCTGCTCATCCTCGACAGCGATGTGGTGCTTCCCGAGGGCTACCTCACAGCCATATCGAAAGAACTGGACCGCGAGCCTGCCGATGCCTTTGGCGGGCCCGATTGCGCACACAGCTCTTTCACACCGACGCAGAAAGCCATTTCCTACAGCATGACCTCGTTCTTCACCACAGGTGGCATCCGGGGTGGAAAGAAGAAACTTGACAAGTTCTACCCCCGATCGTTCAACATGGGCGTACGGCGCGAGGCCTACCAACAACTGGGAGGCTTCTCAAAGATGCGATTCGGCGAAGATATCGACTTCTCCATCCGTATCTTCCAGGCGGGACTGCGCTGCCGCTTGTTTCCCGAGGCGTGGGTATGGCACAAACGACGCACCGACTTCCGTAAGTTCTGGCGACAGGTCTTCAACAGCGGAATTGCACGAATCAATCTCTACAAGAAATATCCCGACTCTCTAAAGATCGTCCACCTTCTGCCCGCGGTCTTCACGGCAGGTGTCATCGCCCTGGCCTTGCTCTTCATAGCGGGCGTGATAGTCTTTGGACTGGCTACCAACGAAGAGACACGCAGTCTTGGAACATGCGCCATGGGGATTGCGGCAACACCCATCTTGCTCTATTCACTGCTCATCCTCGCCGACTCGACACTGCAAAACCGCAGTCCGCGCATCGGCGTACTGAGCATCTGCGCAGCCTTCGTGCAGCTTACGGGCTACGGATGCGGCTTCTTCAAAGCATGGTGGCGACGCTGTGTCTGCGGCAAGGACGAATTTCAGGCTTACGAGAAGACGTTCTACAAATGAGCAACGGCAAACTGAACATCAACGACTGGGCGGAGGAAGACCGCCCACGCGAACGTTTGGAGCGACTGGGAGCCGAATGGCTGTCCAATGCGGAACTGCTGGCCATCTTGATCGGTTCGGGCAATGCACACCAGACAGCGGTCGATCTGATGAAACAGGTGCTCGGCGACTGCAACAACAACCTCAACACACTGGGAAAACTGTCCATCAAGGACTTGGAGAGATACAACGGTATCGGACCAGCCAAGGCCATCACAATCCTTGCGGCGTGCGAACTGGGCAAACGGCGAGCCAAAGAGAAGGCAGAGGAGCGGAAAGACCTGGGATCGGCGACGGCCATCTACAATTTTATGCACCCACAAATGCAGGACCTTGACGTGGAGGAAGGATGGGTGCTATTGATGAACCAGCATTTCAAACTGATCGAAGCAAAACGCATCTCGTTTGGTGGATTTACCGAGACCGCCATCGACGTGCGCGTCATCCTGCGCGAGGCTATTCTAAAAAACGCCACCATACTTGCCATCTGCCACAATCACCCCAGCGGCAACGCCGTACCAAGCCGAGCCGACGACCAACTGACACAACGGGTACAAAAGGCATGTGAGGTGATGCGCATCCATTTCCTCGACCATATCATCGTCTGCGACGGCCACTATTTCAGCTATAACGAGCAGGGCAGACTTTAACCACCACCCTCAAAATGCCTCCCCACCCCACACGCCCCCTTACTGCATACGAACTCTTCCACCTCCGACCATCGCTCTTACAAAACGACGTAACATCAACCCCGACAGGTGTCACCATCAACCTAAAGACGGCAAATAGATGCGCATTTTGTTTCCAAATTCTTAAATTAACATACACTATTAAAACAAAAACAAAAAAAGCACAAACAGGACACATAGAATCACATATTTTTCTTAACTTTGTGGGCATGAAGATGGATATTGACCAAATCAAACAAACAATTTACGACATTGTCGTATGCATCCCTGAAGGCTGTGTGACCACTTATAGCGATGTGGCCCGGTTTGCTGGGATGCCCAATCATGCGCGTGTGGTCGGTAAAATCCTTCGCGAGACACCCCAAGACCTTGCTATCCCCTGCCATCGCGTGGTAGGTTCAGGAGGCCGGCTGGCCTCGCAACCATCAGACCAACGCAAACTACTCGAAGAGGAGGGCGTGCCTTTCCTTAAAAGCGGGCGTGTCGATATGCGCAATGCCTATTGGGATTACAACTCGCTGATACGGTTCTAAGTTCCACGTTTCGACTTACAAAATCCAAAGACCATTTGCCCACAAAGGGGAAAAACGACGGCATACGGCTCGTTATCACGCCTTTCTCTTTGCCATATCTCATATTTTTCTTACTTTTGCAAGTCAATAAGCGCATGATCCTTTCCATCCCCAAGGGAAGGGGCGGCTAAAAGGCCGCAGCCGAGGGAGGGAGCGCAAAAACCAAGACAGCAATGGCAAGTTTGAAAAGTTTGGCTAAGGACACGGCCATCTATGGGCTGAGCAGCATCGTGGGACGTTTTCTCAACTACCTGCTCGTACCCCTCTACACGGCAAAGATGAGCGCCGAGAGCGGCGGCTACGGCGTCATCACCAATATGTATGCCTACACCGCGCTGCTGCTCGTCATCCTCACCTACGGTATGGAGACCACCTTCTTCCGCTACGCCAACAAGGAGGGGGAGGATGCGCGACGCGTCTATTCGACAACCTTATGGATGGTGGCGGCGACCAGTGCGATCTTCGTACTGCTCGTGCTGGCATTCATCCACCCGATTAGTTCCTTCATGGGGTATGCTGACCACCCCAGCTACGTCTGGGTGATGGCAGCAACGGTGGCTCTCGATGCATTCCAATGCATTCCCTTCGCCTACCTGCGCTATCAGAAGCGGCCCATCAAGTTTGCCTCGTTCAAACTGCTTTTCATCGTACTCAACATCGCACTCAACCTCCTCTACTACGTCATTCTCGGCGGTACAGAGGTGGGCTACGCCTTCTATATCAACCTGGCCTGCACAGGATCTATCACATTCTGCTTCTGGCAGGAGCTGCGCGGCTTTGCAGCGGGTTTCGACCGAGGGCTGATGCGACGGATGCTCACCTACGCATGGCCGATTCTCATCCTCGGCATTGCTGGCATTCTCAACCAGACGGCAGACAAGATTCTCTTTCCCTATCTCTACAAGGCGGGTAATGCCCATTCGGAACTGGGCATCTATGGTGCAGCCTCGAAGGTGGCGATGATTATGGCAATGATCACACAGGCATTCCGCTACGCCTATGAACCTTTCGTCTTCGGAAAGTCAAAGGATAAGGACAACCTCGACACCTATGCCAAGGCGATGAAGTATTTCCTCATCTTCACCCTGCTGGCCTTCCTCTGCGTGGTGGGCTATATGGACATATTGCGCCATATCATCGGGCGCGACTACTGGCCTGGACTGCGGGTCGTGCCGATCGTGATGGCGGCAGAGATCATGATGGGTATTTACTTCAACCTTAGCTTCTGGTATAAATTGATTGACAAAACGATATGGGGTGCGGTATTCTCGGGGGCAGGATGTCTGGTACTGATAGGCGTAAATGTCGTGTTTGTGCCGCAATACAGCTACATGGCGTGTGCCTGGGCAGGCTTTGCGGGCTATGCCACAGCCATGATCCTCTCCTATTTTGTCGGTCAGCGCAAATTCCCCATCAATTACCCCATCGGACAGATGATGGTCTATGTCGGCCTGGCCGTAGTCCTCTTTGCGGCAATGAACTGGGCCAACAATACCTTGGGAACGGTGGCGGCCCTCGGCGTCAACACATTGCTCATCGGCATCTTCGTAGCCTACACGGTGATGAAAGATCTGCGTCACGCACGCAAACCCATTCACACGAACAAAAAACAATAGAATCATGAAGATAGACAAGCGCGAACATCGCTTCGCAGGCATCCTCTCGCTCTTCGCCCTACTGCTTCTGGCAAGTTGTACGGGGGAGCAATTCCACGTTTCGGGAACGATTGGCAACGCCAAGGACTCGACGCTCTACTTCGAGCACAACACGCTCGACGGATTCAAGGTAGTGGACTCCGTGAAGTTGGACGACAAGGGGCAGTTTGCCTTTGCCGGTGACAAGGCCAACAATCCAGAGTTTTACCGTCTGCGCATTGCCGGACAGATCATCAACATCGGTATTGACTCGACAGAGACGGTACAACTGGAGGCCTCCTACCCAATGATGGCCACCAACTACAAGGTGGAAAACTCCTATGAGAACGAGAAAATACGCGAACTGGCCCTGAAGCAAATCGCCCTGCAAGCACAATGCAACCAGCTTGTCATGAGCGACACGGGCAACGTGGATGCTGCCATCGAACTGCTGATACGGACCTACAAGGACGACGTGATGCGCAACTACATTTTCAAGGAGCCGATGCGGGGCTATGCTTACTTCGCTCTCTTCCAGTATGTGGTCATCAACGGCAATCCCATCATGATCTTCAACCCACGCATGGATGCCACGGACAACAAAGTCTTCGGCGCAGTCGCCACCTCGTGGGACACATTCTACCCGAACACGGAGCGCACACAGAACCTGCACAACATCACGCTCAAGGGCATGAAGGACGAGCGCATCGTGGAAAACAACAAGCGGACCATGGCGGCAGAGACCGCCAAGGTGCAGGAACTCGGCGTGATCCCCATCACACTGCCCGACAACCACGGACAGCAGCAGAGCCTCACCGCGCTCAAAGGCAAGGTAGTGATGCTCGACTTCCATGTCTTCGGATCGAAAGAGTCAGCACAACGCATCATGGTCTTGCGACAATTGTATGACAAGTATCATGCCCAGGGCTTCGAAATCTACCAGGTCAGCTACGATACCAACGAACATTTCTTCAAGACTCAGACGGAATCGCTGCCTTGGATCTGTGTATGGGATCCGGAAGGAGGCGACTCGCAGACGCTCGTAAGCTATAACATCCAAAGCATCCCGACCTACTTCATCATCGACCGCAACAATCAGCTGCAGAAGCGCGACGTGCAGATCCAGGACTTGGATGCGGAGATCCAGCACTGGCTGGGACAGGGGGTGCAGTAAAACAAAGACAAGGAGGAGAACGATATGGACTGGCTTCGACTCATTTCCAACAAGCGGCTGGGACAGGAAACGCGCCACCCGCTACGCCATGACGACCGATCGGAGTTTAAGCGCGACGGCGACCGACTGATCTATTCGGCTCCGTTTCGACGTTTGCAGAACAAGACGCAGGTCTTCCCGCTCCCAGGGTCGGTCTTTGTCCACAACCGATTGACCCACTCCTTGGAGGTATCATCGCTGGGAAAGTCACTGGGCGACGACGTGGCACGCATTCTTACGGATCGACACCCTCACCTCCGCGGGACACTTTTCGAGGAGATTGGTACGATAGTGCAGACTGCAGGACTTGCCCACGATATGGGCAATCCTCCTTTCGGGCATAGTGGCGAACAAGCGATACAGAGTTTCTTCACAGAAGGACCTGGCAGCGACCTGAAGAAAAAAGTGAGCGCGCGCTTCTGGGAGGACATCACCCACTTCGAGGGCAATGCCAACGCCTTCCGCCTGCTTACTCACCAGTTTCAGGGTCGTCGTTTCGGTGGATTCGTCATGACCTATTCGACATTGGCAGCTATCGTCAAATACCCGTTCAGTTCCAATTTGGCAGGCTCGCACGGCAAGTTTGGCTTCTTCGAATCAGAGCGCGAGGACTTCGAGCGCATTGCTGAGGACCTCGGCATGCGCTGCTTGGAGCACGGCGAAGGTACTTCCGTCCGCTATGCGCGTCATCCATTGGTGTTTCTGATGGAATCTGCAGACGACATCTGCTATGAGATCATGGATATCGAGGATGCCCACAAACTACACCTATTATCGTTTGAGGAGACTGCCGACCTACTCCTGGGCTTCTTTGATGAGCGAGAAAGACAAGGCATTCGCCAGCGTCTGATAGAGGAGGAGGTGACAGACGAAAACGAGCAGGTAGTGTATATGCGTGCCTGTGCAGTCGGTGCTTTGGAACGGGAATGCGTACAGGCGTTTGTCAATCACGAGGAAGAGATACTTGAAGGATCCTTTCAAGGACCGCTCGTCAGACATATCAACGAACTCCAACGCCAAGCGTACTGCCGTTGCTCTGAGGTGTCGAAGGCCAAAATATACCGCTCCAAACCTGTTCTCGACGTGGAGCTGTCGGGCTATAAAATCATGGAGACCCTCATGGAAGCCCTAATCAATGCGGCAGTAGAGCCAGAGAAATATCACAGCCAGCAACTCATCCGTCGCTTTTCGAGCCAATACGACATTCACAACCCGTCGCTGGAGAAACGCGTCATGGCCGTCATCGACTATATCAGTGGCATGACGGATGTCTATGCGCTCGACATCTATCAGAAAATCAATGGCATCAGTTTGCCGATAGTATAGGATCAGCGTTAGCCTTGCGGGCTATCGCTTGCTGACAAGAGCAATAAAACATCCCGAGGGGCACGACTTCGGAAAGAAGTCGCGTCGATAGTGGTTAGTGAAAGGGGTGGTTATTGTATTTCCAAGAGGCGTTCTCCTTGTGTGGTTGCCACACGGAGGCACACCTTGCCAACCTCGTGAAGCACTGCTGCAGGTACGCTGACGCACGCATCCTGAGAATAATAGTCGGGCACGTCGTTCTGGTCATGTGCCAAAGTGAGCCAACAACAGCGGGTGCCATCAGCAAGGGTGGTGACAGAATCGCGCACGATCCCTATCTTTTGTTGCGTAGGAGCATTTTCCTTGCGTCCCACCTTGATCGTGAGCACCAGGTTAAGATAGCGCTTGTCAGCCGAAAACCATGCTCGTGCATTGCCAATAGGGTCTTTCTTGACCGCCATTCCTTCTTTCCGATCCACGACGCCGGCCATCAAGACGGGAGTAAGTCCTTTGACGCTGGTCACTCCTTCGACCACCTGACCATGGTAGAGCAAAGCACGACAAGTGGTGTCGGCTTTCTGCTTCAGCCATTGAGCCTGATAAGGAGGGGAAAAGGTGAGCCGCTGAACGCCATCGGTGACGGCATAGGCCACCAATCCATCGCCATTGGTCGTCACATCGGCCCATTCAGCAGAAAGATAAGACAACGGAGTGTCGCCACTATCATAGGAATCGGTTGTGCAAGCAGCCAGCAGGGCAGACCATATCGCCACAAAGATTATCTTTCTCATCCGCAGTAACCTTGATTAGTTTCCACCCTACTCACACCATTCGCTTTTCTTTCTCTCTATTCCTTTGCTGTCACAGGATCAAAGCATCGTGACGGAGGCGTTGCCACCATTAACGACAATCACCTCAATACCCATTTCCTCCAAAGCGGTACGGTCCGTGGGACGGATATTGCCGTCGGTGATAATCACATCGACCTCGTCCATACCACAAATCTTCGCAAAACCACGGCGTCCAAACTTCGACGAGTCGGCAAGGACTATGTTCTTCTGTGCCACCCCCATCATCACCTTATTAAGATGGGCCTCGCGGAGATCGGTCGTAGTGATGCCATACTCCAGGTCGATGCCATCGACACCAATAAAGAGTTTGCTAAAAGTACAGCCAGCAAGCGTCTGCTCGCCATCGGGGCCTACTACCGAGAGACTGCTATGACGCAATCGGCCACCCAGCTGGATGACCTCTATCTCCGAATTGGCTGCCAAGGCCTCAGAAACCTTGATGGACGACGTGACCGCCGTGAACCTGGGACTGTGCTGAAGGCATTGTGCAAAGGCGGTAACTGTCGTGCCAGACGCGATGACAATGGAGTCGTTGGGCATGACAAGCTGGGCAGCTGCTGTGCCTATATTATATTTCTCCTCTGGAAAGAGCTTTTCCTTCTCGTTCACGGAACGGTTGGCCGTGAACGGATTGATTAGAATGGCCTTGCCATGACTACGGTATAAGCGTCCCTGGCGTTCCAAGTCGGTAAGGTCTTTGCGTATCGTAACCGCCGAAACCTGCAGGTTGTCGCTCAAAGCCGACACCAGAACTGACCCTTGCTTGAGCAGCTGGTCGAGGATGGCGGACTGTCTTTCTTCTTTTGTCATAATTTACATTGGTTTATACAAAAGTAAGCATTTTCCTTTAACCATCCCACCTCTGTTTCGTTGATTAACTTTATTTAAATGAAAAACATTCCAAAACAGCTATTTCGGGTATCTTTTTGCTTGCTTACGCAAGAGAAACGAAAGTCATTCACGATATCAGCGTCATTCGGAAACGAGATAAAACATCAACTTTTGCGGAATGTGGACGGACTGACTCCGACATGATCCTTGAAGAATTTTCCAAGGAAACTCTGGTTGGGGAAGTTCAAATACTCCGCAATCTCCTTGATGCTCTTATCTGAATTTTTCAGCAACAGACGCAGTTCCAACACGACATAGTAGTCTATCCATTCGTTGGGCGTTCGCTTGCTGATGGTCTTGATGGTTTCGGATAGATATTTTGGGGTGATACAAAGCTGATGGGCATACCAACTTACGCGCCGCTCTTGCTTGAAATGGTCGCGGACCAGACGGATATAGTTGAAGAACACTACCTCACCGCGCGAGAACCGCTTCTTTTCCCCCATTTGGTAGCGGTAGATGACGTTACTCATGTCGTAGATGAGTGCCTTCATCAAGGTGCTGACGAGTTCCCGACGGAAGTGGTGCTCAGGCTCCAGGATCTTTGCTATGATGGTGTCAATATAACTGGACAACACATTCACCTCTCTTTCCGTCAACGAAAAGACAGGATGGAGGCGGGAAAAGAGGAAAAGCGTATTGAGGTCGCGGATGCCAGCGACGATATCGTTGAAGAAGTCATACGAGATCATAATCGCTATGCCGTCACAATCATCCGAGGCAAGGAAGTTCTCTATCAGCTGGCCTTCCCCGACGATGATGACATCGCCCTGCTTGATACGTGACGCCTTGGCATCGACCGTATAGCTGGCCTCTCCCTGGGTGCAGAGAGCAAAGAAAAGACATTGCATCCGGCACGACTTCCACGGCAGAGGTACCTCACTAAAATGCTCATAGACAAGAAAATCCTCGCCTATGAAATGTCCCTTAGGATAGAAATCTCTCGCCTGAGCGACACTTACCTCTATAAAACTGCTCTCGTCCATTATATACACTCCCCACCTCTCCCAAAGGAGGAGGTGGGGGATTCGGTTTTATTCTATTTAAGTCATACTCCGACCACCCTGCGTAGCCTCATCGTGATCTCGTCACACACGGGCTACCCATCCACAAGTCGCTTATGCGTCGATATTGGCGTAGGTGGCATTGGCCTCTATAAACTCGCGACGCGGCTCCACGTCGTCGCCCATGAGCATCGAGAAGATCTCGTCGGCCTCAGCAGCATTCTCAATCGTCACCTGCTTGAGCAGACGCGTCTTCGGATCCATGGTCGTCTCCCACAGCTGCTCGGGATTCATCTCTCCCAAACCTTTGTAGCGCTGTGTATGGACACCCTTGCCGTCCTCCACGCCATTGGCGTATTTGTCGAGGAAGATCTGGCGCTGCTGCTCGGTGTAGCAATACTCCGAAATCTTCTTGTAAGTACACTTATAGAGCGGCGGCGTAGCGATATAGAGGTGTCCCTCCTCAATGACGCGCGGCATGTAGCGATAGAAAAGCGTCATAATGAGCGTGTCGATGTGCGAGCCATCGACATCGGCATCGGTCATGATGATTATCTTGTCGTAGCGGAGCTTGTCGGTATTGGCCTCAAAGTCATCCTGGCCGTCATCCACACCAAAGCGGACACCGATGGACTGGATGATATTCATCACCGACTCTGCCTCGAACACACGATGGCGCTGCACCTTCTCCACATTCAGGATCTTACCACGAAGCGGCAAAATAGCCTGGGTGTATCGGTCGCGGCCCTGCTTGGCTGATCCTCCTGCCGAGTCGCCCTCGACCAGGAATATCTCAGCGCGCTTCGGATCACGTATGGAGCAATCGGCAAGTTTGCCAGGAAGGCCACCACCACTCATCACGTTCTTGCGCTGCACACTCTCGCGAGCCTTGCGTGCGGCAATACGTGCCGTGGCTGCCAGCACCACCTTGTTGCAAATAAGCTTCGCCTCGTCGGGATGCTCCTCCAGATAGTCGGCCAAAGCTTCGCCGACAGCCTGCTGCACTGCTCCCGAGACCTCGCTATTGCCGAGCTTCGTCTTGGTCTGACCCTCAAACTGGGGCTCAGCCACCTTGATGGAGATGACAGCCGTCAAGCCCTCACGGAAGTCGTCGCCCACAATGTCGATCTTCGCCTTCTCAATCTGCTTTGAGATCTGGGTGTCGTTGTCGGCATAAGCCTTCAGCGTCCTGGTCAGCGCGGTACGGAATCCCGTGACGTGGGTACCACCCTCGATGGTGTTGATATTGTTGACGTATGAATGAAGATTCTCATTGTAGTCCGTGTTGTACATGATAGCCACCTCGATGGGCACGCCCTGCTTCTCGGTCTTCAGGTAGATGACATCATCGAAGAGGTGGGTGCGATGGCGGTCGATGTAGCGGACAAACTCCTTGAGGCCCTCCTTGGCATGGAACACCTCCTGACGCGTCTTACCCGTCTCGGGATCAGGATGCTCATCCGTCAGGGTAATCTTCACGCCGGCATTGAGGTAGGCCAGCTCTCGCATACGACGTGCGATGATTTCCCACTTGAAAGTCGTTGTGGTGAAGATAGTGCCGTCGGGCCAGAACTGCTGTCTCGTACCGTGCTTGTCCGTCTTTCCAACGATCTTCACGGGATACAAAGGCTTGCCCTGCTCATATTCCTGCTGGTAGATATTGCCGTCGCGAAAGACCTGCGACATCATGTGCGTGGAGAGCGCATTCACACAACTCACACCCACACCATGCAGACCGCCAGACACCTTGTACGAGCCCTTGTCGAACTTACCGCCCGCATGGAGGACAGTCATAACCACCTCCAGCGCGCTTTTGTGGAGCTTCTTGTGTTCATCGACAGGGATTCCACGACCGTCATCCTCCACGACAATCGATCCATCCGCACAAATCGTCACCTCGATGTGGCTGCAATAGCCCGCCATGGCCTCGTCGATGGAGTTGTCCACCGTCTCGTTGATGAGATGATGGAGACCCTTCTCGCTGATGTCGCCGATATACATGGCTGGACGCTTGCGCACAGCTTCCAAACCCTCAAGGACTTGTATGTTACTGGCCGAATAATTTTGTTCGGCAGCCTGAATATCTTCCATGTTGCTTCATTTTCTTTTATAGACCGCAAAGGTACGAAAAAACATGCGAATACGGAAATTTTTAATCGTCAAATCCCACGCTTTCGCCCACCCAGGCAGTTAGGAACCAAGCTTTTTCCGACTTTGTCGCTTTTCACACACACCAAGACACGAACCATTGGAACGCAAAAGGGCATCCATCACACATCATATAGATATGCAATGGATGCCTTCGTTGGTGCTATAGACTTATAGAACCCTTTGAAAAGTTCTTATTTATCCGAGAGCAACGATGTGCTTCGTGAGGCTTGACTTAAGGTTGGCCGCCTTATTCTTGTGAATAATGTTGGTCTTAGCCAGCTTGTCCAGCATCTTCTGCACAGTCGGATACAGCTTCAGAGCTGCCTCCTTGTCCGTCGTGGCACGCAGTTTGCGAACGGCATTGCGCATCGTCTTAGCATAATACTTATTATGAAGCGTGCGAACCTTCTCCTGACGGATTCTCTTCAACGATGATTTGTGATTTGCCATCTTTACTTGTTTTCTTCTTTTTTTTATTTTCTTGCAGTCCCTAGCAGAGTCGAACTGCTCTTTAGAGAATGAAAATCTCTCGTCCTAACCGATAGACGAAGGGACCCCTGCTAAATTTTTGCGGGTGCAAAGTTACTGCTTTTTTTCATTTCAGCCAAATATTGCCAAGTAAAAATTATCTAAATGACTATATTTTTGTGCCTTAGCTGCAATACTTGGTGGTTTATCTGGCTTTTTTCATACCTTTGCACACATGGAAGAAGTGAAGACGCGGGCCATTGTGCTCCGTACCGTGAAGTATGGCGACAACGCCATCATCGCCGACTTACTCACCGAGGCACAAGGACGCGTGTCGTTTCTCGTACGCATCCCCAAGACGGCAAGGGGGCGAGTACGACGCCAGCACTTCCTGCCCCTGACTCTTTTGAGCATCGACTACGACTTTCGCCTGCGCAGTTCTTTGCAGCGCTTGCGCGAGGTGCGCATAGACCAGCCCTACCTTCACATCCCGATCAATCCGTCGAAACAGGCCATCCTGCTCTTTCTCGCAGAGTTCCTCACCTACGCCACACGCGACGAACAGCAGAACGTCCCCCTTTTTCTCTTCATCCGTTCCAGCCTGCTATGGCTCGATGAGACCGAAGCGCGCTTTGCCAATTTCCACCTTGTCTTCATGGCGCGCATGAGCCGCTTCTTAGGATTCTGGCCCAACCTCGAAGACTACCACGAGGGATGCTACTTCGACCTCCGTGGTGCAACGTTCACGCCGCTGCGTCCGCTCCATCCCGACTTTCTGCCACCCGAAGACGCTGCCCATGTCGGGTTGTTGATGCGCATCAGCTATCCCACTATGCACGTCTTTCTTCCGACACGCGAGGAGCGCAACCGCATCGCAGGGATCATGCTGGCCTACTACCGCCTCCACGTACCCAACATGCCCGACCTCCGATCCCTTCCCGTGCTCCGCGAACTGTTTGCAGGAGGATGACAACGAGGTCGGAGGATGGTCTCCCGAAACGGGACCTTCGCAGCCAAGTCACCCAGGGAAACTGTTCGGCAGGCATCCCACTCGCTATTAGGCAGACCATTCCTGCGATCCAGCAGCAAGTTTTGGCAATGGCGACAACCTTATCGTGTCAAACATTCGGACGAACCAGTTTTTTTTCGTACTTTTGCAGCATAGTTGCCACATAACCTTATAACGCTCGAAGAAATGAAACGGTTTCATCAATTATCCGCACTTGCCCTTCTTTTGCTGGCGGGAAGTGCGAGCCTATCGGCCCAGCAGCCCGTCACGCCTGTCGATCATGTATCGACATTAGTGGGAAGCGCTTCGAAATTTAGCCTTTCCACAGGCAACACCTATCCCGCCATCGCCCTGCCCTGGGGCATGAACTTCTGGGTGCCGCAGACGGGCAAGATGGGCGACGGCTGGCAATACACCTACGACGCCAACCAAATCAGGGGTTTCAAACAGACCCACCAGCCCAGTCCGTGGATCAACGACTACGGCCAGTTTGCCATCATGCCGACTGTTGGCAAGGTGGATTTCGACGAAAACCGCCGTGCCAGCTGGTTCTCCCACAAGGCAGAAACGGCCTCGCCCTATTATTATAAGGTATATCTGGCCGACTACGACGTGACGACAGAGATAACGCCGACAGAGCGGGCGGCCCTTTTCCGCCTCACCTTCCCCGCGACAGACTCCGCCAACATTCTGATCGACGCCTTCGACCACGGATCCTCCATCACCATCCAGCCCGAGAAGCGCAGGATCGTGGGCTACACGACACGCAATAGCGGCGGTGTACCCGACCATTTCAAAAACTACTTCGTCCTGGAGTTTGACCGTCCTTTCACCGTCTCCCACGTAGGAAGCGTTGATGCCGACTACCATTTCGTGGCCTCGGACGATGACTGTGCCACTGCCGACCATGCCGTGGCAGCCGTCAGTTTCGCCACAAAGCGGGGCGAGCAAGTGGGCGTGCGCGTCGCCTCGTCGTTTGTCTCGGCAGACCAAGCCTTGGAGAACCTCAAGGAACTGGGCGACGCCGACTTCGACCGACTCCGCCAGCAGGGACGAGATCGCTGGAACGACGTGCTTGGCCGTATTGAGGTCAGCGATGCCAATACCGACCACCTGCGAACCCTGTATAGCAACCTCTACAGATGCGTGCTCTTCCCCCGTATGTTCTTCGAAGTCAACGACCAAGGCGACACCATCCACTATAGTCCATACAATGGCAAGGTGCTCCCCGGGGCCATGTTCACGGATACGGGCTTCTGGGACACGTTCCGCGCGCTGATGCCGCTTGTCGATTTGGTCTATCCCACGATGGGCAGACTGATGCAAGAGGGACTTGTCAACGCTTATAAGGAAAGTGGATTCCTGCCCGAATGGGCCAGTCCGGGCCACCGCGACTGTATGGTCGGCAACAACTCTGCTTCTGTTGTGGCCGACGCCTACCTCAAAGGACTACGGGGCTACGATGCGGAGACGCTTTGGCAGGCTGTCGTCCATGGCGCCAACGCCCACCATCCCTCTATCGGCAGCACGGGACGAATGGGTTTCGAATACTACAACCGTCTCGGCTATGTGCCCTACGACGTGAAGATCAACGAGAGCGTGGCACGCACCCTGGAGTATGCCTACAACGACTGGTGCATCTATCAGTTTGGCAAAGCGCTGGGCAAAAGTCTCCGCGAGCTGCGTCCCTACCGGGAACGGGCGATGAACTACCGCAACGTCTTCGACCCAGAGACCCGCCTGATGCGTGGACGACTGAAGGACGGGAAGTTTCAGTCGCCCTTCAACCCCTTCAAGTGGGGGGACGCCTTCACCGAAGGCAATAGCTGGCACTGGACGTGGTGCGTATTCCACGACCCCGAGGGACTGATACAACTCATGGGAGGCCGCGACGGCTTCAACCAGATGATGGACAGCGTCTTCGTCGTGCCGCCCATCTTCGACGACAGTTACTACGGACAGGTGATCCACGAGATTCGCGAGATGCAGGTGATGGACATGGGCAACTACGCCCATGGCAACCAACCGATCCAGCACATGGTCTATCTCTACGCCTATAGCGGTCAGCCCTGGAAGACGCAGTATCGGGTCCGACAGGTGATGGACCGTCTCTACTCTGCCCTCCCCGACGGCTATTGCGGAGACGAGGACAACGGACAGACCTCGGCCTGGTACGTCTTCTCCGCCCTCGGCTTCTACCCCGTCTGTCCAGGAAGCAACCAGTATGTTCTGGGCGCACCCTATTTCGACCAAGTCAAGGTGCACCTGGAGAATGGCAATAGTCTCCTGATCCGTCGAGACAACAACAGCGGCCCCTATGTGGACCAGCTTCTGCGCGACGGAGTGGCCTACGACCGCAACTACCTCGACCACGAGGATCTCCTCCAAGGACTGAGTCTCGACTTCAAGATGTCGGGACAACCCAACCTCTCGCGTGGCACAAGGCCTGAGGATGCACCCTATTCCTTTAGCGACGAACTGAAGGAGCGACGCTGACCACATCCCGAACGCGTCCCGAAGGCATCCCGAAGCACACCAAAGGCTTTCGCCATTCACTCTCACCTATCAACAACAAACAAAAATGAAGCACCTTATCCTTGCACTAACGACCGCCCTCTGCGGTCTTCAGCCTCTTCAGGCACAGACCGACGCCCCTACACCCATCCCACCGCTGCCCTCAGAGGCACAGGTGGCATGGCACCAATTGGAGACCTACGCCTTCATCCACTTCGGTCCGAACACCTTCGGAGACCGCGAATGGGGCTATGGCGACGCTCCATTGGAGAGTTTCAACCCCACCCACCTCGACTGTGAGCAATGGGCACGGACGGTAAAGGCGGCGGGAATGAAGGGTATCATCCTCACTGCCAAGCATCATGACGGTTTTTGCCTATGGCCGACGAAGCAGACTGACTATTGTGTCCGCAACACGCCCTACAAGGGCGGGAAGGGCGATGTTGTTGGGGAGTTGGCTGCCGCATGCCGAAAATACGGACTCCACCTGGGACTATACCTTTCGCCGTGGGATCGCCATCAGGCTTTCTACGGCACTCCCCTCTATGTGGAATACTTCTATGCGCAACTCCAGGAACTGCTGACGCAATATGGCGAACTGTTCGAAGTGTGGTTCGACGGCGCCAATGGCGGCGACGGCTGGTATGGTGGCACGAAAGAGGAGCGCACTATCGACCGCAAGACCTACTACAATTTTCCAAGGGCATGGAAGATGGTGGCCGAACTCCAACCGAAGGCAGTCATCTTCTCCGACGAGGGACCGGGATGCCGATGGGTCGGCAACGAGAAGGGATTTGCGTTTGCCACCAACTGGGCTTTCCTGCGCAGTAAGGATGTACATCCTGGCTACGAGCGCTACTGGGAACTGCAGCAAGGCCATGCCGACGGCGACGCCTGGGTGCCTGCGGAATGCGACGTCAGTATCCGTCCAGGATGGTTCTACCACGAAAAGGAGGACGGAAAGGTGAAGACGGTGGACCAACTGGTCGATCTCTACTACCGCAGCGTGGGCCATAACGGATCCCAGCTCATCAACTTCCCCGTCACCCCGGAGGGACTGATACACCCCACAGACTCCGCAAGGGCCGTGGAGGCATACCAGGTGATTAGCAAGGAACTGGCCACCAACCTCCTCAAGGGGGCAAAGATGAAGGCGACGGCCACACGAGGAGATGCTTTCTCTACACGGACGCTGACAGATGGCGACTTCCACACTTATTGGGCTACGCCCGATGGCGTGACGACGGCCACGCTCTCCTTCACATTCCGCAAACCGACGCAGGTGAACCGCCTCAAACTGCAGGAGTATATTCCGCTTGGACAGCGAGTCGAACGTTTCGTGGTGGAATATCTCGACCATGGTGTTTGGACACCCATCAACGCGGGCGAGGAGACTACCACCATCGGCTACCAGCGACTGCTGCGCTTCAAGACCATCACCACCCGCCAACTTCGCATACGCTTCCTCCAGTCACGCGGACCGCTCTGCATCAATGAGATGGGAGCCTACTACGCGCCCAACGCCAAAGAACGCTATACCGAACGGGTGGAAGATATGGCAACGCTGCCTTTCTCAGTGGCCGACACCACACCGAAGGCCATCACCTTCGACCTCGGCGAGTCGAAGACGATCCGTGCCTTCTTCTACCTTCCCACACAATCGGTGGGGAACGAGGGGACGGCGGCCAACTATGAGTTGTGGGCTGGCGAGACACCGGAGGCTATGCAGAAGGTAGCGGAGGGAGAATTTTCCAACATCCGCAACCACCCTGTCCTGCAAGAGGTCTATTTCACGCCTGTATCGGCCCGCTACATCCAGTTGCGCGCCACCCGCATGGTGCGTCCGGGCGAGGCGTTGAAGTATGAGAAAATAGCCATCCAATAATCCATTTGCACCTACTCCTATACCTTATATATATAATGAATACGCTTCTCACCTCCCTGCTGGCTACCGCCACGCTTCTCCCTCTCCCACACCATCGCGACCTGCGCACGCTTTCCATCGGCACAGAGCGGCCAAGGACGATGTTCATGGCATGGCCTGACTGCTCTGCGGGACAATCGCTGCGGTACGAGGACAGTCCGTGGCACCAGTCGCTCAATGGGAAATGGCATTTTTTCTATGCCGATGACGACCACCTGCTACCCCATGATGCCACAGCCGACCAGCCCGACACACAGGGGTGGAGCACGATCAGCGTGCCTGGCAACTGGGAGATGCAAGGTTTCGGAACGGCTATCTACGTCAACCAACCATACGAGTTTGTCCAAGGCCGCCCCCAACCTCCCGTCCTTCCCGACGAGATTCCCGTGGGGGTCTATCAGCGATCCTTCACCGTGCCCGATGCATGGGAAGGAAAGAATGTGTTTCTGCACATCGACGGAGCCAAATCGGGCGTGTACGTCTATCTCAACGGACAACACATTGGGTATAGCGAAGATTCCAAATCGACGGTGGAATATCTTCTGAATTCTCATCTGCGCAAGGGAGAGAACAGCCTGACGCTCAAGATCTACCGCTGGAGTACGGGATCGTATCTCGAATGCCAGGACTTCTGGCGTATCAGCGGCATCGAACGCGACGTATGGCTATCGGCAGAACCACAGGTTTCTGTACGCGACTTCCATATCACCTCCACCCTCGACGATAGCTACCGAGACGGCATCTTCCGCTTGCAGACCGAATTGCGCAACACCACGGGCAAACGGCAGCGGACAACAGTCTCCTACGAATTGCGGAGCGATGACGGAGGCACGATTGTAGCCGCTTCCTCGCAGTCGATCGACATCAAGGAAACTGTGGCTTTCGCCGATTTCTCGGCCACAATACCAAACGTCCGGCCATGGAGTTCGGAACAGCCCCAGCTATACACCCTATATGTAAAGGTGCAAAACGGGAAGGAACAAGAGGTAATTCCCTACCGCGTGGGATTCCGGCGTATCGAGATCAAGGAACGTTTATGCAACGACGGCCGTACACTCCCCTGTCTGCTGGTCAATGGGCAACCCATCAAACTCAAGGGTGTCAACATCCATGAGCACAACCCCTATACAGGCCACTATGTGACGGAGGAGGTGATGCGACGCGACTTCGAACTGATGCGGCGCAACAACATCAACGCCGTGCGCCTCAGCCACTACCCACAGGGCCACCGCTTCTATGAGCTGGCCTCTGAATACGGTCTCTATGTCTATGACGAGGCCAACATCGAGAGCCACGGTATGGGCTACGACCTGCGCAAGGGTGGCACGCTGGGCAACAACCCCGACTGGCTCGACGCTCATCTGTACCGCACCCGCAACCTGTATGAACACGACAAAAACTACCCCTGCGTCTGCTTCTGGTCGCTGGGCAACGAGGCGGGCAACGGAGTCAACTTCTACGAGACCTACCAATGGCTGAAAGCTGCCGACGCCCCTTGGATGTCGCGACCCGTCAGCTATGAGCGTGCGCTTTTGGAATGGAACACGGACCTGTTTGTCCCACAATATCCGTCGGCGGAATGGTTTGCCAAAGTGGGAAAAAGTGGGCTGGACCGCCCCGTCATCCCCTCTGAATACGCCCATGCGATGGGCAACAGCACGGGAGACCTGTGGGGACAATGGCAACCCATCTACGAATACGACCACCTGCAGGGTGGATTCATCTGGGACTGGGTTGACCAAGGAATCTTGGCCCTCCACCCCAAAGATAGCACACGATGGGGCAACGCCATCCCGCTGATGGACCAAAAACGAGGCCAAATAGCCCGCCCGAATAGCGAGAAGTTTTATGCCTATGGCGGCGACTTCGGCGTTGGCATGCCCTCAGACCACAACTTCTGCTGCAATGGCATCATTGCCCCCGACCGCACACCCCACCCTGCCATGGCCGAGGTGAAATATGTGTACCAAAATGTGGCGTTCCTGCCAGTGGACCTCAGCAAAGGCACCTTCCGGATCTTCAATCGCCACTACTTCACCAGCCTCGATGCCTATGACTTCCACTACGAGGTGCGACGCAATAGCGAGTTGATAGCCGAGGGCACATGGCACCTCGACACGCCGCCACAGGAATATGCCGACGTGGCGGTGCCCCTCCCCCAGTTGGAGCAACGGTCCGAGACGGAGTATTTCATCAACCTCTATCCCACGACCCGCGAAGGGGAACCTATCGCCCTCTACGGGAAACCCGACGAGCAGCGGCCCGCCGTTGCCAAGGGTGAACAGATGGCCATGGAGCAATTTCGCATTCCACAGCCCTACACACTGAAAGCAGAGGCTGAGGCCACAGGAAAGATGACCTGGCGATCAAACCAAGACAGTACGGTAGTGACGGGCCAGCGACTTCACTTTGCGCTGGATGCCAAAGGCGTAGTCACCTCCTATCGCGTGGATGGACGTGAGTACATCCACGAGGGCTTTGGTTTCCAACCCAACTTCTGGCGTGCGCCGACCGACAACGACAATGGTAACAACACGGCAGAGCGACTGCGGATATGGAAAACGGCAAGCCAGGAGTTTCACCCCACCGTGCGCGTAAGCCAGCAAGGCACACAAACGGTGGTAGTCATCAACTACACACTTCCTACGGGCAACCACTACACGCTTACCTACACGCTATCGGACGATGGACGCCTGCACGTTGCGGCCGACTACGCCCCAGCCAGCAAGGCCGACACCCCAGAGCTACCGCGCGTGGGACTCCGCTTCCGCCTCCCTGCAGCCATGGACGGCGTGACATACTTCGGTCGAGGCCCTGAGGAGAACTACATAGACCGCAACCACGGCACCCCCATCGGGCGCTACAAGGCCAAGGCCAACGATCTCTACTATCCCTACGTCCGCCCCCAGGAGAACGGGCATCACACCGACGTACGCTGGCTCCGACTGGAGGACCACCTCGGCAACGGACTCCTCGTCAAGGCAGACAGCGTGATGGAGTTTAATGCGCTGCGCAATAGCATCGAGGACTTCGATCAAGGAAAAGCCATCAACCACCATGCAGACGAGATACGCCCCCGCCACTTCATCGAGGTGTGTCTCGACGGGTTCATGCAGGGCGTGGGAGGCTACGACAGTTGGGGGTCAAGACCGGCTCCACAGCATCAGCTTCCGGCCGACCGCGCCTACCACTTCGGCTTCTCCATCCAGCCCGTCGTGAGGTCATAGCATCGGAACAATATGACAAAACCGTTAAAATAGTTGGTTTTCGCTTGTGCTCCCTTGGCCGATTCACAGGGATTGCGTAACTTTGTGGCAGGGAGCACATGCCGAAGACGAAGATCCATCCACCTCATCTCACGCTTTTGCTCTACATCTGAAACAGCTAAAAACGAACGCACATGATGAAACAAACGGTAAAAATACGCTGCAAGAACAACGGAGAGACCAAAGAGATAGCCATCGGAAGCACACTCAAGGAGGCTTACGAGGCTTTTGGTCTGAGTATGGAGTTCGGCCCCATCAATGCCACGGTAAACAACCGCACGGAGGGGCTCAACTATCGTCTTTATCACAACAAAGACGTGGAATATTTCGACCTCCATTCTGCCACAGGCGAGCGTTGCTATATGCGCACGCTCTTCTTCGTGCTCTGTAAGTCGGTCCATGACCTCTATCCCGATAGCAAGGTAGTGATAGACATCCCCGTGAGCAACGGCTACTACTGCAACCTGATGCTCGGCCACGACGTGACGGAGACTGATGTGACACGCATCCGCGAGCGAATGCGACAACTCATCGATGCAAAGTTACCCATCCGTCGCTACGAGGTACCAACGGAAGAAGCCGTCAGGATATTCAGTTCGCGTGGCGACAAGGCCAAGGCAAAACTGCTTCGCAGCACGGGCAAACTCTATACGACCTACTACGAGATAGACGACTATGTGGACAATTTCTATGGATCGTTACTCATCAACACCTCGCAGCTGACCCTCTTCGGACTGGAGAAATACTTCGACGGGGCGTTGCTGCGCCTGCCCTCACGCCAGAATCCAGCCGAACTGGGGGCACTGATACGCCAGGACAAAATGTTCGACATCTTCAAGGAGCAACACAGGTGGAATCGCATCCTCGGCGTGAGTACTGTCGGCGACTTCAACGAAGCCGTCCGATCAGGACAAACCACAGGCCTCATCAACGTCAGCGAAGCCCTGCAGGAAAAGAAGATTGCCTCCATCGCCGAACAGATAGCCCATCGCCAAGGCACGCACGTAGTACTGATAGCGGGTCCGTCCTCATCGGGTAAGACCACGTTCTGCAAGCGGTTGTCCATCCAGTTGGTCACCTGCGGCATCAAACCCATACAGATCTCACTCGACGACTACTTCGTGGATCGCCATCTCACCCCAAAGGACGAGAACGGAGAATATGACTACGAGAGCGTCCATGCCCTCAACATCCCCCTGCTGAACGAGCAGCTACAGCAGCTTTTCGAAGGGAAAACCATCGAGCTGCCGAAGTACAACTTCCAGACGGGCAAGAGCGAGAAGAGTGGCAAGAGACTACAGTTGGGCGACAATCAGGTACTGGTGCTCGAAGGCATCCATGCCCTCAATCCTGAGTTGACGGCACAGATTCCGCAGGAGCAGAAGTTCCACATTTATATTTCTGCGCTGACCACCATCCTGCTCGACGACCACAACTACATCCGCACTACGGACAACCGCCTTCTGCGCCGCATCATCCGCGACTACAAGTACCGTGGGGTGAATGCCCAGGAGACGATCCATCGCTGGCCCAGTGTCCGTGCGGGCGAGAACAAATGGATTTTCCCCTATCAGGAGAATGCCGACGTGATGTTCAATACAGCCATGCTCTTCGAGCTGGCCGTCATCAAGCAGCAGGCCGAGCCACTCCTGGACCTGGTTCCAGAGAATTGCCCCGAATATGCCGAGGCATACAGGCTGCGCACATTCCTCGACTATATCCAGCCGATACCCAACCGCGCCCTGCCTCCCACCTCTCTGCTGCGTGAGTTCTTAGGTGGCAGTTCGTTTAAGTATTGAGGTACCACGGACCATAGCCTATCCAGGCGCATTATGTCAAAAGGGGATGACAGCTATCTGTCGTCCCCTTTTGATATAGTTCCATTACAATACCTCTGGCTATTGCCTGTGATAACGCAGCCAGCTATTATGATATTGCCTATTCCTTTTGTTTCGCATCCCCATCCAGCACCTCACCAAAGAGGGTGGCGGAGGTGCTACCCGTGATGCGCACGCGTACGGTCTCGCCGATGCGATGCTGACCTCGGTCAATGACGACGGCCTTGTTTTGCTCCGTGCGTCCCATGAGTTGATTGGGATTGCGCTTGGCTGTGCGCTCCAGAAGGATGTCAAACTCCTTGCCTTCGTCCATACGGTTGCGCTCAGCCGACATCTCCGTCTGCAGACGGATCAGTTCGTTGAGTCGGCGCACCTTCTCCTCCTCCGAGACGTTGTCGGGCAGATGCTTGGAAGCGTAGGTGCCAGGACGCTCACTATACTTGAACATGAAGGCAGAGTCGAAACCGACCTCACGCACCAGCGACAGCGTCTCCAGAAACTCCTCCTCGCCCTCGTCGTGGTAGCCCACAAAGAGGTCGGTCGTCAGTCCGCAACCAGGGATGATGCGGCGTATGGCAGCCACGCGCTCCAGGTATTGCTCGCGCGTATATTTGCGGTTCATCAAATGGAGCACCTTGTTGCTGCCGCTCTGTGCCGGGAAGTGGATGTGGCGGCAGAGGTTGGGCTCGTCGGCGATAGCGTGGAGGATGTCCTCCGTCATATCCTCGGGATTGCTGGTCGTAAACCTGACGCGCATGTGCGGGACACTCTCTGCTACGAGACGCAACAGCTGGGCAAAGGACGTGCCTCCCTCGGGACGCTTGCCGTTGGGCAGCAAGCCATAGGAATTGACGTTCTGTCCGAGCAGCGTCACCTCCTTGAAGCCACGGTCGCTGAGGTCGTGCACCTCGCGGAGGATGCTCTCCACGTCGCGCGAACGCTCACGTCCACGCGTATAGGGCACAATGCAGTAATGGCAGAAGTTGTTGCAGCCACGCATGATGCTCACGAAGCCCGAGATGCGGTTGCCACCGATACGCTGAGGGATCACGTCGCGGTAAGTCTCGGTAGTGGAAAGGTCCACGTCGATGGCCTTGTGGCCCAGTTCGGCCTGTGCGATAAGGTCTGGGAGCGACAGGTAACTGTCCGGTCCACAGACGATGTCAGCATGGTGGTTGGCTATCAAGTCGTCCTTGACACGTTCCGCCATACAGCCGAGTACGCCGAGGAGCAGCTTGGAGCCGCCTTGCGCCTTGCGCTGCTTTCCCTTGGCATAGAGCGTGTCGAGGCGGTTGTAAATCTTGCTCTCCGCATTCTCTCGGATAGAGCAGGTGTTGAGGAAGATGGCGTCGGCCTCCTCCTCATGCTCCGTAGTCTCGTAGCCCGCCATCTGCATGACCGAGGCGACGACCTCGGAGTCGGCCACATTCATCTGGCAGCCGTAGGTTTCTATGAATAGTTTTTTCATTCTGTCACGCTTTCTGTATAATATAGGGTGGTTCGCACAGTCGTGTCTCCCGTGGAGATCAGCTCACCTTCGTGATGCGCACGGTGCGGTAGTTTTTGTTGCAGGCGATGTAATACGACCCGTTGGTATAGATATCCTCGTTGCCCTCCATGTCGAGCTGGAAACCAGCCGCACGTACCTGCGAGACGAGGTTGTTGTAGGCATTGTCGTTGAAGACGCCGATCATCACCGCGCCGTCGCCCACCGCCACATAACTGGAAATACCGTCACGGAGCGCACGGGGATAGTCCTCAAACTTACCATCAACGATCTTCTTGGGCAGGCGGCAGTTCTTATAGTACATCTTGTCGTATTTCGCCACACGGAACACCTCGTAGGCATTCTGCACCTTGTAGCCGTATTTCTTCATGGCGGCATCCATGTGGGCCGCGTCGGTGAAGACGCTCACCAGTTCTTCGACGTTGAGCAACTGGTCGTTGGGGGCTACAGGCTCTTCTGCAACAGCAGGTGCCGCCTCTGCCGTAGCCTCCTTCTGGAGGCCGTCATTACCACCCTGAGAGGTATGCTGGATCAAGCTGCAGGAGGAAAGGAGCAGCGTGAGGGCGAAGGCCGATGAGTATAAAGTCTTTTTCATTCTCTTGCTTTCTGATAATAGGAGATATCTTACGTATTAATATATGATGATGTCGCAAGGGAAGCACACGCCTTTGGGCCACAGGAGGCCCAGAGGAGGTAGTTTCCCCATAACAACCTGCAAAGGTACGTTTTATCCTTGAAATAGGCAAATCATAGCAGAGGAAGTTGGCTGCAGGGGCATGGCAAAGGAAAGGAAATGGAAAGAAAAATCCTTTCCCAGCAGAAGAACATGGTCTGCTGGGAAAGGACGGCAATGGGTCGGCAAGGCCCTTTGGCCCATCAACGACCGATTGGATATGGGCTTAGCGCACCATCACCTTCAGCGTGCGTCCGTCGCTGAGCTTGATGATGTTCAGTCCCTTCTGCTCGCCGAAGACACGCTGGCCAGCGGCATTATAGCGTGCCACCTCGTAGGTGTTATCGCTGGTCTCCGTGGCCTTGAGAGCCGTGACGGCATTGTTGAATGTCATGCCGATGGAGTTCTCGATGCGGTTGTCGAGCCTGTCCTCCGCATTGTGCTTGTTGAGGAAAGCCACGAGCGTGAGTTTGTCCTTGTTCCAAGCCTCATCGATGGGGATGGAATAAGTGGCCGTGAAGTGGCGGTTCTCCCATACGACCGGGTCGCCCCAGGCGCTATTGAAGTAGCGGATGACGTGCATGTGATAGAAGTCGCCCGATGCACCATACTGGTCACGGGCGGGAATCTCGTCCTCGGTCAGGTAGAGCGTGAGCTTGTTCTGTGCCGGGTCAAGACTCTCGTTGCACTCACCCGAGACAATCACCGTCGCCACGGAAGAGTCGTCGTTGACAGCCACCTGCATTGACAGTTGTGCGTTGCTGAACAGCGTGAGCTGGTAGTCGGCATAGCCCTCTACGTCGTCGTAGGTGTTGGCGAAGAGAACATTGTCCATGTTTCCCTTTGCATATTGCGCGTCGAAGTCAGGCTGGCGGTTGAACATCAAGCCTGGAGCATAGGTCATGCCGTTATCGTTGTAGAGATAGAGCAGTGGCTCATCGCAGGGCTGAGTGAGCCAGTCGGTGTAGTAGGCAGAGTGATGGCAGACCGCCCATACGCGGGTGGGATCGGCATGCTCCATGTAGTAGGCCAGGAGTCCGGCCACGCGCGGGCAGTTGGGACACTGTTCCGTGGTAAACTCCTCGATGACGAGGTTGCGCGGATACTTGTCCGAGAAGACACCGACGGTGCCCTGTCCCACCTTCGATTCCGACTCGTTGTCGTGGCCGTTGACCTTAGTCACCTCCACGCTTACCTGGAAGCTGCCAGCCTCCTCGCCCAAGGGGAGAGGGATGGAGAGCGTTCCGCCGCGCGTGGGGATGACAGCCGGATCGATGGTCTCGTGCTGCTCCGTACCGCGCACGCCGTCGATGGTCACGACGTAGTCGATGCTCGACACGTCTTCCGTACTATTGTTGGTGTAGTGGATGGGAAGGACGACCTCGCTGCCCTGCTGGAAAGAAAGGTTGCCAAAATCATCGACTGCCACGTCGTACTGGTAGTAGTTTCCCTCTATGAGGAGCTGGACGCTGAGGTTGTTGTCGCCCATGTCAAACTCGTACCATGCCTTGCCGTCGGTCGTACCGGGGCGCTGGCAGTAGAGCTGCAGCGGATGACCGCTTGCTCCTTCGGCCACACAAGAGAAGGGATAGCACTCGCTGGTGTACTCGCCGTCCTCCTTGGTGTTCTTCTGCTCGTAGTCGTAGCCGACCATCCACTCCATGCCGGGTTTGGTGGTGATGGTGATGGGGTTGTCGAGCATGACGGTGTTCCATCCCTTCTCCGTATCGTCCACCTTCTTGGAGACGATGTCCTTGCCGTTGCCGTAGCGGTCTGCGGCGATGATGAAGACGCGGCTCGCACCTATCGGCTCGCAGAGGCCGAAGCGGATGCCGACCACCCTACTGCCCAAATGGGGCTGGAGCATCTCCTGGGTGAGACTGATGGCCACCTTGTTGTCGCCAGGATACTCGGGGAATCCGCGTCCGAACTGACCGAGGGCATCGGTGGTATAGAGACCCAGCCATCGCTGGTCGCTATTGATCTTGTTGGGCTGGCCTGCCTGCTCCACGCGCTCTCCGCCCGGCAGGGCGATGGTAGTGGGAGCCTCAGGACTTATCATGGCATCCTGGGCGAAGGCTGCGAGCGCCGAGAGGGCCAGGGCCATGGAGAAAACTGTTCTTTTCATCTGGTGAAAGATTGATGCTATGAGTAAAGTTATTGTTGCGATAAAGGAGGCGTCGTAGATGACGCTAAAAAATATCAGGGATGCGGCGGATTGTTCCGCCCGCACCCCTGATGTATTTGCTAATAGAAGTGGAAAGGATTCATTCCCTTTCGCTCGTTCTTTAGTTCTAAGATACTGTCGCGATTACTTCACGATGACCTTCAGCGTGCGGCCGTCGCTCAGCTTGACGATGTTCAGACCCTTCTGCTGGCCGTAGATGCGCTGGCCGGCTGCATTGTAGCGAGCCACCTCGACGGCGTCGTTGTTGGTGCTAACACCCTCCACGCCATTGGTAGCGCTGAGGCTCACGTTGATAGAGTTCTCGATACGGTTGTCGAGAGGATCATTTGCGTTGTGCTTGTTGAGGAAGGCGACAAACTTGATGTCGTCCTGCTTCCAAGAGCTGTCAAGATTGTAATCGTAGGTAGCAGTGAAGCTCGTGCCATCCCACGTCACCTTGTCACCCCAAGTGCTGTTGTAGGCACGAATGACGTGATGGTGTTTGTAGGTACCCGAGGCACCGGCCTGGGCCTGGGCCTTCACGTTGTCCTCCGTCACATAGACCGTGAGCAGCGCGTTGTCGGTGTCATAGATGTTGTTGGCTTCGCCCTTGATGACGAGGGTCACCTTGCTCTTGTCGGCATTGGGCACCACCTGCATGTCGAGCTTGGCGTTGGCCAGCGTCTGTGTGAGGTAGTACTCCACGATCGTGCCAAAGTCATCGGCGCTACCCGGGATGGTCACGTTGTCCTTCTTGCCCTTTAAATAGTAGGAGTCGAAGTCCGGCTCGCGGTTGAACATCACGGCGGGAGCGAAGGTCGAGCCAGCATCGTTGAAGAGGAACGTCAGCTCCTGGTCGCAAGGCTGGGTGAGCCAGTCGGTGTAGTAGGCAGAGTGGTGGCAGACAGCGGCTACGCGGCTGAGGTCTGCGCCCTCAAGATACTCGTGGAGGTAACCAGCTACGCGCGGACAGTTGGGGCACTTCTCCGTGGTGAACTCCTCGATGACCATGTTGCGGGTGAACTGCGTGGAAGAAACACCAACATAACCCTCAGCCACCTTGTCTTTAGACTCGTTGTCGTGGCCGTTGACCTTGGTGATCTCTACCTTGATGCTCTTCTTGGCCTCGACACTACCACAGGGCACAGAAACCTTGAAAGAACTCTTGCTGCCAACACCTACAGACGGGCTGAAGGTTGCGTGCTCCTCGCTGCCAGCAACACCATCGACGCTGACGACATAGTCGAGGTCGGTGACGGCATAGGCCGAGTTGTTGACGAACGGAACGGTAATCTTGGCATCGGTGTTGATGCTACCCGTGACCATACCGAAATCCTCCGGCGTGGCGCTATACTCGGGGAATTCACCCTCTACCAGCACCTGGATACTCATGTTCTTGCCGCCCATGGAGAACTTCTTCCATCCGGTGTCGCCCGTCTTGGGATCGAGGCAGTAGATGAACAAGTACTGGTTATCAATTCCCTCTTTTACAGCAGAGAAAGGAAATGCCTTGCCATTATACTGGTCGCCTATCTGCGTATAGGTGTAACCTGCGGAAAACTCCTCGTCGCCCGTGATCTCGACAGGCTCGGTGAACATGACTTCGTTCCAGCCTAAAACAGTGGTGGACAACTCCTTCGTACGGAGGTCAGCACCCGGTGCATCGTTCTCAATCTTCTTGAAGAAGGCAGTAGTGCTGCCGATCTCTTCACAGATAGCGAAACGCATACCGACAATCTTCATGCCGACATAGCTCTTCAGGATATCCTTTGTGAGATAGATGCCCACCTGGTTGTCACCAGGATAAGAGGGCACACCCATTCCCTTGCCTTCTCCAGCCCAGTTGTCTGAGTTGTAATAGCCGAGCCAACGCTGGTTCTCTGCAACCTTGGCCACTTTCTTCACTGCTTGACTTTGCTGTGAAGCAGAAGGATTGCTCACGACAACATCCAAATTCTGATGCTGCACGCTCACCTGTGCACTGGCCATAGAAGCCAGAAGTACGGAGGCGATGGTCAGTAAAAATTTCTTCATACTTTCTTTAATTAGGTAGTTATTAATAATTTTTTGTCTCTGTCTCTCGATAGTCCGGGCGATAATACCCGTTATCGGTGGCAAAGATACGATTTATTTTTGAAGCGAGCAAAAAATAAGCAAAAAAATAAGCAGAAATATAATTCATCCGATATTTTTGGTGTTCCTCCCCATGAATAGCTATCTAAAAGTTAATGTTTCATCGACCCAAAATCCCTCGCACCCGACCTCGGCAATCCTTCGGGATGGTCTCGGGATGGCTTCGGGATGATCCTGGAGCATTTTGCCCTCGAAAACTGGAACTATGACCATTCACACACATTAGCTTAGGACCACATCCGGGCATTGCTTACGACAACTGCCACACATTGCTTACGACCAGCCTCGCACATTGCTTAAGTCATATTCCTGCCCATTACCCTATATTATATCGCACATTACCCTTATATTATATAAGGTATGGACTGGCGTCCTCTTTGGCGAAAAAGACACGGGCCGCGCATGGTACGCCGCACCCTGTTTTCTCGTTGTTTTCCTCTTGCGCCATGGGTTGTCGACGGACGGGCAAACGGCCGCAAGGCCTCCCTTTGCATGGAGAAGGGGGATTTTTCTTGAAAAAAACCATGAAAGGCTTTGTGGTTTTCGGCGAAATCACTACATTTGCAACTTTAATGCAATACAACGGTTCGTTTGTGCCACTCCGAGGAAGGACTGGCTGGCGGACAGAAGCTCAGAAGATGAAGGATTTTTTACAAGTATTACTTAGGTTCATCCCCCCCTACAAGAAGTATCTTGTGGGGGCCATAGCGTTCAATATACTATCGGCATTGCTGAATGTGTTCTCCTTTGCCACCCTCATACCGATGCTCCAAATACTCTTCAAGGTGGACAACGGGTCGGGGGCCACGCAGGCCATGGCCTGGAGCGATGGTTCGATAAAGGACGTCCTGTCCAACAACGTCGATTACTACACGCAGATCTACATCACCTCCTGGGGTCCGACGACCGTACTGCTCGTCATCGGTGCGGCCCTGGCCTTCATGACCTTCCTCAAAACGGGAGCCTACTTCCTGTCCTCGGCCTCCATCATTCCCATCCGCACGGGCGTGGTGCGCGACATCCGCAACCAGCTCTACCAGAAGATCACGTCGCTCTCGCTGGGCTTCTTCAGCGAGGAGCGCAAGGGCGACATCATCGCCCGCATGAGCGGCGACGTGCAGGAGATCGACTCCTCGATCATGGCCTCGCTCGACATGCTCTTCAAAAATCCCATTCTGATCATCATCTATTTCGCCACCCTGCTGGCCATCAGTTGGCAGCTGACGCTCTTCACCATCGTCTTCGTGCCCGTCTTCGGCTGGTTCATGGGCGTGGTGGGCCGCAAGCTGAAGGCGAAGTCCATCAAGGCGCAGGCCCTGTGGAGCGACACGATGAGCCAGGTGGAGGAGACGCTGGGCGGCCTGCGCATCATCAAGGCCTTCTGTGCGGAGGACAAGATGAACGCGCGCTTCGCCAAGGTCAACGACGCCTATCGCGACGACATCCTCAAGGTGAACGTCCGCCAGCAGATGGCCCACCCGATGAGCGAGTTTCTCGGCACGGTGATGATCGTCATCGTACTCTGGTTTGGCGGCACGCTCGTCCTGGCCGAATATCCCGTCATCAGCGGCCCGACCTTCATCTACTACCTCGTCATCCTCTATAGCATCATCAACCCCCTGAAGGACTTCTCCAAGGCCAGCTACAACATCCCCAAGGGTCTTGCCTCGATGGAGCGCGTCGACAAGATCCTCAAGGCGGAAGTGGAGATACAGGAGAAGGCCCAGCCCGAGCATATCAGCAGTTTCGAGCACGAGATAGAGTTCCGCCATGTCAGTTTCGCCTACAACGACCACGGCAAGCAGGGCGGCGCACCGGAACTGCACTACGTCCTGCGCGACATCAACCTCGTGATCCCCAAGGGCAAGACCATCGCCCTGGTCGGCCAGAGCGGCAGCGGCAAATCCACGCTCCTCGACCTCATTCCCCGCTACTACGACGTGCAGGAGGGCGAGGTGCTCATCGACGGCATCAACGTCAAGGACCTGGGCATCCACGACCTGCGCCAGCTCATCGGCAACGTCAACCAAGAGGCCATCCTCTTCAACGACACCTTCCGCAACAACATCTCCTTTGGCGTGGAGGGAGCCACGGAGGAAGAGATTATTCACGCGGCAAAGATCGCCAACGCCCACGACTTCATCATGCAGAGCGACCACGGCTACGACACCAACATCGGCGACCGTGGCGGCAGGCTCTCGGGCGGACAGCGCCAGCGCATCTCCATCGCCCGCGCCATCCTGAAGAACCCGCCCGTGCTCATCCTCGACGAGGCCACCTCTGCCCTCGACACCGAGAGCGAGCGACTGGTGCAGGACGCCCTCTTCCGACTGATGAAGGCACGCACGACCATCGCCGTGGCCCACCGCCTCTCGACCATCAAGAATGCCGACGAGATCTGCGTGCTCCACGAGGGGCGCATCGTGGAACGCGGCACCCACGACGAACTGATAGCACTGGACGGCTATTACAAGAAACTGCACGACATGCAAGAGATATAACACGCTCGATCCTATTGACAGCATGACCTTATTATATTATATAGGATATAGGGCCAATTGGTGATAGGACACAGGCGATAACAACCATCAAGTATTGATAGCGATGAGAAAGATACTCAAGAGTGATTTCGGGCCGGCGGTGGCGGTAGTCCTCGACCTGCTGGTAGCCTATTTGTTTTTCATCCTGGCCCGTGTGGCCTTCCTCGTGGAAAACCGCACGCTCTTTGCCGACACGCTGGCCGACGGCAACCTGGCACGCATCTTCCGGGGCGGCCTCCTCTTCGACACCTCGGCCATCTTCTACATCAACGCCTTGTGGCTCGTGCTGATGCTCTTCCCCCTGTGGCTGAAGGAAGCGCGCCTGTGGCACAAGGTGCAGCGCTGGATCTTTGTGGTGGTCAACGGACTGGCTTTTGCCATCAACCTGGCCGACTCGGTCTATTACCCGTTCACGATGCGACGCACGACGACCAGCGTATTCCGTGAGTTTGACAATGAGAACAACCTCGGGGGCATCTTCCTCTCCGCCGTCCTCGACCACTGGGTGCTCGTACTGCTGGGCGTGGCAGCCTTCTTCGCCCTCTACTTTCTCTACGTCTCCCCGCGCACGGACTACCGCGACTTTCTCACGGGCCGCCAGCGGCTGCGCTTCGCTGGAGTCAACTTCGTGGCCCTGGCCCTGGCTGCCGTGGGCAGCGTGGCTGGCATCAGGGGCGGCCTGCAGTCGGGTGTGCGCCCCATCACGGTCAGCAACGCCGACCAATGGGTGGAGCGGCCCAAGGAGGCAGCGCTGGTACTGAACACTCCCTTTGCCCTGCTGCGCACCATCGGCAAGAACGTCTTCTCCATCCCCGACTATTACGCATCCGTCGAAGAGGCCGCAAAAGTCTTCGACCCCATCCATCCCGCCACGAAGGCACAACCCCATCGCAAGAACGTGGTCATCCTGATCGTCGAGAGTTTCGGCCGCGAGTATATCGGGGCTTTCAACAAAGACCTGGAGGGAGGGCGCTACAAGGGCTATACGCCCAACGTGGACCAGCTGATCGCCAAGAGTTGCGTCTTTGAGTATTCCTATGCCAACGGCCATAAGAGCATCGACGGAATGCCCTCGGTCTTGTGCAGCATTCCGATGTTTGTGGAACCCTTCATCCTCACGCCCGCCTCGATGAACACCTACACGGGCCTTCCTGGCCTCCTGGCGCGCTGGGGCTACGACACGGCCTTCTTCCACGGAGCCAACCGCGGGTCGATGGGCTTCCTGGCCTTTGCCAAAAAGATCGGCTTCAAAAACTACTATGGCCGCCAGGACTATGCCGCCGACCCGCGCTTCGGAGGCGACAAGGACTTTGACGGCAACTGGGGCATCTGGGACGAGCCCTTCATGCAGTACTACTGCACGAAGATGGGAGAGATGAAGCAGCCCTTCATGACCGCCATCTTCACCGTCTCAAGCCACCACCCCTTCGTCATTCCCAAGGAGTACAAGACGGTCTATAAGGAGGAGGGACTCCCCATCCACAAGTGCATCCGCTACACCGACCATGCCATCGGCCGCTTCTTCGCCTCTGCCTCGAAGCAGCCGTGGTTCAAGAACACGATCTTCGTCCTCACCTCCGACCATACCAACCAGACGGACCACCCCGAGTATCAGTCGGCCATCGGCGGTTTCTCGGCGCCCATTATCATCTACGACCCGTCGGGTGAGATACGGCCCGGCATGCGCTCCGCCACCGTGGCTCAGCAGATCGACATCCTGCCCACCATCCTCGGCCAACTGGGCTACGACAAGCGCTATCTGAGCTTCGGCTGCGACCTCCTCCACACCCCCGCCCAGGATACCTATGCCGTCAACTATGTCGATGGCATCTACCAATATGCCAAATACGGCTACGTCCTCCAGTTTGATGGCCAGCGCGTGCGGGGCGTCTATGCCCTCAGCGACCGTCTGATGCGCCACAACCTGCAGGGCAAGGTGGCCGTGGAAGGCAAGATGCTGCAGGAGTTGAAGGCCATCATCTACGAGTATATGTTCCGGATGGTGAACGACCAACTGCGGACTTCCTAATCCCTTGAGCCTACATTACCCTACAGAAGAAAACAGAAAAAGAAGATGAGAATAGGATATGACGCGAAGCGCATCGTGAGCAATGGGACCGGGCTGGGCAGCTACGGCCGCACGCTGATCAACTCGCTGGCAGCCCTGGAGGGCGACGACGAACTGCTGCTCTATGCCCCCGACGAGGGACGCAAGGAGTGGCGGGAGCAGGTGCGCCTGCGCGAAAGCGTGCGCTTCGTCTATTCGGACCGGAAACACGGTCTGGGCAAGAGTCTGTGGCGAAGTCACGGCATTGTCGAGGACCTGCGGCGGGACGGAGTCTCCCTCTACCACGGACTGAGCGGCGAACTGCCCGTAGGACTTCGCAAGGCCGGCATACCGGGCATCGTCACCATCCACGACCTCATCTTCATGCGCCATCCCGAATACTACCACGCCATCGATGCCTGGATCTACAAGCGCAAGTTCTACCAGACGCTCCGCGAGGCCGACCGCATCATCGCCATCAGCGAACGCACCCGCCAGGACATTATCGAACTGGGTGGCTTCCCCCGCGACCGCATCGACCTGGTCTATCAGAGTTGCGACACACGCTACCGCCTCCTCCGCTCGGAGGACGAACTGCAGAAGATCCATGCCGAGTATGACCTCCCACCACGCTACATCCTCAACGTCGGCACGGTGGAGGAGCGCAAGAACGTCCTCCTGGCCGTGAAGGCGCTGGAGAAGTTGCCTGCCGACCTGTCGTTGATCATCGTCGGCCGCCAAACAAAGTATGCCGAGAAGGTGAAGCGCTACATCCGTCGCCATCAGCTGGACCAGCGCGTGCGCTTCCTGCAAGGCGTGCCCAATAGCGTCCTGCCCGCCATCTATCAAATGGCCGAGGCCTTTGTCTATCCGTCGCGCTACGAGGGCTTCGGCATCCCCGTCATCGAGGCCATCCAGAGTGGACTGCCCGTCGTGGCAGCCACAGGGTCCTGCCTGGAAGAGGCGGGAGGCCCCGACAGCTTCTATGTGGATCCCGACGACAGCGAGGGCCTACGCGAAGCTATCCTCAAGGCCATCGCCCAGCACGACCACCTCGTGCCCAAAGCGCAGGAGTATATCCGCCGCTTCGAGAATGGCGACGTGGCACGACAGGTCCTCAATTGCTATCAAAGAATGAATCTGAGGCAGAAGCCGTAACTACCTTTGCTTGGATGATAGACAACCAGTAGGTATTCCACCCCCGGCCTGCTTAGAGATACTGCTGCAGGATGCCCCAGACGGCCACGATATGGCAGAGACTTCCCGCAAGGACGAAGAAATGGAAAACGGTGTGGGAATAGCGGCGGCGGTGGAGGGAATAGAAGACCGCGCCCGTGACAAACATCACACCCTCGGCAATGATCCACGCCACCGACGAGACCTCGACGGCATGGAGAAGAGGCTTGAAGGCCACGAGCACGCTCAGTCCCATGCCTACATAGGTGAGCGTCTCGATATTGCTGTGGGGCTTCAACTTGCGTAGCGAACTGATCGTTCCACCGATGGCACACGTCCATACGAAGGCAAAGAGCAGCCACCCCCAAGGCCCTTCGCCACGGAGCGCCACCAGCGTGATGGGGGAATAGCTACCCGCGATATGCCAATAGATGGCAGCATGGTCCCACTTGCGCAGCCGCTCCTTCCACGGACTGGTGGGACGCAAAGCGTGGTAGCTGGTCGAGGCGACATAGCTGCCCACCATTCCCAGCAGATAGAGCGACACGCCAAACGTAGCCCAACCGTCCTTGACACGGAAGCACCAGTACAGAAAGACCATGCCGAAGGCCATACCCAGCAATATGCCCGCAGCATGGCTCCAGCTGTTCCACAACTCCTCTCGATGGGTATAGAATGGCTTCATCAATATCTTGTATTATCAAGTTGGCTTGGTGCGGCGAAGACCCTTGGACTACTGCTCGCACATCCTGCACGACGGTTCAGAGAGGCCCACCTGGCGGCGAAACCTCATCAACTATCCAGGACATAGATTTTAGGTTGCAAAAATAAGGATTTATATTCATACCCGCAAACTACAGGGCAGCTTTTCCCACCCAACAGACCACAACACCTCATACAAGGAAAGACTCATCTGTCTGCGCACACTACTCCCCCTCAAGTCTGAAGCACGTCTTTTTTTGGTGTTTTTTACACTTAAGCGAAAGATTTTCTATTATATTATACGCTATTTGCGGAAATTTTAGTATTTTTGCCCTCAGATTGTAGCTATCAAATAACGATCGAACTATTATATATTCAAAAAAACTCAATACAATTTAAATATAGTGATTTTATGGACAAACTCCAATCCAACATGTTGAAAGGCATCATCGTCTCGGCGATATGCTTAGCACCGCTACCTATCAGCGCGGCCACGCCCCCTACGGCCAAGGCTGCTGCCACGGTGGCGCAGGACGACGGCAAGACCGTTGGCGGAACGGTGCTTGACGAGAACGGCGAGCCCGTCATCGGTGCCACCGTGACGGTCAAAGGCACAAACCTTGTCACAGTAACCGACATCGACGGCCGCTTCGAGTTGAAAGTACCCAACGGTAGCATCCTCTCCGTGAGCTACCTTGGCTACACTACGGCAGAAGTGCCCGCCACGGGAGAGAACCTTACCATCTCGCTGAAACCCGACGAGCGCCAGCTGGCCGAAGTCGTGGTGACAGCCTTGGGCATCCGCCGTTCGGAGAAAGCCCTGTCGTACAATGTGCAGCAGGTGAACAGCGAGCAGCTGACCACGGTGAAGAGTGCCAACTTCATGAACTCGCTGGCCGGCAAGGTGGCGGGTGTCAACATCAATGCCTCATCGGCAGGTGTGGGCGGTGCGACCCGCGTGGTGATGCGTGGTCCGAAGTCCATCAACCAGAGCAACCAAGCCCTCTACGTCGTCGATGGTGTGCCCATCAACAACCGCAACAACGGCGAGACGGGAAGCATCTACTCCACCCAGCCGGGTAGTGAGGGCATTGCCGACATCAACTCCGAGGACATCGAGTCCATCAGCGTGCTCAGCGGTCCTGCCGCTGCCGCCCTCTATGGTTCCGCTGCCGCCCAGGGTGTCATCATGATCACCACCAAGAAGGGCAGCAAGGGCCGCGTGCAGGTGACGATCTCCAACAGTAGCCAGTTCCTCAGCCCGTTCAAGATGCCTGAGTTCCAAAACAGCTACGCCAACCGTCCTGGCGAGGTACGCTCCTGGGGCGAGAAGGGCGGTTCGCCCTATAGCGGCTTCGAACCAGAGGACTTCTTCAACACAGGTACGAACATCCAGAACAACGTTGCGCTGACCGTCGGCAACGACCGCAACCAGACCTACCTCTCCGTAGGTACGACCAACGCACGCGGTATCATCCCCGACAACAAGTACAATCGCTACAACTTCACGGTGCGCAACACGACAAAGTTCCTGGACGACAAACTGACGCTCGACTTCAGCCTCAGCTACGTCAACCAGAACGATCGCAACCTCATGGCACAGGGCCAGTACTTCAACCCGCTCGTGCCGCTCTACCTCTTCCCGCGTGGTGAGAGCTTCGATGCGATCCGCACCTTCGAGGTTTGGGACGCCTCCCGCGGCATCTATGTGCAGAACTGGAACTTCGGCGACGCGCTCCAGATGCAGAACCCCTACTGGGTGGCCAAGCGCATGAACCGCATCAACCACAAGCACCGCTACATGACCAACGCCAGCCTGAAGTATCAGATCACCTCCTGGCTCGACGTGACGGGACGCCTGCGCTTCGATCGCACCAACACGAAGTTTGAGGATCAGCGCTACGCCTCCACCATCAACCTCTTCGCCCACAGCCCCTACGGTTTCTACAAGTATGAGAACGTGGCCGACCAGGCTCTCTATGGCGACTTGATGGCCAATATCAACAAGACGCTGGGCGACTTCTCCATCGGCGCCAACATCGGTGGCTCGTTCCAACGCACGCAGTATGAGGACGAGGGCTACCAGGGCGGCCTCAAGGCTCCGTCCAACCTCTTCACCCCCAACGCCATCGACTATGCGGCTGCCACCAACGACAACCGCCCCATCTATGGCTTCAACAAGCACTACATCAACTCCCTCTTCGCCAATGCCGAGCTGGGCTGGAAGAGCATGATCTTCCTCACCCTCACGGGCCGCAACGACTGGGACTCTGCCCTCGCCGGCACGAAGCACGAGTCGTTCTTCTATCCCTCGGTAGGTATGTCGGCCATCATCTCCCAGATGGTGCAGCTGCCGGAGTTTATCAGCTACATGAAGGTGCGCGGCTCTTGGGCCTCGGTAGGTTCGGCCATCAGCCCCAATATCGCCTCCCGCTGGCGCTACGAGTACAACCCGGCCTCGCAGAGCTACTCCACCGTCACCTACAAGTTCCCCGAGACGTTCTATCCTGAGCGCACCAATTCTTGGGAGGCTGGTCTGACGGCCCGCTTCTTCGACAACGCCCTCACGCTCGACGTCACGTTCTACCAGTCCAACACGCGCAAGCAGACCTTCCTCCGCCCGATCACGGTCGGCGAGGGCTACAGCAAGGAGTACGTGCAGACGGGTAACGTGCGCAACCGCGGTCTTGAGCTTTCTCTCGGCTACAACAAGACGTGGGGCGACTTCACCTGGAACAGCTCGCTCACCTACAGCATGAACCGCAACAAGATCATCGACCTACTTGAAGACCCGAACGAGGTGATCAGTCAGGCCGGCCTCAACGGCGCCAACGTCATCCTCAAGAAGGGCGGCACGATGGGCGACGTCTATACCTACACCGACTTCGCACGCGACAACGAGGGCAACATCGCCCTCGACGCCAGCGGCAACGTGATGCGCCAGACGCTCTCCAACCCGAAGTATTGCGGTTCCGTGCTGCCGAAGGGCAACATTGGCTTCAGCAACGACTTCACCTGGAAGGGCCTCAACCTGGGCTTCCTCGTCACGGCTCGCCTCGGCGGCATCGTGCTGAGCCAGACTCAGGCCCTGCTCGACTACTATGGTGTCTCCCAGGCCACGGCCGATGCACGCGAGGCAGGTGGCATCGCCGTCAACACGGGCATGGTGTCGGCCGAGAGCTACTACAGCGTGGTAGGCGGCGACAACCCGATCTGGTCCGAGTATATCTACAGCGGCACCAACGTCCGTCTGCAGGAGGCCCACATCAGCTACAACTTACCGCGCAAGTGGCTCGGCGGCATGGATCTCACGGTGGGTCTGACGGCCAACAACCTCTTCATGATCTACTGCAAGGCACCGTTCGATCCCGAGACCACTGGTTCCACGGGCACGTTCTACCAGGGCTTCGACTACTTCATGCAGCCCAGCCTGCGCACGCTCGGATTCAACATTAAGCTGAAATTCTAATCATACATATATAAATAAGGAAGAATATGAAAGCAAAGATATTCAAGGTCACCGGCCTCTCCCTCATCGCGGCCTCAGCCCTGCTCATCACGGGTTGCACGGCAGACTTCGAGGAGGCCAACCGCCCGGGCGACAAGACTTCGTCCGAGGAGCTTGGTCGCGACAACTACAGCACCGGCTCGTTCCTTGTGCAGATGCAAAACGAGGCGTTTCCCGAGCAGGAGAACACCTACCAGATGAACCAGGACCTCATCGGCAACTACCTGGGCCGCTACTTCACCTATGCCAACAACGGCTTCGCGGGCAACAACTTCGTCCGTATGAACGCCCCTGTGGGCTGGGTGCGCTACCCGTTTGCCGACAGCATGCCCAAGACGGTGTCGGCCTTCAATGAGATCGTACGCCTCACGGGCACGGAGAGCCTCAGCTACGCCTGGGCACTGATCCTCCGCGCGCAGTCGTTCCTCCGCCTGACGGATATGTACGGTCCGCTGCCCATCGGCGCCGAGGAGGAGCCCAACGCCTACTCCTCACAGCAGAAGGTGTACCACACGCTGGTGGCCGACCTCGACAAGGCCCTCGGCATCATCACCCCGATGATCCAGGCTGGCGGTGGCACGCTCACGCAGTTTACCAACTCCGACAAGGTCTATGACGGCGACTTCACGAAGTGGGTGAAGTATGCCAACTCCCTGAAACTCCGCATGGCCATCCGCATGCGCCTGGCAGAGCCCGAGTATGCCCGCACCGTGGCCGAGCAGGCTGTGGCCGACGGCGTCATCACGTCCAATGCCGACAATGCCACGATTCTCTACGTTCCCAACGGTCTGTACAAGACCTCTGTGGAGTGGGGTGACAGCCGTGCCTGCGCCGACATCGAGAGCTACATGACGGGCTACAACGATCCGCGCCTGACGCAGTACTTCAGCACCCCCGCCACCCCGGGCGACCGCGCCATTATCGGTTGCCGCGCGGGAGCGAAGATCGGTAACAAGTCTGTGGCCGATGCCATCTATTCCGCTGCCAAGGTGACTCAGGACACTCGTGGCATCTGGATGACGGCTGCCGAGATGGCGTTCTGTCGCGCTGAGGGCGCGCTGGCTGGCTGGAACATGGACGGCACGGCAGAGTCGCTCTACAACGAGGGCATCACGCTCTCCTTCGAGCAGTGGGGTGCCAGTGGCGCCGCCGACTACATTGCCAACAGCACCGCCACTCCCGCCGACTATGTCGATGCTGCCGACGGCTATGGCCAGGCCCACGCCAAGATGTCGTCCATCACCGTGAAGTGGGACGACAACGCCTCCGCCTCCGAGAAGATGGAGCGCCTGATGGTCCAGAAGTGGATTGCCCTCTTCCCCGACGGCCAAGAGGCCTGGAGCGAGATCCGCCGTACGGGCTACCCGAAGGTCTTCCCCTCGGCACAATCCACGGCCTACGACCTCACCGTGCCCAACCGTCTTCCGTTCGACTACATGGAGCCGGTCAACAATCCCGACAACTATCAGAAAGCCGTGCAGCTGCTCGGCGGTCCTGACACCTACGCTACCAAGATGTGGTGGCAGAAGTAGCATACATCATTCATAAAAGACTATAAGCAATGAAAGATTTGTTCAAAATACTGTTGGTGGCCGTAGGCATTTCGGTATTCATCACCGCCTGCGACACCGACGCCGAGATCAAAGACCCGGCCAACCTGACCGATCCCGACCGCTCCGAGCAATACTACGAGCAGCTGCGGGCATACAAGCAGACCGACCACCCCGTGGCCTTCGGCTGGTTTGGCAACTGGGTAGGTGCGGGCGCATCGCTCGAGAACTCCCTCCGCGGCCTCCCCGACAGTGTCGATTTCGTCTCCATCTGGGGCAACTGGCACTCGCTCAACGACGTTCGCAAGGCCGACCTGGCCTATGTGCAGCAGAAGAAGGGCACGCGTGCGCTCATCTGCTTCATCGTGGCCAACGTGGGCGACCAGCTCACCCCGGAGGGCATCGACCCCATCGAGTACTGGGGTGAGGGCGAGCAGGGCATCCGCCGCTACGCCAACGCCATCTGCGACACCATCGACAAGTATGGCTACGACGGCTTCGACTACGACTACGAGCCCCACTATGGCTCTCCGGGCAATATCTCCGGACGTCCCGAGGCCGAGAAGGTGTTCATCGAGGAGCTGGGCAAGCGCATCGGCCGCAAGTCGGGCACGCAGAAGCTGCTCGTCATCGACGGCGAGCCGCAGAGCATCAACCCCGAACTGGGCGACTACTTCAACTACTTCATCGTCCAGGCCTACGCCTGCTCGGGCGACGCCAACCTCGACGCACGCCTCAGCGGCACGATCCGCAACTTCGACGGCGTGCTCACTCCGCGTGAGGTGGCCAAGCGCTACATCGTCACGGAGAACTTCGAGAACTATGCCCCCGCTGGTGGCGTGCCCTACATCGACCGCAACGGCAACGACATGATGAGCCTGGAGGGCATGGCCCGCTGGATGCCTCTGATCGACGGTATGCTCTCGCCCAAGGGTGGTGTCGGCACCTACCACATGGAGTACGAGTACAATGCCGGCAAGCAGCCGTCCTACCCTGCCCTGCGCAAGGCCATCCAGATCATGAATCCGGCTGTCAAGTAGTATCATTCCTCTAACAAAAGTTCAAAACAATGCGTATCAACAGCAAAACCATACTCGCAGGAATGGCCCTGGGCGCCCTGCTGCTCACGGGCTGCAACGACGCCGAGTACGACACCCTGTCGAACCAGGCCTATATCCTGCAAACCAACACCAACGCCAATAGTTCGTTGAAACTCACGGTAGGTGCGGAAGTGGCTACGACCACGGTCAACGTGCGTCTGAGCGACGTGGCCAACGTCGAGAGCCGCTACCGCCTGGTCTATGACACCGCCGTGGTCAATGAGTACAACCGTCTCAACGAGACGCCGTACGCGTCGCTGCCGCAGGAGTCGTTCTCGCTCTCCTCCGAAGAGACCACCATCGAGGCCGGTGCCTCCGTGTCAACGCCCATCACGCTGACCGTGCCGCCCTATAGCGAGGCGCTGAAGGCCTCGGGCAAGAAATATGCCATCGGCTTCCGTCTGGAGAACACCAGCGGCAACGCCTCGGTGCTCCCCTCGGGCAGCAAGATCGTCTATATCCTCGACCAGGTCGTCATCCAGCCTGTCGTGGTGCTCGACCAGAGCCACTACGTCAGCCAGAACCTCGTGAAGAACTATCCGCTCACGGAGTGGACGGTGGAGATGAACATCAATAAGCACATCCTCTACACAGAAGTGGGCCGTGGCAACAACCAGGCTATCTTCGGTGCGGGTCCCGACGAGATCTATATCCGCTTCGGCGACGCCCCCATCGAGGGCAACCGCCTGCAGATCAAGACGCAGGGCACGCAGATGAACTCCCTGGCCCTCTTCAACGAGCACACGTGGTATCACCTCGCGTTCGTCTGCACGGGCACGAAGCTCTACCTGTACGTCAACGGTCAGCTCGACAACTCGATGGACCTGCCGGGCAAGACGACCAACGTGAACAATATCAACATCTGCAGCCCCTCTACCTACTGGCTCGGCAACGCCATGTATAGCGAGGTGCGCTTCTGGCAGAGAGCACGCTCACAGGCCGAGATTGCCAACAACATGTACGCTTGCGACCCGACCACGCCGGGCCTCATCACCTACTACAAGATGAACGAGGGCGAGGGCTACTCCTTCCGCGACGCCTCCGGCAACGGCAACAATGCCGAGACCAACGGCCAAGCTGTGCCCGAGTGGATCCAGGATGTGAGAATCGACGGCAAATAGTAAATAAAGATAGATTATGAAAACGAAGTATTGCTTATTATTCGCCATACCTCTCGCCCTGGCCGCCTGCCAGAGCGAGCCGGAAGTGGGAGACCTGCTCTACCCCGCTACCCCCGAGACCTACGAGGCGAAGGTCTATATCAATGAGACTGCCATGCCGGGCAACCAGCACACCACCAAGGTGCTGCGCACGCCCTACGGCGTTCAGGCCCAGGCCGACACGGTGAGCTTCTACGTGCGCCTCACCAAGCCCGTGGCCCAGGACGTGACGGTCGGCGTGGCCCAGGTTGACTCCTTGGCTGCCGGCTTTGCCGACGATGCCACGGCCCTGCCTGCCAAGTTCACCTCGGTCGTCACGCCGAGCGTCACTATCCCTGCGGGCAGCATGGTGTCGTCAGCTCCCGTCCGCGTCGCCCTCACCCACCTCGACGAGGTGGAAGCCTCGGGCGTGGCGCCGATCGCCATCAGCACCATCCAGGGCGAGGCCGTAGCAGGCGCCGACCACCAGGTCTATTATGTCGCCGTCAACTACGAGGAGACGCAGAGCCGCGTGAAGAGCCAGTCCAGCAAGGACCTCAAGGCGCTGACCAAGATCGACCCGTCCTCCTACACCGTGACGGTAGGCGGAGCGACCATCGCCGAACTCAACGATGGCGACAAGGAGACCTACTACGTCAACGAGACCCCGGGCAAGTATGAGCTCATCGTCGATCTGGGCGCAGAGAAGCCCGTCTCGGCCTTCGCCTTCCAGTGGGGCTACGAGAAAGGCTACTGCCCGGCTTCCGTCGAGATCCTCACCAGTCTCGATGGCACCAACTGGACCACCATCACCGACGGTTACAACGACGTGGCCTACATCCCCAACACCGCCAGCACGACCTTCCCCTTCGTGCTCTATGAGCCTATCCAGTGTCGCTACGCCAAGGTGCGACTGGGCGACTGCAGCTACGGTCTCGACTACGGCGACGACTACAACTATCCCGTACTCTCCGAGGTGAGACTCTACCAGTAAGGTAGGCGTTCACCACAACCTATAATGACGAAAGGCGTTCTTCCTGCGTGGGGAGAACGCCTTTTGTCTTGGTCAGCGCCCAGCTTGAGAAGTATCCAGCTTGATATGCACCCAGCTTAATAAGCACTTAGCTGCCAGCAGCCGCCCGGTTTCCTTGTTTCCTGAGCAAAAAATTGCGGACACAAAAATTATGTCGTACCTTTGCAGCCATGGCAGACAATATTACCTTCCATCAATACAATAACCTCCACGACATCGAGGACTCCTGGCGGTCGCTGGACCAGCAGGCGGAACGCCTGTCCCTGGGCTACATCCACTACACCTACTACCAGACCTACGAGTGGAACGAGTTTCTGTACCACCACACTCTCAGCGGTCTCGGCGCGCTGACCACGGCCATGCGCTACGACCTCGTCCGCGTCGGAGGCCGTCCCTTTGCCATCCTCCCTATGGCCGTGACGCGGTCCTCCAAGAAGGCCCGCATTCCCTCCTGCCGGGTCGGCGGCGTGCTCAATATGGTCTGCCCCTACCCCTACGAGAGCCACGAGGAGGTGATGGAGGCAATAGCCGCCCACCTGCAATCCTCCTGCCAGGGGATGACGCTCAGCCTCGCCGACGTGCCTTGCTGCACCGCCCTGGCCCGGATCATGCCGACGCTGTCGCCCGATCCCATCGAGCGCACCAGTTTCCACGTCCCCTTGTCGCAGTTTGCCTCCCACGAAGCCTATGTCGCCTCGCTTCCAAAGAACATCTACAAGAACATCCGCAAGGCCTACAACCACCTCACCACCGACGGCAAGACCATGGAGCTGAAGGTCTTCGACCACGACCACCAGGCACCCGGCCGCACGCTACGCCACCTGTGGCGCTTCTACTTCCGTCGCAAGATGATGTGGCGCTCCCAGAAAGCCAACGCGCTGACCCACCTCACCACCACGCTCAAGGCGATCTACGAGGTGAAGAGCGGATGCGCCACGGCGAGCCTTCGCCAACTCCCGAGCGCCGAACTCTATGTGCTGGAGATCGACCACCAGCCCGCCTCCTTCATGATCGTGTATCGCCACCGCGACCACCTGCTCATGCCCCGTCTGGCTATCGACACCTCCTTTGGCCGCTATTCGCCCGGCATCTTGCTCATCCTGGAGGCCGCCAAGCGCTGGATGACGGAGGGAGTCGTCGATTTCGACATGTGCCGCGGCGACGAAAGATACAAAAAGGAAATGGGTGGCATCAACGAACCGCTGTGCCGCATCGAAACCAGGGTGTAGAGATCAAGTCCCTACACCCCGGCCCAGTCTTCTCCTATATTCTATATCCTATCTATTCGAGATAATTCTATCTCTTCCTGCGCTTTCCCTTGCCGCCCTTGGCATGCTGCGGCTTGGCATGCTGCGGTTTGCGCTCCTCTCGCGCGCTGTCGGCCAAGACGAAGTCGAGCTGGCGACGCTCCAGGTTGGCCTGAGCCACCCGGATGCGCACGGGGTCTCCCAGCTGGTAGCAGGAGTGGTGGCGGCGTCCTATGAGCTGGAAGTTCTTCTCGTCGAAGTCGTAGTAGTCGCCGTCGAGGTCTCGGATCGGCACGAGACCCTCACAGTGGTTCTCGTCGATCTCGCAGTAGATGCCATAGCTCTGCACACCCGAGATATGGGCGTCAAACTCCTCGCCGACAAATTCTCCCATAAACTCCACCATCTTATATTTGATACTGTCGCGCTCCGCGTTCTGCGCTATCTGCTCCATGTCCGAGCAGTGCTCACACAGCTCCTCATAGTGGTTTTTGTTGGCCGACCGTCCTCCGTCCTGATAGCGGGTGAGGAGTCGGTGCACCATGGTGTCGGGATAGCGGCGTATGGGCGACGTGAAGTGGGTATAGTAGTCGAAGGCCAGTCCGAAGTGGCCGATGTTGTGGGTGGAGTACTTCGCCTTCATCATCGATCGCAGGGCGATGGTCTGTACGAGTTTTGCCTCGCGGTGTCCGTCCACCTCCTCCATGAGCTTGTTGAGCGCGCGCGCCGTCGCCCCCTTGGTGCTCGTGCTCTTCATCTTGTATCCCAGTTTCGCCGTCAGCTCGCGCAGGTTTTCGAGCTTCTGCGGATCCGGATCGTCATGGATACGATAGGGCAGCGTCTTCGGCTTCTTGCCCTTGCCCGGACAGGCCACGCTCTCTGCCACGGTACGGTTGGCCAGGAGCATAAACTCCTCGATCAGTTTGTTGGCGTCCTTCGACCGCTTGAAGTAGCAGCGGGTGGGTTTTCCCTTCTCGTCGATGTCAAAATGGAGCTCCTCCGTGTCGAAGTTGATGCTGCCATGGCGGAAGCGCTTCTGTCGCAGGCGCTTCGCCAGCGCGTCGAGCATGATGAGCTGCAGCGCGTTCTCGCCCTTGTAGCCCTCCTTGCCTGGTGCGGGCGCAGGCTCTCCCGTGCCGTCCACGACGCCGTTGTCCTCCAGCAGCTGCTGCACCTCGGCGTAGCAGTAGCGTCGGTCGCTACGGATGACGGTGTGGACGATGCGGTAGTCGAGGACGTTGGCCTCGCCGTCGAGGGTGAACACACAACTGTAGCAGAGCTTCTCCTCGTTGGGTCTCAGCGAGCAGATGAAGTTGCATAGTCGCTCGGGCAGCATCGGGATAGTGCGATCGACGAGATAGATGCTCGTGGCGCGCCGTTGCGCCTCCTTGTCGATGATGTCGCCCTCCTTCACGTAGTGGCTCACGTCGGCGATGTGCACACCCACCTCCCAGCGGTTGCCCTCCAGCGCCTTGATGCTCAGCGCGTCGTCGAAATCCTTGGCGTCGGCAGGGTCGATAGTGCAGGTCCAGGTGTCGCGGAAGTCCTCGCGGCGCGCTATCTCCTCGGCCGTGATGCCCGGCTGTATCTTCTCCGCCGCCTGCTCGACACGCTTCGGATACTGGTAGGGGAGTCCATACTGCACGAGGATGGCGTTCATCTCCACATCGTTGTCGCCCGCTGGTCCGAGCACGTCCACCACCTCTCCGACGAGGTTCTTGTGCTCTGCGTCAGGCCACTGCGTGATACGCACCACGGCGCGGTCGCCCGTCTTTCCGCCCTTGAGCCGCTTCTTCGGCACGAGGATATCATGGACGAAGAGCGCCTCCTGTGTGACGAGGAAGGCGATGTCGCGGTCCACGCGCAACTTGCCGGTGAAGGTGTCCTTCTTGCGATGGAGGATCTCCGTCACCATTGCCTCCTTGATATGGTTGCGGCGACGGGCGAGGAACTGCACGCGGACGCGGTCTCCCGTGAGTGCCGACATGGAGTTGCGCTCCGAGACGAAGATCGGCGTGCCGCCATCGTCGGGCAGGAAGGTGTTCTTGCCGTTGGCCTTGCGCTGGAACGTGCCCTCCTGCACCTGTCCCTTCGTGTTGAGCCGATACGCATACTCCCCGTCCTTGGCGAGGAAGTCGTTCCATGCCATGTCCTCCATGATGTCGAGGGCGAGCATCTTCATCGGGTGGGTGGTCAGGCGCAGATTCTTGAACACCTGCTTCATGCTCATGGTCTCTCCGGGTCGCGACTGGAAGTAGTCTATAAGCACCTCGGCGAGCTGCTTTTTGTTAAGGCGCTTACCGCCTTTTTTTTCTTTTGCCATAGTCGATTGTTTTGTTGAATAGCTGCCCTATGAGGGCCTACGGTCGGTGCTTCTGTTGCTTTTGCCACCATCCTAGTCCCCATTTTGGCAACTGTATTGATATGATGGTGGCAAAGTAACAAAAAAAATTGTATCTTTGCAAACGTTTTATGTGAAATTTTGATGAAAAAGATATTAATCACAGGAGCCTCGGGCTTCATCGGGTCCTTTATCGTCGAAGAAGCCCTGCGCCGTGGGCTGGAGACCTGGGCCGCGGTGCGCCCCACCAGTTCGCTCCGCTACCTCCAGGACGCCCGCGTCCATCTCCTCACGCTGGACCTCCAGGACCCCGCGCGGCTCATGGACCAGCTCCGTCCCCATCGCTTCGACTATATCGTCCATGCCGCCGGGGCCACGAAGTGTCAGGACCCCGCCGACTTCTTCCGTGTCAACCGCGACGGCACGCGCCACCTCTTCCAGGCCGTCCGGGCGCTGGCGATGCCCGTGGAGCGCATCGTCTTCCTGTCGAGCCTCAGCGTCTTTGGCGCCATCCACGAGACCCAGCCCTACACGCCTATCACCGAGACCGACCAGCCGCGCCCCAACACCTGCTATGGCCGGAGCAAACTGGAGGCCGAGCAGGCGGCGCTGGAGAGCGGACTGCCCGTCGTCATCCTCCGTCCCACGGGCGTCTATGGTCCCCGGGAGCACGACTACTTCATGATGGCGAAGAGCATCAAGGGCCACACCGACTTCGCCGTTGGCTTCCAGCAGCAGGACATCACCTTCGTCTATGTCAAGGACGTGGTGGCGGCCGTGTTTCTCGCCCTCACGCGCGGCACCGTCGGACGCGCCTACTTCCTCACCGACGGGGCTGTGTATCAGAGCGCCGCGTTCAGCGACCTCATCCACGAGGCTCTGGGTCGCCCGTGGTGGATCCGCATCACGGCTCCCATCTGGGTGCTGCGCCTGGTCTGTGGCGCGGGCGAGTGGTATGGTCGGCGCACGGGCCAGCTGATAGCGCTCAACAAGGACAAGTTCAATATTCTACGGCAGCGCAACTGGCAGTGCGACATCGAGCCCGCGCGCCGGGAACTGGGCTTCCAGCCGCAGTACGACCTGCGGCGTGGCGTGGAGGAAACGATCCGCTGGTACCAGGACCACAAGTGGCTGTAGGACGGGGTGACAAGTCGGTCGAGAGGCGCTTGTTTCGACTGCCCGTTTGATATGTGGAGGTAGCAAATTTCATAGCGAAAGTGGCGTTTTTCGATTCTTTAACCGTTCTTCGCCGTAGATTGATACTTTTTTTAACGTTCATCCTTTCCCAAGCAAAATAAAATGCGTAATTTTGCATTCGAATCAAAACAGGTATAACACCGCTGCGGGAATTCCCGTGGCACCAATTTAAGGCAAAAAGAGACTATTCATCATCATTAAATAACATTCACAAAGCAATGGCAAAGTTTGATCAAAGCATTTTGACTCAGTACGGCATCACTGGCTCTACCGTGATCGCCCACAATCCTTCTTACGAGCAGCTCTTCGAAGAGGAGACCAAGGCTGGCCTTGAGGGCTACGAGGTTGGTCAGAACACTGAGCTCGGCGCTGTAAACGTAAAGACTGGTATCTACACCGGCCGTTCCCCCAAGGATAAGTACATCGTCATGGACGAGAACTCCAAGAACACCGTTTGGTGGACTTCCGAGGAGTATAAGAACGACAACCACCCGATGAGCGAGGAGGTCTGGAAGACCGTCAAGAACCTGGCCGTGAAGGAGCTCTGCAACAAGAACCTCTACGTCGTCGATGCTTTCTGCGGTGCCAACAAGAACACGCGCATGGCCGTCCGCTTCATCGTCGAGGTGGCATGGCAGGCCCACTTCGTCACCAACATGTTCATCCGTCCGACCGCTGAGGAGCTGGAGAACTTCGAGCCCAACTTCGTCATCTACAACGCCTCCAAGGCCAAGGTAGAGAACTACAAGGAGCTGGGTCTCCACTCTGAGACTTGCGTCGCCTTCAACGTGACGAGCCGCGAGCAGGTGATCATCAACACCTGGTATGGTGGCGAGATGAAGAAGGGTATGTTCTCCATGATGAACTACTACCTGCCGCTCCAGGGCATCGCTTCCATGCACTGCTCTGCCAACTGCGACATGGAGGGCAAGAACACCGCCATCTTCTTCGGCCTCTCCGGCACGGGTAAGACCACCCTTTCCACCGACCCGAAGCGCCGCCTCATCGGTGACGACGAGCACGGATGGGACGACAACGGCATCTTCAACTTCGAGGGTGGCTGCTACGCCAAGGTGATCAACCTCTCCAAGGAGAACGAGCCCGACATCTACGGTGCCATCAAGCGCAACGCCCTGCTGGAGAACGTCACGGTGGACAAGGACGGCAAGATCGACTTCGCCGACAAGTCCGTGACCGAGAACACCCGCGTCTCCTACCCGATCTATCATATCAAGAACATCCAGCCGGGTTCTTCCGCTCCCGCTGCCAAGCAGGTCATCTTCCTCTCTGCCGACGCCTTCGGCGTGCTGCCTCCCGTCTCTATCCTGACTCCGGAGCAGACGCAGTACTACTTCCTCTCTGGCTTCACCGCCAAGCTGGCTGGTACTGAGCGCGGCATCACCGAGCCGACCCCGACGTTCTCTGCCTGCTTCGGCCAGGCCTTCCTGGAGCTCCACCCGACGAAGTATGCCGCGGAGCTGGTGAAGAAGATGAACGTCTCTGGCGCCAAGGCTTACCTGGTCAACACGGGTTGGAACGGCACCGGCAAGCGTATCTCTATCCCTGATACGCGCGGTATCATCGACGCCATCCTCGACGGCAGCATCCTCAAGGCTGAGACGAAGAAGATCCCGATGTTCAACTTCGAGGTGCCGACGGCTCTGCCCAACGTCAACCCGGCCATCCTCGATCCGCGCGACACCTACGCCGACGCTTCCGAGTGGGAGGTCAAGGCCAAGGATCTCGCCGCACGCTTCATCAAGAACTTCACGAAGTACACCTCCAACGAGGCGGGCAAGAAGCTCGTCGCTGCTGGTCCCCAGCTCTAAGGTGTCCTGACTCCGAAACGCTTCGGAGATAGAAGAACCAACATCTGCCGCCGCTCCTTAGGCTTCAATACCAAGGGGCGGCGGCTTCTTTTCCCGACCCAAATCTATCACAACGCAAACTATGGAATACTTGTCACAAGAGTGCTACGACCGGCTCACCCAGGAGCTCAACGAACTGGTCAGCGTCGAACTGCCCAAGGCACGAAACGAACTGGAGGAGGCGCGCGCCAAGGGCGACCTCAGCGAAAACTTTGAGTATCATGCGGCCAAACGGGCGCACGGGAGGCTGCTGAGCCGTATCAGCTACATGCAGAAGACGCTGCGCTTCGCAAGGGTGATGGACACCTCGCGGCTGGACAACGACACCGTGGGCCTGCTGCGCCGGGTGGAGATCACCAACCTGGCGACCAACACCACCATGGCCTACACCATCGTCAATCCTCACGAGGCCAACGTCAAGGAGGGAAAGATCTCCATCAAGTCGCCCATCGCCGAAGCCCTCCTCGGCAGAAAAGTAGGCGACGTGGTCACGGCCCACGTGCCCTGCGGCGTCCTACGACTCCGAATAGAGAAAATAACGGTGTAGCAAGCCCATTGCCTCGCCTTGGAGCGTATTTGTGCACATTTCTTCGGAAAAGGACAATCGATTGAGAAAAAAGTTGTAATTTTGTGGAAAACAAAGCAAGTAGGACACAACAATAGAAGGGATTGCATTATGACGGAAGATACTTTTAAGGACCTGTGTCTTTGTGGCGAGACCACCAAAGTGCAGTTTAAAGAAGCGTTTACTTCGCAAAGGGAGATCGCAAAGGAGATGATAGCCTTTGCCAACACCAAGGGCGGAGTGATCCTCTTTGGCGTGGAGGACAAAAGCGGCAAGCCCGTGGGCTTGTCGTACGAACAGATACAAGTCATCAGTCGCGAATTGGGCAATGCAGCCAATGAGCAAGTACGCCCCACGATCTACATCGAGACCGAAGTAGTGCGCCTGGAAGAGAAGCATTTTCTGATCTGTTCCGTCGAAGAAGGCAAGAACAAGCCCTACAAAAACCTCAACGGAGAGATATGGGTGAAACAAGGAGCCGACAAACGCCGCATCACGGAAAACGCGGAGATACTCGCCTTGTTTCAAGACTCTGGCAGCTACCAAGCCGACGCAGCAGCCGTAAGCGACACCACGTTCCAGGACCTTGACCGCTACGCCCTCGACGACTACCTCGACAAGGTCTATGCCACTACGCTCGACGGTTTTGGCGCCAAGGCCGAACAGGTGCTGAAAAACATCCATGTGCTCAACCACCAGGGCGTCCCCACACTTGCTGGCTACCTGTTTTTCGGCAAACATCCCGAGCGCCATTGCCCCACCTGCATGGTCAAGGCCGTATCGTTCTTCGGCAACGACCTGGCAAGCTGTCAGTATCGCGACACGAAAGAGTTGCTGGGCAACATGCCGCGACTCTACGAGCAATGCATAGCCTTCCTCAAGGGCAACCTCCACAACCTCCAGGAGCGGGGTGCGTCGTTCAACACTTTGGGCAAACTGGAGATAGCGCAGGACGTGCTACAAGAGGTGGTCCAAAACGCTCTCGTACACAGAGACCTGTTGCGCCCCGCCCCCATCCGCATCTTTGTATTCGACAACAGAGTGGAGATCATCAGCCCCGGAGCCCTGGCCGGAGGACTGACGGAAGACGACATTCGCAACGGCAAAACCTACCAACGCAATCCCTACATGGCCACGTTTGCTACCAACGCCTTGTACTACAGAGGCATTGGGTCGGGCATCGTGCGCATCCTCGCCGAGCACCCCGACATCCAGCTGGAAAACGACGACCGGGCGCAGGAGTTTAAAGTGACGATCCCGAGACCTGCCCAAGAGAGTGAATCTACTACCCAAAAGGACGAAACAACTACCCACAAGGGCAGAAACACTACCCATAAGAGTACAAATGCTACCCATAAGAGCACAAGTACTACCCGAAAAGAGGCGAACTCTACCCAAAAGGACTTGAATACTACCCAAAAGAACGTATTGGCGTATTTCAAAAAGAATCCTCGTGCCACAAAAGCCGACGCAGCAGACACCCTTGGCGGCATCACAGAGAATGGCATAAAATTCATCATCGGCAAGCTACAACAGAAAGGCTTGATCAAGCGCGTTGGCGGGAGAAAATACGGGGAGTGGCAGGTGCTGATCTAAACGGGCATGGCCATTGCATGAGACAATTGGCTTCGTATCTGACGAGAAAAACATGTCGATAAGTCGTGGAAATGTGCCTTTTTTAGGTAGATTTCCACGACTTATCGACACTTTTTTGCTGACGGCGGAGGACTTTTTATTGACAAAGCTGCAAGTTGGGACCCCTGTTGAATATGAAAAACAACTTGAACAACTTTTACAACTTGTAACAACGCTTTCGATAAGCCATGGGCAGAACCGAGCTCGCTCGGGTTATGCCATGGCGAGAAAGGGTACCATGAAATGGAACCTACACGCTTCGCGTGTCACAATCCTGCTGCATGGTAAACAACAAAATACAACGCTTCGCCTTGGACATTCCTGCCGATTGTCCTTGCGAAGCGTTGTTCATTGTTGTAAAAGTTGTTCAAGTTGTTTTCCTTAACCAGCAGGCTGTATTGGAACCAATACAACTTTTACAATTTGTAACAACCTACGCTTCGCCTTGGACATTCCTGCCGATTGTCCTTGCGAAGCGTTGTTCATAGTTGTTTCCCTTGCAGCAACCTTTGGTCAGAACGGGCCTCGAAGAGGCGATGTCCCCGCGAAGCGTTGTTTAAAGTTGTAAAAGTTGTTCAAGTTGTTTTCCCTACTCAGCAGGCCGTATTGGAAAACAACTCAAACGCCCCTATCACTCAAATATCGGATGAACCTTCCTAATTTATGAATGAAGAGCTGAGCCTTTACTTCGCCACAAACTTCTTGCCGTTTTGGATATAGACGCCCTGCTTGGGAGGCTGCTGCAGGCGAACGCCCTGGAGGGTATAGACGCGGTGGTCGGTAGCGAGGCGGTCGGGAGTGCTGGCCTTTTCGCTATGCTCTATGGAGCAGGCTTCCGAAATATTCATTCCACGGAAAGTGACCTCGACGCCCCGGAATTGTCCTGGAAGCAAAATGGAATTGAGCACACTTGTGCCACTGCCAATCAACTCATTGTAGCACCATTCCATGCCATCCACAGAATAGTGGACCACGCGATAATAGGTGCCACCAAGGCACAAGGAGTCCACCTTGGTCACTTCGGCACGAGCCTCCCTTTCAGAATCGACATGGACGAGGTCGCCGACTTGGCAGTCAAACTCATACATGATTCTCG
>ERZ1023974.10-NODE-10-length-157278-cov-32.432348_pt1 | contig 157278 bp, 142 predicted proteins | sample MGYA00380432_ERZ1023974 | MGnify/ENA primary metagenome ERZ1023974 (study PRJEB33179, sample SAMN07449058) | human gut metagenome | biome: Human-gut; feature: Human associated habitat; material: Faeces | host: Homo sapiens | place: India:Kasaragod | collected...
TATTGTTTGTCAATCAGTTATAAAATACGTGTTTTTTGAGTGACGAAGTCAGGAAAAATATGGTGTTTCAAAAGAAAGTATGTACATTTGCACCATGAAACAGAATCACAAGGGCAAAGTGCTTTTTGTCATCATAACATCCATCCTACTGACATTGTGCACACAAAACATCTTTGCGCAAAAAATAAAAGACGGAAAGGCTACATACTACAGTGGCAAACTGTACGGAAGACGAATGAGCAACGGCGAGTATTATCATCCCGATAGCATGACCTGCGCACACCGCACACTCCCGTTTGGCACACGAATCCTCGTGACCAATCCGAGAAACGGCAACCAGGTCGTCGTCCGCGTGACCGACCGTGGTCCCTATGTACGGGGCAGGGTGATCGACCTCTCCTATGCTGCAGCACGAGAACTGGGCTTTCTGTCTGCCGGAGTGGCCTATATGAAACTGGAAGTGGTGGATGAGGATCTTCCCCTTCCCTATTATAATAAGGAGAAAGAAGAAACCCTGAAGCTACAACCGATAGAGTATGGCATGGTGGGCGTGGGGTATGAGTTCATCCCCCAATGGCGGAAAGCGGACGACCAGCCGCGGCAGGTACAAAGGAAAGTAAAACCCTCCATCACTCCTCAGAAGGCAAAGAAAGCAGCCAATGGGGCAAAAACCTCTCCCTCCCAACCCGCTACGCGCAAAGCAAAAGCCAAGGGAACAGAGGAAAACCACTGGGTCAAGTTTTTCCGCGGATTGTTTGGAGGAAACACCGGCGGATAACTCATTCCTTGACAAACCGTATCGCCAAGACTACTTGGCAATACGATTCCTCACGAACAAAAAGGGAATATTTTCCTCAACCAGACCTTTATACAAGGATTTTTTTGTACCTTTGCACTCCTTTTCGCACAAAAACAAAAACGGCTAATCAGTTTTCCAAACATGATTGAACAGGACAACAACGGTATGAAAACACCATGGACAGAGCTGGAGTTGGGCAACTCCTGCTACTCTTCCTATATCGTAGAACCCATCTTCGTACCCAAGGAGACGGCCTTTTGGCTTTGCCGTCCCGACGGCACACGAGAGGCTTCGCGCCTCACCTTCGCCGTCTTCTCACAACGTGGCACAGACGAGTGGGAGGACGACCCGATGCTGGGCCCCATTGACGTGACCCTGCTGGACGACGACAACATCCGTCCCTTTCCCACCCTCTACCTTGGCGTAGCCCCCGAAGACTTCATCCACCTAGAAGAGGAGGACGAGGAGAGCGTGACGTTCAGTTTCCACTGGATCGAAGGCGACATCACGTCGGCACAAGGCGAAGAGACAAGGGATGGTTTGCGCTTCCGCAAGAGCTTGTTTGAGGGTGGCAAGACGGTCTCCCTGAAATTGACGCCCTACGACGGCACGCCCTTTGTGCTCCACCTTCGCATTCCCGTCAAGGGTTTCCAGCTGCTCGATGCCGAGGATCGTCCTCACCAGGGCGAACTGGTCGTCGATCCCGCCACGGCGAAAGAGTATCAGTATCAGTTTGTCGGCACCCCCAACGACGACCGCTTCACCATTGCCATCAACGGCGGCCTGCATATCCTGCTCTGCATCTGGCAGGAGGACGACACGCTGACGCTGCGCGACCACAAGAACGGACTGGCCGTCGTGGGCACAATACCCGCCAAGGGATCACTCACAGAACTGATGATGCAAGGCGACGAAGCCCTCGTGAAGTACAAGGAGCACCGATGGCACATCGCTGTCAAGAGTCAGTTGACTGCGGAGGAAGACCTGCCCGAATGCACTCCCTCTGCCCTCGTAGCCCATGCTTTCCACGCCTATCGGCAAACGGAGGACAACGGGCGCGAAAGATTGGAGCACGAATTGCTCGGCATGGAAGAGCGCCTCTGCTTCCAATGGTTCTGGATGGATGAGAAAGAATGGGACTTCGACCACATCGGCCCACTACTGGAGGTTGACAAGGTGGCTGGCGACCCACAGGAGATGATGCGGCTGGCATTGGTATATGACAATTTCTGCGCATTCATGCGCCGGCTCTCCGCCCTCTCTTACAAGAACGGAGGAAGAATCGAGGTCGATCAGCTTCAGGCACGCAACAACAAGCGGAAGATAGCACGCTGCGTACGCCATATTGCCAAGCACCGCTCTGGCGAGATCAACATTTGGGAACTGGAAGAGTCCGCTCGCGAAGAGATCGTGAAACTCTTCCGCATCTTCCGAAACGAGTTTGTCAAAGAGCTTGAAGCAGAGGGATAGCGACAGAAGGACACCACTTCAAAAAAGACCCTAACATAAGAATGACTGATAGCCATGCTGGTCAAAGCATGGCTATCAACTTTTCTACCAACCGCGGCAACGCATACTGATCCAAATCGGCCTCATCCACCCAGCGATAGCCTTCGGGAAGCGCTGGAGGAACGGCGGGGTGATAGAAATAGAGGTCAGCATAGAGCACACGATGGGTGAGAACATGCTTCACGCGCTGCGCCCGAAGTTCATAGACGGGTCGCACCTGCGAAGCATCCAGGAGCACTGGCTCCCACAGACCCTGCCAGATGTCACCAGCCCCTCGCTGATGGATAGCCGTCCGTCCGTCGCAACGGAGATACAGATAGATCAGCTTGCGCTCTTTGACGCTCATGGTCTTTCGTTTGACGGGCAATTCCCCCACACGCCCTGTTCGCAACGCTTCACAGGTTTCAGCCATCGGGCACACCTCGCAACAAGGCGACTGCGGCACACACTGCGTTGCGCCAAAATCCATCATCGCCTGGTTGAAATCCGCAGCCCGCCCCTTGGGAAGCAGCGACTGCGCCAGTTCGGCAAAAGTCCGCTTGCCTTTGGCGTCATTGATAGGGGTGTCGATGCCAAAGTAACGACTCATCACACGGTAAGCGTTACCATCGACGGCAGCGTAAGGAAGGCCAAAGGCAAAGGAGGCGATAGCGGCAGCAGTGTAGTCGCCAACCCCTTTCAGACCACGGATGGCCTCATAGGTGTCTGGAAAATGTCCCAAGGCGGCTATCTGCCGTGCAGCGGCATGGAGATTGCGTGCCCTCGAATAGTAGCCGAGTCCCTGCCACATCCGCAGCACCTCGTCCTCGGAGGCAGCAGCAAGCAGATCTACCGTGGGCCATTTCTCCAAAAAGCGGCGCCAGTAGGCTTCTCCCTGCACCACCCGCGTCTGCTGCAAGATGATCTCGCTGAGCCAGACGGCATAGGGCGTTCCCGCCTCGCGCCAGGGCAAGGAGCGACCATGGGAAGCATACCATGTGAGCAGCGTGTTAGTAAAGTTCATAATGCAAAGGTACGGCTTTAGTTCCCGCTACCGTTGACCAAAGGCAATAAAATAGCTTCGTTTTAATATTTTTAGGACTCACCGGCCCTGTAGTTGCCGAAGATTTTGTAAATTTGCACACTTATTATTATAAAAAGCAAGACAAATGGCAGGCACAAAGCAAATCAAGACTGCGCTGATCTCGGTCTTCCACAAAGATGGCCTTGAGGATCTCCTGAAGAAACTGAACGAAAATGGTGTGAAATTCCTTAGCACTGGCGGTACCCAGAAGTTCATTGAGTCGCTGGGCTACGAGTGTCAGAAGGTGGAGGACGTGACCTCCTATCCTTCCATCCTTGGCGGACGAGTCAAGACTTTGCACCCGAAGGTGTTCGGAGGCATTCTCGCACGCCGCGACAACGAGGGGGACCGCGAGCAGATGAAGCAGTATGACATCGTGCCCATCGACTTGGTGATCGTCGATCTCTATCCGTTTGAGCAGACCGTGGCAAGTGGGGCAAGCGCAGAGGAGATCATTGAGAAGATCGACATCGGCGGCATCTCGCTCATCCGCGCCGGAGCCAAGAACTTCAAGGACGTTGTCATCGTGCCGAGCAAGGGCGAATACGCCATGCTGGGCGACATCCTGGCAGCCAAGGGTGCACAGACAGAGCTGGAAGAGCGCAAGAAGTTTGCCGAAAGAGCATTTGCCGTAAGCAGCCATTACGACACGGCCATCCACGAGTGGTTTGCCAAATAATGCTTTTTGCCGGGCACATTACACAATAACAACAAAAAGTCAAGAAGAAAGAAGGAATGAAACTCTTTTCATTTATCCAAGAGATAGCAATGGACCTGGGAACGGCCAACACCATCATTATCAGCGATGACAAGATCGTGGTGGACGAGCCTTCCGTTGTGGCCCTGGACCGACGGAGCGGCAAGATGATTGCCGTCGGTGGCGAGGCGAAGATGATGTACGAGAAGGAGCATGCCAACATCCGCACGATCCGCCCGCTCCGCGATGGCGTGATCGCCGACTTCACGGCTTGCGAGCAGATGATCCGTGGCCTTATCAAGATGGTCCACACGGGCAGCCGTATCTTCTCGCCGTCGCTGCGCATGGTGATTGGTGTGCCTTCGGGCAGCACCGAGGTGGAGCTCCGCGCGGTTCGCGACTCTGCAGAGCATGCCGACGGACGCGACGTCTATCTGATATTCGAACCCATGGCTGCCGCACTGGGCATTGGTATTGACGTAGAGGCTCCTGAGGGCAACATGATCGTCGATATTGGTGGCGGAAGCACGGAGATTGCTGTCATCTCGCTGGGTGGCATTGTGAGCAACAACTCCATCCGCGTGGCTGGCGACGACCTCACGGCAGACATCCAGGAGTATATGAGCCGGCAGCATAACGTCAAGGTCAGCGAGCGTATGGCAGAGCGCATCAAAGTGCATGTCGGCTCCGCACTGACAGACCTGGGCGAGGATGCACCTGAGGACTATGTCATCCATGGTCCAAACCGCATCACAGCGTTGCCTATGGAGGTGCCGGTTTGCTATCAGGAGATAGCCCACTGCCTCGACAAGACGGTGGCAAAGATCGAGAATGCCGTGCTCTCTGCCTTGGAGAACACGCCGCCCGAGCTCTATGCAGACATCGTGAAGAACGGCATCTGGCTCACTGGTGGCGGAGCGCTGCTTCGTGGTCTCGACAAGCGACTCACCGACAAGATCAACATTCCCTTCCACATCGCCGAGGATCCGCTCCATAGTGTAGCCACGGGTGCGGGTATCGCTCTGAAGAACGTTGACCGCTTCTCATTCTTGATGAGATAAGAGGCGATTGGATTTATATCACAAAACGAAGAAGTATTGGATGGTCTGACCTCAGACTATTCAATATTTCTCATGTAAAAAGCGCCGATGCACAATCTTACGGAGTTTTTGTCGCGCAATGTCCACTGGTTTCTCTTCATCATCCTGGAGATTATCAGTGGAGTTTTGTTGTTTCGTTTCAACAGCTATCAGGCCAGCGTGTGGTTCACGTCGGCCAACTATGTCGCAGGTATCGTCTATGAGCAGGAGGCCAAGCTCCTGTCGTTCTTCAGCCTACGCGAGAACAACGAGTTGCTGACGAAGCGCAATCTGGAATTGGAGCAGCAATTGAAAGCGCTCTCCAACCAGCTATATGACCAGACCAAAGACTCCACTTACCTGAAGCGTGGGCAATTCAGACTGCTCAACAAGTACCATTTGATTCAAGCCAAGGTGGTGGCGAACTCGCTGGATCGCCCCGAAAACTTGATGACCATCGACCGGGGAAGTGCTGACGGTGTGAAGAAAGACATGGGTGTGGCTTGTGGCAACGGTGTCGTAGGCATCGTCTATCTGGTCAATACCCACTACTCCGTAGTGATACCTGTGCTCAACAACAAGTCGAACATCAGTTGCTCCATTGATGGTCGCGACTACTTCGGGTATCTCCACTGGTCAGGCGACGCGCCCAACATCGCCTATCTGGACGATGTGCCCCGCCACGCCCGCTTCAAGATTGGCGACCGGGTAGTGACAAGCGGCTATTCAGCCGTGTTCCCCGAAGGCTTGTTGGTCGGCAAGGTGAAGAAGGTGTTCAACTCTGAGGACGGACTTTCCTACCGCGTCCAGGTCGTATTGTCCACCGACTTTGCCAACCTACGAGACGTCTGTGTCATCGACGCTCCACAACTCGCCGAGCGGAAACAGATCATGGAGGCTGCCAAAGACTCCATCAAGTCGCCATCGGAGAACTAAACGTACGGCATACTATCTTTTGCCGAGAACATCTACCGGCGTTTCAGCAGACTTGGCCGGTTCTGCAATCAAGGCTGCAAACGTGTTTCCATGCTTTAGGGCAATAATATATAATAAGGAGAAAGAAGAAAAGATGAATGTTGACTTGCTTCGAAGAGGCGCGCTCTTCGTCATCCTGTGCCTCGCACAAGTGCTGGTGCTCAACCATATCCACCTCTTCAGTTGTGCCACACCGCTACTCTATGTCTATTTCATCATCAGCATCCGTCGCCACTATCCACGCTGGGGACTGTTGTTGTGGGGATTCTGCATGGGATTGCTGCTCGACACGTTTTCCAATACGCCGGGCGTCACGGCCGCCTCGCTCACCCTGCTCTCCTTCGTGCAGCCCTATCTGCTGGCCTCGTTCATTCCCCGCGAAGCGGCCGAAGACCTGAAGCCATCCATTGCCACTTTGGGCGTGAGCAAATACACATGGTATAGCTTCTTCAGCATCCTGCTTTTCTGCGTCGTCTTTTTCTCGTTGGAGCAGTTTAGCTTCTTCGACCCCATCCAGTGGTTACTGAATGTGGGTGGAAGCACGCTGCTGACATTCCTCCTTGTTTTTGTCATTGATAACGTGAGGGGCCGCTAATGAAGAATTTTGACTTGGAGAAGAGGCGCTATGTGCTTAGCGCCATCGCCTCGCTCATCATTGTAGTCTATATTATCCGGTTGTTCTCGCTGCAGATAGCCAGCGACGACTACCGCAAGAGCGCCGACTCCAACGCGTTTCTGAAGAAGATAGAGTTTCCCTCGCGCGGCACCATCACTGACCGAAACGGCAAACTACTGGTCTACAACCAACCGGCCTACGACATCATGGTGGTCATGAATGAGGAGGCAGGCCGACTGGACACCATGGACTTCTGCAATGCCCTGGGCATCACAAAGGAGTTTTTCAAGAAACGTATGGCAGAAATCAAGGATCGGTCGAAAAACCCTGGCTACTCACGATTCACCCAACAGTTGTTCATGGGTCAATTGCCAGACAAGGAGTTCAGCGCATTCCAAGAGAAGATCTTCCGCTTCCCTGGCTTTTACATCCAGCGTCGCAGCATCCGGCAATATAAAGAGCCGCTGGCAGCCCATCTACTGGGCGATGTGGCAGAGGTCTCACAGGGCGACATTGAGGAGGACGACTACTATCAGCCGGGTGACTACATCGGCAAGCAAGGCATAGAGCGGCAATATGAGAAGGATCTGCGCGGTCGTAAGGGCGTGCAAATCCTACTCCGCGATGCCCGTGGGCGTATCAAAGGACGCTACAAGAACGGACAATTTGACCAAAAGCCACTGCCTGGCAAGGACATCCAGCTTGGACTGGACGCGGAGCTGCAGAAGCTTGGAGAACGTCTGATGGAGGGAAAACTCGGTGCCATCGTAGCGATAGAGCCCAAGACGGGGCAGATACTGGCGATGGTGTCATCGCCGACTTTCGATCCCAGGACCATGATCGGCAAACTGCGTGGAAAGAATCAGGCACAACTGACGCTCGACCCTGCCAAACCGCTCATCAACAGAGCCATCGGCGGACAATATCCACCGGGAAGTACATTCAAGACGACACAGGCCGTGACCTTCTATACAGAGGGTATCGTCAGCGACTCCACTCGCTATCCCTGCGCCCACGGATTCTCCTTCAAGGGACTCCACGTCGGTTGCCACTCCCACGCGGCTCCTATCTCGCTCATCCCGGCCATCAGCACGTCGTGCAATAGCTACTTCTGCTGGGGATTGTACTATATGTTGTCCAATAGGAAAAAGTATCCGACTCTCGACGACGCGATGAACGAGTGGCGCGACTACATGGTCTCACAGGGCTTCGGCTACAAACTGGGCATCGATCTGCCTGGCGAGCGCCGCGGAATGATTCCCAACGCACAGTTTTATGACAACGCCTTTGGCCGTTGGAACCCGCTCTCGGTCATCTCCATCTCTATCGGACAGGGAGAGGTCAATGCTACGCCACTGCAAATTGCCAACCTGGGTGCGACGATAGCCAACCGCGGCTACTATATCACGCCACATGTGGTACGCCATATCAAGGGAGGGCGCATCGACCCCAAATACCTTGAACGCCACCAAACAAAGGGTAGCCATCAAGCCTACGAGGAGGTGGTCAAGGGCATGGTCTCTTCTGGTATTCGTGGTACGTGTGCCCATGCTGTGCATCCCGGTTATACGATAGCAGGAAAAACGGGTACGGCCCAGAACCGCGGAAAGGACCACTCCGTGTTTATGGGCTTCGCACCGGTCGATACGCCGAAGATCGCCATTGCCGTCTATGTGGAAAACGGTGGCTGGGGTGCCGTCTATGGTGTGCCCATCGGATCGCTGATGATGGAACAGTATATCAACGGCAAACTGACGGAGGCGGACGCGAAGAAGGCTGCCGTGATACAAAGCCGCCACATTTCCTACCCCTTCAAATCACCTATGAGCCGTGCCGACTCACTGCGTCTCGACTCGCTGAAGCGCATCAACGCCATCAAAGACTCGCTGAAGGTCGAACGCGACAAGCAGAGAAAGAAACTGGAGGAAGACAAGGAAAGAAAGCAGCAAGACAGCAAAAAGGAACAACCGCAAAACGACCCCGCCATCAGGGTGGAGAACGAGATAAAGCCACAGAGCGAGGAACGACGGCGCGACGATGACAAAGACCATAAGCCGTCGCGCAAGGAAAACGACAAGGAAAGCAAGAAGGAATAGATAGATTATCATGGGAATGGAAAAGTCGGACAATCAGAAAGGTATCCTCCAGTCGCTCGACTGGTGGACGATTGGCATATACCTTGCCCTGCTCGCCTTCGGATGGGTAAGCGTCTGTGGTGCGAGCTATACTTACGGCGACACCGAAATTTTCTCGCTCTCCACGCGCTCGGGCATGCAGATCGTTTGGATAGGCACGAGCATCTGTTTGGGATTTGTCATACTGATGCTTGACGACCGCTACTTTGACACGTTTGCCTATGTCATCTTCGGACTACTTGTCCTCTTGCTTTTTGCGACGATATTCAATCCACACGAGATCAAAGGCTCCCGATCGTGGCTCGTCCTGGGAAGCCTACGATTGCAGCCTGCCGAGTTTGCCAAGTTTGCCACTGCACTCGCCATATCCAAACTCATGAGCACCTATGGTTTTGACATCCACAACCTCAAGCATTTTGCTGCGGCCTGCGGCATCATCCTCGTGCCTATGATCTGCATCGTAGGACAACGAGAGACGGGTTCGGCGCTCGTCTATCTGTCCTTCTTCCTGATGCTCTACCGCGAAGGAATGCCCGGCGGTTTCCTCTTTACGGGCGTGGCAATGATCATCTACTTCGTCATTGGCATCAAGTTTGAACAGTCTATGCTTTTCGACACACCCACCTCGGTGGGTAAGTTTTCCGTGCTCCTGCTCGTCCAACTGTTCTCCTCCGGAATGGTCTATGCCTACAATGGCGACCGTCCCCACGCGCTGCGCCTGCTGGGCTTGTGTCTTGGCGTGACGGTGTTGGCTTTTCTCTTCTCAGAGTTTGTCATCCCCTTCGACATCGTTTGGGTACAACTCATCCTCTCCGCACTGCTCATCGGCTACTTGATTTACAACGCCCTGCGCACCCGGTTCATCACCTACCTCTACGCTGCGTTGTTTGCCTTAGGATCCATCGCCTTCTTCTACTCCGCCGACTACGTGCTCAACGACGTGATGCAGCCCCACCAGCGCGTGCGCATCAACGTACTGCTCGGACTGGATGACGACCTGGCAGGAGCAGGCTACAATGTTCATCAGAGCGAGATTGCCATCGGATCGGGCGGATTGCAAGGCAAAGGTTTCCTCAACGGTACACAGACAAAGCTGAAATTTGTCCCCGAGCAGGACACCGACTTCATCTTCTGTACGGTCGGCGAAGAGGAGGGATTCCTCGGTTCGGCTGCCGTCCTTCTGCTTTTCCTCGCCCTCATCACCCGTCTAATGAAGATTGCGGAACGACAACCATTCAAATTCGGACGTGTCTATGGCTATTGCGTGGCCAGTGTCTTCCTCTTCCACGTATTCATCAACGTCGGCATGGTGCTCGGACTGACCCCTGTCATCGGCATCCCCCTACCCTTCTTCAGCTACGGAGGTTCCTCGCTTTGGGGATTCACCATCCTTCTTTTCATTTTCCTGCGCATTGATGCAGGCAGAAATCTCATCCGAAGTTGAGGCACCGTCAGAAAGAACAGACACCTCCGGCTTAACGAAAATAGAGGTATTGATGAAACATCAGATTATTCATCAATACCTCTATTGCTATTTTACCACCTTCTTGCCCGATTCGACCCATCCATTGTACCCCTGGTCGAGTTCTATGACTTTATAGCCTCTCTTGACAAGGATGTGAGCGGCTTTCTTACTTCGTCGCCCGCTACGGCAATAGACCGCCAACACCTTGCCCACCGGAAGTATGGAGAGGGCATTCGCCTCGAAGTCATCTTTGAGTACGTCGATGTTGATCGCGTTTTCGATATGGCCCGCCTCAAACTCCTCTGCCGTACGAACATCCAAGCGCACTACGGAGGTATCAGCTATCAGTTTCTCGAAAGCATCCGATGAGACGCTCTCAAACCCACGGTCCTGTGCATGGCAGGAGAAAAAAGCGCAAAGCAAGGACAACAGGCTGACTATTCTTATTATCTTCATGTTACAATTTTAATTATAGCTTAATGTTTCACCAACTGCAAACCGACATCCGAGACACCCGTCAGTTGGTCGCGTCGCATATTGTGGTGGACGGTGACGTAGAGAGAGTCGCCATCACGCAAATTCAGTTCCTTGACTTTAGCAGAAATAGAAGCCGATGTGATACCCATCCTGCCGATAGGCTGTCCCTTCTCGTTGAGGACATGAATTTGAACAGTATCTGGATCGACGTTACCAGACGGGTAAGTCTCGTAACAGACTATCAAACTAAGGTCGCGATAGGGAAAACGATGGTTGACGCGAAGGCTCAGATTGACATCCACCTCACAACTCTTCTGGCGCGAAATGGCAAAGCGGACGGTGTCATTTCGTCCCCACCCGTCGTCATTGACTGGCTCAAAATGGTCATAGACGCGCGCATCACGACAACTGGCCAATAACGTGACAGCCATCACCAGTGTGGTAATGGCTGCCATAAAGGTTCTATTTGCTTTCATTTCCACCTGCGTTTTCCTTCACTTCTCCATGACGAGGAGGCATCGGCGGACGTTGCTGCTGTGTCTCGCCCGTCTCTGCAGCCTTCTCATGGGAACGACGGGGCTGTTGGGATGATCTTTCCATGGGACGCTGCCTGCCCTCACCACGCTGACCACCCTCTCGCGATGGTCTTTCCCCACGCGGTTTGCCCTGTGGGTGCGGACGACGAGTGGCGTCTCCCTGTCGAGGTGGCTGGGCAGCGCTAGGTTTCTTCTTCTTTTTCTTCTTTTTCTGAAACTTATCAAAACGACTGAGGTCGCCATCGGCCAGCAAGTCGGCCGATTTGGCCTCTGGCTTCACACTACCATCATCAAGAAGCGACAATGGTTTCTCTCCCTGACGGTTGAGTTCGATGATCTCACGTGCTCGACGAGCCGAAATCGTCTCCACATTAGCCATCTTCTTGCGGTCGGTCGAATAGGTACACTCGCCACTAAGAATATCCGTCTTCACCAGGAAGTATTCCGCGTCCAAGGTGAAGAGTGACACCTCCCGGCTCGGCAGTCGGCGTGCAGCCTCCATGTAGTCATCGACCTCATAGTTGAGACAGCATTTAAGTTTGGCACACATACCCGCCAGTTTGGTAGGATTGAGACTGACCCCTTGAAAACGAGCGGCATTGGTGCTGACGCTGGAAAAGTTTCTCACCCATGTGGCACAACACAATTCGCGTCCACAAGGTCCTGTTCCACCGATACGGCCAGCTTCCTGACGCGCACCGATCTGTTTCATCTCAATGCGAACGTGGAAAGCGGCTGCAAGGTCCTTGATCAACTGACGAAAATCTACACGCTCATCGGCAATATAATAAAAGATGGCTTTGTTACCATCACCCTGGTATTCCACGTCGCCAATCTTCATCTTCAGCCCCAGTCCCTTGGCTATCTCGCGACTTTGGATCATGGTGGCGTGCTCACGTGCCTTCGCTGCGGCATACTTCTCCATATCAGCCTCTTTGGCTATGCGGTAGATACGACGTATGTCTTCGGGAGACTTGATGTTGGCCTTCTTGATTTGAAGCCGCACAAGCTGTCCTGTGAGTGTCACTACACCAATGTCGTGACCCGGATTGGCCTCTACGGCCACGATGTCGCCCTTCTTGAGGTCAAGGTTGTTGACGTTGTGGTAATAGCCTTTGCGCGTGTTCTTGAACTGCACCTCCACAAGGTCGGTCGTTGCGTTGTTGCCCGGCACGTCAGCCAGCCAGTCGTAGGTGTTCAACTGGTGGTCCTGTCGTCCACAACCACGGCCGCACAAGCCACGGTCGGTGCCGCGCCACAACTCATATTTCATATTTTTAAAGTCCATAATTGCTTTCTGATTCGTTTATTATCTCAGGATGAGTACAATGAGTTTCAACGCCATATCGAAGAAGACGATTTTTCCGTTGGCATTCTGACCGATGTCACGGATAGCCGTAGCAAACAACTCGCTGATCTCTATCACATTGCGCTCATTGATATAACGGGCGAAATTGCGGGAGAAAGCAGCCTCTTCGCGCGACTGGTAGCAGAGCTCTGGAATATGGAAATTATACATAAAGTTCTCCCTCACCTGCTCAATGAAGTAGGTGAGCATCCGCTTCTCCTTCTCGCGTCCCATTTCTGCTGCCTGTTGGCTCCACGCCTTCAGGTCGCCTATCCTCCGCATATAGCACAACCGCATGAGCGATTGAAACATTTCGAAAAACTCGGTGTTCTCATTGTTGGGAGAAAGGAGCTGCATGGCCTGCAGCCAACTGCCCTGCGCCACATGGGCGGTCTGCCTTGCGGTCTCGTCGTCAAGACCCCTTCGGTCGCGAAGAGCCTGGACCAGTTCGGCTTCGTTGATGGCCTTCACGTCAATACGCTGTGTACGGCTACGGATGGTGTCGAGCAAGAGGTTGGGCTCTTCGCTTACCAACATAAAGACGGTATGCTGGGGTGGCTCTTCAAGGAGTTTGAGGATACCATTGGAGAACTCAGCTCGGGCACGCTCGGGCAGCCAGATGATGCTCACCTTATAGCCGCCAAGGCTCGACTTGAGTGACAACTTACGCAAGAGCTCGTCGCCCTCGCGGGCCGTAATGATACCCTGCTGGGTCGTTGCCCCCATTTGACGAAGCCATTGCTCAATGGTGAAATATGGGCTGCGCATGATCAGCTCATGCCAGGGTTTCGCATAGTCGTCGCTGACGGGCTTGTAGTCGCTCGAAGATCCTGCTTTCTTGATGGTGGGGAAGGTGAAATGGAGGTCTGGGTGCTCCCACAGCCTCAACATCGCCCGCGCATTGGGGGCGGTGACAGGCAGCGACGGCGTACCTTCGCTAAGCAGATAGGCCGCAAAACCCATCGCCAAGGCCAATTTGCCCACACCGGGCGCGCCACAAAACAGCAACGCCTGGGGGACACGGTCTTCGCGTGCGGTCTGCACCAGACGACGTATCACGTCCTGCTGGCCTATTACTTCGCTGAAAGCATTCTCCATCTCTCCGCTTCTCTCGATATTGGTTTTAGGGTACAAAGTTAATAAAAAAGGTTCAAACGAGGGCGCAACAGACCACATTTTATCTTGAGGGAGATTTTATCTGCAGGATGCGCAAGGACAAAAGGCGGTATTGACCCTTCCATTTCACCCCAAAAAAGCATATTGACTTCATCGGCCCACGAAGTTAACTTCATCGCCCTACGAAGTTAACTTCATCGGCTCATGAACTTAACTTACTTTTTTACCCCACCTGACACCTCATTTAGAGGGACGCTGCGCAGACACTATAAAAAGGAAAAAGTCAAGGTGTCCCAATGGATGCTCACGACCAATGAGCTTCTGCTTCGGGACACCTTGACTGCAAAAGGGTAAACGAGCAATGCCTACCCCACCTATTAATTATCTACGTCTATCTTACGACAACTTTACGGCCCTTGACGATATAGACGCCAGCCTTGAGGGGCACGCGAACCGTGCTACCGCCAACTGCATTGACCTCGCACACCTTGCGACCATCGAGTCCAAAAACGGGAACGACTCCCGAGCGATTGGCAATGACCACCAACTCGCCCTGGTCGCCGTAGAAACGATTAAGTTCCGATTCTCCGACCTGCTGGATGGCAGAAGGCGTATCGCCAGCCACATAGACAAAGAGCTGGGCAGGATTCATTCGGTAGCTATAGCCCTTCATGTCAGGATCCAAGATATAGAGTTTCCATTCGTCCATCGAGGAAGGAAGATAGTCATACATGTCGTTAACATAGGCATTGAAGATACAGGTAATGCTACGGTCGCCATCAAACTCTTCCGGCAGAACGCTCGTCGAGACATAGGTAATTGCGCCATTGCCCGGCAAGTCGGTTGTCTCCATCTTATTTTGATAAGTTTTGGAAGGATACCCCCACATATCCATTCTATACATCAGAGAGGTTGATTCGCCATTGTTCTGTATTCCATAGGTGAATATGGCATCGCCATCTTTGACCAAGGGTGCCTCCACAGTATGGCCATAAATGGTAGCATTCTCCCTTTCGTACTCGCCAGGTTCCGCGTTGGTCGTGGCACTGACCAAGAGCAGCGGCTCTACCGTGACCGTGCCATCGCCAGGCTGAAGTCCAATGATCGCACGGCATCCATTGGTATAGCCGTCGGCATCCGAGCCAGATCCAGCACCTCCCTTGTCGGGATTGAGGAGGGAAATGTCAAAATAGCCGTCTTGATAACCACCCCAACCCCAGTTGATGTGATAAAGACCATCGCCGTCGGAATCATCACAAACAAACTGGTGGCCAACGGTAGAACTGTTGCCGCTATACATGACAGGACGCTTGGCTTGCAGCTCGGCATCCAATAGGTTCATCCAGTCCTCCAAAGAATAGTTGTCGCGCTCCACTTCCTGCATGGTCTCAGCGTCATAACCGAAATACTTCGTGAGTTTGGCAAGGAATATATTGGCTCCAGAACCGCTACTGGTATAGTCCATCTGGAGTGCTGCACCACAATGCAACATCAGTTTGGCGACAGCATCGGCTTCCTCTTGCGAGTAGTAGCCTTCCTCGTAGATATCGAGCATTCTGTCCCAATCGTAGGGTTCACCCTTTTCAATGGCCGGCACGCTCAATCGCTTGGTATGGGTCGTATAAGCAGGGATATCTGCCATGAGTGCTTCAGGGAAACGCCAATAAGCAAAGACCTGCGCCAATGCCGTAGCCACACAGCCGGTGACCGTCTGCTTGGTGCCGTCCTTCGGGCAGAGATTGTTGAAGGGAGCATACTGATTCCACATTCTGTCACCCAGCAAAGGAGCTACGACGGGTCGTGCGGCCTTGGCCTGAGATCGGCGCTGAGCCTGGGATGCCGTCTGCACGGCTGATGGCTGACCCTGAGCCAATCCATCGACCATGTCGCTGTAGAGCTCAAGAAACATTTTGTAGCCATCGGGAAGGTGGGCCACATCGTAAGAGCCACGATCGGAATAGGCTACGATCTCGGGCAACAGGTCGTCTCCAGAGACAATGGTAAATCCCATTCCCTTATCATGCGGAAAAACATAATAGGCACGAGATTCGCCTGTTGCAGGGGAAGCGTTCAGACGCTTAGCAGTCTCGATGGAGGCAGAGGAGAGTGTGGCGCCAAGGCTGGTTGCCTGACGCTGCGCAATAGCTTTTGCCTCATTGAAGGTACGCTTTTTGGCCGAAGTGCCGACACAAACCAACAGAAGGAGGGATGCGAGCGTGAAGATGGAGAAACGGTGAGTCATTAATAATTTGTTTATAGCAGAAGCCAAGAGCATCGGGCTTCTATTCGACGAAAAAAATATGCGCGTATCACAAGTAAGCAATACACGCATATTTCTATATCACATATTGTAACGTTCTATCTTATTCCAAGCCAAGGGCCTTCTTAGCCTCAGCATTCTCGGGGTCGATCTGAATGAGCTTCTCAAAATAGCTCTTCGACGTCTCTGCATCATTCTTGCCAGCATAGTAGTAGCCGAGGAAGTAATAAGCAGCAGAGAGATAGTTCTTCGTATTGGCATCGCTCTTGTCTGCCTTGGCCTCTTCATACTCTGCGACCTTCGTATAGAGATCGCGAACCTTGTCGAGATCCTTCAACTTACCGAGAGCGACCGAAGCCTCGGCCACCCAGCACCAATCCTTCAAGGTGGGGAACTTCTCGGTCATCTTCTCATAGACATCCATGGCCTGCGTATAATAGCCAACAGCCTTGGCGTGGTCGAGGCTGTCAACCTGATCACCCATCTTGATATAGATGCCAGCGAAATCAGCCCAGTCGGTAGAGGTGATATTGGTGCCCTTCTCCAGGTACTGACGCTGGAAATCCAAGGCCTTGTCACCGTCGCCCAAACCAGCGTAAGCGGCAGACAACTTGCTGAGCGGATCAACCTCACCCGGCTTCAGCTCCAAACACTTGTTGTAGGCATTGATAGCCTCCTGGAACTTGTCGTTGCCGGCCAGAGCCTGACCATAGTAATAATAGTCGTTATAATTCTTCTGCTCCTTACCGCGCATCACGTTCTCGCTGTAGGTCAGGGCCTCAGGGAACTGGTTTTGATCAACGGCAGCCATGACGGCAAGACGGCTCAGATACTCACTGCCGGCATACTTCTGCAGACCATGACGAGCTACCTCGAGCGCATTCTTAGCGTTGCCAGAATAGAATTCAGCTACGATGTACTGGTAGTAGGCCGTCTCGTCAAGCTGGGTCTTCGGAGCCTTGGCAAACCACTTGGCAGCTTCGGCATACTTCTGGTCGGCGAGCATGATCTCAGCAGCCTTCACCTCGACGGGATAGTCCGGCTTTACCTGACGAAGCTCCTCCAACTTCTTCACAGCCGTCTCAGGACTGACGTGGCGATAGACGCGAGCATAGCGCTCATAGGCAAGAACGTTCTGCGGGTCAATACTGATAGCCGTCTGATATTGCGTGGCGGCAGCACCTGCATTACCTACACTGTCCTGAAGGGCAGCAATGTCACCCAAGAGCATATAGGCATTGCTCTGGTTCATCTTCTTGTTGGCCAAGACGAGGTCAGCCATCTCCTGTGCCTTCTCGAAATTGTGAACCTGAAGATAGATGGTACCCAAGCCAACGATGGCATCGGCATCCTTCTTGTACTCCTTCAGATAGTCCTTCACCAGATCCTTGGCAGCCTTGGGGTTGTTGGGATCAGCGTTGAGGGCCGCAGCAATGGGCTTGAGGGCTTCCTGATAACTCACTTCCTGTCCGAAAACGGGTGCCGACAAGCTCAGCGTCAGCACACCAGCTAAAAGATATTTTTTGACTTTCATACTCTTAAAGAATTTCTTTGTTTAATACACTCGTTATCTCACTCTCTGAAGGCTGTTTGATTCTATGACATCACAGCCTTGAAAAGGTTTAATGCTATTGCTTAATATTTACCTGTCGCACCTGAATGTCACCACGGTAGGGCAGAATGCCCGACTTCAAGATAATCAACTGGCCGATCGGTCCTGTGATATAATTGGAGAAGCTCCATGGCAAGGCACGGAAGGGGTCAACTACGATGCAGTAGATAGTACGGCAGAAGGGATAGTAACCATTGAGCAGATAATACTGATAAGGCTTAAAGCTATTGCTCTTTGTAGCCTCGTCCTGCGTAGAGACCGACATCACCGTGATGTCCTTCAAGAAGGTGAGATTGGTACTGTCGCGGGTGTCGCTGATCCAGTTGGAACCCACCACGCCAATGGCATTGGGAGTCCGCTTGACATAGTCGATCACGCCCCTGCTCGATTTGGCTGCGACAATATTCTTCTGAGTGATATGCTTGCCTCCAAGCAAGGAATCCTCCACCCAGAACAACGTGCCAGAGGCACGATTGTCGAACACCACCTCGATATCGCCAAGGGATGAATGTTTGTATATTTGATTCCACTTCGTCACCTCGCCGCTGAATATCTTGCGTGCAGCAGCCTCGGTGATGAGAGTATCTGTGTTGTTTCGATTGACAATAAGGGCTACGCCATCATAGCCGATAGGGAAGGAAACAGCCTTGGTCTGTTTGGTCGAAAACATCGCGCTCTCGCCCTTGGTCAGGTCGCGGGAGGTGATGAGCAGACACGTTTTCAGAGCCATCAGTTGGTTCATACCCGTATTTTGGTCCGTATATACCGCCTTGAGATGTGCCTTCGGGTAGGTATATTCAAACTGTTTTCTCTCCTCCTCGATGATGGGGCTAAAACTCTCATCCGCATAGAAGGTGATGGTGCCTGATGTAGGAGTATCAGTACGACCACCTCGGTCGTTCTTCTTGTTGGAGCAAGAAAGAACGGCCGAGGCAGCAATGAGTAATCCTACAATTGAAATGTAGAATGTGTATTTCTTCATAAAGAAACGTAGTGTTCAGAATCTGATATTACTGAAGCTTGAAGTTGATAGGCAACGTGAACCATACGTTGGCGGGCTGACCATTGTTCATACCCGGGTTCCACCTCGGCATGGAGTTCACGACGCGGAGTGCCTCACGATCGAGAGCGGGATCCACGCCACGTACCACCTGTGCCTGGCTCACACTACCGTCCTTACCGACGACGAACTTCACAATAACGCGGCCCTGGATACCGTTTTCGGCGGCAACAGCCGGATACTGCAAGTGGCTTGACAACCAAGAGTTGACGTTACCCTTGAACGAAGGCATCTGCTCAGCCACGGTGAAGATCTTGTTCTCGACCTCCTTAACCTCAGGCTTCGGCTCTTCCTTCTTTACAGGGGGAGGCGGCGGTGCAACCTCAGCAGGGGTAGCAACGTTAGGAGCAGCGGCAACAGCAGTAGCGTTGTCAGTACCCTTCACCTCCTCAACACCTGAAGAACGCTTGTCATCGACCAGCTTCTCCATGGTCTGCATCATCTTGGACTCATCAACCTTGTCGTCCTCCTTGATGACAGGAACGGTATTCACCTTCGTCGATTTCACCTCAGGCACGATCTTCTCGGGCTCGATTTTGGGTTTCGGCTTCGGCTTATCCTTCTGCTTTTCAGCTTCTTTCTGTGCTTCCTGGAGCGCTTTCAGCTCCATCTTCTGATTATACTCTGCGAGCAACTCAGCATCATGCTTGTTCTTCCAAACGAGATAACCGAGGAATCCACCGATGAGGACTGCAGCGCAAATCAGAATGAGCAAGGCTTTGATATTGCGACTGGAAGTACCCTTACGGAGCACATAGGCACCGTAAGCCTGGTTCTTTCCAGCGAATACCATGTCGACCCATTTAGGATCGTAAAGATCTATCTTTGCCATTGTATTCTTTCTTTTTAATCGTTAACTTACGCGACATTACAACTTGATCTTCTTCAGGGCGAGCAACTCGCGGTCCTGATCGTTGATCTTGTCAATCACGTAAATACCAATATTCAAAATCTGCATCTCATCGAGGGCGTCAATCACATTGCGATACGTAGCGTTGTCCGTCGGCTTGATGATGATCGTCAGCGGGGTGATCTTCTTGTTCTTGAGATTACCCGACTTGATGTCACTCATTCTCTGCTTGAAGACAGCGTCCGTGATCTTCTTGGGATTGGCCTTCTGCTCAGCCAAAAGTTCCTTGACAGCAAGCTCCATCTCGACGACCGGCTTCACACGCTCCTCCGTAATGTGGTTACGAAGCACGTCACGAAGTCCCGTGTCGCCCCAGGTGGTCTCCTTAATCCAGTTGGGATCACTGTACTTAGGGATACCCTCACCGTGATAGATCTTATTGTCGGCAGCCAGATAGAGCGTTACAGTAGCACTCTGCTTGGCCTCCTTCTGATCCTTCTCGTTTTGGTTTTGCTCGTCGGCAGGCATGGAAATCTGCATGGAGGACGGCTTGCTCAGCGTAGTACAGAGCATGAAGAAGGTAATCAACAGCATGAGCATATCCACCATCGGCGTAAAGTCGACGCGGACATTGATCTTCTTCTGTTTGCTTTCTTTTTTCTTTGCCATTATTAATCCTCCTGCTTATTCTTCAACTCAGTTATCAAATAATAGTCGGAGACACCCAGTGCCTGAAGCTCGTCCATCACCTTGCGAACCGTCTTGTACGGAGTACGTGAGTCAGACTTGATAGCAATCTTCACGTTGTCCACCGTACCCATCTGGTTCTCATAGGCATAGACCCACTGCTGGAACTCGCTCTGTCCGCCGTTGATACTGTCAAGAGGGATACCCATCTTGGGAAGCATCTTCGAACGCTGGCCAGGAGCCATAGCGAGGTAGCCGGGCAGCTTGTCGAGAGGCGCACCAAACGTGGTCTCGGCCTTGAAGGTCTCCATGAGCTTCGGCGTGAGGTTGAGCCCCACATCCTGTGCCATGCCACCGAGCACCTTCGTATTGTCGATGCGCAAGAACACCTGACCCTCACCCGTAGGCTTGTTGTCCGGTCCCATGACCGGATTGACGAGGATCGTCATTACGTCATTAGCAGGAACGTCTATCTGCGACACTGACTTCGGCACGTTCACTTTCACAGGCTCAGGCTTCACGAACGTGGAGGTGAGCATGAAGAAAGTGAGGAGCAGCGTCATGACATCCGACATCGGAGTCATGTCGATCCAGACGTCCTCTTTCTTAATTTTTACTTTACCCATAGCGATAAAATTTTAAAAGGGTCAGCAAAAATTAAGCCTCTTCCGTGTGGTTTGCTTCGTATGTCTGAGCGATAGAATAACCAACCTCGTCGAGGGCGTAAGTCAACTTGTCCACCTTGTTCGTGAAGTAGTTGTAGAAAACCACAGCGAACCAAGACGTTCCGATACCGAACGCGGTGTTGATAAGAGCCTCAGAAATACCGACTGACAGGGCAGCAGAGTCAGCGCCACCACCTTCACCCATTGCGGAGAAGGACTTGATCATACCCGTCACAGTACCGAACAGACCAGTCAGCGTACCGAGCGTAACGATCGTAGCGATGATCGGGAGGTTCATCGTGAGGGTCGGCATCTCAAGCTGAGTAGCCTCCTCGTGAGCCTGCTGGATCTTGGCGACCTTCTGGGCCTTCTTCAGAGAAGCGTTGGCACCCGTCTCCATGTCCTTGTAGGCGGCGAGAGAAGCGCTAACCACGTTGGCCACGCTACCACGCTGCTGATCGCAGAGCTTCTGAGCCTTAGCCATGTCGCCGGCAGCGAGAGCGGCCTTGATGTTCTGGACGAACTTGGGAAGAGCACCCTTACCGAAAGCGGTCTTCAGAGCGAGCTGACGCTCGATACCCATAGCGAGCACCGTGAGCAACAGAGACTGGATGACAGGCACGACGATACCACCCTTGAAGATAGTACCCCAAACATCAAGCGGAGCACCAGAGGTCACACCGCCTTCGAAGTGCATACCTGCGCCGAACCAAGTGAAGAACAGCGTGAATGCGATAGCAGCGCAGACCACGATAATCCAGAATGCGCCTCTTACTCCCTGAAAGCCCTCAGAGTTCTTCTTGGGGGCTGCAGCTTTTTGTTGTGTTGCCATAATTTTGATGAAAATTAATTTTTAGTTATTAATGAATTTGAATTAATCTCTTTTTCATTATAGCGGATGCTTCGTTCGGCCACACTTCAGCCGCATACGAACAGCGTTTCCACTTCGTCCCGCAAAGTTAGCAATATAATGGGGAACTGGCAACAGATTAATAACTTTTAACGGTTATTTTCCTGTGCAAAAATCCCTACTCTAACACATATCAACCACTGGCGGGCATTTTCCGACAATTTGCACACTTTCAAAGATGCGTTAAGAGACAAAAGCTAGTGCCTATAGCATTTTCTCCGAACAGACATCACACATGACCTCCTGCAGGAAACTCGTCTCAACGTCCATATAATTAAAGTACGCGCATACAATAACATTAAATGGATCGTAAAACAAATCTTCACTCGAAGCAAGTGCAACCATCTGCATTTTTGATAACGACGATTTTCCGCATTTTATTATGTGAAGAAGGCAAAAAAACGACCTGGCAGCCTACTTTTTGGTCATGATATCAAACTCCGTCACCTTACCGATACTCTTATTACCCTGCAGGACGGTCAAGGCAAAGCGTACGCGTCCATCGCGCAGGCGCCTGTCCGCCTTCACCATAGCCGTATAGCGAATGCCATGCCCCGGGGCGATACTCTCCACATGAATGCTCGGACTGATCGCGATATGCCGATTGCGTTCGGCCAGGACCACGGACGGGACTACGTCATAGAGCGTCCCTTCGCCACGGTTCATCACCTCGAAGATAACCTTGCCCGTCTCGCCACGCGAAAGAACGCCATCCTCGTTGTCATCCACAAACCGTGCATTGCGGATCTCAATATTGGGTGTAAAAGTATAGGCAGAAACATCAGACACCACACTCGACTCCAATGGCATCACCGTCTCGGGTTGGGCTGCACTATAGTTGCCCGAATAGTCGCTCCCCTGAAAGTCGTAGAGGCGATCATCACCCGAGTTGGAAGCATCGAAGCCACTCCAGTCGTCGCTGTAGCGCCCTAGGCTATCGGCTGACAGTTGCGCTACAGGCTGTCCTATATGACCCTCGCCATCGAGAGAGCATCCGCCGTGAGCTGCCTCCGCCCCACATGGCCTTTGCCTTTGGGCCTGCACACGCTCGTAATGGTCATGCACCTCCTGCTTCTCAGCTTTATCCACCGCATTGCCAACCGCAGCCCCGACAGCTGCACCGCCGACCATACCCACGACCGTACCGAGGTCTGACCCACGGGGACCACCAGCCAATCCGCCAATGGCACTACCCAAAATAGACCCTAACTGCGCACCTAGATAGGTGCCTGTCCCTGTATTCGTGCCACAGCCCGACAACATCAAGGTAGAGCACATAACCAAAACTACGCCCTTTTTCATCATCATTTGTTATTGGATTTCACTGCAAAGGTAAAAAGAAAAACTCAAACAGCCGCTTACGTTTTCCTAAAAAAACAAGGGGAAAGCCCTATTCTTTCGAGCCGAAACCGCAAGATTATGCAAGAACAAACCAGCCTGAACCTCGTAAAAAACAAAAAGTCATTAGTTTTTCAAAAATTAACACTGGTTCCTTGGCGTTTTCACCAACATTTATTTCTTTTGCAGCTAATTATTGACATTTTGTGTTAAACTCTTAATTAACATCATTTATGAACGGAATACCATCAATTTTCTGGCTCGTGCCGCTGTCCAGCATCGTGGCATTGGGCTTTGCTTGGGCGTTCTACAAGCAAATGTTGACAACCGACGAGGGCACACCTCGCATGTGCGAGATTGCAGCCCATGTCCGAAAAGGAGCCATGGCCTACCTAAAGCAGCAGTACAAGGTCGTGTTTATCGCCTTCATCGTACTCGCTCTGCTGTTCGCCTTCATGGCCTATGTGCTGAAAGTACAGAACCCTTGGGTGCCCTTCGCTTTCCTTACGGGTGGTCTCTTCTCTGGTTTGGCCGGTTTCTTTGGCATGAAGACCGCCACCTATGCCTCTGGTCGTACGGCCAATGCGGCTCGCACGGGACTTAGTCCTGCCCTTAACGTCGCCTTCAGGAGCGGTGCCGTGATGGGACTGGTGGTAGTAGGCCTCGGTCTGCTCGACATTGCCGTCTGGTTTCTCGTCCTCAACGCCTTCTACCAGGGAGAGCAAGCGGCCCTGATCACCATCACCACGACGATGTTGACCTTCGGCATGGGTGCGTCCACCCAGGCGCTCTTCGCGCGTGTGGGTGGTGGTATCTACACCAAGGCCGCCGATGTTGGTGCCGACTTGGTGGGCAAGGTGGAGGCCAACATTCCCGAGGACGATCCCCGCAACCCCGCTACCATCGCTGACAACGTCGGCGACAATGTCGGCGACGTGGCCGGCATGGGTGCCGACCTCTATGAGAGCTACTGCGGAAGTATTCTCTCTACGGCAGCACTGGGTGCGACGGCCTTCGCCATGAATGACGACATGCAGCTCCGCGCCGTCATCGCCCCGATGATCATTGCTGCCGTCGGCGTATTCCTCTCTCTCATCGGTATCTTCCTCGTCAAGACTAAGGAGGGAGCTACGATGAAGGACCTGCTAGGTTCGCTGAGCCTTGGCACGAACACCTCCGCCGTTCTGATAGCCTTTGCCACCTTCGGCATTCTCTATTCACTCCAGATAGAAAACTGGATGGGCGTTTCTTTCTCCGTCATCTGCGGTCTGCTGGCCGGCGTCATCATCGGCAAGGCCACGGAGTATTACACCTCTCTGAGCTTCAAGCCGACCAAGGAGATAGCAGCGGCTGGCGAGACGGGCTCTGCTACCGTTATCATCAAAGGTATCGGTACGGGAATGATCTCCACCTGCATCCCGATCGTCACCATCTCCGTAGCCATCATATTGAGCTACCTCTGCGCCAACGGCTTCGAGCTGGCCCTCACTACTGAGAGCATCTCGCGCGGCCTTTATGGCATTGGCATTGCCGCTGTCGGCATGCTTTCCACACTGGGAATCACGCTGGCCACGGATGCTTACGGCCCCATCGCCGACAATGCTGGCGGCAACGCAGAGATGAGCGAGTTGGGACCGGAAGTGCGTCAACGCACCGACGAACTGGACGCCCTGGGCAACACGACAGCAGCCACGGGCAAAGGCTTTGCCATTGGTTCGGCAGCCCTGACGGCGCTGGCTCTGCTGGCTTCCTATGTCGAGGAGGTGAAGATTGCCATGACCCGCGCTGTGGAATCTGGCACACAGTATCTGACGGGAGCGGGCGAGGTCTTTGATCCTTCCAAGGCCGACATGCTCCAGTTCATGGACTTCTTCCAGGCCAACCTGATGAATCCGCGCGTGCTGGTCGGCGCTTTCATCGGCGTGATGACGGCCTTCCTCTTCAGCGGACTCACCATGGGAGCCGTAGGACGCGCTGCTGGCACGATGGTAGAGGAGGTGCGCCGCCAGTTCCGCACCATCAAGGGCATCCTTGAGGGCACTGGCACCCCCGACTATGGCCGCTGCGTGGAGATTTCCACCCGTAGCGCTCAGCGCGAGATGATCTTCCCGGCTATCCTTGCCATCATCATCCCCATCATCGTAGGTGTCATCCTGGGTGTGGCTGGTGTGCTCGGCCTGCTCGTTGGCGGACTTGCTGGCGGCTTCACCCTGGCCGTCTTCATGGCCAATGCAGGTGGTGCCTGGGACAACGCCAAGAAATATGTGGAGGAAGGCAACTACGGCGGCAAGGGTTCTTCAACCCACAAGGCCACCGTTGTCGGCGACACCGTCGGCGATCCGTTTAAGGACACGTCAGGACCGAGCCTCAACATCCTCATCAAGCTCATGTCGATGGTAAGCATCGTGATGGCAGGTCTGACCGTCGCGTTTATCTAATAGTACTACGAAGTCCCCAGGCCAAGATCCATCTCAGACCTTCGCCTGGGGGCTTTGCATACAGACCATCCACCTTTCGCTTTCATCTCCTGCCTCGGCTCGAAAAACAGTCTCCCAAGGCGGCAACAATCAAAAAACTTGCTATTCGTTTTGTCTTTTGTCGGCTTCTTCGTAACTTTGCAAAACAATACAAAACCAAGCAAGAAGAGAAGATGAAAGAATTAGCTTTAAAGTACGGCTGCAACCCCAACCAGAAACCCGCCCGCGTGTTTATGGAGGAGGGAGAGCTGCCCATCGAGGTGCTCAGCGGTCGCCCAGGATACATCAACCTGCTCGACGCACTCAATAGTTGGCAGCTCGTCAAGGAGCTGAAGCAGGCTACGGGCCTCCCTGCCGCAGCTTCGTTCAAGCACGTCAGTCCCGCGGGAGCAGCCATCGGACTGCCGCTGGACGACACACTGAAGAAAATTTACTTCGTCGATGACGTGAACTTCGAGCTCACTCCTCTCGCCTCTGCCTACGCCCGTGCGCGTGGTGCCGACCGCATGTGCTCCTATGGAGACTTCTGTGCCCTGAGCGACGTTTGCGACGAAGCGACGGCACGCCTCATCAAACGCGAGGTGAGCGACGGCGTGATAGCCCCAGGCTACACTCCAGAGGCCCTGGAGATCCTCCGCGAGAAGCGCAAGGGCACCTACTGTGTCATCCAGATAGACCCGGCCTACACCCCCGCTCCCATCGAGCGCAAGCAGGTGTTTGGCGTCACCTTCGAGCAGGGTCGCAACGAGGTGCGCCTCGACGACCCGTCGCTCTTCGAGGACATTCCTACGAAGAACAAGACGTTCACCCCGGAGGCTAAGCGCGACCTGATCATCGCCCTCATCACGCTGAAATATACGCAGAGCAACTCCGTCTGCTACGTCAAGGACGGACAGGCCATCGGTATCGGAGCTGGTCAGCAGAGCCGCATCCACTGCACCCGACTGGCCGGAAGCAAGGCCGACGAATGGTGGTTGCGCCAGAACCCGAAGGTCATGAACCTGCCATTCAAGGAGAAGATTCGCCGTGCAGACCGCGACAACTGCATCAACCTCTATATCGGCGACGAGGCCGAGGACATCCTCAGCGACGGCGCATGGCAGCAGTTCTTCACCGAGCAGCCCGAACCACTGACCCGCGAGGAGCGCAAGGCATGGATCGCCAAGAACACGGGCGTGGCCCTGGGATCGGATGCTTTCTTCCCCTTCGGCGACAACATCGAGCGTGCCCATCGCAGCGGTGTAGAGTTTATCGCACAGGCTGGCGGTAGCATCCGCGACGACCATGTCATCGACACCTGCGACAAGTATGGCATCGCCATGGCATTCACCCATGTGCGTCTCTTCCACCACTAATTTCCCATAGAATGGCTGACGGACGGCAATCAAGGCGCTTGCGCCCCTTGTCGTCCGCCAACCATCATCCATAATCCCCATCCATAGCATGAAGTCCATCAACGAAGTCATCGAGACCGGTATCGTCTTCCGCCCCGCCTCCAAACCGAAGGAGGACGACGGCAAGGTGAAGACGAAGGCCAAGAAAAAGAAATACATCACTGGCGCACACGGCTCTGGCTCGGCCAAACAGAAGGCCAAATACCGCCAGAGACGAGCCAACCGACACAAGAAGTAGGCCGTTCGGCCCTCACCCCACGGGACACAGACCCCTCAAACACAAGGCGGAGCGTCAAAGGTTTCGCCATTTTTTCACACCCATATCCACCAATCGCCTTATGACTCACGTCGCTTACCGCCAACTGTGCTCCGCTCTTCAGAAAACAGCACAATTCCTCCACACATTTACCAAGGGCAAGCAGGCCTTTCTGCTGGCTACCGTCCTCGCAGCCTCACTATCACTGGCGAGCTGCATGCCTTCCTCCAAAGGCCAGACCCCGTCTGCCTCAGAATCAGGTAACGGCAACATACGGACGGAAAGCCACTTGAATGATCAAAAGGCACCAGCGGAGGCCACCGAAGCCAAAGGCGATATTGAAGGTCTGGAAATACCAGCCCAACTCACCGACCGCAAGGAGGCCATCCTTAGGCGGACGGGCTATACGGTGTCCTACAACGAAGACCTGCTCATCCCCAACTGGGTGGCCTGGCACTTGACAAGCGACCGTCTCACGGGTCCCGCGAAACGCAAGGGCATTTCCTTCATGGAGGACACGGAGGCGCCCGGCGCTCTCGTCAACACCCACGACTACGCCCGGTCGGGTTTCGACCGCGGCCACATGTGTCCCGCAGGCGACAATAAATGGAGCCAGCAGGCGATGAGGGAGAGTTTCCTGCTGACCAATATCTGTCCACAAGCTCCAAGTCTGAACCGCGGCGACTGGAACGAGATGGAGATACAATGCCGCAAATGGGCTGAGACCTATGGCGACATCTATATCGTGGCAGGCCCGATTCTCTACCGCGGCCATCACAAGCAGATAGGAGCACACCGCGTCACCGTGCCCGAGGCTTTCTTCAAGGTGGTGCTCTGCATGAAGGGCGAACCGAAGGCCATCGGCTTCATCTACAAGAACGGGGACGGCAACCGCCCGAAAGGCGACTATGTCAACACCGTCGACGAGGTGGAGCGCATCACGGGCATAGACTTCTTCCCCTCGCTGCCCGACGAGACAGAACGGCGCGTGGAGGCCAAGGCCAGCCTCGACGAGTGGCTCTGACACACCCAACAAGGCGGAATCGAACTTTTTTCAAAAAACAAGCCATTCTGCCTTGCTTTATTCCGAATCTTTTTCGTACATTTGCACCCCGATGAGAAGATACGTCAAGATACTTCTGCTTCTCCTGACCATTCTGCTGGGCAGTCCCTGTGACCTGTCCGCCAACAACGACAAGGAGAAGAAGAAGTTCATACCGGTAGAGTGTATCACGGACAATGGCAAGGCCACAGGCGCCGTGATAGTGAATGCGCAAAACTTAGTGCGCATTTGCAACTCCCGTCCCCAGCGGATTCTTCCCTCAAGCATTGGAAAACCGGAGCGAATGACGAACCGCACGCACCATTTGCTCCTGACGGATCACCTTCAAAACCATTTGGCGGAATGGGCCTCCAAGACCGACACGTCCCCATTCCTTCCTGCTGTCTCAAGCGACTACTTTGTCTTCGCGCTGAGACGGCTGCTCTGTTAGCACGACTGTATTGTTCCTATAGGAGACTTTCTTAGGGGGAGGTGTGGCACGTCTGCATCACCCATCTATCCCGTACCTTTTTTATCAACAAAACAATACAGAAAACTATGGCAAGTTTACACAATATGCTCATGGCCGGCACGGTTGTGGGTGACGACCGTATTGAGGTCAAGAGCAGTTTCTTTGGTCTTTGCAAGACCGCAGTATACCAACCGACCGGCAGCAAGTTGACTGCCGTCATCCTGGAATTTCCGCAAGACCGGGCCGGCGAACTGAACCGCATCATGCAGACCCCCGACGAGGAACTTCCCGCCGTGGTGCAAGAGACGGGGAAACTCGTCGAGAAATCGCTCGGCAACGTCCGCCTGGAGGCACTGGTATCGGCAGACAAACAGTTTGCCGCAGCCCAACTGTTCCGTTACAACGACTTGATGTTTCATCCCGACGGCAACATCCGCTACTTCGAGGGAAGAGCGGCCGAAGCCATCTCCGGACTTTTCTAATACTATATTGAACACGTAGGCTTGTGGCAGACGCAACCTGCCCAAGCCTACGCCAACACTATCAGAACTACAAAGAAATGACATTTATAACCATTCTTATCATTGTCGTCTTCGTCATCGGCTACGCACTCATAGCCCTCGAAAGCGCAACCCATATCAACAAAGCAGCCGTCGCGCTGCTGATGTGCGTAGCATGCTGGACCCTCTACATGGTTCATCCGGCCGACTACCTGCCTGGCGTCACCACCGACCTGCTATCCTCACGCATCAACACCATCATTGAGGAGCACCTGGGCAGCATCTCCACGACGCTCTTCTTCCTCATGGGAGCCATGACCATCGTGGAGGTGGTCGATCAGTATGGTGGCTTCAACTTCGTCCGCGACACGCTGAAGACGCAGTCGAAACGAGGACTGCTCTGGCGCGTGGTGGCACTGACGTTCATCCTGTCGGCCATCCTCGACAACATGACCACGACGATCGTCATGATCATGGTGCTCCGCAAACTGGTCCGCGACCATAGCGACCGCATCATCTATGCCTCGCTCATCATCCTGGCGGCCAATGCGGGCGGTGCCTTCTCGCCCATCGGCGACGTGACGACCATCATGCTGTGGAACGTGGGAAGCATCACGGCAGCAGGTGTCATCGAGGAGCTGCTCATTCCCTCGGCCATCTCCATCTTCATCCCCACCCTCATCCTCCAGTATAAGCTTCACGGAGCACTGGTGGAACCCGACGCATCGACGAAAGAGACTGCTGCCAGCGTGCTCTCGGGATGGCAGCACAAGGCGGTCTTCGTGCTCGGCGTGGGTGGTCTCATCTTCGTGCCCATCTTCCGCTACCTCACCGACCTGCCCCCGTTTGTGGGCATTCTGCTTGTCCTTGCCGTTCTTTGGACGGTGACGGAGCTGTTCTTCCGCCTGTCGAAACGGGCCAAGACAGCAGGCGACATGGGCAAGCGGGTCAGCCAACTGCTGGGCCGCGTCGATATGAGCACCATCCTCTTCTTCCTCGGCATCCTGATGACGGTGGCCTGCTTGGAGGAGGTGGGCGTGCTGACGGTCGTGGGACAGGGCCTCGACCATACCTTCCATGGCAACCACTACCTGGTGACGGGCTTCATCGGCGTGCTCTCCAGCATCGTGGACAACGTGCCTCTCGTGGCTGGCTGCATCGGCATGTACCCCCTGCAAGAGGCGGGAGCCTTTGCCGTCGACGGCGTGTTCTGGCAACTCCTGGCCTACTGTGCGGGCGTGGGCGGATCGATACTGATCATCGGCAGCGCCGCCGGCGTAGTGGCGATGGGTCTGGAGAAGATCAGCTTTGGATGGTACGCTCGCCACATCTCGTGGGCAGCCCTCATCGGCTATCTCGCTGGCATCGTGAGCTACTACCTCCTGCGCACCTTCGTTTTCTAATCTTTGCCCTATCTGAGGACATCCCCCGCCGGGCAGAAGGACAGTACGCTTTTTTGGTGCTTGCCTTCCGCCCCGCGGGGCTTTTTCGTCTCTTTTCCGCCCTTCACCATAGAAAAAACGAGGTGCAACGGTCTGTTCTTTGGAAAACTTTTGTATCTTTGCATGGGTTTTCAATCATAGAGAAATGACACGCAAAAGAAGAATATTGTAACAGGTAACGCATCACCCACTCAGAGCCGAAGAAGGCGACGGCCACGTGGACTTTAATCCCTCTTATTATTTTAAAACTACCTATTCACTATGAAGATCATGAAAAGATTTTTGGTGATTATCCTTGGCTGCCTCCAGGTCAGCTTCTCCCACGCACAATGGTTTAGTGGCGAATACACCACAGAGGTGCAATGGGACCTGAAGAAGCACACCAACTGGCTCAACCATCTCCGGCTGGACCTGGCCATCCCGCTATGGGAGGGCAAGGGGACGCTGGAGGCGGCGACGCTCCATGTGGCAAGGACCCGGGAAGGAATCATTGACGACTGGCAGGGCCACTCCAACATCGAGGAGGACAATATGCTGGCGGCCCTTGCCGTGCTGGGCTATATGCACGAATGGAAGGAGGCCCACCTGTTTGTCGGCGTGCGCAACGTCAACGAGGACTTCTTCACCTCCGACGTGACGTCGCTCTTCACCAACGGTTCCTGCGGCATCTTCCCCACGATAGCGGCAAGCTACCCCATAGCCAACTTCCCGCTATCGGGACTGACCGTCTATTTCGACGTGGGCAAGGACGGATGGGTGTTGAGAAACAGTCTGTACAACGGCGTGGGATACAACGGCTGGAAACACCACGACAATCCCTTTCGCCTACGCCCCAAGACGGATGGCATCTTCAACATCTCCCAACTGGAGTACACCCATCCCAAGGGCCGCTACTATGCGGGCGTGGCCATTCACACGCGCCAGTTTGCCATCGACGAGGAGGGCGAGCAGGTGCCAGCCGAGGAGGCTTCCACCAAGACTACCTGCGCCTGGTGGGTCTATGGCGAACAGACACTATGGACCGATGGCGAGCATCGATGGTCGGAAATGGCACAATACTCGGAGAACACAAGCCACGACAACGGCTGCTACCGCTACGCAGAGATAGGAAGCATTTATGAGGACGGCCACAACGAGTGGGGCGTGTCGGGACAGTACGCGCGCTTCCACCAAGGCACGGAGCGGTCGCTGGAAGTGACCTGGAAGAGGCAGTTCAACAAGCATCTTGCCCTGCAACCATCCTTCCAATACATCAACAACGACAACGGCGACTTCCTGGTGCTTGCCACCCGCCTTTGCTGCTCATTCTGACACTCACCCTATCGACCAAGGGGTCAGGAGCAAACCACTCCTGACCCCTTGGTCCTTTTCCATGCGTCGGTCCGTTGCCCCGGGCCGATGTGCGGTTGCCTCACTACTTTTGAAGCAGCCTGCGGTTGTCCCACTATTCCAGTATCAACACATGGCTGTTGCCCGTCCTGGGCGTGAAGACACTCAGTCCCACCTTCATCAGGTAATCGCCACTATACTGCTTGCCGTCACACGTCAGCTCCGACTTCTTGCCAGGCATGAGGTTGGTCTCGCGGACGGTATAGACCCTATCGGGGTCCAGTCCCTGCAGCCGCACGTTCGTCAGCGGCTCCATATAGCGTGGGTGCAGATCGAAGGCGAAGAGAACGGCCCGCTGCTGGTCCTTGCTCACATAGTTGATGGCGCAATGATTGCCCTCGTAGGGAGACACCAAGCGGTAGAGGTCGCCATCAAAGATCACGGGCTTCATGAGGTCGTAGTTGCTGACGGCCTGCTTCACAAACTGATACTCCTCGGCTGAAAGCGACTTGAGGTCGATATCGAAACCCAGTTTGCAGGAGCTGCAGACGTCGGTACGAAACTTCACCGAAGTGTTGCGGTTCCAGTTGGTGACGTGCGAGCTCATGGTCTTGGCGGGGAAAAACTTCGACAGTCCCCACTGGATGTAGATGCGCTCATAGGGGTCGGTATCGTCGGAGCACCAAAACTCCGTGAAATATTTCAGCATCTCGTAGTCCATCCTGCCGCCGCCTCCGGAGCAAAGCATCATGGGCAGGTTGGGATACTTGTCGTGGATGCGGGTGAGGACGCTATAGATGCCGCGGATGTGGTCGATATAGAAGTTGCCCTGGTTGGCCTTGTGGTAGGGCGAGAAGATATTGGTCACGACGCTGTTGCAGTCCCACTTGAAGTAGGCCACGTCGGGATTCTCCGTCATGATACGATCGACAATGCCGAAGACGTAGTCCTGCACCTTCGGGTTGGAGATGTCAAGTACCAGCTGGTGGCGATGGTAGTAGGGCTCGCGGTTGGGCTGCATGATGGCCCAGTCGGGATGCTTCTCAAACAACTCACTCTTCGGATTGACCATCTCTGGCTCTATCCAGATGCCAAACTTCACACCTGCCTTCTTGGCGTCTCTGACCAGTCCGGGAATGCCCTCGGGCAACTTTCCCTTCGTGGGTTCCCAGTCGCCGAGACCCGCGCGATCGTCCTTGCGGGGATATTTGTTGGCAAACCAGCCGTCGTCGAGCAAGAAGAGATCCACACCCAGGTCCTTGGCATCCTTCATCAGCTCGGCCAGCGTCTGTTGGTCGAAGTCGAAGCCCGTGTTCTCCCAGTTGTTGAGGAGCGTGAGGCGTCCCTCCATGCCCTTGTTCACCTGATACTGGCGCGCCCAGTCGTGGAGATTGCGCGAAGCCTCGCCCACACCATGGTCGCTCAGGGTGAAGATAAACTCGGGCGTGGTGAAGACCTCGCCAGCCTTGAGGCGATAGTCAGAGGCGTAGGGGTTGATGGCGGGCAGCACACGGAGCACCCCCACATTGTCCACCTCAAAGGTGAAGCGGAAGTTGCCGGGCCATCCGATGGTGCCGAGCATCGCCCGTCCCTCATTCTCCTTGGCTGGTTCGTCGAAGCCCAACTCGAAGAAAGGCTCTGTCTGCATGGCCGCACGCGTGCCAAGTTTGGTGTCGATGACCTTCTTGCCACGGGTCAGCGGCGCAGTCTCGGGCTGTCCCTCCCGGGCCCAGTCGCCATGATAACTGGTGAGGAAATAGCGGTCGGCCTTGAAGTAGAGCATGGCCGAACTGAAGCGCCATAGCACCACGGGCGCCTTCTCCTGGTGGAAGATCTCGCTCCAGGCCTTGATGACGTTCTCCTTGGGGTAGGCCACATAGTGGAGCCTCACGGTCAGCGGATAGACCTGGTCGCGCAGGGTGATGATCGTCTCCGTGCCACCGTTCACGGCCTTCTGCTCCACGTCTTGATAGTAGAGGTAGGTGGTCTTGTTGCCATCGGCATGGGTCACGGCCACAGCGGGCTCGAAGAAGTCCTCGCACCCCGAGGCGGCATAAGCCTCATGGCCACGCGTACTGACTGCAGCATCGGAGGAGGCATAGACCTCCCAGGGCAAGTGGTCGTAGTCGGCCGGATTGCGCAGCTTGTCGCCGAGATAGACCTGGTAGAGGCGCCCCTTGGGCGACACCTTCAATACAAGGTCAGTCTTGTCCGTCGATACCCGAATAGTCTTTTGGGCGAACGCCACGGCAGAGACCATGCACATCGCCACGATAAGCATCACGTTTCTTTTCATGTTCATTGTCATTATCATCTTTATTTTGTTAGTTTCTCACCAGTCCTCACGCCTGGACCATCATTTTTTAATTAGCCATCAAATTAAATGGCACCTACAATCTACACGAACGACTTTTTCAGTTTGGCAGTAAGAGCATAATCATGCAGAGTTATGCTCTTCTTGATCCATAGCATGAAGGACGAGCCGTCAAAGAATAGCCGAAAATGACCAAAAATAGCCGAAAATGACCAAAAATAGCCGAAAATAGCCGAAAATAGCCGAAAATGACCGGTAAAACGACCATAAATAGCCGAACACGACAACAAATAGCCGTACAACTAAGCTCCAAGTTCACTTTCTCCTTTCTCTGTAATATTCCATTTCTTGCCTGTAGAAGGCTTGCTTATTAAACCTTCTTTGGACATAATGCCAAGAAGCCGTCCTATCTTTCTTAGTTTTTCGTCATGAGTTAAATTTGAAGGGAATACATGCTGGAGTCCCTCATAAACATCTTGACGTTTGAAGCCCATACTTCCTGCATTATGCGCCAATTGCAACAATAGCTTTTGAATAGTATTTTCTGCAAGTCCCTTCTCTTTGGTATAATGCCCAATCTGTTTTGTCAGTTTGGCAACTTTTAGAGATATGGTATAATGTGGAGCACGTCCTTCTATCAAACCTTTGTCACAAAGATGCTTAGCTGCTTCTTTGGTGACAGGATGATGTTTTTGTACGGCATCTAGCCAAAGGCATTCCTTTAGTGACAAAGACTGGTTGCTCTTTAGTAGATTGGTATATTTCTCATCTATCATCTTGCCATAGATGGTTACACCAACAGTACGATGCTCGTTGTCGATGTCGTAATCTGGCATTGGAAAGAATCGGTTGCGCTGCTCTGTGTAAATCTTCTTGATGCCACGTCCTACGGTATCAATCATGTTGAAGTTAACCATGCCGCGGCATAAGCATTCGTTACGATAGTGGAATTGTGGGCCTTTGTGCTCCAAGGCATTCTCTATCGTGCCAGGAATGAAACTACCACCATTACCATAATATAAGGTGCTTGGTCCTTCCACAAACACAATGCGCTGTTGCAAGGTGTAGTCCTGATGTGCAATGGCGTTATGAAGAGCCTCACGTATTGTATATTCATCATACTGCTTCATCGTATCAGGGAAAAGGGTTCCTCCAGGCAGTTCACGCATAGTCTTGTTACGAATTTTGCTCAAAACCTTATCGACGTTTAGGATGAAAGGTATCGTAAAGTGCTCATAATCTTGCACGATACCTTCCTCATCTTCCCAAGTCCAAGTAATTTGTGCTACCGCAGGATGGATCTTTTGGATAGATAGCGGTTTGCCCAATAGCAGAATGGCAGCACGAGTGAGCTGACCATCTCGCATCATCATGCAGTTAGCCAAAAACTCTTCTGTTTTCCACGCATCTATTTCTTCGGCAGGAATACTTGAAGAGTGTACTTTCTTGAACATGACTTTAGCTGTAGCCACAGCCAACTCATCCAAATCATTGATGGTCGCATTGGGTACGAGTTGGGCTGTCCAATCTGGTATTGGTGGTTGTTGGCGGATGGCATCTTGTTTGGCTTGGTTCAATGGTTTCAGACTTTCGCCATCACGACCATAAGCCACACCTTTCCAGTGCATCACGATATTGCGTGGCGATGCAGGAACCTGGAAAAGCAAAACGCGTTTGCCTTCAACCTTAATAGGTACAATATCCCTAAAGATGAGATTGTCTGTAGTGTGTTGAGACATGTCTTGCTTTAGGCGGTTCAAGGCAACCTCACTATCTTTGAAACTGGTACCAATAATCTGATGCTTCTTGTCCCAAACACCAAATACTATCCACGCAAACTCATGATCTCGTAAGTTTGCTTCATTGCTGAGAGCGGAGAAGTACTTTCCCAACTCGTCAATATCAAAGTTGGTCTCTGCTTTCTTAAACTCTACGACCTCATTTTCCGAGTGCTCCCAAAGCTTGTTGAATATGTCTATATATTTTTCCATTATTCGCTTTTTACAATCTACTTCTGTAAGGGATAGTTGACAAAACTACTTCTATATCCATACCTTTTGCCCATAGGAATGATTTTATTCTCATTATTACTTCTGAGGATGTCTGACATGGTCCTACCACAATTCTTTTTAGGCAACTGTTTGGAACATTTACTTTTATATAAGGTACCAGTTTGTTGTCTGCAAGACGGTATTGAGGCTTTATTTGATGCTTAATGATACGATATTCCCCTTCTGCTTCATACTTTTTGTGTTTGTAGATTGGGGCGTATTCATTGTTTATTATAGCCTGTTTTACATCTTCCCACTCATTCTTATTAAAAATGTTTTTTAGAGTCCGATTGCCGGCTTCTTCTGCAATCTTGATGTTATTTGCATCAACATACTTACATTTTTTTATTTCATTACGAAGCAAATATGTCGGTTCACCTTCACGCTCTTTGCAATCAGCTCCATAATCAGATAAAGTTGATGGTAGTTTGGAGAAATCGAAACCTAAACTTATGCCATCTCCATTTTGTCCATAGCCACGCCACATTGTTAAATCGTCTTCATGTTTGGAAAACGAAATAGTAAATATGTTCATATGCCACTGGGGGTGTTGTATGAGATCATTGTCTTTGTCGTTAAGTGCTTTGTTGTTCTTTTTAGTATAATCAAGCACACCAGCTTTTAGCCCTTCAAAAAACAACAGACATTCTGTTGGGTCGTTTTGATGTGCATAATGTGTTGCCCACATTGTTATACACTTAGGATGGGAATCGCCATCTTCATACTGCAATGAGTGTTCTATCATATTATAGAACGTACTCATTGTAGTATAATGGTACAGTATGTTCATATTTTCTTTACTCATATTCTTTAATTAATCGTTATATCCGAATTTATTCCAGGCTTCGAGGACGAGGCGCTTGGTGCGTGCTGTATCTTTCCGCGCGCTTCTTCGTTTTCCTGTCCTGTGTATTTGCCAAAAGTGAATGGACACGGATGGCCTGTCCGCTCCTCATATTCTGCTTTATACCGGCTCAATTCCTCAGCTTGAGAGTTGATAAGGGCATTCATTGGATAGACTATGATAGCAATCGTCTTATCCTTGCATGCCTCATCATGAAGTAGAATATAATTGAACACGGTAGCCATAAAGGTTCGTGATTTTCCGGAGCCTGTGCCAGAAGTCACAATAAATTCTTTGTCTTGACAGCCTAACTCTATAGCATCTTGCTGATGCTTATAAAAAGGCTTGTCGAAGAAATATTCCAAGTCTTTATGGATAGGGAGGCCCTTGGCGATAAGCTCCTTTACGCCTATCCCCTGCTTGAAGTTTGGATTGAATTGAATCAAAGCCTTTCGCCACAGCTTTTCATTTTTGATAGACTCGCTGACCTCGTCCTTGATTCGTTCATCTTTTATGGCAACAAAGCTCTGAAGATAACTTTTGTAGCTACCCTTCAAGCTTTCATATAATTCTATTATATTCATAGACGTTTGTCTTTTAAACAACTACAAAGATAGCATTATTCTTTGATAATAGAGTATATATCTAGATAGAAAGTGCTTTTCTTAGCGATTTTTCCTATTTTGGGCGAAAAGTTCCTATGTATGGGAGTAAACTAAATACCAGTTGTGCAGATTGGTCGTTTCCTGATTTAGCTTGACTACTTGCTCGTCTTAAGTCTTGACAATGTCGACTCTGTTAAACATTTGTGTTATCGCATGAAATCGTCGTGTAAAAGATCATGTGGAACGTTATAGGACAAAGGTCCGCAAATAAAAATAGAGGTATTATGGCGAATATTGATTTGAAATTATCCTCAAAAGACGCAGCTGCGATGATGCGACCTGCTATGGTAAAAAGAAAATACCGTAGTAGATAATAATGCAAGAGAGTGTGTGTTTATTACATACTCTCTTGCTCATATAGGTATAATGTCTTATTTTCCCAAAGACTTGAACATCTTGGTGATGCACTTTTTCTTCTGCTCCATGTTTGGGTGAACATAGAGATTAAGGGTTGTTGTGATGTTGGCATGACCGAGCAGTACGCTTACTGTCTTGTAGTCGCAGTTGCTTTCAATGCAGCGTGTGGCAAAGCTATGGCGCAGTCCGTGATACTTTAGTCGAGGAATGTCAAGATGCGCCATCAACCGATGATAATAGTTGCGATAGGTGCGAGGTTCGGTTGGTTTCTCCTCATTGGTCAGCACATAGAAGTCTGTGTTTACCACCTTTTTCAGTGGTTTCACCATCGCCAGCAGTTCTTTGTTCATCGGTATCTCACGGCATGAGTTCTTGGTCTTTGGTGTGTTGATGACCAACTCTGTGTGCTTGCGTTCGCCCTCCACCATGTAGATTCGCTCGATAGTGCGGTTCACTACAATCGTACCATTGTCCGTGTTGATGTCCGACCATTTCAAACCGCAAATCTCTCCGATACGCAAGCCAGTGGTCAGACTGATATAGATACCGAGGTTGCGGAATGTGAAGTTCTGTTTGATGAAATCGAGGATCTTCTTGTGGTGTGCCACCGTCAGCACCTCAATTTCCTTGTTGGTCTCAGTCGTAGGGTATTTGATATCCCACTCGCAATAGTTCATCCACTCGTTCTTTACTCCGAACTTCATCACCATTTTCAAGACTATCAGAATGTCCTTTACCGTTTTAATACTGAGTCCGCCATTTAGTTTCTGCAAAACGAACTCCTGCACAAGTTTCTCACTCAGAGCATCACAATCACCAAATGATGGCAGAATGTGATTCTCCAAAACTAACACATAAGCAGCGTATGTAGACTGCTTTACGTAGCGTTGCTTGTCACTTTTCCAAGCCAACGCAATTTCTCTAATTGTTTTTGTTGTCATTGTAATCCTTAATTTTGAAGGTGTACATATATAATTAGAGATAATAGACCTCTGATGTCCCAAATAAGCAAGAGCAGAACCAAACTTGTTTGGATTCTGCCGAGCGTGAGGGACTTCGCCCGAAGGGCAATGTCCCAAATCTCAGATTCCCTGAGTTTCAGGGGGAGTGGAAAGAATATAGGATTGAGGATATAACAGAAAACATATCTTCTGGAAGATGTAAAAGTCATTCTTCTAGTGGAAAATACAATCTATATGGTTCAACTGGCATAATTGGCAAAACTAACGAAGCATGTTATGAGGGGAATTTAGTACTTGTCGCTCGCGTCGGAGCAAATGCAGGTTCCCTTCAAATATTAAATGAGCCATGTGGCATAACGGACAACACTTTGATAATAAAACCAAAAGAGGTTGACGTTCAATACATATATTACTTTCTTCAGCATTTTAATTTAAACCGATTGATTTTTGGCTCTGGTCAACCATTGATTACAGGTGGTATGCTTAAAAAGGTGAAAGTATCACTGGGAACTATTCAAGAACAGAATAAGATAACAAGATTGTTGTCCGTTCTTGATGAGCGCATAGCTACCCAAAACAAAATCATTGAGGATTTGAAGAAGCTAAAGTCTGCGATTATAGAAAAGTTGTATTCTGAAATTCAAGGCAAAGAATACTCGTTTGGGCAATTGTTTGATGTCGTAAATGAACGTAACAAACAAATGGAATATTCCAATATCCTTTCTGCAAGCCAAGAAAAAGGCATGATGAATAGAGATGACTTAAATTTGGATATTCAGTTTGAGCGTAGCAATATTAATACTTATAAGATTGTCAGAAAAGGAGATTACGTTATTCATTTGCGCTCGTTTCAAGGGGGCTTCGCTTTCTCAAACAAGTTAGGTGTGTGCAGTCCTGCATATACAATACTGCGTCCTAATAATCTTTTGGAGTATGGTTATTTATCCAATTATTTCACTTCTCAAAGATTTATAAAGTCCTTGATTCTTGTGACTTATGGTATTCGCGATGGGCGCTCTATTAATGTAGATGAGTGGCTCAGAATGAAGATTACTATTCCGCCAAAAGAGCACCAGCAATATATAGTAAAAGTAATTGGGACCTTTGAAAGAAAAATCGAGGACGAAGAAGCTTATGCTGCTCATTTGTCAAAACAGAAGCAATACTTGCTTCGCCAGATGTTTATATGAACATTTGGCGAAGCAGATACTGCTTTTGTTTTAATAGTTTGTGTAAAATCTTTTTTTCGACATTACACTTCTGCTCCATAGAAGAAAGACATAGAGATACACTATGTTGTATTTTCTTCGGTGGAATAATAACTTTTATCTTTTGAAACGTGTCAAGTCTTAATGAAGGCACTGTTGAGCCCACAGCATTTTTGACGAAATAAGAATTTCGCGTCTTTAGATAAAAATATAGGAAACGAGCATTTATAATTTCGTTGAAGTCAAAAATGGCATAACATCTTTGATGTAAAGCGAATTTCCCTTTGAAATATCGTGGCATAAATTCAGTTCCTTCACCTGGATATATAATAGCTTCTTTGTCAAACAAGAATGTAGGCAAATATTTTATATCCTCAGACCTATCAAAGAAAGGATACAAACCATCCTTTGATTGTGTAACAGCATCTTGCACATTACTATTTCCATTAGTAATTGTAACAATATCACCCATTCTATATTCAATTCCTTGTATGGATGCAAAAATTCTACTACTAATTCCCTTGATTAAGGTCTGCAACTTGTCAATGATTTTGTTTTGGGTCGCTATGCGCTCGTCAAGGAGGGACAAAAGTTTTGCAATCTTCTTTTGTTCCTCCAAGCATGGATTATAAGTTCTAACACCTTTCAAATGGTCACCATAAAGATGTACAACAGAAACTCCTTGTGCGACTTTTGCTAAATCATATTTGCGCTTACCATTAAGCTGATAGCTCATAAAAGACCCATCACAATCGTACAAACGTATAATATTCAAGTCTCCACCTAACAGAATGTTATCGTAAGGCACACACCGTGCCGTTGCAATATCCACAGCCGTTTCCCCAGAGCAAGGAATTATCACATCGTTCGCTTTGCTCTTAACCAACTTACGTGTATCAATGTCTGTCTTGCTGAAAATATCAGATATAACCTCGGATTTATACTTTGTATAAAGTTCGCCATACAAAATACATGGCTCACCTGTATCTGTCAATTGTTCTTTGGATATACCGTTCCCCTTAAACAAGTCTGCTATCTCAGAGAGCCGCTTTTCTTCCCACTCCCCCTGAAACTCCTTAAATCTGAGATTTGGGACATTAAGGACTTTTCGTCCTTGATTTTTCTCATGCTCGGCAGAGTTCAAGCAAGCTTGACTCTGATCTCGCTCACTCGAAAAATTGAGTTTCTTATGTTCGTTATTTTTTGTCGTTGTCATTTTTAATCCTTAATTTGATCGTTCTGAAATAGTCCACCAGCTTGGTGGACAAATTATTTCCCTAAAATTTCCACAAGTTGTGGAAGATTTCAGTTCTCCTTTGGATTGAGGTCGAAAGGAAGCAGAGGCATATCGTCATCACCATTATTAAATCTGTCGAAATCAGAAATATATGAACGGTCTTGGATGAGCTTATATTTCTCATATTCTCCATAAGCCTTTGCTCTTGCTTCATCTTGCGAAACAGTTCCTGCCGAAGGGTTTGCCTCATAGTCCATTGCCGCAAGGAACTGGGCAAGTCGCTTTCGCCAATCTTCCATTGTTGTAATGATATGGCGCTGGGCACGAGTCTCAGCGAGGTCAAGGAATGAAGTAGTTATGCCATTGAGTTGATTAAGTTCGGTATCCGACAAATAGTTCTTGGCTACAATTGTGTCCGATTTTTGTACTCGTCCGTTAGGTGCTTTTTTCCATGTGGTAAGCCCCATGTGTGGTTGTTCGGCATCAGCTCTGTTAAAGACAATCTCTGCTGCGGTATGATGTGTGACAGCCAAGTGCATCATATTCTGCACCATCTTGAAGAACAATTTGGTACTTTCTGATTTTGCATCATAATCAGCACTACACTCTGCATATACATCCGTTATCTTCTGATAGTAGCGACGTTCAGACGTCCGTATCTCACGGATGCGTTCCAGCAAGTCATCAAAGTAGTCCTTGCCGAAATGCCTGCCTTGTTTCAAGCGTTCGTCATCAAGTACATACCCCTTGATGATAAACTCCTTCAACACAGAAGTTGCCCATATACGAAATTGAGTTGCTTGATAGCTGTTCACACGGTAACCTACGGCAATAATGGCATCAAGGTTGTAGAACAAAGGAGTACGTTCCACATCACGCTCACCCTCAAGTTGAACTTGTTGAATTTTTCTACAAGTTGCCTCTTTTGTAAGTTCTCCACTTTCATAAATTTGAGAAAGGTGATAAGCAATCGTTGCTCGGTCTACGCCAAACAAATCTGCCATGCGTTTTTGCGACATCCAAAATGTCTCGTTGTTGAATATCACTTCAATGCGGGTTTCACCTTGTGCTGTTTTATACAGCAATATGTTGGATTCCAGTGAGTTTTGGATAAGTTCTGTGGTAGAAACGGACTGCGAAAAATATTCTCTTGCTTGTTGCACCAGAGGTTTCTTTCCGTCTGCATTTTCAGCTATAATCATGCACGCCATGCGAGACAAACGGAATATGTTCACCTTTCTATATGCACCACTACCGAGCTTTACCATTTCAACCGTTTGGTTGAAATGGTCATCAATCTTCATGCCTTTTTGATTGGCTACGGCAATTGCCTTGTTTATGACATTTTGGAATTTCCAGTTGGCAGAATATCCCATAGCATTGCATAGGTCGCGCGAACTCCAATATTCATTGTTGTTCTCGTCAGTCCTGCGGATAGCATCAAACGTAGGACGCATTTCTGGTATATTATCTTTCTCAGCCATATAAAACGTTCTTCTAAAATTGTCCCAACCTGGTACAAAAAAAATCATTCCACCAATCCCAACTCTTTCAGATAGCCTTCAATCTCCTTGTCAAGGTCGGCTCGTTTGGCTTCCAGCTCCTTGATTTCCTTCATCACGGCATGGATGTCGATAGGTTCTTCTTCCTCGAAAGTATCAACATAACGAGGAATGTTGAGATTGTAGTCGTTCTCAGCCACTTCTTGCAGTGTGGCGAGATGGCTGTACTTTTCTATCTCCTTGCGCTCACGATAGGTGTCAACAATCTTCTTGATATGCTGCGGACGGAGTTTGTTCTGGGTCTTGACCTTTTCAAACTCCTTGCTGGCATCAATAAACAGAATGTTGTCATCCTCCTTACGGCATTTCTTGAACACCAAGATACAGGTCGGGATGCTTGTGCCATAGAAGATGTTGGCAGGCAGACCGATGATGGCATCCACATAGTTCTTCTTCTCAATGAGGAAACGGCGAATGACGCCCTCGGCATTGCCACGGAACAACACACCATGAGGAGCGACACAAGCCATTGTGCCACCCTCATTGAGGTGGTAAATCATGTGGAGAATAAAGGCATAGTCGGCTGTCTTGCGTGGTGCCAAGCGTCCTGCCTTGCTGAAACGATCATCGTTGTTGAACTTGTCGGCAGCACTCCATTCAGCAGAGAAGGGAGGATTTGCTACCACAGCGTCAAACTGTGTATCGCCAAAAGCATCCGCCTCCAAAGTATCGCCATTCTCTATGCGGAAATTGCTGAACTTGATGCCATGAAGGAGCATGTTCATACGAGCCAAGTTGTAGGTCGTAGGATTTTTCTCCTGTCCGAAGATCTCGTTTGCATGACCGATGCTTGCAGCACGAAGCAGCAGCGAACCACTACCGCAAGTAGGGTCATAAACATTGCGCAGACGAGCGTGACCAATGGTCACAATCTCTGCCAAGATACGGCTCACTTCCTGAGGAGTATAGAACTCACCAGCTTTCTTGCCAGCACCAGCGGCAAACTGGCTAATCATATACTCGTAGGCATCACCGAGAATATCAATCTCTTGCGATGCTTCCACACCAAAGTCAATATCATCAAGGGCAAGAAGAACATTGCTGACCAAAGTATTCTTGTCATCGGCAGTCTTGCCCAACTTGGGTGAAGCAAGGTCAATGTCAGAGAATAGACCTCCAAAGTCTTCTTCGCTGTCCTGTCCGAGGGTACTGTCCTCAATACGCTTCAATGAGCGTTCGAGCATAGGCAATATATTTTCTTTCTTTTTAATGCGCTCAATGACAGACGAGAACAGGAAGTTCGGCTCAATGAAGTAGCCGATGTTCTCCAGACATTCGGTCTTGACAACCTCCTGAAGTTCTTCTATATCTTCGTCTTTCTCCATTGCCCACAGTTCTTTAAATGTGACTTCATCATCCACCAATGCATCATTGGCGTGTTTCTCTATCTTCTCCGACAAATACTTGTAGAAGATAAAGCCAAGGGTGAAGTACATAAAGTCGCTGGCAGACATATTGCCACGCAGCTTATTTGCAACTTCCCAAAGTTGGTCACGGAGTTTCTGTTGTAATTCTTCGCTCATATCGTTATTTCTTTTTTTCGATTTTTATGGCATCAGCCAATGTAACTTTATTGACGTTTCCATTTGCCGTGAAATATGAATCACGGTATTTCGTATTTGGATGTTCATCAATAGAAATGACAGCATTCCAATAAGAAACTGGGGTAATGTCACTTCCTGGGTCTAAACAAAAGATTTTTTTTATTTTGTCATTTCGGGTTTCATATCCTATTGCTAACAAAGCGTGTCCGACAACTTTATTATAATCAACCCCTATCATTAACGGTTTGTTGTCATCAATGCATCTTTTTAATGTTACTATTGTTTCTTGTCGGCTTGCAATATAATTGCAATCGACAATACTTTTTGCAGCAAATTGCAGTCCGTCTTTTATATCATCGGCAAAACCAAGCCCTTTTCTGATAAGTCCATCTTGCCTTTCAAGAAAATTTCTAATAATACGTCCCTTTGAAGTGGAACGCTTAATATTATTTCCTTCTCTCACCTGTTTGTATGTAAATATGCGCAATATAATCAAATACATCATTAGAGAATATACTGCACAAGCACCATCAAGTTCACCTTGTCGCAGATGAACTTTTGAGATGCCTCCTAATCTTACGCCATCAGGCGTAAGTTCTAATGTATCTATTATTTTAATCATTCTATTCCCAACTAAATGTTCTTATAATAGAACGCAATTTATCGAGTATTCTTGTCAATGCCTTGCGTTTTTTGATCAGTCCGAGGTGTTTCTCCTTCAATGCCTCTTGTATGATTTCAGGCTGTTCCTTTTGCAAGTAGTCATATTCAGAGAGATAGTGATTGAGCACGGATACATCCAAATCCTCATCCTTCGCAAGCGTATTGACAGCATTGTTACGTTCGGTGACGATGTAGTTATTCAACCGTTCTTCAAGGTCGCTTGTGCCATCAGCCTTCTGTTTGCGAGCCATGAAATTATCACGGTCATCATCCACATTCTTCTGGATAAATCCGTCAATGAGTTTTGCCTTACTGCGAAGTTCAACATCCTTTATCATGGTGTCGATGATGTGCTTACGCCTCTCTTCGTAGTCCTCGCTATACGGATTGAGGTCGGCAATCAACTCCAAGATATAGGCAACATTGATAATATCGCTATGTAGCAGTTCCAAGCAGAAGTCAATATCGCCCATACCAGTTGCGATTTCTTCATGAGGGTCTGGCTCACCAACCATACTTGGTTCTTCCTCTGGAACTTGATAACCTTTCTTTGGATCATCGTTCTTGACTGCAAACGAATCGTATATATCAAGATATTTGCTGCGGAAGTCCATAAACTGCTGCTCGCTCATTCCGAGGTCTGGAGCATCCTCTTCAAACTCTTCATATACCTGTATCTCGGCGTGCTTCTTGATGATGTCACGGAAGGCAAGGACAAACCGCTTCTTGTCGTTCTCACTCTGCAAATAGTCCACATAGTGCGGTTCGGGATAATGCTCCAAGAAGTCCTTTGTCAGTTCTTGATAGTGGGTTTTTACATCATCAAATGGTGGGCGCACAATTTCTTCAAGATTATTGCTGTTGCTGAAAAGTTTGATAGACTCGTCCACCTTGCTTTTCAAGTCACGGAAACAAACTACCTTACCAAAACGCTTCTTCTCGTTCAACACACGGTTGGTACGGCTAAACGCTTGCAACAAGCCGTGATACTCCATGTTCTTGTCAACATAGAGCGTATTGAGTTTCTTGCTGTCAAAGCCAGTAAGGAACATTCCAACTACAAGGCAAAGATCGAGCGGCTTCATATCTGCCTTCTTTTTCTTCATGCGGAGGTTGATGTCATCATAATACGCACGGAAATTCTCAGTAGTAAAACTTGTACCATACATATCATTATAGTCATCCATGATGGCTTGAAGATCATCGGCCTCGCCCGTGCTCTCGCTCACATAGCGGCCAGCGTTCATGCCAGTCAAGGCGTCGTCCTGGCTGCTGTTGGCTGCGTATGTGAACACGGCTCCAATCCTAATCTTCGGATTCAGACTCTTGAATATCTTGTAATAACGGATCAGTACAGGCACTGACTGCACGGCAAACAATGCGTCAAACTCTCCATCGAATGTTGACTTATTGAAATTATTAAGGATAAATTTTGCTATCTCCGTCATACGGTCTTGGTCGGCATTATCCACATCCTCATTGCCGTGGTAATACTCCACAAGAAAACCAAGCACATTTTCATCGGCAATGGCATCCTTTATCAAGTATTTGTGAAGACAGTTGCCGAAGATTTCCTTTGTGGTATGTCCGTCCACCGCATTCTCAACAAATATGGGAGTACCAGTGAAACCGAATATCTGCGTGTTGTCGAAGAACTTCACGATGTTCTTGTGGCAATCTCCGAAATGGCTTCGGTGACACTCATCGAAAATCATCACGATGCGAGAATGGCGTATTTCCTCAATACGACTGCTATACCACTGCTTACTGACAGCTGCATTAAGTTTCTGAATGGTGGTAATGATAATCTTTGAATTGCTGTGCAAACGCTTCACCAATTCGTCTGTGTTGTCGGTACTGTCAACGGCACCAGGCTCAAAAGCCTCGTATTCGGCTTGGGTCTGCGTGTCGAGGTCGTGGCGGTCTACCACGAACATCACCTTGTCCACATCGTCCGACTCGGATACGAGTTGGGCTGCCTTGAATGATGTCAAGGTCTTCCCCGCACCAGTTGTATGCCAGATGTAGCCGTTGTCGTTGGAGTTTTCCACACGGTCGAGAATCTTCTCCACTGCATAGAACTGATAAGGGCGAAGCACCATCAGACATTTGTCTCCCTCATGCAATACTATGTACTTGCCGATAATCTTACCCAACGTACACTTGTCGAAGAACACTGTGGCAAACTTCTCCAAGTCGTTGAAAGGCACATTGGCGGCATCCGTCCAGTTGAATGTGAACTTATAGCCACTATTCGGGTTGTTGGCAAAATAACGAGTGTTCACGCCATTGGATATGACAAACAACTGGATGTAGTCAAACAGTCCATGGAAAGAAGTCTTGTGATAGCGTTGTATCTGGTTGTATGCCTGTTTCAGTTCCACACCTCTGCGCTTCAGTTCTATTTGAACCAAAGGCAGACCATTGATAAGTATCGTCACATCGTAACGGCATTTCTTTCTGCCCTCAACCGTGATTTGATTGGAAACTTGAAACTCGTTCTGACACCAGTGAGTGCGGTTCAAGAACTCCACCCACAGACGTTCGCCGTTTTCCAGTTCAAGCGGAAATAGGTCACGCAGTTTCTTTGCCTTTTCAAAGCGAGTGCCACCTTCAAGATAGATAAGTATCTTTTCAAACTCAGACTCCGTAAACTCTGTGCGTCCAAGTTCCTCCAATTTCTTCTTGTTGTGTTTCTCCAACTGCCTTTTGAAATTGGCAGACAGGTTCTTCTCCTCTTCAATATGAACATACTTGTAGTTCATCTTTTGAAGAGTTGCAATAAGTCCGTTTTCGAGGGCAGCTTCACTTTGTACAGACATATCTTATCTTTTTATCGTTACACTTAATTAGAGCATGGCTATTCATTCATTTGTAGAAAATGAATATCCAAGGCATTCTCTATTTTGTTTATGGCTTCAAGCGAAAGATTCTCACGCCCTTTTAATATTTTTGAAATGTACTGTTGGGTACAATTCATTTTCTCTGCCAACATCTTTTGAGTCATTCCAAGTTCCTTCATTCTTGCTGACATGATATTGGCTATCATCTGCGAATGGTTAAACCAAGGTTTTTCTTCTTGGCTCATTTGTGCTCCTTTATTTCGAACAGGAGATATTGTTTCCTTTATCATCTTAGACGTATTTCGCTTTGTACCATTTATATTTGGCTATTGCCATTTCGCCTACAAAGATAACTGATTTTAATGAGAAAGCACAACTGTAGGGTAGTTTTCTCTTTTATGTGTGAAAATAATATGTTGAAATTGATATTATGACACTTTTGCCGAGGCTTATACAGGTAATCTCTTAATAACTCGGCAAAAATATAAAAGCAAAAATCCCAACCACTTATTATCAAGTAGTCAGGATTCTGTATGGTGCGCCTGACAGGACTCGAACCTGCACGTCGGGAGACACCAGATCCTAAGTCTGGCGCGTCTACCAATTCCGCCACAAGCGCATTTGCGGGTGCAAAGTTAGCTATATTTTTTGACTTTAAAGAATTATGCAAGAGGTAAATTAAAGCGCAATTTGCCAACAAAGGGACAAAAACCTCGCGGAAGGGGGAGATAATACAGAAAAAAAACGTAACTTTGCCCCTCGTTTTAGCGGCCACGCCCGATATGCAACGGGACAGAGAACCATCAGGTAGCCACACAGGGCAAAGATTCGCCAGGTAGCCACAAGGCAGCGAGCCGACAGGCACCCTCGCCCCCACCCCACTCGGATGATCGCACAAGGACGGGCCGTCATAATGTAGTCAACATGATTCTAACAAAACAACTATTCCTCTCCATCGCCATCCTCTTGGCCTCCCACCTCTCATTGTCAGCGCAATCGGATGCGTGGAGACCGTCAGAACACTATACGAACATGGTAACACAATTTGAGAACCGCAACGATATCGACACCTCCACCATCGTCATGCTGGGCAATAGCCTGACCGAGTTTGGAGGCGACTGGAGCGAAAAACTGGGAAGGCCCGGCATCGTCAACTACGGCATCATGGGCGACAACACCCAGGGAATGCTCCGCCGACTCTATCAGATCACACCCCACCACCCGAAGGCTATCTTTCTGATGGTCGGCACCAACGACGTGACGGGCGAGGAGACCGACGAGGAGATCTTTGAGAAATGCCGCAGCGTGATCGACGCCATCCGCACGCAGACCCCTCAGACGCGTCTCCTGGTGCAGAGTCTGCTGCCCGTGAACCTGGAGGTGAAGTTGTGGAAGATACTGGAGGGACAGGAGGCGAAGATCGTCGATATCAACCACCGGTTGCAGGACTACTGCGAGCGGCAGCAGCTGACCTTCATCAACCTCCACCCGCTCTTCACTACCGAGGACGGACTCACCATGCGGGCAGACCTTACCACAGACGGGCTCCACATCAACGAGGCGGGCTACCGCATCTGGGCCCGCGTCCTGCAGCCCTATTTGGAGGAAATTCTCGAACAGACAAAACCTCTCGCCAAGCCTCAACAGAATTTGTAAGCCTCGGTGGGATGTTTTCCTTCCGCCTACAAGAAAGATGTCGGATTGGTCACTATTTCCAAGGACGCTATACGTAGGCTAGATGCATATGAAGGAGACGAGAAATGCATGTGATCTTAAGAGCATCCATGACCAAATGCCTTGTCTGAAGTTTCTGTGCGTTAGGCCAGATGTTTGCCGCCAGCTTCTTTCAGATTCCATCTCGCAATGAACACCCTTGCTATTGGCTATACGATTCCCGCTATTAGGGCTCGTTAGGGATTTACATCCATTAGAATAAGCTCATGCCGAGCATACAAGTAAAACCGTCTAAAGGTTAGCGCCTTTAGACGATTCCGAAACGCAAAAATGCCCATTGAGTAATTTGTAGAGATCGACAAGCGTCTACATGGGACAGATTAGCATGGCAACCTATATACCATAAATGGCTACGCTTTACTGCCTAAGTTATGTCAATATTTCTCTCACGCACTATACATTTCAGTTTGTATGACATATACACATATTTAATGCTACCGACTACATTTTTACTATCGCCCTATTTAACTATCTGCTTCATAAAAATAAACCGTTAGAGAGTAGCTATAAAAACTATCATCATAAGAATACATTGATGGAGTCCTGATCTTGAAGGAATGACCACCTGGTATGCAATACCCCTCACCAACAGCTACGTTGACATTGATAGAATAACCATTGTCGAGCACAATCTGTGGATAATACATTTTGTTCAGGCCATAATGCCAGTCCCAGTCGGTGACACGCCAAGTCTTACCTGAGGGGACTTGGATGTAATTAGACTCTAAATAGTAGCGAATTGTTCCGTCATCCAATGTTTCTTCGTGAGAGCCATAGTTACAATAGTAGCTTCTCATCACATCACCATTAGTGACCATTTCGATATTGACCATCTTATTTCTGGCCTCTTCCTCTATACGCGCCTGCTCAGCGGCCTCCCCACGAAGTTTGGTCAACTGTGCTGAGGCGTCATTTCTATGCATACCTTTAGGATGAGAAGTCAAATAGCTCTCTAAAGCCAAAATACTACGATTCAAGTTATCGGCAGCAACAATGCTTTTTGTTTTCTCCCATGCCGTTGAGTCATTAACAAAAGCCGTGACAATATTTTGCATGGCAAGCCGATGCTCTGACGTCGCATCCTTCTCGTGCTTATGTAAGAAATCACGTGCAGCATATACATCCCCTTTCGTTTTTGCAAAATTGTAATCAGTGAGCTCCTGCTGCTCAGGACAATAAATGCAATAATACCAATATCCTACACCACCCAAAACGAGCAAAAGAGCAAGTAGCCCAATGATGAGCGGAAGGTGTGACTTCTTTTGTGGCATTCCTGAGTAGTATTGTGGCTGAGCATTATACTCCTGCAGAACAGGCGCTGGCTGAGACATATACTCCTGCTGCACAGGCTCCCGTGAAACGGCATACGAAGGTTCTGTCTCAAAATCTTCATTGGTCAACACATTTTCTCCTGTTTCTGGTGCATCAAAAATGACTGTCTGTTGACAGTGTGGACATTCACACTCTACCTGGGTACTTGGCAAAGAAGACACCCTAAAGACCTGTCCACAGTATGGGCAGGCTACATCATACTCGATTTTATTCATATTTTTTATTATTTTGTTTTATCCACAACGATAATGTGATTGCTACTTCGAGATGGGGTGCGTGGGGCATGCGAAGGCGTTGTAGGTCGACGTGTTGTACGTCTTTGTCTATATGGTCTACGCTCGCGCGTCGCCTTTCGAGGTTTTGGCGCTGGTGTAGAATCCGCCTGATCCGTTGGAACCTGAGTCTTTTCCATCTGAGCCTCTGGCATTTTTTCCTCTCCTTGAAAAGGTATGGCTGAAATCATAGAACTTTTAGGAAGAGACCTTATGTAAATACCTGTCTTGTCGTATTCATAAGCCATGGCCTCATCAAGGTCACATGGATTCTCCGTGCTAGTCCACAATGCTCCTCCTGGCTGCGCAAATTGTGATATGCATCCTGTTGAGTTGAAGACAATAGAACGCACACCACTACGTGAGAATATCTCGCCATCACTAATTTCACTGGCACCCTTTACACTATAAGCAGCAGAGCCCATTGGAATATAATCAACCACAAGTCCCTCCTGTGGATTGTAGCGATAACGATAAGCAACACTGCCCCAATTATTAACAGGACGGATAGCATAGATGGTTCCATCGCCAGAAGAATAGTATGAAGACATAATCGGACGAGGGGTTTTGCAATAGATGCCATAAGCTATAGAATCGACCTCCTCTACTTCATAGCTTTCAACAAACGACTTATTAGTTGATGGCAGCACGCAGCTCAGATTCCTTAGAGAAGGTAGATGATAGAATGTCGTAGTACCATTTTCATCATTTTCTGTAGAGATATTAGCATAGTTCATGGCATCATCCCATTCAAACTTACCGATATCAGCATCAGTGTTGTTACTCCATGCACCATACTGATTCAAATAGTTATCAGCAATATAGTCTGGTGCAACAGAGTCAGGGAGATTGTTCAAAGCGATAGGCTCCTGGATTATTGTGAACTTACCTTCTAAAGCAGCTAAATGCTCAGCATTCTTGATAAAGAACACCATGCATCTTTTTTCACTGCTGAAGTTCTTGGTCAACGTAATATGAAAATTGGCTGAGTGATAGCCTAAATCTTGGCGCGTAATTTTTCCATATGGGAACATTCCATCTTTATACTCTAATGTTGAAGTAGCTGGATTGGAACACACATACACGTCTATTAATGGTGATTCTTTTCCTAGTTGCTCAACTATAGTTGGATCCATCGTCTTGTCTACCTTGATATTCTTGCCAGAAATGTTGAAATGCATCAATGTACTGTTGATTTCATATGATTTTTCAATATCAATGTAAGGTCTGATCCTGTAGTTATTCGTATTACTCTCATTGCTCATACGAATGGTCTCTTTATCAATGAGCAAGTAGGCTTCTTCATTTGTGCAATAAGCGACACCCTCTTCATTGATAGGAAGAGTAAGTACTTGTATGTCAGACTGTGCCGCCCACCAGTTCGGATCGTCTATATCCTTCACTTTTTTGACATGAGCATCTGCACCAATATACTTGACATTAATCGTAAGCATATTGCCAACAATGGTGTAGCGGTATGCGGAACGATATGGGTTATCAGCAGCCTCATTGTCTGCTCTTTTCTTAAAGCGTAGTCCATAAATTACATTATCTTTGCTGGCATAGTCTGAATAGACTGTCGTCTCTGGCAAATCCTCTAACTTCAGTGTTTCGCGATTATTGTTTACTTTGTTTGATTTCGTAAAACGCGGCATCTCGATAGATGAAGGGAAAAACGGTGCGATCAACACCATCTCATTGACTGTAGGAAGCCTATAGGTGCGTTTGTCTATATGCCAAGTCTTGCCACCTGAAAACAAAGAAGAAGCAGAATTATTACCGTCGAAAGAAGCAAAACTACCATCAATAGCGATATTGCGATTAGCAAACTTCATCAATGGTGTCAGTTTACTATCGGCAGCTTTCTGCTTGGCCGCAGCGTCAATAGCATCTTTGTATATCCGATCAATTAACTGATGGTCGGGGGAAAGCGTATATGTATCCTGAGCCCAACCAATCAACATGTGAACCGATAACAAGGAAATCAAATAGATTTTTCTCATATCTTAAAGATTTACAGGAGTCAGTTTGGTGTAATTCTTGATAATCGTATTGACAAACCCATAGTAGTCGTCCTCTGGAACCTTAGACTCTTTACCATTGAGGAACTTACGGTAAACACCATTAGCAAATTGATAATTCTCTTGACTGGCATCCTCGTCAAGGGTGTTCTTTTTCTTGACAAGCCAAACGGCACCACCCTCTGTCTGCTGGTCATTAACCGTTACAACGAACAATCCTTTTCCACGGAGATATACCCACTCAAACACTGGCTGGTTGTAAAGTAGTTCTCCCACACCATTCTTTGCACCGAAAACGACAAGATTCTTATCATTGTTGGCAATTACCTCATTCTGACCATCTTGATCCAAATCGAGCATGAAATATTGGGTGATTTTCATATTCGGATTATCCTGGGCGAATTTCTTAAGTGCAAGAATAGAAGCTTTTTCGTTCTTAAGCATAAGCTCTGCTCTCTCTGTATTCTTATCCTTTTTTCCCAAGAAGAACGCCGCAATACCTAGCAGAGCTACTACTACGAAAACAATGTAAAGTATTGGTTTAAACGACCTCTTAGCAGGAGGAACACATTCTCCAGTATCCGTCATAGAGCCTTTCAGCTCTTCCGCAATTTCTAGATTCTCATCAACCTCCAGTTCTTCGTCACCGACTTCAGAAAGGGCCTGGCTGAAACTCATCTGCACAGAATTATTCTCTGGCTCAGAATCAGGGGCTTCATCAACAGAAACTGGCTGAACCTCGTTCTGTACGGGTTCTTGATCGATAGGGTCAGAAAGAACTAGATTAGGTTGGACACTATCAACTTCAACTCGCTGTTCCGCAACATTCTCATGTGTAACAGATTCGAGCCGCGGCTCCTGTATTGGAGGAGCTGTTGGCTCTGGTTGCACCTTGTGAGCTTGAACAGGACGTGCTTGAACAGGGCGCGCTTGGACAGGACGCGCTTGGACAGGACGTTGAGGAGTCTGATACCCTCGATTCTGTTGATATCCTCCATGAGCAGCACTGTCATCAATAACAGTATCAATGTTTGAAGCATTCATCACCTGCTGACAGAATGGACATTCTACATGCTCTCTGATTGCATTTGCAACCGAAGCAAAACGATTGTTACATTTTGGGCAAATATATTCGAATTTCATATTAAATTATTTGTTAGTTGTTTTTCTTTCTTGATTGCTAGGCTGTAAATTGACTGGTGGATTGGTCGATGACCTTCCTGAAGTGTTTGTCTCATCTCCTTCTTTGTTTCCATGCTCTGCATTCGAAGATTTTGAAGGATTTGGCTTGTTAGCATCATTTAGGGCTTTGTTTCCCTTTTCAGGATCCACATTGGTTTCCTGTGCATTTTCCCTTTTCTTATCACTTCCGTCCGTCCGCACCTCCAGAGAAGCCTTCCGCTGCAAATGTTCATCTTCGGTTTGATTTACAGCAGCCTCTTGACTAGGTTCGTCCTCTGTCTCTGCAGGTACTACTTCGTACATCGCGGCTGCTTCACGCACTTTAGTATTATTATACTTTTCATTCAGCCATTCTCCAATGCATACACCTAAGAAGAAAACTACCACCGTGTACACAATCCCTCCTAATATAAATTTCATATTGGAAAATAGTGTTTTTTTTGATTTCGAAGTTTTTGAAACATCCTTCTTCGGAGCATCCTGCAGGATAATAGGTTGTACAGGTTGGGTGAGATCCATTATGGCTTGATAATTAGAGCATCCAGCCACCATCACTTCTACGCGTGCATACTTAGCGGCATACTCACTGATGGTAATAGGATGATCGGCCAACAATTGATTTCCATTCACTATAAGCTGATACTGAGTGACAGAACGCCCCTTATACAGCACTTGAAACATTTTAGAATGAATTTCTTTCTCCCATGGAATTTCTCCCTGAAACTGCATAGGTTGACGCGTTTTGATGACATTTACAGTGGTTACCACATCATTGTAGCCATTACGATGTAAAAGCAATTTCACTTTTGAGCCAACAGTAGTCTTGATGGGTATGTCACGGAATGGAGCATGATTTACAAAAATCTCCATTCCAGGCACAGGAAGTGCCTGTGGTGGGAAAAGGTATGCAGGTTGCTCAAAACCATTGTTTGATAAGTCGCACATCTGCTGCAATACTGTTGGCGGAATATTGTCACGTGTAGGAATATCGATGAAGAATACAGACTTATACATCTTGTAATAATACTGATCCAATCCTTGAGCTAAAAGACTACCCAAATAGACATAATCAGTGTTCTGACCAAACAAGCGATAAGCAAGAGCATTCGTCTGTTGAACAGGTACGTAGTCGAGATACCGCAAATCGGAATAAGTGTTAGTCAAAAGTGGTCTGAGATTATCATATTGCTCAACATCACTCATAATGTCATGCTGTACGAGAGAAATCAGTTTTACCAAATCGTCTGGATTTACTGTAATCGTGTTTGGGATGTAGATCCATGCAGCCATATAATCTCCAGTCCTGCCCACATTCAGTGGTCTGACAATAGTAAAATGGACTCCGAACTCATGCCAGTTCAAAACATAGAAAACCCTAGTAAGACGCAACTGGCTGATGTAGTTGCGCATATCATATGTTTTACCATACCATTCGCCTTTACTTGTGATAAAGACATCTGCTAAGCCACCATGGGCTTTTTGAATCAATAATTCTATCTTGCTCATAAGTTTTATAGTCTAAATTTGCTCAATATTTTTTGCCAAAAGCCCTGTTTCTCGAAACACGAATAACGAACCAACAAATCGACCATCTTTGTCGCTGATGTTGCATCGAACTGACAATAATCTTTAAAGCACACATTACCAATGGAGAACGGTACTATTTTGACACGTCCTTTGTTAATGCCATGTTCTTTACATATGAGAAGGAGATTATTGTAGAACCCAAGATAATTCTTTGTCATATACTTCAACAAGTGTTCTTCAAGAGATCCCTCATATGATGCATTATCTACCTTGGATATAAGAACATAAATGGCATCCGTGTTGCTATCAAAGAGCCCAATACTATTCAGATGAGCTGCGGCAGAGTTCAGGTATTCGGCCTGTGGCAGTCCATTGTAGATACGCTTCTCCGCACCATACTCAATGACGAAAAAATGAATTTTCCTATTGTTAGATCTGTTTTCAAGCAGAATGTTATGCAAAGTCTCTAACGCTTGTTTTTGATCCTCACGCATCTGCTCGCCAGCATCTTTCATAAACATACAAGTAAAAAGCTCACCTGCCAAATCAATACATGCAACATGATGGATTTTGTGTTCCTGATCCTCCAGATCAAAACGCATTTCGTAAGTAGACGTCACGGGAGTCCCACCAGGAAGGCGACATATACGGCCAGGAGAGAAAATTGTAGACAGTCTGTTCATATAGCCAAATCCCTGACAACTATTATCAGGAATCATACTACGGGCAGCCAGACCATTCTTAGCTGCACTGAGAATCGCACCCAGCGCGCAGGTTTTTCCGGAAAAAGGTATACCCCAGAAATACACTTCTGTGCATGGTTCTGCAATAGTCTGCAAAGGACGTGCTGGTTCAAAATTCTGGGATCTCGCATTGGTGAGCATCTTATTGATAAACCCATTGTCAATACCACACTTACTAAGATCGTTTCTATTGAGAATGCCTCGCGAAATGATGTCATTACAAGCCGCAGATGAAAGCAGATTATGGTCCTGCCGAATCAATTCAAGTAACATACCAATCGTTATCGTTTTATTCTCAAGAAGCACCTGAATGATTTTACTGACATCTTCTGCACTATTAGCTTTGTTAATCATGGACTTCAAGATAATTGGCGATTTTTTGCGACTATGTTCCTTATTTTTCTCTGCCGTAATGAGTTTATTGAGTTCAAAGAGGTGAGAAGTATTTGGATATTTTTCTTTAAAGGCCTCCAAAAGCTTAATGTCACCAGCGTTCTTAATGCTAAACCATTCTTCCTCCTCACCATTCGATTCTTCCACAATCGGCTCAGAAGCAGGAATCTTTTCCAGCACATGCTTTCGTTCGCGTACAGCATCCAAATGAGCAACTGTGCCCATTGGATATTTATTAAGGAAATCCTGAAGGTCAGCAATAGAAGCAGATTCCATAACTTTTTTGAAATCCTCATCCTCGCTTCCAGCAAGTAGCTTTTCCACTCCAAGTTGCATCTTAGCAGTGAACTCACCATCCGTGTTGTTGACAAGTTCATCAAGCGTCACAAAGCCTTGCTGGATGTAACTTGCCAAATCCTCCGGAGAGTATTCCGTCACATTGTTTAATATAGCTGATTTTTTTGGCATAATGCGTTCCGTTTATTGTTGCTCTGTCCTATCCAGATATTTAGAGTGGCGGATAGAGAATTTATGATTATTGTTTATGATCTTTATCTGTGCTATTGGTATATCTTTACCTTTTCGAATTGGCTCATCAATGGTATAATACCATGTATGTCCATTAAAAGCCACTTCAGCTTTTGCACCATGGTTTCTACCACCATCGTAGTTCCTGATAAACAGGGTGTATGTACCATCATCCATCTTCTGTGGGTCAGTCCAAATTATATTTTCCACGCCTATGCCTTGTGGACGAATATCGTCGACATCTAGTACGCCCGACATTGAAGTAGGATGGTTCATATGAGATTGGTAGAAGATCTCTTCCTGATCAGGCTGGATAGCATGGGCATCAAGATCCACTATATCGCCACCATGTTGGTTCCACATAATTGAGAAACGAAGGTAAGCATTGGTGTTTCCACCACGCTCCTGAACCTCTTCACGAATACCAAAGCGGTCAATGGCAGTATCTTGAGGGAAGATGTAATCAGTATTCTGCTCACTAGCTGCACGCTGATATTGTACATCACCAGTAGATTCATCAATATGATATTGCACGCTATCAGTAACTACAACATTATTATGCCAGTAATTCCATTTGTTTCCATTGCAACCAGGGAAGAGCCAACTGAACAGCCAACTCAAAAGGAGAAGCGCAAGTAATAGGAGCAACCATTTCAGACAACCGAAGCTAGTAAACCACATCCAAAGGCGTGTCCACCACCAAATATGCCTGTATTGTGCCTGAAACATGCTGTCCTTTGCTACAACATAGTTTAACGGTGTGACATCCCATCCAGCAAAGGTATAACCACTAAAAGGAGACACCAGTGGAATCTGCTCCTGTTTTATACGGCCGCCATAAGGAACTGTGAATGTAGATAATCCCTTTAACTCGCCATATTTCCCTGGCAGGAATCTCACAGTGTATTGTTTCTGTGTCACCTTTCCAGTAAAGAGCAAATCAGAATGTACTGGGCCAAGATAAGTAGGATCCCAATATGGCGTATCAAATCCGGCTTCAGGAATCAGTGGTGGAAAGTCTGCATCAGTGAGTATATATCCGTCCTCTACAACAAGTTTATCCTGCCCATTTATATGACAATTTCCATCCGTTACGAAAAGTATGGTATGCATAACGGCAAGAGGTTGAACGTCCTCTACTTCTGGCTCGCCAGGTACAACAATATTGACAGGAGTAGCCTGATATTGAGCACGAAAGACCATATCGGACACAACAATCGTACCTTGTACTTGTGGTTTCCATCCCAAAAAATGATATCCTGGCTTAGATTTCAATCGAGGAATGTCTGCCGTGACCAACTCGGCTTTCTCTTTCCTTCGGATAATGCGGTCATTGGGATTTACAAACTCTGCACCTTCTCCAGGATCAAAAATGATGGTATATCCCTTTTTCTGCGAAAAGTTGAACACAACACTACCCTTGGCATCATAGACACTGTCACGAAGGTTCATTCCCCATGCCACAAGTATTACTCTATTGTCGTAACAGAACAAAAAGTCGTCATTGACAAACTTAAGTGCTGAATCAAGGATACCTAAAGCTTCACCGTGAAGTTTCTTCTTGGCTTCATAGTAACTGCTAAGAGTATCATGATAAATTCTATTGTATTTTTCTTTTTCTTCACCATATAAGTCGTTGATGCGGCGTGGAGTGTCGACCCAATCAGGAGCAAACCAGACAATAGCATCATCCTCAGCAGAGTATTCTGGCATTGCCAAGAAATCTTGCTTTTCCTTAGGTATATATCTGCCGACAATGCTTTGAACACTTCCTGCGCGCATATACATAGGATCATTGCCGACACCCTGTATCTCACAAAAACTCTTAAGTAGTGTAGTACACAGGGCTTTCTTGCCTATATATCTTGTCATACTTAATTATTTAATATCATTCTACACTCTTCAAAGATAGTTTTCATCTGTTCGTTGGCTTCTTCGTCAATTTCTACAACATCGCTTGTGTACATGAGAGCTATGACAAGACGGTTCTCCCATCTTTTAAAATTATCCCATAGAGGAAGACGACGAAGCATATTGGTACAACGCTCATCAAAGACTTGGAAGCGAAGCGTCTCAACAGACTGTTCGAAGGCCTCCATGGTATCACGCAAATTAAGACGCTTTAATTGCTTATCCTCATTGATGTCAATCTGAACATGCAAATCGTCAGCAATGGCTCTAACCTGGCTACAGTCATTTTCTTTCATATACGCATTGCCTACAGAAGTCACAAAATCATTGAGCATCAGGCTAATGGCATCAGCTATAATATTAGCTAGCACATCTCTATCCTCAATTGTATTTGCATAATTCTGAATTTTATTAGCAATCACCTGCCTAATATTGAACTTATTGAACAGGGCGTTATACATAAAGGAAATTCGCTCACTGTGAATAAGTTGCTTATTCAATTGGTGTGCTGCCGACTCAATATGTTCAGCCCAATACTCAGATATGTTCTTTGCCAAGATATCAGCCTCAGTTGTCATCGTTTTGTTCTGTCCACATATTACTTCATCCAAATCAACATTCTGCATCATAAGTCCATTGCGCAACATTTGTTCATCTGTATGATAATAATCGCATAGCTTTTTCATATTCACATCCTTACCGTCGTTCGGATTGATACCAGCATTAAGACGTAATACATTGATGAGTGTAAAATCCTGCGGCAACTCCTTCTTGTGAAGTACAATGTCTGTAGCAAGGTATCTTAACTCGTGTGCAGAGATCATGAAATGGTTGATTAACTTTCCAAATGACGATGGTGATAACATATCGAGGCCAAACTTGATCTCACCAGCAGTACGGCGGATTTCTTCGCGCTTATCACTCTCTTCTCCTGAGATAAAGAAATGCTGAAGAGCAGTAAGTATCTCATCGCGCATAGACTTCACATCATCATAGTATCTTTGTTTACGCGCCTGATCGATAACCACAGCGATTTTCTCAAGCGAAGAAATGATGGCCTGTGAACCATCATGGTTGACAGTAGCCGCATCGTCCCAAGCCTGCTCAGGATTCGCAAAATGTTTTTTAACAAATGGATATGAAATGAACGATTTGCGTAAATCATCTAAATATCTAGGATACTCAGGATGCTCTACAACATTTTTTTCTCCACTCACACCTGCCTGATATCCTGCAAACACATGTTGGTTTGACGACCAGAAATAGTCACGAAGCATATAGATGTTCTGGAAAGCCTCTGATGCAAAGCCAGCACCTGGTGACACCCACTTATCAAACCACGAATAAATGCTTGGTTTGATAACCTCATTACACAGATGATTTTCAAAACGCGTTTTCCAACGTTCCTCTAACGGCACAGTCTGGATGAACGTCGGTGTCTCCTTAGTTCGTTGAAGATTACAGTTGAAAAATGTAGACACTATGAAGAAAGGAGATGTATGGTTGATGGTACTGATATATTTTGCACGCCGTTCTGGAGTTTTTCCAATGTTCTTACAGATCCAATTATTTAGCACCTCGCCTAGCTCGCTCTCCGGTTTGTCCATGTTTTGACAGAAGAGAATGGCGTTGATTCTCAGCGATTCGGAGTATTTATCAAACAGATAAGACACCTTGCCTCTACGCACCATCATCGATATTTCGGTTTGAATACTGCTCTCTGGTATTTTCATGCGATGACGTGCACCGGGGAAATCCAAAAGATCGAGCTCACGTAAGAAAACACGCTTATTTGCAGCAGATGCAGGTAGAACGAGCGTTAGTTCTGCTATCAGGGCGGTGAATGATGTCTTTGGAAATCCATGTACAAGCAGATTATTCTGTGCATCATAAACATCACACAACATTTCATAGTTTGGATTAACACCGCTTGTACTGTCACAGAAAAGATAATCAAGCCAGGATATATCAAGAATGGTACCCTTCCGCCTGAGAATAGCATCAAAAGGCACATACACCACTGAGGCAAAATGCAACTTGTGGTATTCTGTGATCAGTCGTTCAAACAAAGAGGTGATATAGATATTGTTATTCCATAGCAGACAGAAAAGCCTTCCCCATTGCTCAGGAGCTATATATTGGATTTTCGGCAATACCAATTCACAGAATTTAGATTTGTAAGCATAAGAAGCACTTCCACCTATAGCATCAAGATACTGCTGGATGGCAAAGATATCATCTTCGTCAATATAATTCTGACGACTATTCTTGTCTACAATTTGAGGGAGGATAGCCTCCAGACTCCCGTTGATATCATCTGCTTGCAAAAGTGCGCTGGCGTTGATTTTGACATCTTTATAATAAGTATCAGCCAACAACTTCACTATATCTGCTATACTTAGCAGTCGCACCTTTACTTTGTCGGCAGCAGCAGGTGATATGTCTGGACGTACAGTAAAACGAGTTATTATACCTGTAGATTCTTTTTTCGATGTATTCCCCCCACTGGGATTGATATCGTCGATGAAGCCATAGAGTTGCCCATCCCCCCCTGATATGGTCAACGCGTCGCCTTGATTAGAAAGTAGACTACTAATAAGGTAAGACTTTCCATTTTGGCTCTCACCATAAGCAGCAGCCGAGCAATTCTCTTCGAGTGCAAATCTTATTTTCTTCAGATTCCTACGTTTTTCCTTAAAGGCAGACACAGGAAATGCATGCTCATCATGCACAGAAGCCCACCTTATGGAGTCGTCAATGACATGAAGCAGATGGTCAATATCTTGTATAGTAATTTCTTTCATAACATTTGCGTTTAGAAGTCAAAGACACCAGAATCAAGCCAGTAGCATTCTGAAGCGCCAAGGCTTTGAATACTAAGGCGAATGTTTTGAGACTGTATCTCGTTGCCCTTGTTATCGAAAACCTGTTCTATCATAATTTCTTCTCTATGATCGACTTCACGAGACAGAACAATGCGATAAGGGAGGAGGCGCTTTAGACGATTGATTTCCTCATTGACAAGATTGGCAAGAGACTCTTCTGGCATATTTGGATTCACATCTTCCATCAAACGTCTTATGCGTTTACGAATCATGCCAAAATTATAGTCTATAACATAGAGTGGACGACTGGGATAGCCGTCAAAGTTTTCCTGCCTGATCTTCAGAGAAAGTGGAAGTTGCTTGGCCGTAATCTCTCCGCGGTTCATCACAGGAGTAAGACAATACTGTGTATCAAACATCATCGACTCTGGCGTCTCTACATAGTTGATGGTTGAAGGAAGGTTGTTCAACGGTGTCTTGTCAAACCTGAAGTTTGAAAATTGGATGAGATCTGATGAATAGAAACCGATCATAGCACCAACCGCTACAACCGTCTTTGGATTTCGTATATAACCAGTGTTATTGCCAAACGGATACCAGTCACCTATATAATAGCTGGATAGCTGGATGAGACGATTAGGTGCAACTGCATAGTATTTCATGAATAGGTCGTGCAACGGAGGCAATGTAGCAGGGCGCCCTGAGAGAACAATAATATCGCAGTGGTAGGTATACATGATAGCGGATATCTTCTTGGCAAGAGAATCAAAGCACTTAGCAACAACGCGATAGACATCATCGTTTGAATAATGCCATTCTAAATCCTTGAAGTCAAAACCGAAGAAATCTCGGAAACCTTTCAGAACCAAATGATTGGGTTCACTGTCTCTAAACACATCCTCGTAATGTACTACACTATCATGACTCTGGTTTTTCAACAGTTCAAGATAATGACATGCCAAAGGCATCAGTACCTGCATATTGAAGTTCTTTCTCAGAATGCGTTGTGAGATAGACTGACCGTTGTAGTTATGTCCAAAGAAGTCCTTGACCTTCTGTTGCGCCCCTGAATTTGTGCCCATTTTTTTAACCAGTGCAGAATCGTCGCCTGTGAGGATAATCTCTCGAATGAGTTCCTGAAGCATATCGTCGCCAGCGTAATAGTAGCTATCATAGAATAGTGGCTTTGGACTAATTGTCGAATCACTGTCATTAACTATATGGTACTCGTTGATCATCAAATCTGATGTACCTGCACCAATGTCGAGAGAGCCTAAGATGAATGTATGATCGCCACTTTCATCCAGATGTCCATAGAGTTGGAAGAAGTCTCTACTACGACCTTTAAACTTATGAGCTATTTCACCATATAAGTAAACCATCTGCGAGCAGGTTGCCTCATCGTAATACCAGACTCCTCTTCCATCATGCTGGTATGATGGGAAAACTTCAATGTCAAACTTCTTGGTTGGCAATTCGGTTGTCATTGATGCTTTCTCGAAGTTTGCCAATAGAGTAACGGCATCATTTGCACAGCGAACAAGTGCCTTTCGCTCACACTCAGACATTGTTGTCGGACAGGTAACAACAACTCGCTTAATTCGACGCGGAGTATGGATCTCACCATGGAACTTACGATATTCTTCACTATTTATCTGCATTCTTGCCTGTGAGAATATCTCCAGGAAGGCAAACGTCATTAGAGAACTACGAGAATATGAATGTTTACCTCCTCCAAAACCATCTCTATCAACAGTACCATTACTGTTGAGTTGATTTGTAATGCCATTTAATTGAAGGATGTGGCTTTGCTTCTCTCCTTCTAGCACAAGGTATTGCCATTCGTCCTTCGTTACATCCTTATCCCAAAGGTATCTTTTCGGGCTAGAATAAGTGTAAAGGCTTTGGGAAGAATATTCTTCTGAAGCAGCGTGCATTAGGTTTTCAGCTTCTTTTCCTAATCTTACAAGGCTTGGATACACAAACTGATGACTGTCCCGTGGCCCAAAGTCGCCAAAGTCTGCCTTTCTGAACACTAGGCGCATATCGAATGGCTCGGTAAAGCGATGAAGCCGAGGCCCGTCTGGCGTATCAACAACTGCGTTTGTGAAATCTGTCAAACTTAATAGCGGAACCTTTGTAAAATCACCATTCTGAGGATCTTCTACCAACAAGGCTGTTGTACGAGAGTTGCCTATATCAATAAACATATCTACGTCTTTGACGATAACATTTTCATCCTTTTGCAGTTTCAATATTGGCATCAAGTCCTCAAGAGCCAGATAATTCATTAACAAGAAATAAGTGGCAATATACGACATTTTGTGTCTCTCGCCTTTGATTTTTGACACAGAACGTGCCTCTGGATGAACCAATCTTCGCAGATATTCATTGATATAGTTACAATCCTCTGTTGCTTCAGAACAATAATCCATCAGCAGCATTTCGTCAGTGCAAAGTTGGAAAGTGAGTTCATTCTGAAAACTATCCGGAAAGACCAAGGTTTCCTTTAAGGTAGTAGCACGATGGTTCATACGAGTATCAAGCGCAAGCAGCACATTATAACAGCGCTTTCCATTCTTTTCGCTTTTTAGAACAAACTTGGCACGCGCCCAATTGAATGCTCCAAAGTCAAATTGCAGGGCAGGCACACGTCGACGGAAGTACGGAAGCGGAATCCATTGATTCTCATAAAATGACAGTTTACACTGACTATCTTCAAATGACATAGAGAAGATTTCGTCAAAAACATAATCATCTTCTCCCGTGTTAGATGCCAAAGGATGGACCAAGCCATCCTCACGAACTTCCGTAGGATTAACTGTCTGACAAGTTTCAAATGCCGTCAGATACCCCTTATTGATAAGGTCCTTTTTGTTGTAATAAAAAGTATCACCTTCTTCTGTATTCACACACTCCACTAGGTCAAGCTTATGTACACCCTCCTCCTTGTCATACCACTCATGAAACCATCTCTTAAAGTTCTTTCTAAGGTCGATCTCTAGAGGAAAAGTGAAGAGTTGAATACCAGAATTGGCTATAATAGAATGTTCCATTTTCTTCGTTTGTAACGATTACTGCATTATATTTGTGCTATCGCGCTTGTTGCTAAATAGTTTTTGTTCCTGCTCATAGTCTTCAAAGGATGTTGTCACCAACACCATCATTCCAGTTCTAACTACATTTACAAGCTTGCAAAGATCATTATTGTTCAAGCGGATACATCCCTCAGTTGCACGAGTACCTATCGACTGAGGGTTGTGAGTGCCATGAATACCAATACCCTTGCAACCAGGCGTGTCTAAACGGATGAAATAGGGGCCGTAGGCACCTTGGATTTCTCCTCGTCCATCCCCAAAATCATGTGTACGTTCAGATGAATCTTCTATACTTTGTACAAAAAACATACCTTCTGGAGTTTTCATATCTCCCACTTTATGCTTCTGTCCAAAATTACGGCCGCATGCTATACCATAATCCATCAGTTTATTTCCCTTATAATCGTACACACGCAATCGCATGTCTTGTTTAGAAACAACTATAATACGCGCTTCAGAAATATCATCCAACTGCTTCTGATAATAGTCATACAATCCTATTAATCCACCGATAGGAACAAGTAGCGAAATTGTATATAGAAGGACGAGTCCTAAATTTTTCAACTGATGAGATTTGGACTTAGTCTGCGTATTCGTACGATACTTCAACCTTTGATTCATAGCAATATACGTCATCTATAAATTTTGCGTTGGTGTCTTCTTCATACACCAATGTTGCATTTTCCTTGTCATCAAAACTAAAAAGGAGGAAATGATGAACAGAAGTCTTAATATTCGTGATGATGACAGCAAAATCTGTGAACTTTGAGTTAGGATTGGTTGCTCTACCAAACCACACACTATTAGGTTTTATGCCTTTGGCTCTAGTAAAGACCTGCCATTGATTGTCAGATGTAGGTGTTACACTAGGAGCAATAGAAGGAAGTTCACTTTGCGAAATACTACCAATATAATTATGCTCCTTAAAATAATTCAGTAAGGCACGACGGCATTTAACTGTCTCAATGATTGTCCTTGAGGATGCATCTCCAAAGATACTGTTCAGACGACAGAAATCGGATTTATTGACTATATAATTTGAAGCTATGAAGCCCTTTCTTCCTGATGCATCCTTTATTTCGCTCCAATCTATATCATTACTGTAAGTAATCAGTTCACTGCCAAATGGCAACGAGCCAATCTTATTATAATCGGCACCTGCGGACTTTGATGAACGGATATTAGTAGCATTCGATATTGTATAAAACCTCGGAGCCTCCCGGTCTATTTTTGCAGGCAAATTAACCTTGTAATAATAGAAATATCCACCAACAATTGCACTAAGTAGCAAAACGACAATAGGAATAATCCAAATCAACGGTGAACGATGAGAACCACACTCGTCATTTTCGGTCGTGGAAGTTGTTTGCGGACCGAAATGATTATCTACTGGGGTGGCCTGCGCATGTTGTTGTGGAATCTTTTGGTATGCAGGTTGCCGTGATTCTTTGGAATATCCGTTGACAGGAGCGGCGGGGGTATACCCTGCACTATTGTCCACAATTCGAAGATGGCAGCCACACACTGGGCAAGTATACTCTATTAGATTGTTGTTACGAAACTTACTTTCGTCAAACTGAAGCGTAGTGTTACACTTAGGACATTTTGTTCTCATAATTGTAGTCTTTTTATTATACCTAAATTCTGCTATTAAGCGCTTTTTAATGTGCTCTCAGAATTCCAATATCTGACAGTTGTTTTAGTATGCATTTTTGCAAGAGTAGGAATAAGGCTCCACATAGCCACCTCTGAGTTGTCAATTTATCCATCAGACGCCATAATGAATCTAAATAGCCTACCACATGGTTTTTTGTGAATCATTCATAAATGAGCCGATTTCAATGTTTGATAACGATTCCACAGAAACGTCACCAGACATGATACGAGTCAAACCATTCCGTGAAACACCGTTTTTTGTAAATTCAAGTGCTTATCACTCTGATAAAAGCTTGGGGTATATATGCCGTGGTGATGCAGCCTATTCCGTCGAGCTCCACGACGACACGCTGCTGGCGGGCGACGCGAGCGACACGTCCCTCGATGCCTCGGAAGTCGCCATCGGTGATGATGACCCGGTCACCATTCTTGAAATGGCATTGCGAGCGGTCCACAAAGAGGATGTGATCGCTGTTAATGCTCGTCAAACGGATAAAATCATCCATCTGTTTGTCGCGAACGACAAGTGGTGGATTCTTACCGTCAGCATTGGTTTTAAAGTGGTTATAGTAGTAGCTGAGATAGGAATTGTCAGGTGAAGCTAACGCAAGGTCTATCTTTTCTTTTGCGGCTTGAGCAAAGAGAAGATTGGGAACAAGTGGTTTTTGCACCCGCTTCTTCCTGCCGTTAATTTCCTTCACTACATAATGCATCGGGAGGTAAGAGGTGATGCCCACTTCCGCCAGCCAGTCCTTGGCGATTTGCTCGTGATGGTAGGCCACACGCAGGACGAACCATTGTTTCATTTGTTTCTGTTGAGACGTGTCTTCCGAATTCTGTTGAGCGTTTTCTACCGACACCCCTGTCTTGTTCTGACAGGAGATAGTGCAAGGTATAAGCCGCGCACTAGAAAGGAGATTGCCGCCTTCTCGGCTGTACACATTAGACAACGTGTCCATAGGATTTAGTTATGTGTATGAAAAAGCGTGGAACTTTAGTCACCCGTTCCACGCATAGAGGCTCTTGCATTGCCCAATCAGTCAGAACGAGCAACGCAGAAGCCCACGCCTGTATGTATACCGCACCTTTGGCATACCTTATATATGATAAGGTACACCGCCGGCTGGTGAATACACACCCATGAACATCTACCGCTGCCATGTTCTTTGACTGATTAGAAGGTTGCAAGATTTCTATGCGTCAAGAACAAAGCGCTTAGTAAACGCCTAATCCACAAATGGTTTCCCACTGTCAACTGCTCCTCATGAGCAGATCTGTCCCACCTCTGCGGACTTCTGCATTTTCGGACGGCCACAAGGGCCGCGCCAGCTTCAGCCTATAAGGTATCGGACGCGGTTCACATGGGCAAATTTACAAAGAAATATTGAACAACCCAAAAAAATCAGAAAGATTTTTTGAAGTTAAGAGAAAAAACATGGTCCATTCGATAAAAGCGTAGGCGCAATACGGAAAAATGAGAAAAGAGAGAGACAACTAAAATATTATTACTATCTTTGCCCCCCTAATAAAAGATTGGTAATTTGACTCCCAGCTACCTGCATCATCCATTTGGTGTTCGTCACCAAGAATGTGCAAGACCGAGTAAAAGGTAAAAACAATCATTATGTGGCAACTCACAAAGAGAAATAATAGCGTTAGAAGAACTGTCCGTAGTCAAACTAATCAAATTGGCCTCTTCCCCCAGCCCTTCATACTTGCAGTACTGACACTACCTCCAAGGCCATCAAAGGAGCTACTTGTGGATACACCATCGACAAGTTTGCCTATGGTAGATGCAGCGGCTTGCCCCCCAGGAACCCTGCCTCCACGTATCCCCTACGTATCGACAACGTATCAACCTCCCTTCGAACAAATATCGTTTACGTATCGTTTCCGTATTGTTTCCGCTTCCGGAAGCGAGAACGATAGGAGAACGATAGGAGAACAATACGGGATTGATACGGGATCAATACGGAATCAATACGGGATCGATACGAGAATGATACGAGACGACACCCAACTGAGGTTTTTAACAAGATATTTAACTTTTTTATCAACATTTCTTTGTATTATATTTTACATTTTGTTCACTCGCTACACCTCATCTTTCATGCAAAGATGACTGACACATCAATAGTCAAGGCGCAGCAACTATACAAAGATAATCCCACACCCTGCCAAAAGCAAGACGATTAGCATGAATTAACGACCCATTAACTTTTTCTCCGTATCCATTTAACAAAGGCCGCATCAGCCAAAAACTGTCCATTACTGCCTTTCCCCATATTCTTCCCTAAGTTCTGCCCAAAAGCAAGCTGACACTTCCGACGACGCCTGCCGTCACGACATGCGCCTCATGGAGGATTCAAACCGCAAACAAACACAACAAATAAAAGAGAAATATTTTTACCATTTTAACAAAAACACACAATACAAGTTCACCAAGTGAGTATCGAAACGTTCCACTTGCAAAGATTGATTTTTGTCTCTTGCAATACTTGGGATCGACTCTGAAGACTGTAGGGGGAGATAAAGAAAAAAGAGTTATGCAAAGCACAACTCTCCTTAAAATGTAGCGGGAGGGGGTCACGATCCCTCGACCTCCGGATTATGAATCCGACGCTCTAACCAGCTGAGCTATCCCGCCAACATTGCTTCTACAACTCTCACCCTAGTGGATGATTTTCAAAAGCGAGTGCAAAGTTACGAAGAAAAAACGAACCGTCCAAATTTTCCGCATGATTTTTTATCCAAGAAGCCATTTTTGTTGTTTTTACCGCCCTCAGAGAAGCACAAAAGCACCCCTTTCGAGGGTTTCGCCATCCCGAACGCATCCCGAGACCATCCCGAACGAATCGTGAACACTTCCTGCTCGCCACCAAGTATTCTAAAGCGACGCGATGGCGCACGCGCAAAAATATCTCGGCATAATTTCATGGGTTGGAGAAAAAACAATACCTTTGCATGCGAATAAATCAAGCTGCATGTGGCCATAGGAGGGGAACCCCTTGTTGCGCCCGCCAAGCAGCACCAAGACACCATTACCAAACAAATCGATCACAATATTCATCAATTTATCAAGATCATGAACAGAAAAAGCATTTACGCCACATTGTTCCTCACGTTCCTCCTGGGCATAGGAGGACAGACCGCCCTTGCCCATACGGGCGGATCGGACGCAGGATATCGCGATAACCAGACGGCTGCCAGCCTCATCCAGGCAGGCGAAGCAGAGGGAGCCAAGATCCTTGCCGCCCAAGCCGAGACCTCGCTGCTGCACCTCGACGAGGACGCCGTCCTCTATGCCACCATCGCCAACCAGTCGCAGACCATGATGGCGCGCCCCGCCGTCGTCTGCACATGGAACGGGAAGCTGGTGGGCAAGACGGTGCTGACCAACGGCCTGAAGGGGCTGGACCAGCAGACCGTGGCCATCCACATCTCTGCCGCTGACCTTGACAAGGTGCTGGGCGAGGACGCCAAGAAGGGAGCGATCCGTCTGGAACTGAAACTCATCGACGAGGCCCAACCTCTGAAGACGGCCTGCAGCGCCTCCTACGTCAACATCACGCGCGCCGAGTCGTTCTACACCCGCCGCATGGTAGTGGAAGAGGGAACGGGCGCCTGGTGCGGATGGTGCGTGAAGGGCATCGTGGGCCTGCGCTACATGAACGCGACCTATCCCGACCAATTCATCGGCATCGCCGTGCACAACGGCGACATGTACACGGTGAACAACTACAAGACCTGGCTGGCGAAATATTTCGACGGCTATCCCAACTGCCTCGCCAACCGCAGCGGCAAGGCCTTCATCCCCGAGGCCGCCAACCTGGAGCGCCGTCTGAAAGCGATGGACGAGAAGGCAGAGTGCGACATCCAGTTCACGGCACAGTTGGCCGACGGCACCATTAGTTTCCATACCACCACGACGTTCCTTACCACCAAGCAGGAGAGCAACTATCGTATGGCCTACGTCGTCTGTGAGGACCAGTTGCCCATCACGCAGAACAACTACTATGCGGGCGGCGAGAATGGCGAAATGGGCGGTTTCGAGGACCTGCCCAAGAAGGCGGAGATCAAGGTGGACGACGTGGCACTCGGCATCTACCCCTCGCCGGAGGGCATGGAGGACGTGCTCCCGCAGACCATCGAGGCGGAGCAAGCCTATGAGCACGCCTACTCCATCGACGCTCCCTACCACGACGAGGACGACAACCTCTGGGCCGCCGTCCTGCTCATAGACGGCGCGACGGGAGAGATCGTGCAGGCCGCCAAGGCCAAGGTGCTGCCCGCCACGTCCATTCAGGGCGTAGCCGACCAGCCCGCCACCACTCCTCGGGAGGGCATCTTCAACCTTCAGGGCCAGAGACTGCGCTCGCTGCAGCAGGGCATCAACATCGTCAATGGCAAGAAGGTACTGAAGCGATAAAGTCCTCATTAAAGACGAGGACACACAACCTATCGGAGTAGGAGGCAAGCACCACCACGGCGCCAGCCTCCTACTTCTTCGTTTTCGCCAGGCAAAGGTCTGGCCATATAGGCCATGAAGAAAAGCGATTAAGGACCAAAAATGTGACAACCAAAAACGCAAGAAAGCCTCAACGAGCGATTTGGGATTAAAAAAACGAAAAAAGAAGCACACGTCGAATATTTTTCGTAATTTTGCATTTCGTAACCGCCTTGCGCCATGCCGCCACTCCCTTTGCGGGGGCGGCCCACGCTCACGGGCGACCACCAACGATATGTTTCGGATCAAGAAATTAGACCTATTCATCGCCCGCCAGTTCGGCCAACTGTTTGCCGGCACGTTCTTCATCAGCCTCTTCGTGCTGATGATGCAGTTTCTGTGGCGCTATGTCGATACGCTTATCGGCAAGGGTCTCTCCGTCGATGTGCTGGCGGAGTTTTTCTGGTACATGGCCCTGATCATGGTGCCGCAGGCCCTCCCCCTGGCCATCCTGCTCAGTTCGCTCATCACCTACGGCAACCTAGGCGAGAGCAGCGAGCTGACAGCCATCAAGGCAGCAGGCATCTCCCTGCTCCAGTCGATGCGCGGACTGATCGTCGTGAGCGTCTGCATCGCCTTCGTCTCGTTCTATTTCCAGAACAACGTCGCCCCCAACGCCCAGCTGAAGCTCGCCCAGCTCATGCTGTCGATGAAGCAGAAAAGTCCGGAGCTGGAGATACCAGAGGGCATCTTCTACGACGGCATCCCCCAGACCAACATCTACGTGGGCAAGAAAGACCTGCAGACGGGCAAACTCTACAACATCATGATCTACCGCATGACCGAGTCGTACGAGGACCAGGCCATCATCCTGGCCGACTCCGGCATGCTCCAATCTACTGCCGAGAAGAAGCACCTCGTGATGAACCTCTATAGCGGAGAGTGGTTTGAGAACATGCGGTCAGAGGAGCTCTCGGGAAGCGCAGCCGTGCCCTACCGCCGCGAGACGTTCGTCCACAAACGCCTCATCATGGACTTCGACGGCGACTTCAGCCTGACCGACGCGGCAGGGTTGGCAGGCAACGCGCGCACGAAGAGCCTGCAGCAGATACAGACCGACATCGACTCGCTCAACCTCTCGGGCGACAGCATCGGCAAGATGTACCTCCGCGACGCCGACAACTTCTACTACGAGGGACGTCCCCTCACACCCCACCTGCTCAAGATGGCGCGGCGGGAGGCGGCAGCCAAGACCATGGACTTCGATACGCTCTTCGCACGCCAAAGCCAAGACGCACGCCGCATGTGCGTGGACAGGGCGCTGAGCACCGTGCAGGCCGAACTGACCGACCTGCAGTTCAAGAGCATGATCACGAGCGACCTGGATAAAGACATACGCCAGCACGAGATAGAGTATATCAACAAGTTCTCGCTCGCCCTGGTATGCATCATCTTCTTCTTCATCGGCGCGCCCCTGGGAGCCATCATCCGCAAGGGCGGACTGGGCATCCCCATCATCGTGGCCGTCGTGGTCTATATCATCTTCTATATCCTCGACAACACGGGCTACCGCATGGCGCGCCAGGGATCGTGGGCGATATGGTTTGGCAAGGGGCTCTCGCCCGCCGTGCTGATACCAACGGCCCTGTTTATCACCTACAAGGCCAACAAAGACTCCACGGTCTTCAACTTCGACGCCTACCGCAGCCTCTTCATGCGGCTGCTGGGCCTCAGGGAGCAGCGCCACGTCAGCGGCAAGGAGGTCATCATCGAGACGCCCGACTACACGGCCGACGCCGAGCGCCTCACGCGCATGAACGGCGAGATAGCCGAATACGAGCGCAAGCACCGACTCAAGTCGCCGCCCAACGTGATCAAGACGTTTTTCCACTACCAGCCCGACCACGAGATAGAGCGCATCAGCGAGGAGATGGAGCAGGTCATCGAAGACCTGGGCAACACGCGCAACCGCATCATCCTTACGGCCCTCAACCGCTACCCCATCCTCGCCGTCAAGGCCCATACGCGGCCCTTCGAGCACAAGTGGATGAACATCGCGGCAGCAGTCGTCGTGCCCGTGGGCCTCTTCCTCTACTGCAGGATGTGGAGTTTCCGCCTCAGACTGCACCACGACCTGCAGGCCATACGATCTGCCAACGAGATGATCGTGCAGGAGGTGGGGAAGATGAACGCGTGAGGACGTGAATACGAATGTGAACACTTATAAGAATCATAAATAAAGAAAAGATAGAAATGGAAGATTTCAAACTCAGCAGCATTGAGGCTGCGCTGGAAGACTTCAAGGAGGGTAAATTCGTGATTGTCGTCGATGACGAGGACCGCGAGAACGAGGGAGACCTCATCATTGCCGCCGAGAAGATCACACCCGAGAAGGTGAACTTCATGCTCAAGAACGCGCGCGGCGTGCTCTGTGCACCCGTGACGCTGAGCCGTTGCGAGGAACTGGACTTGCCACACCAGGTGCAGGACAACACGTCGATGCTCGGCACGCCGTTTACGGTCACCGTCGACAAACTCGAGGGGTGCTCCACGGGTGTGTCGGCAGCAGACCGTGCGGCCACTATCCTGGCCCTGGCCGACCCCGAGTCCACACCGCAGACCTTCGGTCGCCCCGGCCACATCAACCCGCTCTACGCTCAGGACAACGGTGTGCTGCGCCGTAGCGGCCACACGGAGGCCTCCATCGACCTCTGCAAGCTGGCGGGCCTTCGTCCCGTGGCTGCCCTGATGGAGATCATGAACGAGGACGGCACGATGGCACGCATGCCGCAGCTCCAGGAGAAATCCAAGGAGTGGGGCTTGAAGATCATCTCCATCCGCGACCTCATCGCCTACCGCCTGAAGCGAGAGTGCCTCATCGAGGTCGGCGAGGAGGTAGAGCTGCCCACCCGCTATGGCAACTTCCACCTCATCCCGTTCCGCCAGCAGAGCAACGGACTGGAGCACATGGCGCTCATCAAGGGTGAATGGAACGAAGAAGAGCCGATCCTCGTGCGCGTCCACTCCTCCTGCGCCACGGGCGACATTCTCGGATCGAAGCGCTGCGACTGCGGCGACCAGCTCCACAAGGCCATGGAGATGATCGACAAGGAGGGCAAGGGCGTGCTCATCTACATGCAGCAGGAGGGCCGCGGCATCGGACTGATGAACAAGATTGCCGCCTACAAGCTCCAGCAGGAGGAGGGCTACGACACCGTCGATGCCAACACTCACCTCGGATTCAAGCCCGACGAGCGCGACTATGGCTGCGGCGCGCAGATGCTCCGCCACCTTGGCGTGCACAAGATGCGCCTCATGACCAACAACCCGAAGAAGCGCGTGGGACTGGAGGCCTACGGACTGGAAATCGTCGAGAACGTGCCTATCGAGGTGCCAGCCACGGAATACGACTACAGATACCTCAAGACCAAGCGCGACCGCATGGGTCACGACCTTCATCTGTAATCACGCCTCGCTCATGGAGCTTGTGCCACGGCCATCGTCATGGCACAAGTTCCATGCTTTTCTCATTCTTTAGCAGGAGCAGGCAAGGGACCTTGCCACACCCTCCACGGCGAGACCACAAGTCTCCGCCTGGACAGAATGTCGATTTTCCACTATTTATATATGTAGAGAAAGGTCATGATACGAACATTAGCCATCGACGACGAGCCGCTCGCCCTGCAGCAGCTGGCCGCCTATATCAAAAAGATACCCTACCTGGAACTGGTCGGCGAATGCCAGAGCGCCATCGACGCCCACACGCTGATGCAGAAGGAGTCCGTTGACGCCATCTTCTGCGACATCAGCATGCCTGACCTCAACGGCCTGGACTTCGTGCGTGCCCTCAACCCGCGCCCGCTGGTCGTCTTCACCACCGCCTACAGCCAGTATGCCGTCGAGGGCTATAAGGTCGATGCGGACGACTATCTTCTCAAGCCCTTCAGCTTCGAAGAGTTTCAGCAGGCTGCCGAGCGTGTCCACAGGCAGTATGACCTGCTCCACCAGGAGGAAGCAGCTGCCGCCAGCGCGTCGGAGATAGACGAGAACGACTACATATTCCTCAAGACGGAGTACAAGGTGATGCGCGTGGCGGTCTCCGACATCCGTTGCGTGGAGGGCATGAGCGAGTATCTGAAGATCCACCTCGTCAGCCGAGACCGCCCCGTGGTAGTGCTCATGAGCATGAAGAAACTCGAGGAACGGCTGCCGCACGCCTCCTTCATGCGCGTCCACCGCTCGTGGATGGTCAACCTCCGGCGCATCCGTGAGATCAGCAAGAGCCGCATCACCCTCGACAACGACGCGGAAGTGCCCATCGGCGACCTCTACCGCGAGACGTTCCAAAAGTATATCGAAAGCAAGTTTGTCGGCAAGTAATCGGCCACCCGACTGCCAAAGACACGAAAGCAAGCGGCCTTTAGCAAGTTTTCACGCCGCAATGCTCCCCGATTGGGGGAAAAACCGTACCTTTGCAGTTAAATAACATTCAAATCAAAAAGCGTTATGGCACAGGAAGATGTATTCAAGAAGATAGTAAGCCATTGCAAAGAGTATGGCTTTGTCTTTCCGAGTTCTGAAATCTATGATGGTCTCGCCGCCGTTTACGACTACGGTCAGAACGGCGTGGAGCTGAAAAATAATATCAAGGAGTACTGGTGGAAGTCCATGGTGCTCCTCCATTCCAACATCGTCGGTATCGACGCCGCCATCTTCATGCACCCCACGGTGTGGAAGGCCAGCGGCCATGTCGATGCATTCAACGACCCCTTGATCGACAACCGCGACTCGAAGAAGCGCTACCGCGCCGACAACCTCATCGAGGACCAGATCGGCAAGTATGAGGAGAAGATCGACAAGGAGGTCAAGAAGGCTGCCAAGCGATTCGGCGAGAGCTTCGACGAGGAGAAATTCCGTGCCACCAATCCCCGCGTCCTCGACTACCAGAAGAAGCGCGACGACCTCCACGAGCGCTACACGGAGGCCATGCAGGGTCCCAACCTGGAGGAACTGAAGCAGATCATCCTCGACGAGGGCATCGTCTGCCCGATCAGCGGCACGAAAAACTGGACCGACGTACGCCAGTTCAACCTCATGTTCGCCACTCAGTTTGGTGCCGCTGCCGACGCCAACAATACGGTCTATCTGCGTCCGGAGACCGCACAGGGCATCTTCGTCAACTATCTCAACGTGCAAAAGACGGGCCGCATGAAGCTGCCCTTCGGCATTGCCCAGATCGGCAAGGCCTTCCGCAACGAGATCGTGGCACGCCAGTTCATCTTCCGCATGCGCGAGTTTGAGCAAATGGAGATGCAGTTCTTCTGCAAGCCCGGCACGGAGATGGAGTGGTTCAACTACTGGAAGAAGCATCGTCTGGCCTGGCACCAGGCGCTCGGCATGGGCAACGAAAACTACCGCTACCACGACCACGAGAAGCTCGCCCACTACGCCAACGCCGCCACCGACATCGAATTCCACATGCCGTTTGGCTTCAAGGAGGTGGAGGGTATCCACTCGCGCACCGACTTCGACCTCTCGCAGCACGAGAAGTTCTCTGGACGCTCCATCAAGTATTTCGACCCCGACACCAACGAGAGCTATACCCCGTATGACATAGAGACATCGATCGGCGTGGACCGCATGTTCCTCACCATCCTCTGCCACTCCTACACCGAGGAGAAGCTCGACAACGGATCTGAGCGCATCGTCTTGCGCCTGCCCGAGCCTTTGGCTCCCGTGAAGTGTGCCGTCCTTCCGCTCGTCAACAAAGACGGACTGCCCGAGAAGGCACAGGAGATCGTCGACAGCCTGAAGTTCCACTTCAACACCCATATCGAGGTGAAGGACTCCATCGGCAAGCGCTACCGCCGCCAGGACGCTATCGGTACGCCGTTCTGCGTCACCGTCGATGGCGATACCCTCACCGAGGGCACGGTCACGCTGCGCTATCGCGACTCGATGAAGCAGGAGCGCGTCCCCGTGGAGAAGCTCCGCGAGATCATCGAGGACCGCGTCAGCATCACCAGCCTGCTGAAGAAATTGCAGTAATCCATTACCCATTGCCGCCCATCCACGTCCCGCCTCCTGCCCTATTGGTTTGGGAGGGGCGTGGCTGGGCGAATTTTGCATAATAACATAAGATGAAAACATTCAAAGACCTGCTCCCCTTGCTGGCCCTGCTGGCAGGCGTGTTGGGCTTCGCCTCCTGCTCCGACGACAATGAGGACACCGTGGACGAGTATGCCGACTGGCAAGTGAAGAACGAGAACTACTGGAAGGATCTCTACACGGCCACCAAGAGTCGCATCGCCCAGGGCGACACGACATGGAAGGTGATCCCCTACTGGGCCATCGACGGACTGGAGCCGACGCACGGCACGGTGCAGTATGGAGAGATGCAGCACATCATCGTCCATGTGCTGGAGAACGGCACGGGCACAGACCGTGCCGCCTTCACCGACTCCGTGAAAGTCCACTATGAGGGCCACCTGATTCCCTCTCCGACCTACACGGCGGGCTATCGCTTCGACGCCTCCTACTCAGGCACTTTCAGTCCCGTCACATCCAATCCTACCATCCTCAAGATCAGCAATCTGACGGATGGTTTCGCCACAGCCGTCATGAAGATGCGGGCAGGCGACCACTGGATGGTCTATATTCCCTTCACGCTGGGCTACGGCAAGACCAAGCAGACGGGATCTTCCATCCCCGCCTACTCCAACTTGATTTTCGACCTACGAATGGTCGGGGTGTGCCGATAAGCTGAGGGCAAAAAGACGGTGAGTCAGCGGTTTTCCAAAAAGGTATCGGACGCACTCCTGGCAAAGCTCCGGGCGGGAGAAAAGCTCACGGGCGGTGAGAAACTAAATCTCATCGTCCAGTTGAGTATACCCTCTATCCTGGCACAGGTCACCACGGTGCTGATGTTCTACATCGACGCTTCAATGGTGGGCAGTCTGGGAGCGGAAGCCTCTGCCTCCATCGGTCTCGTCGAGCCGGCCACCTGGCTTTTCGGATCGCTCGTCGGTTCCGTCTCGATGGGCTTCAGCGTACAAGCCGCACACTTTATCGGGGCTAACGACTTCACACGGGCGCGGGCCGTCATGCGCCATGGCTATGCCTTCGGTCTCTTGATCGGCCTCCTGCTCATGGCCATCGCCGCCCTGATAGCGTTTCCCCTACCCCGCTGGCTGGGCGGAGGAGCCGATATCCAGCACGGTGCGTCGATGTATTTTCTAATCTTCTCCTTCGCCGTCCCGGTCCATCTGATAGAGCACCTCTCCGCCTCCATGCTCAAGGTGAGTGGCGACGTGCGACGTCCTAGTGCCATCGCCGTGCTGATGTGCTGCTTCGACGTGATTTTCAACTTCTTCTTCATATTCCCCACACGCACCCTCTCCGTCTTCGGCCACGAAATGACCGTCTGGGGACTGGGACTCGGTGTGGAAGGCGCGGCTCTGGGCACACTTATGGCCTTTGTCGCCGCTGCCATCCCATTGTTCTATTTCGCCGTGTTTCGCAGCAAGATCCTCGCTTGGCGACAGGACGTGGAGCGATTCACATGGTGCTGGGACTATATCCGCCACGCCTGCGGACTGGGTGCGCCAATGGCTTTCCAGTATCTCCTGATGAACGGGGCCCAGGTGGTCTCCACCACGATTGTGGCACCTCTTGGCAACATCGCCATTGCCGCCAACTCCTTTGCTATTACGGCCGAAAGCCTTTGCTACATGCCGGGCTACGGCATTGGAGACGCTGCCACGACCCTTATCGGACAAAGCGTGGGGGCACGGCGTGCCGACCTCTGCCGGTCTTTTGCCAAGATGACCGTCACCACTGGCATGATCGTCATGGCGCTGATGGGCGTGGTGATGTATGTCTTTGCCCCAGAGATGATTGGTCTGCTCTCGCCTGTGGACGAGATTCGCACGCTGGGCACCGAAGTGCTGCGTATCGAAGCCTTCGCCGAACCGTTCTTTGCAGCCGCCATCGTCTCTTATAGCGTCTGCGTGGGTGCGGGCGACACGCTAAGGCCCTCGATCATCAACCTCGGCTCAATGTGGTTCGTACGACTGACACTCGCAGCCGCCATGGCTCCCCACTTCGGTCTTCGCGGTGTCTGGGTGGCCATGGCCATCGAACTGACCGTGCGCGGCCTGCTCTTCCTGTGGCGCATCGCGCGTGGGAAATGGCTCAAGATGGACTGACCGCGCAGGATCGCCTTACACTCTTTTCCTATTCGCTTACAAAAAATCTTCCCCTCATGCAACAGATACTTATCAAAATGATCTCCACGAAACCTTCACGCGCATGCTTGGTGCCGGAGACACTCGACCAATTCCACATTCCCTTCATCCCGCTCGACCACGCCAACTGGTCTGGTCAATACCCCTACAAACCGACCGTCAAGTTTAGGATCTCCTACGTCGACGACTGTATCCTGCTCCACTATGTCGTGACGGAGGAAAGTGTAGCCGCCGTGGCCGATGACGACGGTGGAAGGGTATGGGAGGACAGTTGCTGCGAGTTTTTCCTCCAGCCTTTCGAAGACGGCCCCTACTACAACTTCGAATGCAACGCAGCAGGGAAGATGTATATCGCCTGCGGCATGACACGCGAGGGGCGCAAGCAGGTGGCAGCTATCCACTACCACAACGTGAAGCGCTGGACCTCCTTTGGCCGCAAGACGTTCAAGGAAAAGAATGGACGACAGACCTGGGAAGTAGCCCTCATCATCCCACTCGACGTGATGACTTCTCACCATCTGCGCCATCCGCGCGGCATGACGATGCGAGCCAACTTCTACAAGTGTGGCGACAAACTGGCCAAACCGCACTTCTTGTCGTGGAATCCCGTCGATTGCGACCATCCCGACTTCCATCGCCCGTCCTCCTTCGGCAAAATCACCTTTGTGTAACCTCGGACAGGAGGCTACGGCTTATAAACTTTTTATCTCACTCCACATGAAAGGGCAACAGGGTGGAAAGTCAGTGCTTTCCATCCTGTTGCCCTTTTATGTTTCTAGCCCTGGCGTCTTTCATGTTTCAGCCAAGAGACCTGCGATGTTTCTAACACCAATACTTCCTTACTCGGGCTTCGGCAGGTCGGCCTCGTCCAAGGCCACAAGGCCGCGCTGCTTCTGTCCGTCTATCAAGATACGAAACGCATGGGGGAAGCGGACATGGCGCACATGCTTCGTCTCCTCGACGGCAGGGAGCGCGTCGAGCCAGTCGGTACGACAGATTCCCTCACCACGCCAAGCGTTGATAGTGAAGTAGCCGACACCAAACGATGTGAGGTTCTGAAAGAAGTGCGTGCCCTGCGAGGCGTCGATCTGATATCCCTTGATACCCAGCTCCACTATGACGCTGGCTGCGGAGATTGAGGACCATTTCACAGGAATACCCAATCCCGGATCGCTGGAGCCCCAGCGGCCTGGGCCGATGAGGACATAGCGCTCGCCATCGTCGGCAAACTGGCGGTTGAAAGTCTCGACTTCCTGCGCCACCTCCTTGTTTTCGAGCGGATTGTAACCCTCGGAAGTCTTCACATAGACCACATCCCTCACCTCGTGCGACTCGCCATGACCCAACGCCATATCCGTCTGGAGCAGACACTGATCATCGGCGATCTGCGACAGGTTTTCGACGACCGCCTGGTTCTCCTCCACGATGGGACGTATCTGCAGCAGGTACATCTCGCCCGTGCGATCAGCATTGAGGTTGCAGGCAAACTCTATCTCTACAGGGCGCTTCATCGCGTCGGCACCAAGTTGCATGGAGAGCTGCATCAGCTTGGGCAGGGGGAAGACTCCCTGCTGGAGCACGCCAGCAAAGGAGATGATCTTGCGACCACCCTCCCATAGTCCGTCGCGGATCACATTGTCCTGTGGGTCGTAGGTGGAGGCGATGAAATGAAGCGCATGGTCCTTCTCGGCCTCCCTCACCCCCAGTTTGAGTATGTTGAAGCCATCGTCCACCTTGAAGTCTTCGCCTATGTGGCGCGTGTCGATGGCATAGAAGTCGGTCTGCGTCTGCCTCAGGGCAGTATGGAGTTCGCTCATCTGCATCACGTTTTTTGGATGATAGGGCGAGAGGCGTATCGACTGTCCACCCTCCACAATGTGCTTTCCCAGTCCCAGGGCAAGGGAGACCACACCCTCCTCGGCTTTCTCGTTGCCAACGGGATAGTAGTTGATCGAGCGGATGACACCTGAGATATTGGGATAGAAGCGCCCATCATACTGCTTACCCACCACCTGCTGTAAGACCACCGCCATTTTCTCCTGGTCGATGACGTTGCTAGTAGCCAGCATATAGGCCTTGGAGTCACGGTAGAAGACCGAAGCATAGACGGCCTTGATGGCACAGGCAAGCATTCGGAGCATTTCCTTCTTGTCCTCCAGGAAAGGAATCATATAGGTGGCATAGACCCCGGCAAAGGGCTGGTAGTGGGAGTCCTCCAGCAGCGAACTGGATCGCACGGCTATTGGGGCATTGGTAGCGGCAAAGAAGGCTAGGAAGTCGTCGATGAAGTCGTCGGGGAGCTGCGCTCGGAGGAAAGCCTGCAGAATCTCCTCGTCCGTGGCATCGGAGAGGGCGAAGGGATAGAGGTCGTTCTTCTCCATAAACTCATCGAAGACGTCCGTGCAGAGCACCACCGTCTTGGGTATCTGCACCGTGGCGTTGGCATACTTGTTGAGCTCGGGATGGCGCTTGATGATGTTGTCGAGGAAGGCCAGTCCGCGTCCTTTGCCACCCAGTGACCCGTCGCCGATGCGGGCAAAGTGGGCATACTGATCGAAGCGCTTGCGGTCGAAGAGTGCCACGACACCTTGATTCTTCATCCGCCGGTACTGCACAATGGCATTAAAGATGATCTCGCGGTGGAGGTCCACGTCCTGCAGCTCGTGCCAAGTAATATTTCGGAGAAACTCCGCGACGGGGAAGATGGCACGTGCGGAGAGCCAACGGCTCATGTGGTTGCGACTGATGTGGTAGAGCATGGAATCGCGCGGTATTTTGAAGATGTTGTCCTGCAACTCCTTCAGATCGTGGATGCGCATCACTTCCGCCTTCGTCTTCGGGTCGCGGAAGATGAAGTCGCCAAAACCCATGTGCTCTTCGAGAATATGGCGCAAATCGACGCTGATCTTCTTGGAGTTCTTATCAACAAACCAGAAGCCCTCAGCCTCCGCCTTCTCGCGGTTATGGCTCTCTGCGCTCTCCACAGTGAGCGGCAGATACTCATCCTCCTTTCTGATAGCGCGGAGCAGTTTCAGTCCAGCCTCAGGATCTTTGTCGTCGGTATAGAATCCGCCTTGCAGATGTGGCGGCGCCAAAGGGAAACGCACATCGGAGATCACACCGAGGCAATTGTCCTTATACCTATTATAGATGGTCCACGCCTCCTCATAGTTGCGCGCCAGCATCACCTTGGGTCTTCCGCGCATTCTCAGCGTGGCAGCATGGGGGTTGAGTGCCTCTGTGGCGAAGTTCTGACTCTGCATCAGAATATAATTGTAGAGGTTGGGGAGAATGGAGGAATAGAAACGAATGCTATCCTCCACCAGCAGGATCATCTGAACGCTGCCCTCGCGGATGTCATTGTCGATATTGAGCCGGTCCTCGATGAGCTTGATGATGGAGAGGATGAGGTTGGTGTTGCCCAGCCAGCAGAACACATAGTCGAAGATGCTCAGATCCTCGTGCTCCATACGGCGCGTGATGCCGTGGCTGAACGGGGTGAGCACCACGCAGGGGATCGTTGCGAAACGGGCCTTGATGGCACGCGCCACGTCGAAAGCATCATTGTCTGCATTGCCTGGCATGCAAATGACAAGGTCTATGCTGACCGTAATAAGTATCTTCTCTGCCTCCTCGATCGTAGAAACCTGCGTAAACGTGGGCGGATAGCGCAGGCCAAGGCGCGTGTATTCATTATAAATTTTCTCCTCCACGCGTCCGTCATCCTCCAACATGAAGGCGTCATAGGGATTGGCGACGATGAGGACGTTGTAGATGCGGCGCATCATGAGATTGACGAACGAGACGTCTTTCATGATGAATTTGCTCCATTTGTCGGGTAGTTGTTCTCTCATTAGGATTTATTTTGTTTTGGGCAAAAGTACGAAAAATATGGGTAAACACCTAACTTTTGGTCACAAATATCTCTCGTTGCGGGCGTTTTGGAAACAAAAAAGTCGCAAAACAAGCCCCCGCGGTTTGGGTAGGCAGCAAAGTTTATGAAAAATTTCCGCAAAATCATTTGGTAGTATGGATTAAAATCCCTACTTTTGCCCTCGAAATAAACAACAAGACCATAACAACTTAAACATTCAAAATTACTATGGAAGTTGAGAAAATCATGAGAGACCTGGAGCAGAAGCATCCAGGTGAGAAGGAGTTCTTGCAGGCCGTACATGAGGTGCTGCTCTCCATCGTTGATGTTTACAACCAGCATCCCGAGTTCGAGAACGCTAAGATCATCGAGCGCATGGTAGAGCCGGAGCGTGTTGTCATGTTCCGCGTACCCTGGGTGGACGACAAGGGCGAGGTTCAGGTGAACATCGGCTACCGTGTACAGTTCAACAGCGCCATTGGCCCGTACAAAGGCGGTCTCCGTTTCCACGCTGCCGTGAAGCTTGACACGCTGAAGTTCCTCGGTTTCGAGCAGACCTTCAAGAACGCTCTCACCACGCTCCCGATGGGTGGCGGCAAGGGTGGTTCCGACTTCTCTCCGCGCGGCAAGAGCGACGCTGAGATCATGCGTTTCTGCCAGGCCTTCATGAGCGAGCTCTACAAGTACATCGGCCCGGACTGCGACGTTCCCGCTGGCGACGTAGGTGTTGGTGGCCGCGAGATTGGCTACCTCTTCGGTCAGTACAAGAAGCTCACCAGCCAGTTCCACGGTGCTACCTTGACTGGTAAGGGCTTTGAGTTTGGTGGCTCTATCCTCCGTCCGGAGGCTACTGGTTTCGGCGCTCTCTACTTCGTAGAGCACATGCTGAAGACCCGTAACATCGACATCAAGGGCAAGACGGTTGCTATCTCTGGCTTCGGTAACGTGGCTTGGGGTGCTGCCAAGAAGGCTACTCAGCTCGGTGCCAAGGTCGTGACCATCTCTGGTCCTGACGGCTACATCTACGACCCGAACGGTCTGGATGATGAGAAGATCGAGTACATGCTCGACCTCCGCAATAGCGGCAACGACGTTTGCGCTCCTTACGCTGACAAGTTCCCGGGTTCTACCTTCTACGCTGGCAAGAAGCCTTGGGAGGCTGAGGCTGAGATCTACATGACTTGCGCTATCCAGAACGAGCTCAACGGCGAGGACGCTAAGAAGATCCTGGCTCGCAAGCCGATCTGCGTTGTCGAGGTCAGCAACATGGGTTGCACCGCTGAGGCTGTTGAGGCATTCGTTGAGGCTAAGCAGCTCTTCGCTCCGGGCAAGGCTGTCAACGCTGGTGGTGTTGCTACTTCTGGTCTCGAGATGACCCAGAACAGCATCCGTCTCCACTGGAGTGCTGAGGAGGTTGATGAGAAGCTCCACTACATCATGTCTTCCATCCACGAGCAGTGCGTCAAGTACGGCACGGAGGCTGATGGTTACATCGACTATGTGAAGGGTGCTAACATCGCCGGCTTTATGAAGGTCGCAAAGGCTATGCTCGCTCAGGGTATCGTCTAATTCATAAAATAAAAAATTCAATACACACCATAGGAAGGGAAGCCCTTGCGGGCTTCCCTTTCTTCATGCTCTTGAACAAACGATTGAACTTTCCGAGAAGACGACCGAGAAGTATCAAACCCTGTTGGCCAAACACCATCCGAAAGTTTGGGTCAGAACAATGCAAACAGCTAGAATAAGCTAAACAATACAACAAGCTACCTTACTTGTAGCCTCATCCCATCTGTAGAAGTACAAAAGGATGTTTTTCTGTCTGTACAGGACTGAATATCAACAACTCATGCGCCCCTGTCGCTCCTACGATCTACTCTCGCTCACCTCCATGGGCACGGTCAAATCGACCGTGTAACGGTTGGGATCGTCGTCAATGCGGAGCGTATAGCAATCACCATAGATCAAGTCGAGGCGCTTGCGGACATTTCGCATTCCTACGCCTCCCTGTACGTCCTCGAGACTATCGATCTTCGGATTCTCGCAAAAGAAATGGATCCGTTCGCCGACCTGCTCCATAAGGATGTGGATATGCGTGTCGCGCTGGTAACTTACGCCGTGTTTGAAGGCGTTCTCCACAAACATGATGAAAAGCAGCGGCGGCACTTCCCCCTGCATCTTGGGCTGCATATCAACAGTCAAGTGGACGCGGGAAGTAAAACGAAGGCGCATCAGCGTGATGTAGTTGGAGAGAAACTCCACCTCCTTCTGTAGCGGGATAGAAGTACTCTCGCTCTCATAGACCACATAGCGCATCATGCGTGAAAGCAGGATAATAGATGACTGCGCACGTCCTGGGTCTATATCTACCAGCGCATGGATGTTGTTGAGCGTGTTCATAAAGAAGTGGGGGTTGATCTGGGCCTTGAGATACTTCAGCTGATTGGATAGTTTCTCCTGCTGCAGTAGCATCAGTTCACGACTGGTATCCTCGCTACGGAAATAAATCTTCACGCCCAGGTTGACACCAAACATCAGCGTAAGGATGAAGAGGCTGGCCAAATCGACCCGCTCCACGATGCCAGGCTTGGCAAAACGAAGCACACGCACCTCCACGCCCCGCACCGTTTTACCCTCCTTGTCTCGGACAATCACCTCATGACGGGACCGCTTCTCGGGAGGAGGCGGTCCGAAGAGGGGAAAAGTGAGATACTGAAACACGCCAAGCAGAAGTACCAATAGGAATGCGAAGATAAAGTAGCGGCCCTTGCGCGGTCGGAAGAAAAGCGGCGCAACAAAGCGGTTGTGAAAGAGGAAGAAAACGAGAAACAAGCCCATCGTCGCCCAAACCGCACCATAAAAACCCCAGGGTAACGGTTCGCTGCTATTGCGCGAGCGGAAATACATCATCAGAAAGGGACTGAGCAGCACAACTGCCCATCCGAAAGCGTAGATGACTCGCTCACGATGGCGTTGGAGAGCGCGAAGGAAACATTCTTTCGTCATAGGGTTATTCTTCATCTTGTTCGGTGCAAAGGTAAGAAAAGACCGCTTGCCAAACAAATCTATTCAGCAAATCTCACCTTTTCATAGACGAATTAAGGAAAAACGAAAAACGAATGGTCTGTTTTTAGATTTTTAGGCACTATTCTCTTGCCCACTCTTCATTAATTGCTTACTTTTGCAACTATATGAGAACGTACGTACAAAGACTATTGTCGCTCGCCACTCCGCTGCTGATGCTGAGTGGCAGCATCGCCGCACAGTCGGCACAGAGTGAGGGAGGAGCAGGCTTCGGATCACCCATTAGATCTGCAGAAAGTTCACAGGAAGGCAACGGTGCCATCTCAATGAAGGTTATGCCGGAGCGCGTGACCATCGTGCCCGAGCTCCCCGAACGCGTAGAGGTGTTGTCGCTCAACAACTCCCTCATCAACTTCCAACGCCAGGACACTATATGGAACAACATCGCTGCCAAGATGGGCAAGGACGCCGAATGGACGCTACATACCATCCTTGGCCAACCACTGTCGTTCCACTGGATGGAGACCGACGAGGCCGGGTGCAACTCAGAGGGACAGCCCTCGGCCAAATCGATGATCAAACTGAAACCCTGGACCCACATCATCCTGCAGGAGCAAACGGATCGTCCACGAGTAGAGTACGAAGACTTCCGCGAGAGCGTGGGCAAATGGGTGGACTTCATCCGTAACAACTGCCCCAATCCTCATGCAGTCATCATCCTGCCTGTCAACTGGGTGCTGACCTCCTGTCTCGACACCTACTCCGAGACCGTTAACCTCGTCATCGACAACTACCGAAAGGTGGCACAAGAGTTTGGCGTGGTGCTCGCCCCCGTCAGCTCTGCCTACCGTATGTGCTATGAGCGAGAAGGCGTGGCCGCCCTGAAGAAGTGGTACACCGACGACCGCCACCCCACCATCGACGCTGCCTATCTCGCAGCCTGCATCGAATATGCCACCATCTACGGTGAAGATCCGACCACTATCTCGTGGGCCCCGCGCAAGATTTCCCCGCAAGAGGCACTGCGCATTCGTGAATATGCCAAAGAGGCGCTGACAGACTATACGCAGACCGTGGACCACCATAAGGGAACGGTGCAGTTGCAAGCCCGCCTCTACGATGCCACAGGAAGACTCCTGCCGGATGACGGCATGACGGAGTGGGGCAGCAATGGCGCGACGGTCAATCACGAAGGACTTTTCACAGCGGGCAAAGAGATGGCTGACTACATTGTAACGGCCACCAACGGTGCGATCAAGTCCTCCGCTACGGTGACAGTAGCCAAAGCCATCACCCGAATAGAGGGTCTACCTGTAGTGGAACTAGACGGCGCCGAAGCATCCTACTCACAGAACTTTGACACTATGGGCAACAGCCCAACACTGCCAGAGGGATGGCGCACTGACGGGCAGGATGGCTACGCCAGGACTTTAGGTTACTTCGTGCTGGCCAATGACGAGACACAGTTTGTCCAAACCGACGACCTCGTCACACTCGATGCCAACGCAGCCTGCGGAACTTGGAACTTCGGCCAACAGTCCGACCGTGCCGTGGGTGGCATCACGTCGGGGCGTTCCAATGAGCCACGGGTTATCAATGTCTATCTGCACGTCAGAAACACGGGAACCACACCCATCGTCCAGCCCCTACTCAGCTATGACATTGAAAAGTATCGCAAGGGAAAGAACAAGGCGGGCTTCAACGTCCTGCTCTTCACCTCCCGAGATGGCATAGACTGGACCAAGGCAGAGGGCGATGTCTTCAAATCCCATTTCGAGGCCGACGAGGCTACGGAGGGCTATGCTTCCGTACCGGGGGAGACACGCCAGGTGATCGGTCAGCTGCAAACAACTATCCAGCCAGGCGACAACCTCTTTCTGGCCTGGAGCATCCGTGTGGCGGATGGCTACAGTAGCGGAGAAGCCATCGCTTTGGGCATCGACAACGTGTGTCTCAACTGCCCGCCTGCCTCAATCACCACCGCACGTGGCGCACAGCAACACGACGCCCAACCCCGCTACAATCTCAGCGGCCAGCGAGTCAACGCCGACTACCATGGCATCGTGGTCTCCGACGGTCAAAAGATTGTCCAATAACTCTGACGGCGTACCGACTCCTCTTCTCCTGACTGGGTAGGAGGAGTCGGTACTCTTGCTACAACACCACGCCGGTGCCACTACAGGTGACCATCAGCATTGATCCACTCTGCCCCACGGTCTCATAATCGAGGTCTATACCCACCACGGCGTTGCAGCCCATCTGCTGCGCCCGCTCGGCCATTTCACGCATTGCTGTGTCTTTCGCTTCGCGCAGCACACTCTCATAAGACTTGCTCCGACCTCCAAAGAAGTCGCGCATTCCCGCCATAAAATCTTTTATTGCATTGGCACCAATAATAGTTTCGCCAGTCACCACGCCACGATACTCGCGGATGGGATGACCCTCAAGGGTCGGAGTGGTTGTTAAAATCATACTCTTTTTCTTTTGAACATTTATTATTTAGACGAATGGCAAGACCAAAAGTTTCAGAGTCCGCCAAGGAAAATCATTCGATCGCCCCACGCCCACTTTTTCTTCCACCTCTAGCAACTCATCTACCTTCTCGTTGGTTGACTGGGCGGTTTTGTCAATCATTACTGTCGAGCGATGTCTGCGAAAAAGAACCTGCTAACAAAAAGAGAGAAGGAAATGAAGAAAATTCATATCTACTTCAACAGATTTCCGCAGATTTTTACGCTATCCTCGCATTTTTTACCTACCTTCGCATCATTAAAGCACTTCCAAAGAACTGGACATGATGAACAAACTCGACAAGAAACTGATATTAAACATCGTGATCATGCTGACGGTATGTACCACTACGAAGGCTATGCCGATCTCGGTGGGCACGGACTCAGTGGAGAAAGCCGACTCGCTGCCACGTCGTCATCACGACCTCGCCATGACCCTGAACAAGAAGACGGGGGACAAAGTTATGGCCTATCTCAATATGGGATTTCTGGGAAGCACCAATCTCTTGCACGGTGTACAACTCAACGCTATGACCTCTCTGGCACATCAGGAGATGAGGGGTCTGCAATGCGCCGGACTGTCCAACATCGGCACAGGCATCAAAGGCGTACAGCTCGCGGGATTCTCCAACGTGAGTCTTTCTTCATTTCGCGGCATTCAGATAGGCGGCGTGACAAATATTTCGCGGGGTGTGGAGAAGGGTATTCAACTTACCGCCCTCGCCAACATCAGTTCGTCATACATGCGCGGGCTGCAGATTGGTGCATACAACTACGCGGACACGCTGAACGGATCACAAATAGGACTGTTCAATGCCTGCATCAGTCATCCACGTGGCGTGCAAATAGGTCTGCTTAACTATAGCCGCGATACTACGGCGCACAAAATAGGATTGGTGAACATCAACCCACTGACACGCATTGACGTAATGGCTTTTGGTGGCAACAGCAACAAGACAAACTTGGCTCTGCGATTCCGCAACCGAAGTACATACAGTATCCTGGGCTTCGGCACGCACTACATGGGTCTGGACAAGGACTTCTCTGGAGCGATATACTACCGTCTGGGACAATACTTCACGCTATCACCACGCTGGACTATCAGCGGTGACGTGGGCTTCTTCCATATAGAGACATTCCAACACGAGACGGATAGTAGGCCCGAAAGGCTCTATTCGCTGCAGGCGCGTCTCAACGCTGATTATCAGATAAACCGCACGCTGTCGGCATTTGCCTCCGTCGGCTACGGTACGACGCGTTACTACAACAAGAATCGAGAGTATCGTACGCGGCCTATTGTCGAAGCAGGCATCGCCGTGCGTTACGGACGACATGCGAGACCCATGGCGAAGCTCTTCCCCGAAGCGCAGGAGGAGATAGGCGATACAGCACGCATTTACGCATTCCACAACCCCGAGAACCAGCGGAAACGGCCGTGGCTGGCAGCCCTGGAGGTGACAAGCATCAATGTACTCGTGAACCGGTTTGACTGCTGGGTACTAGGAGAGGAGTTTCCCAGAATCAGCATGCACACCATCAAACATAACTTCGAGACGGGTTTTGTATGGGACAATGATCAGTTTTCCACCAACCTGTTTGCTCACCCTTATCATGGTGGGCTCTACTTCAACTCTGCACGAAGCAATAGGATGAGCTTCTGGGAGTCCATCCCTTATGCGCTCTGTGGCAGTCTGATGTGGGAGTTTTGCGGCGAGACAGAGCCACCCGCCATCAACGACGTGATGGCAACAACGCTAGGAGGTGTTGCTATCGGCGAGATAACGAACCGTGTGAGTGCACTGGTGCTCGACGACCGTGCTCATGGATTCAGCCGTTTCCTGAGGGAATTGGCAGGGACACTGATCAATCCGATACAGGGCTTCAATCGTATCGTAAGCGGCAAAGCATGGAAAGTGAGAAGAGACTACTACCAATACCACGACTACCTGGCTCTTCCTGTAGCTTTCAGCGTGGCAACAGGCGACCGCTACCTGGCCGACGAGGGCGGCATCTTTCGCGGCGAGCACAATCCCTATGTGGACTTTGGACTGGCTTATGGAGACCCCTTCGACAGCGAACAAACTCGCCCCTACGACTATTTCACAGCCAACATCACTGTCGGTGTCAGCTCAAAACAACCGCTCATCACTAGTGTCCATCTGCTAGGAAGGCTTTGGGGTACTAACATTTACGAGGGCGAAGGCGTGACCTCGCTGTTCGGACTTTTTCAGCATTTCAACTACTACGACTCGGAGCCCGTGAAGGAAGGAAGCCAGCAGGTGCCCTATCGCATTTCGGAGGCTGCGAGCATCGGCCCAGGCTTTATCTTCCGTTTCCCGCGCGTGGGCAATATGGGGAGCATGGAGCAGCGCCTCTTCCTCGACGCCATCCTGCTGGGAGGTTCGTTGAGCGACTACTACACCGTCATCGACCGCGACTACAACATGGGAAGCGGTTTCAGCCTCAAGGCGCAGACACTGATGGAGTTTCCGAAGGTCGGCAACTTCTCGCTCGCCGCCGACTTCTACAAGATCTACACATGGAAGGGGTATACGCAGGAAAAACTCGAACACTCAGACCCGCTGTATCTCAATGCGCAGGGCGACAAAGGTAGTGCTTCGCTGCTGGTGGTGAGCCCGCGGTTTAATATCTATTTGAAGAAAAATCTGAGCATAGAAGCTGGAGCTTCCTATTATATGCGCGACACGAGGTACAAGTACCACACCAACGTCCACGCACAGACCTTTGAGGTGCGCCTCGGACTGAGATACACGCTCTGACTTCTCCAGCAACAAGGGCCTATCGACGGGCTTGGCAAATGGGCTACCTGTAATGACTTCTGCCAGATTATATGGTGACATCATCATACATTAGCGATAATCTAACCGTTTGTTGCATCCTTGAAGTTGTTCTCGCGGAATGCTATCTTCATATTCTCAATCTGCTTCTTGCAAGACTTTGAAATGCTTATAGTTTTGCTTGCGATATCCTTCAAAAGCCGCTCGTCAAGAGTTGTCCCTTTATGGTCCAAGCTATCTATAAACCCAAATGAACTCGCTGAAAGAGAAGAAAGAGTGTCCCGGAAAGGAGATACGACTGTTGTGGCGCCACATCATCATGCGTCAGAACCGAGCTGATAGGGACGACGAATTTGTGGAAGTGCGAGTACATGTAGGCAGCCTTGGGCCAACCCTTCTCGTGGCCAATCTCGATATAGCACGACATAAGGATGTAGTTCAGCAAGCAGAGGCCCAGAAATTGCATTGCGTGGAGCAACAGTTTTCTTAATAAAGAGCTCATTTTCATAATTCAAAATTTTTGTTGGCAAAGGTATAGGTTATCGATGCCAAAGTTTGTCATAGTTTAGAAAAAAGTGAGAAAATGCCTTTTTGCTGAGTAGATGAGGGAAGGATACAACTTTTGCGGCATTATTGTGTGGTAATATAAGGTATTAGGACGATGAAAAGAGCTATACTATCTCGAATTGGGGGAAGAACTATAGAAGGAGTAAGTAGCAAAATTTTGTAAAAATCTCATTCTGTACCGAACAAGCGATTGAGGGTAAAAGTGCGGTAGGACTATGCGAACCAACAAAAAACAATGCTATGGAGTGGAGAAAGGACCACAAAAGTTGAGATATGAAAATCCCCAGACTTACATCTGGGGATCTTTCAAACGTATTGTGAGCTAAAATTATTCAGCCTTTGCCTCTTCAGCCTTCGGAGCCTCCTCAGCTACGACAGTCTCATCGGCAGCCTTCTTCGTAGAACGACGGCTACGACGCGTCTTCTTAGCCTCTGCCTTCGGAGTCTTAGCCATGTTCTCATCGAAATCGACGAGCTCGATGAAAGCCATGTCAGCACCGTCACCCAGACGATGACCCAACTTGATGATGCGGGTATAACCACCGGGACGGTCGGCAACCTTCACTGCGATCGGGCCAAAGAGCTCCTTGATGGACTCCTTGTCCTGAAGATAGCGGAAGACAACACGACGGCTATTGGTGGAGTCGTCCTTTGCACGGGTGATAAGCGGCTCAACGTACTTCTTCAGTGCCTTGGCCTTTGCGAGGGTCGTAGTGATTCTTTTGTGCCGGATCAGAGAGATAGCCATGTTGGCGAGCATGGCCTTGCGGTGATCAGCAGTACGGCCCAGATGGTTGAATTTTTTATTATGTCTCATTTCTGTTTCTGTTGTTTGGACGGGTTAGCTACCCTTTTATTTCACGTATGGGATTACTCCTTGTCCAGTTTATACTTTGTAATATCGGTTCCAAAGGTCAGATTCAGACCCTCGAGCAAATCATCAAGCTCTGAGAGCGATTTCTTACCAAAGTTGCGGAACTTCAAGAGGTCGGTCTTGTTGTACTGTACCAAGTCGCCAAGCGTCTCGACATCAGCGGCCTTAAGGCAGTTGAGGGCACGAACACTGAGGTTCATGTCAACGAGACGGGTCTTGAGCAACTGGCGCATGTGGAGCACCTCCTCATCAAACTCCTGATTCTGTTCAGTATCAGGACTCTCCAGCGTGATCTTCTCATCGGAGAAGAGCATGAAATGATAGATGAGAATTTTGGCGGCCTCTTTCAGCGCATCCTTGGGACTGATGGAACCATCGGTTGTAACCTCAAGGACGAGTTTATCGTAGTCGGTCTTTTGCTCAACGCGGAACGGCTCAACAGCGTACTTGACATTACGGATTGGGGTGTAAATCGAGTCGATTGGGAGTACGTTTACATCAAGGCAGTACTGACGATTCTCCTCAGCCTGGACATAGCCACGGCCTTTATTAATCGACAAGTCAATCTGCATTGAAGCCTTAGAGTCGAGATGACAAATCACCAAATCGGGATTTAACACTTCAAATCCAGTAAGATACTTGCCAATGTCACCTGCTTTGAACTCAGTGGAATTCTCGACGGTGATACTAACTTTCTCATTCTCAAATTCTTCCACTACTTGCTTGAATCTCACTTGCTTGAGATTCAAGATGATGTTGGTAACATCTTCCTTAACGCCGGGTACGGAGGAAAACTCATGATCAACACCGGCAATGCGAATAGTGTTGATAGCGTAGCCCTCCAACGACGAGAGAAGGATGCGGCGCAGGGCGTTACCAATAGTAACTCCGAAGCCAGGCTCCAACGGACGGAATTCGAACTTGCCGAAATGGTCGTTGGCCTCCAGCATCACTACTTTGTCGGGCTTTTGAAATGCTAATATCGCCATTAATTCAATGATTATAATTATTGTTTTGAGTACAACTCAACGATTAACTGCTCCTTAATGTTCTCGGGAATGTCAGCACGATCAGGCTTATGAAGGAACTTACCGCTCTTGCTGTTCTCATCCCACTCCAACCAAGGATACTTGCTGTGGTTGAAGCCTGCCAAAGCAGCCTCAATCACCTCAAGGCTCTTGGCCTTCTCGCGAACACCAACTACATCACCCGGCTTCACCTGGTAAGAGGCGATACCTACAACATTGCCATTGACGACAATGTGCTTGTGGTTGACAAGCTGACGAGCAGCAGCGCGAGTAGGAGCAATTCCAAGACGGAAGACAACATTGTCGAGACGGCTCTCCAGGTTCTGAAGAAGCACCTCACCAGTGATACCGTCAGCCTTGGCTGCAGCGTTGAACATGTTGTGGAACTGACGCTCCAAAACGCCATAGGTGTACTTTGCCTTCTGCTTCTCAGCAAGCTGAGCACCATACTCAGACACCTTACGACGACGGTTATTGCCGTGCTGCCCCGGGGGGAAGTTGCGACGGGAAAGAACCTTATCTTCGCCGAAAATGGCCTCGCCAAAACGACGTGCAATTCTTGATTTAGGACCTATGTATCTTGCCATAATAAATATATGCTTAAAAAATGATGAGAATATTAGACACGACGACGCTTGGGAGGACGGCAACCGTTGTGCGGAAGCGGAGTAACATCGACGATCTCCGTAACCTGAATGCCAGAGGCATTGACGGCACGGATAGCACTCTCACGGCCATTACCCGGACCCTTAACGAATGCCTTCACCTTGCGAAGACCGAGGTCGAAAGCCACCTTAGAGCAATCCTCTGCTGCCATCTGGGCAGCGTACGGAGTGTTCTTCTTGGAACCGCGGAATCCCATCTTACCAGCTGAAGACCAGGAAATAACCTGACCCTCATCGTTGGCCAAAGATACAATAATGTTGTTGAACGAACTGTGAACGTGGAGCTGACCCATCGCGGTAACACGCACGTTTCTCTTCTTAGATGTTGCTGATTTTTTTGCCATAATTAATTTCCTCCTACAAATTACTTAGTAGCCTTCTTCTTGTTAGCAACAGTCTTCTTCTTACCCTTACGGGTACGAGCATTGTTCTTAGTGCTCTGTCCGCGAACGGGAAGACCATTACGATGTCTAACACCACGGTAGCAACCAATGTCCATGAGACGCTTGATGTTCATCTGAATCTCTGAGCGGAGGTCACCTTCTACTTTGAATTCAGCACCGATAATCTCACGGATCTTGGCGGCCTGGTCATCTGACCAATCGCAGACCTTAAGGTCGCGGCTCACGCCGGCCTTATCCAAAATCTTTGCTGAACTACTTCGGCCTATACCATAGATATAGGTCAATGCGATTTCGCCACGCTTGTTCTGGGGCAAATCTACTCCAACAATTCTAATTGCCATTGATAAACTTAAATTTGTTAAATGTCTTAACTACGCTAAAAAGCACGCAAAGTTACTGAATTTTTCTGACCCAGCATCCTTTTTATGCAATTTTAACTTTAGCCTTGACGCGTTTTGAACTTAGGGTTCTTCTTGTTGATAACGAAAAGACGTCCCTTGCGACGCACGATCTTGCAATCGGGGGTACGCTTCTTTAATGATGCTCTTGTCTTCATAAAGCTATTTATTTATATCGAAAAACGATTCGACCTTTGGTTAAATCATAGGGACTCATCTCGACCTTCACCTTATCGCCAGGGAGGATCTTGATGTAGTGCATTCTCATCTTGCCCGAAATGTGGGCTGTGATATCAACCCCATTTTCCAACTCTACGCGAAACATAGCATTGGAGAGTGACTCAATGATAGTTCCGTCCTGTTCTATAGCGGCTTGCTTTGCCATAATCTCTTACTGTTTGTCCTTCTTTACTTTACTATTGTTTCAAACGATGTTAATATTTCTGGCCTACCCGGTCGTACAACAACGGTGGTTCCGAAGGGAACGAACGGATTGTGAAAAGTGGATTCATGCATCAGTCGAGGCTTGATTAAATGCGATCGGCCATGCTTGAACGCTAACGCTATCACAAGACACATACCCTCCTTAAGTAGTACAGTATCGTTTACCCCAGGATTCATCCGCAAAATCGGATTTTCCACCCTGTTTCGTCCCACACCATGACCAAAAGTCTTTTGTAAGACATAGGGATCGTGAGCATGGAGACTATATACTGTTCTGCTCATCTCCTTGATCGAATGGCCTGCCGATGCACGTCGCACTACTTGGCGAAGCATGTCTCTTAAGGTTGATATCATTGGTTCGTCATCTTGGGAACTTTCCACTATAAAAGTATGAGCTCCAAAAGAATAATAACCATCTAGACAAACCCAACAGTTGACAGTAAGCCAATCACCTTCACAGAGCATGCACTCTCCTTCTAAAGAGGGCTCAATGTAGGCTCCGTTAACGAAGAAAGTGAACTCGGTGTCGGAGGACAGTGCTTCCATACCTGAATTCGACTCTGTGGGTACAGTCCGCATGACTGCGTTGACCACTTTGTTCCGCAGATGGCTCAAGGCCAACCTAGGTACTACGTGGCGGCCAACCTCTATTAGCGCACGTGTCGCTAACTGGCTGGCCGCTCGTAAAAGAATTATCTCATCTTCGGTCTTCAGAAATATCCTCATCCTGCACTGATTCAGAATCAGTAGGCAGCTACACCAGCATTGCCACGGGTGTGGCCAGAATTAAGGAGACCATCGTAATGGCGCATCATCAGGTGAGACTCGATCTGCTGCAGGGTGTCAATCACCACGCCAACGAGAATCAAAAGAGACGTACCACCGAAGAACTGACCGAAAGAGTCTTGCACATTCAGCAATCCAGCCAAAGCCGGCATAATGGCAATGAAAGCAATGAACAAAGAGCCCGGCAATGTCAAGCGTGACATCACAGTCTCGATGTAATCAGCAGTATCCTTACCTGGCTTGACGCCAGGAATGAAACCGTTGTTGCGCTTCATGTCCTCTGCCATCTGAACAGGGTTGAGCGTGATAGCTGTATAAAAGTAGGTGAACGCGATCACGAGAACAACGTACACACAATTATACAACAAACTCTTGTTGTTCAACAACTGCTGGAGAACCGGACTGACATTGTCGGTAGAATACTGAACGATGGCCAGCGGGATGAACATCAATGCCTGAGCAAAGATGATAGGCATCACATTGGCAGCGAAAAGTTTCAACGGAATGTACTGACGTGCTCCGCCGTACTGACGATTACCGACAACGCGCTTAGCGTATTGCACAGGTACCTTGCGGGTGCCCTGCGTGAGAAGGATGGATGCGCATACAACTGCATAGAGGATAATGAGCTCCACGATGAACATCACGAGACCACCACTAGTAATAGCGGTGAAACGGCTGGAGACCTCCTGGATGAAGGCCTGAGGCAGACGCGCGATGATACCAATCATGATGATGAGCGAAATACCATTACCCACGCCCTTATCGGTGATGCGCTCACCCAACCACAGGATGAACATTGAACCTGCGGCAAGGATGAATGTGGCAGGAATCATGAAATAAGTCCAACTGACACCAGAAGCCAAGGCAGCCGATGCCTGCATCTTCAGGTTGATCAGATAAGACGGAGCCTGGAAGAACAGGATGGCCACCGTAAGGATACGAGTGTACCAATTGATTTTTTTCCTGCCGCTCTCGCCCTCGCGTTGCAACTTTTGGAAGTAAGGCACCGCGACGGCAAGAAGCTGCATGACGATAGAGGCCGAGATGTACGGCATGATTCCCAATGCGAAGATAGACGCATTGGAGAATGCACCACCGGAGAACATGTCCAAAAGCGACATCAAGCCGCCTGCGGTTTGCGACTGAAGTCTGCCGAGCTCATTGGGATCGATACCCGGCAAGACAATAAATGACCCAAAACGGTAAATAGCCGTAAACAGAAGGGTAATGAGGAGTCGCTGGCGCAAATCCTCCACCCTCCAACAGTTCTTCAGTGTCTCTATAAACTTTTTCATTAATCCTAGATAATAGTTGTGATACCACCCACTGCCTCGATAGCCTCCTTGGCAGTCTTAGAGAATGCGTGAGCCTTCACCTCAAGCTTGGCCTTCAATTCTCCGTTACCAAGAATCTTAACAAGGCCCTTTGCCTTGGAATAGCCAGCCTCGCGAAGCTCGACAGGGCTAATCACGGTAAGGTTCTTGGCCTCTGCAAGCTCCTGGAGCACAGAGAGGTTGATAGCCAAATACTCCTTGTGGTTAATGTTCTTGAATCCGAACTTCGGCACGCGGCGCTGGAGCGGCATCTGGCCACCCTCGAAACCTACCTTATGCTTGTAACCAGAACGAGACTTAGCACCCTTGTGACCACGGGTAGAAGTACCACCAAGACCAGAGCCTGGACCACGGCCAATACGACGACGGCTGTGGATAGATCCCTTGGCTGGTTTCAAATTATTTAATTTCATAATCTATGAATCCTTTTAAAGATGAATTAATCAACGACCGTTACGAGGTGATGAACCTTGCGAATCATGCCACGGACACTCGGAGTATCCTCAACCTCAACAACCTGAGAGATCTTACGGAGACCGAGCGCCAACAGAGTGCGCTTCTGATCAATCGGAGCGTTGATGCGGCTCTTAATCTGCTTAACTTTAATTGTTGCCATTGTATTGAACCTCCTGTGATTAACCATTAAAAACCTTATCCATGGCTATACCGCGCTCACCAGCAACCATATAAGCATCACGCATCTGCGTGAGTGCGGAAATGGTAGCCTTCACCAAGTTGTGAGGGTTGGAAGAACCCTTTGACTTAGCGATCACGTCGGTGATACCTGCACTCTCCAAAACGGCACGCATAGCACCACCAGCCTTCAAACCAGTACCAGCAGCAGCGGGCTTGATCAGCACCTGAGCACCACCGAAGCGGGTCTCAACCTCATGGGGAACAGTACCTTTCAGCACGGGAACCTTCACGAGGTTCTTCTTGGCGGCATCGGTACCCTTCTGAATGGCAGCGGTTACCTCACCGGCCTTTCCAAGACCCCAACCGATCACACCTTTACCGTCACCTACGACCACGATGGCTGCAAACGTGAAAGTACGTCCACCCTTCGTAACCTTGGTCACACGGTTGATGGCAACCAGACGGTCTTTAAGCTCTACGTCACTATTAACTCTTACTCTATTCATTGCCATAATCGATTAGAATTTAAGACCTCCCTCACGAGCCGCGTCGGCCAGAGCCTGCACACGACCATGATAAAGATAACCGTTACGATCGAAGACGATTTTCTCGACACCAGCCTCTTTTGCCTTGTTGGCAACCAGCTCGCCGACCTTCTTGGCCTGCTCAGTCTTATTCATCTTCTCAAGTCCCAACGAAGAAGCAGAGGCAAGCGTAGTGCCAGTGATATCGTTGATGACCTGTGCATAAATTTGCTTATTACTGCGGAAAACGCTCAAACGAGGACGCTCTGCGGTACCCTTCACACTCTTGCGAATGCGGAACTTAATCTTAAGTCTTCTTTGTTCTTTCTTTGTCGTCATAATCTTAGCAATTATTAAAGTTACTTAGCTGCAGCCGTCTTACCAGACTTTCTGCGAATAACCTCACCCTGGAACAGGATACCCTTGCCCTTATAAGGCTCCGGCATACGGAAAGAACGGATTTTTGCACAAATGAGACCAAGAAGCTGCTTATCGCAAGTCTCGAGAGTGATGATAGGGTTCTGGTTGCGCTCACTCTTCGTCTCAACCTTCACCTCTGCAGGGAGCTGGAGGAAGATGGGGTGCGTATATCCGAGAGCGAACTCAATGAGGTTGCCCTTGTTACTCACACGATAACCCACACCAACGAGCTCAAGCGTCTTCTTGTAGCCCTCGCTCACACCAACAACCATGTTGTTGACCAAAGAGCGGTATAGGCCGTGGAAAGACTGCTTCTGCTTGATGTCAGTCTCGTTTGCCTCGTCAATACTGAACTTTACCTCACCATCCTCGATGATGACCTGGATGGAAGGATCTACCCACTGTGAGAGCTCGCCCTTGGGGCCCTTCACGCTAACGACATTGTCCTTCAGCGTTACAGTAACGCCAGCAGGAATTTGAATTGGCAGTTTACCTATTCTTGACATGTTAAATCCTCCTGATTAGTAGATGTAGCAAAGAACCTCACCACCGATCTTCTCGGCGACAGCCTCTTTGTTGGTCATTACACCTTTGGAAGTGGAAATGATAGCAATTCCAAGTCCGTTAATAACTCTCGGCATGTCTTTGTAGCCCGTGTACTGGCGAAGACCAGGAGTAGAGACGCGAGTCAACTTCTTGATAGCGCTCTGCTTGGTTACGGGATCATACTTCAAGGCCACCTTGATCGTGCCCTGAGGACCATCCTCTACAAACTTGTAGTTGAGGATGTAGCCCTTCTCGAAGAGAATCTTCGTGATGGACTTCTTCATGTTAGACGCAGGAACCTCAACCACACGGTGATGAGCCATGATGGCGTTTCTGAGTCTCGTCAGATAATCTGCTATTGGATCTGTCATAAAATATAAAAAGTTTAATTAATCGGGACTCCCCCGACAATATTAAAAAATACGCTTATCTTGGAAATGATCGCCAGGTGACGGAAGAATCCGTCCCTGACAATACATTCTAATTTTGCGATTTTACCAGCTGGCCTTCTTCACGCCCGGGATAAGACCCTGAGAGGCCATCTCACGGAACTGAATACGGGAGAGGCCAAACTGGCGCATGTATCCCTTCGGACGACCCGTGATCTTGCAGCGGTTGTGAAGACGAATCGGGTTCGCATTCTTGGGAATGGACTGCAACTTGCGAGCAGCCTCATAAGCCTCCGCGGGATCGTTCGAGGTAGCGATGATCTTCTTCAATGCAGCACGCTTCTCGGCATAACGAGCCACCAATTTGGCACGCTTAACCTCACGGGCTTTCATAGATTCTTTTGCCATATCTCTTAATCGTTTTTAGCGTTCTTAAATGGAAGACCGAAAGCCTTGAGCAGTGCATAGCCCTCCTCGTCGGTCGGAGCAGAGGTAACGAACGTGATGTTCATACCCTGAATGCGGTCCACCTGGTCGATGTTGATCTCCGGGAAAATGATCTGCTCAGAGATACCCAACGTATAGTTGCCACGGCCATCAAACTTGCTCTCGATACCCTTGAAGTCACGGATACGCGGCAGGGAAATGCGGACAAGCTTCTCAAGGAACTCGTACATGCGCTCGCGACGCAGTGTAACCATCACACCGATCGGCATCTTCTTACGAAGCTTGAAGTTGGCGATATCCTTCTTAGAGAAAGTAGCGACCGCCTTCTGACCGGTGATAGAGGTGAGCTCGTTGATAGCAACGTCGATAATCTTCTTATCCTGCGTTGCGTCGCCGAGACCCTGGTTGATGACAATCTTCTTCAAGACAGGAATCTGCATTGCCGAAGAATAGTTGAACTGCTTTTGCAAAGCAGGAGCAATCTGCTCCTTATACTGCTTCTTTAACTGTGCTGTATCCATTACTTGATTTCCTCCCCTGACTTTTTAGAGATACGCTTCACGTTCTTGCCCTCGTGCTCCACACGGATACGAGTAGCCTTTCCGCTCTTCGGATCGATCAGACTAACATTGGAGATGTGAATAGAAGCCTCCTGCTTGATAATGCCACCTTGCGGATTCTGCGCATTCGGCTTCGTGCTCTTCGACACGACGTGAACGCCCTCTACCACTACGCGATCCTCATCGCGGAGTACCTTGAGGACTTTGCCCGTCTTGCCCTTGTCAGAGCCTGCGAGAACGATAACCTTGTCGTCCTTTCTAATATGGGTTTTTGCCATTTCTATTTGCTTTTAAATATTAGAGCACCTCAGGTGCAAGAGAAACGACCTTCATATTCACAGCACGGAGCTCACGTGCAACGGGGCCGAAAATACGGCTTCCACGAAGCTCACCAGCGTTGTTCAACAACACGCAAGCGTTGTCATCAAAACGAATATAGGAACCGTCAGCACGACGGATCTCCTTCTTTGTGCGAACAATCAAAGCCTTGGATACTGCACCCTTCTTCAACTCACTCGATGGGATGACGTTCTGTACAGCCACAACGATTACGTCGCCTACGCTGGCGTAGCGACGACCCGTACCACCAAGTACGCGAATGCACTTAGCCTCACGAGCACCACTGTTGTCGCAAACAGTAAGTCTTGATTCTGCCTGTATCATATTTACTTAGCTTTTTCTACGATTTGAACCAGTCTCCATCGCTTCGTCTTTGACAAAGGACGGGTCTCCATAATCATTACAGTGTCGCCCACATTAGCCTCGTTCTTCTCGTCGTGGGCATGGTACTTCTTCGTCTTCTGGACGAACTTACCATAAATAGGGTGCTTCTCCTTGAACTTGGAGGCAATAACAATGGTTTTATCCATCTTGTTGCTGACAACAACACCCTGTCTTACCTTTCTAAAATTTCTTGTTTCCATCTGGACCATTGTTATTTATTCAGTTCTCTAGCGCGAAGCTCAGTCTGCAAACGAGCGATGTCACGACGGGCCGCCTTGATCTGAGATGGATTCTCAAGCGGAGTAATCTGGTGGTTGAGCTTCATCTGGTCGTAAGCAGCCACGGCGTTCTCCAATTTCTCGCGCAGATCCTTGTCTGCGAGAGCCTTAATTTCAGTCATCTTCATACCTTAAGCGTTTTTATCGAAATCACGTCTGACAATAAACTTCGTTTTAACCGGCAGCTTCTGTGCGGCGAGGCGAAGAGCCTCCTTAGCAATATCGAAACTGACACCCTCTACTTCAAAGAGGACACGTCCTGGGGTAACAGGTGCAACCCATCCTGCGGGATCACCCTTACCCTTACCCATACGCACATCAGCAGGCTTACGGGTGATGGGCTTATCAGGGAAGATACGAATCCAGACCTGACCCTGACGATTCATATAACGGTTCACGGCCACACGGGCAGCCTCGATCTGACGGCTGTCAAGCCACTTTGCCTCAAGGGTCTTGATGCCGAAAGATCCAAACGCGAGCTGCGTTCCTCTGTGGGCATTACCCTTATTGCCGCGGCCATCTTGTGGTCTTCTATATTTTACTCTTTTTGGCTGTAACATGATAGCTTCTGCTTTTAACGGTTATTGTTTCTTCTGCGGCCACCACGACGATCGCGACGATCGTTGTTCGGACGGCGCGACTCCTTCTCCTGTGCAAAGTTGGGAGCCAAATCCACCTTGTTGTAGATTTCACCACGGCAAATCCAAACCTTCACACCAAGCAGACCTACCTTTGTGAGAGCCTCACACTGGCAGTAGTCGATGTCAGCGCGGAACGTATGCAGCGGAGTACGACCTTCCTTGAACATTTCCTTGCGGCGCATCTCAGCACCGTTCAAACGGCCAGAGATCTGAATCTTGATACCCTCAGCACCAGAACGGATAGCGTTCTGAATAGCCATCTTGGCAGCGCGGCGGTAAGCGATCTTACCCTCCAGCTGACGTGCGATGTTGTTGCCAACAATCGTAGCATCGAGATCCGGTTTCTTCACCTCATAGATGTTGATCTGAATCTCCTTCTTGAAGAGATTTTTCAGCTCCTCGCGGAGTTTATCAACATCAGCACCACCCTTACCGATGACAATACCCGGACGAGCCGTGCAGATAGTGATGGTGACGAGCTTCAATGTACGCTCGATGACAATTCGAGAGACGCTTGCCTTTTCCAAGCGCTTGTTGAGGTACTGACGAATCTTCTGATCCTCGACCAGGTTATCGCCAAAGTCCTTGCCACCGAACCAATTCGAGTCCCAACCGCGGATAATACCCAAGCGGTTGCTAATTGGATTAACTTTCTGTCCCATTCTACTCCTTATTATTTGTCATCGTTAGTGTCAGCATTCTTCGAATCGACGAAAATCGTCACATGGTTGGAACGCTTGCGGATTCTGTAGCCGCGTCCCTGCGGTGCGGGGCGCATGCGCTTCATCGTCACACCCTCGTCAACGAAAATCTTGGAGATGAACAGTTCACCGTCCTCTGCCTTGCGGTCATTTTTAGCCTCCCAGTTGGCGATTGCAGAACGCAGCAATTTCTCAACATTTGCTGCAGCAGCCTTCTTAGAGAAGCGAAGCACGCCCAACGCGCGATTTACCTCCATTCCGCGGACCATGTCAACAACATAGCGCATCTTGCGCGGGGAAGAGGGGCAACCCTTGAGCGTAGCAAAATACTGGCTTTTCTTGGCCTCTTTCAGTGCCTCAGCCTTTATATGTTTTCTTGCTCCCATTATTCTATTCTATAAATGGATGAAATTGCCTGCTTACTTCTTGTTGTTGCCTGAGTGGCCACCGAAGCGGCGCGTGGGGCTGAACTCACCAAGCTTATGGCCTACCATGTTCTCGGTGATGTAAACAGGGATAAATTTGTTTCCGTTATGAACTGCAACGGTGTGTCCCACGAAATCCGGGGAAATCATCGATGCTCTGGCCCATGTCTTCACGACGCTCTTCTTGCCGCTTTCGTTCATGGCAAGAATTTTCTTCTCAAGCGATACGTTGATGTACGGACCTTTTTTGATTGAACGACTCATAATTTAACGCTTAATAAGTTTACTTCTTGTTAGCTCTCTCAATGATGTACTTGTTCGAGAGCTTCTTCGGTGCGCGAGTCTTAAGACCCTTAGCATACAAGCCCTTGCGTGAACGCGGGTGTCCACCAGACTGGCGACCCTCGCCACCACCCATCGGGTGATCGACCGGGTTCATGACGACACCACGGTTGTGAGGACGACGACCCAACCAGCGTGAGCGTCCAGCCTTACCAGACTGCTCCAGAGCGTGATCAGAGTTGCCTACACTACCCACAGTGGCCTTGCAAGCGGAGAGGATCTGGCGAGTCTCACCAGAAGGAAGCTTGATAACGCAGTATGCGCCATCGCGAGAAGTAAGCTGAGCGAAGTTACCAGCCGAACGAACCAAACGCGCACCCTCACCCGGACGGAGCTCGATGTTGTGGATCACCGTACCGACAGGAATGCGTGAGAGAGGAAGAGCGTTGCCCACCTCCGGCGCAGCCTCTGCGCCAGAAAGCAGCGTAGCACCTACCTGCAGTCCATTAGGAGCAATAATGTAACGTTTTTCACCATCAGCGTAGAAGAGCAAAGCAATGCGAGCCGAACGGTTAGGATCGTACTCGATTGACTTCACTACAGCTGGAACACCATCCTTCTCTCGCTTGAAGTCGACCAGACGGAACTTCTTCTTGTGACCACCGCCGATGTAGCGGACAGTCATCTTACCGGTGTTGTTTCGACCACCGGTAGAACGTTTGCCGTAAACGAGAGACTTCTCTGGCACGGATGCAGTAATATCCTCGAACGTGCCAATAACCTTGTGTCTTTGACCCGGAGTGACCGGGTTTAACTTACGTACTGCCATTTTTTATTTAATGTTGCTGTAAAAATCAATAGCATCACCGTTCTTGAGGGTGACGATTGCCTTCTTGAAGGCATTGCGCTGGCCTTTCACAAGACCCTGCTTCGTGTAGCGCGACATGCGCTTGCCTGCATAGCACATTGTGTTGACAGCCAACACTTTGACGCCGTACAGAGCCTCGACCTCTTTCTTGATGTCTGCCTTGTCGGCCTCGGGCTTGACGATGAAGCCATACTTCGGCTGTGCCGGAATAGTGTACTTCTCGCCCTTCTTCGTGCGGGTCTTGTCCAAAGAAGACTTGTCCGTCAGCTTCGACATCTTCTCAGTGACGATTGGCTTAATGATATATCCCATGTTTTATGTCTCCTTTTTTGTTTTACTTGTTCAAGATACCCTCAACTGCCTTCAGCGAATTCTCCGTGACGATGAGCACGTCAGCATCCAAAATCTTGTACGTATTGACGTCTTTTGCTACCATCACATGAGCCTTTTGGAGGTTGCGAGCAGACAAAAATACATTTTTATTTGCTTCCGGCAAAAGAAGAAGGAGCTTCTTGCCGTCTACTTTAAGATTTTTAGCAATATTTACGAAATCTTTCGTCTTCGGAGCCTCAAAGTTGAAATCTTCTACCACGAGGATAGCCTGCTCCTGAGCCTTGTAGGAGAGTGCTGATCTACGAGCAAGATTCTTTACTTTTTTGTTGAGCTTGAAACGATAATCGCGGGGCTTCGGTCCAAAGACACGACCACCACCTACGAGGACCGGTGAGTTGATGTCGCCACGGCGAGCACCACCGCCACCCTTCTGACGTCCGAGCTTGCGGGTTGAACCAGAAACCTCGCTTCTCTCCTTGCTCTTGTGCGTACCCTGGCGTTGGTCAGCCATGTACTGCTTCACATCAAGGTAGATAACGTGATCGTTTGGTTCGATACCGAAGACGCTCTCGCTGAGAGTCACCTTACGGCCGGTCTCCTGACCTTTGATATCCAATACGTTAATATCCATTACTTGTTGATGATTACGGTTGAACCAATGCATCCAGCCACGCTGCCCTTTACGAGGAGCAGATTGTGCTCTGGAATTACCTTTAACACTTTGAGGTTCTGGGTAGTAACCCGGTCGCCTCCCATCTGGCCGCCCATGCGCATACCCTTGAACACCTTAGCGGGGTAGGAGCAGGCACCGATAGATCCCGGCTTGCGAGCACGGTCATCCTGACCGTGGGTAGACTGACCGACGCCACCGAATCCGTGACGCTTCATAACACCCTGGAAACCCTTACCCTTGGAGGTACCGACGACATCTACAAACTGAGCGTCGTTGAACAGCTCCACCGTAATGGTATCACCGAGGTTGTAGTCCTCATCAAACTTGAACTCGGCCAAGTGCTTCTTGGGCGTTGTGCCGGCCTTCTTGTAGTGTCCCTGCATCGGCTTGGAGGTATTCTTCTCCTTAGCCTCGCCGAAACCCAACTGAACAGCCTTGTAACCATCCTTCTCAACGGTCTTAATCTGGGTTACAACACAAGGACCAGCTTCGATAACAGTGCACGGCACGTTCTTGCCGTCGGCACTGAAAACGGATGTCATTCCGATTTTCTTTCCTAATAATCCTGGCATTTCAATAATGTGTTTCTAAATGACTTGAATAGATAAAACGTAGGCATTAAACCTTAATCTCGACCTCAACACCCGACGGAAGCTCCAACTTCATCAGCGCGTCCACCGTCTTGGCGGTAGAGCTATAGATGTCGATGAGACGCTTGTAATCGGAGAGCTGGAACTGCTCGCGCGACTTCTTGTTTACGAAGGTCGAACGGTTGACCGTGTAGATACGCTTGTGCGTAGGCAATGGAATCGGGCCGCTGACGATAGCACCCGTAGCCTTGACAGCCTTGACAATCTTCTCGGCCGACTTGTCAACGAGCTGATGGTCGTAAGACTTCAGCTTGATGCGAATTTTTTGACTCATGTCGTTTTAAAATAATTAATTGAATAAAATAATTTTGTTCTTGAAAAAGACGGGGATACGCCCTCATAAGAGTCATTCGCTATGCTGGCGTCCACCATCCTTTATATCTCATACCATCCCAGGAGAGAAAGCTCCCTCCCGGGACAGTTAAGATTCATTTTACTTCACCAACTCGGGATGGCCGTTGAGCTCCGTCAAGATCTCCTTGGCAAGAGCAGAGGAAACCGGTGAGTGGTGATCGTACTCCATAGAAGAAGTAGCGCGACCAGAGGTGATAGTACGCAGGGCGGTCACATAGCCGAACATCTCTGACAACGGAACCATAGCCTTGACGATACGAGCACCGCTACGAGCCTCGTCCATACCCTGAACCAGACCACGACGCTTGTTCAAGTCGCCGATAACGTCACCCATGTTCTCCTCCGGCGTAACAACCTCTACGCGCATGATCGGCTCCATGAGGACCGGACCAGCCATCGGGCAGAGCTTCTTGAAGGCCTGGTGAGCGACCAACTCGAAGGAGAGCTGATCGGAGTCGACCGGGTGGAAGCTACCATCGGTGAGCGTGACCTTCAGACCCGTCATCGGGAAGCCACCGAGCACACCATTGGAGAGGCAGTCGCGGAAGCCCTTCTCAACAGAGGGGATAAACTCCTTAGGCACGTTACCACCCTTGACGACATTGACAAACTGCAAGTCGCCCTCCTTGAAGTCCTCATCCTTCGGCTCGATGGTGACGTCGATACAAGCGAACTTACCACGACCACCAGACTGCTTCTTGAAGGTCTCGCGGCTCTGAGCGGCACGTGAGATCGCCTCCTTGTAGTTAACCTGCGGCTTACCCTGGTTGCACTCCACCTTGAACTCGCGCTTCAAGCGGTCGATGATGATATCGAGGTGAAGCTCACCCATACCAGAGATAATCGTCTGGCCGCTCTGCTCGTCCGTGCGGACGGTGAACGTCGGATCCTCCTCGGCCAACTTGGCAAGACCGTTGTCGAGCTTGGCGATGTCTGCCTGGCTCTTCGGCTCCACGGCGATGGAAAGCACCGTGTCAGGGAAGCTCATAGACTCCAGCACGATCGGATGCTCCTCAGAGCAGAGGGTATCACCCGTGCGGATATCCTTGAAGCCCACACCGGCGCCGATGTCACCAGCGTCGATGGACTGCATGGGGATCTCCTTGTTGGAGTTCATCTGGAAGAGGCGGCTGATACGCTCCTTTTTGCCCGAGCGCGGGTTATAGACATAAGAACCAGCCTCGACCTTACCGGAATAAACGCGGAAGAACACCAGACGACCCATGAACGGATCGGTAGCGATCTTGAAGGCCAAAGCTGCAGTCGGCTCGCTCTCGCTCGGCTTGCGATCCTCTTCCTCCTCAGTATCGGGGTTCGTGCCCACGATAGCCTCCGTGTCGAGCGGAGAGGGAAGGAAGGCGCAAACATAGTCGAGCAGCGGCTGGACGCCCTTGTTCTTGTAAGAAGAACCGAGCAGCATCGGCGTGCACTCCATAGAGATACAACCCTTGCGGATAGCAGCGATGATCATCTCCTCGGGAATATCCTTACCATCAAGGTAGAGCTCCATCAGCTCATCGTCAAAGCTTGAGGCAGCATCGAGCAACTTCTCACGCCACTCCTCAGCCTCGTCAACGAGGTCAGCAGGAATATCCTCGATGTCGTACTCGGCACCCATCGTCTCGTCGTGCCACAGGATGGCCTTCATCTTGATGAGGTCCACGACACCCTTGAAGTTCTCCTCAGCACCGATAGGAATCTGGATAGCAACCGGATTGGCACCCAGGATATCCTTCATCTGCTGTACGGTCTCAAAGAAGTCGGCACCCGAACGGTCCATCTTGTTGACATAACCGATACGCGGCACGTTGTACTTGTCAGCCTGACGCCACACAGTCTCTGACTGCGGCTGAACGCCGTCAGCAGCGGAATAGGTTGCAACAGCTCCGTCGAGCACACGCAGCGAGCGCTCTACCTCGGCCGTGAAGTCGACGTGACCCGGAGTATCGATCAGGTTGATCTTATACTTATTCTTGTTATACTCCCAAGAGCATGTGGTGGCAGCGGAAGTAATAGTGATACCACGCTCCTGCTCCTGCGCCATCCAGTCCATTGTGGCCGCACCATCGTGTACCTCGCCAATCTTGTGCGTCTTACCTGTGTAGAACAGGATGCGCTCTGATGTGGTCGTCTTACCGGCATCGATGTGAGCCATGATACCGATGTTACGGGTCAAATGTAAATCGCGATTTGCCATTGTCTTATTACCTTGTCCTTAATGTGTGAAAAGATTAGAATCTGAAGTGTGCGAAAGCACGGTTGGCCTCAGCCATGCGGTGCATATCCTCCTTACGCTTGAACGCACCACCCTGGTTGTTGAAGGCGTCCATGATCTCAGCGGCCAACTTCTCAGCCATGCTCTTGCCACCGCGCTTGCGTGCGAAGGCGATCATATTCTTCATGGAGACACTCTCCTTGCGGTCGGGACGAATCTCAGTAGGAACCTGGAACGTAGCACCACCGATACGGCGGCTCTTCACCTCCACCTGCGGAGTGATGTTGTCGAGGGCCTGCTTCCAAACCTCAAGCGGGGTCTTCTCCTCGCTCTTCACCTTGGCGCCTACGAGCTCGAGGGCAGTGTAGAAGATCTCATAAGAGGTATTCTTCTTACCGTCGTACATCAGGTGGTTGACAAACTTGGTGACCTTCTGGTCATTGAACTTCGGATCCGGGAGGATCACATGCTTCTTTGGTTTTGCTTTTCTCATTTTATTATTTGAAATTCTATTCTGCGGAGGCTGTCGTCTTTGCGTTCTTCAATGCCCACACTTGGGCGTTTACTCAACCTTATTGATTTCCATTCTCCAGCAAAACGATGTTTCTTTCGATTTTTAGCTCTTACACCTTGATACCAGACATCTCCGCCTGTTATCTTCGGTTAGGGGTTGGGGTGGCTGTTTATTCCGCGAGGGTCAAGCCCTTGTCTCTACCAGAAACTACTCGGCCCTCGCAGAACGGGAGAATTTTACTTCTTAGCCTTAGGACGCTTTGCACCGTACTTAGAGCGGCGCTGCGTACGGTTGGCTACACCAGCCGTATCGAGCGTACCACGGACGATGTGATAGCGAACACCAGGGAGATCCTTCACACGACCACCACGAACCAGCACGATGCTGTGCTCCTGAAGGTTGTGACCCTCTCCGGGGATATAGGAGTTGACCTCCTTCTGATTGGTCAAACGCACACGGGCAACCTTACGCATTGCCGAGTTAGGCTTCTTAGGGGTCGTCGTATAGACACGAACACAAACACCACGACGCTGAGGACAGTTGTCCAGCGCGGGAGACTTGCTCTTGTCCACGATTACCTGTCTGCCTTTTCTTACTAATTGCGAAATAGTAGGCATTGTTTTACTTTTTTATTTATATTTATTTTGTTTATTATCAACGTTTTGCGAATCGCAGCGTATCGTCCCAAAAGGACATTTTACTACTATGCAATTTCGAGGTGCAAAGGTACGAAGATTTCCCGAAATGACCTAACTATATAGAGAGGAAAATTTTGAGGACCGGAAAATATTAGCAACAAATAATATTCATTTGTATTTTTTAACCAGCGTAAACTCTGAGCGATCCTCTGTAGTAGAAGTGAAAAACCAGCAAACTACAACGAATAAGACGACGACGGCGCCTCACAAAACCACAATACAAAAGGGGTTATTAGCATGATGAAGGATCACCTCCGAGGTTCCGTCACTTTATATACTATATAATGTACGCGCGCAAGCAAATCGCCTATCTATAAGCACATGGCAGAAGAATAGAAGAAGGATAACAAACTGAAACCGAGAAAAAAGCATGGATAAAGAGCAAGGACAAGGCCAGCTAACGGTATATTTGACAACTTTTCTTACTAATTTGGTGTTTACGCGCATTTTTTTATGCCAAAACTTGCACCGGAAAGAGAAAACACATACTTTTGCAGTGTACTATTTAAGTAGTACACTATAACAAGAGAACAATAACGAATATAAACCAAAAACAGACAAGGATATGATTGAAGTACAGAACCTCAGCTTTTCCTACCCGGGCGCCTCAAGCAAGGTGTTCGACGGGTTCCAGCTTAAGCTCGAATCGGGCCATACCTATGGCCTCTTGGGGCGCAACGGAACGGGCAAGAGTACCCTGCTCTACCTCGCCTCGGGACTACTCCGCCCGAAGAAGGGCCATCTCTATATCGACGGCATGGAATCGGCCCAGCGCGATCCGTTGATGCTCAGCCGCATCTTCCTCGTGCCGGAGGAGTTTTCGCTGCCCGAGATGTCGCTTCAGAAATACGTCTCGCTCATCCGTCCCTTCTACCCCCGCTTCAACGAGCAGGTGCTCAACGACTGCCTCTCGGCCTTCGAACTGCCCGACGTCCGCGACCTGCGCCAGCTCTCGATGGGTCAGAAGAAGAAAGTGTTTATGAGCGTCGCCCTTGCCGCAGGCACAGAGTGGCTGTTGATGGACGAGCCTACCAACGGCCTCGACATTCCCTCTAAAGCCACGTTTCGTCAAGTAGTGGCGAAGAACTTGTCGGACGACACGACACTCATCATCTCCACCCACCAGGTCCACGACGTAGAGCAGCTGATAGACCACGTCGTCATCCTCGACCAGTCGCGTCTACTTTGCGACGCAAGCGTGGGCGAGATCACGCAGCGCTACAGCTTTGAGACCCGACAGGCCAACGAAATGAGCAACGAAGTCCTTTACGCTGAACCGTCGCTCCAAGGCAACAACGTGATCGTCCCCCATGCAGCCAACGAGCCGGAGACACAACTCAACTTGGAGATGTTCTTCTCGGCCGTCACCTTAGGCAAGATTCAAATGTAAATTGTAGAACCCAACAAAAGAAACAGTATGACCCAGTTCAATATACAGCGCATGAAGCAATACGCCCAATGGCAGCTTGCCACTCACCGTGCCACCCTGCTAAAGAGTACGGGCGTAGCCACATCCGCATTCATCCTCATGTTCCTCTTCGTCAAGTATGTCTCCCATAGAGACCTCCAGACGCAGAGCGACGACCTCACCCTGTTGTGGATAGGCTGCTTCGCCTTCTGCGGCGTCCAAGTGTTCCCCAACCTGCTAAGCAAGCAAGAGCGCACGTCGCTCCTCATGCTGCCGGCCTCCAATGCCGAGAAATTCCTCACCAGCTATATCGGCGTTTTGCTCACAGCCTTTGTCGTTCCCCTCGTCTCCTTCTTTGTGGCCGACGTGGTGCAATGGCTCATCTCGCTCTTGACCGACCACAAGCAAGCATTGCTGCTCACCCCGCTCGCCTTCTCCGACGCCCTCGACCTGCTAAGCAAGTTTTTTGGCAAGAACGCACAGATGGCATGGGCCGGACTTCCGAACATCCTCTGGCTCCACTCGTTCTATCTTCTAAGCGGCCTATTCTTCAAAAAGCTGCGCTGGCTATCGGCCACCATCACCCTGGGCGCGCTTGCTACCTTGACGACGTTATCCATCGCCATCGGTGGCTTCCTATTCCTCGACACGCTGAAGGACAGCGATTACAGTATCGAGTTCGTGCCGTGGGCTGGAGACGCCCTCATGCACGGCACGTCCATCCTCTTCCTGCTGCTGACCGTGCTCAACTACTGGTTGTCATTTCGCATCTTCAAGCGCTTGCAGGTCATCAACAATCGCTTCTTCAATTGGTAAATAACATTAAAGACTAGGGGGGCTTATGTCACAAAACTGCATTTTGCTGCGTATATAGGAAAGAGCGGCAGGTGCAAAACATGCTATCCCCCATAAAAGAAAGGGACAAGAATATGAAAACCATTTGCATCAAACTCATCGCCCTTGTCACCATCCTGGTGACCAGTAGTTGTAGGGTCCACTCCACCCAAGAGGAGTTTGGCCCCAGCCGCAAGCAGAACGTCGCCGTAGCCGACTTCGACGAAATAGACCTCTCAGGCGGTCTCCAGGTCGTCTATGCCGAAGGCACTACCCCCAAGGTGACGGTAGAAGGCCCGGAGAAACTGATCGGCTACGTAAAGGTAGTACAAAAGGGCAAGCGACTCTACTTCAGTTGCAAGCCTTTGCCCAACAAGGGTCCGAGGATTGGCAAAAACCCGATCGACCTGATCACGATCACCATCCAGTCGAAGTCGCTTCGACGCGTAGAAGTGAGCGGCGCCTGCGACCTGAAGGCCAAGCACGTCCAGACAGCCGACGACTTCAAGCTCAAGGCCAGTGGGGCAAGCGACCTGGAACTGGGCACGCTCCGTTGTGCCAAAGCCCATATAGAGGCTGATGGCGCATCCGATATCGATATTGATCACATTGCTTGCGGCGAAGTCAATTTGCAATCATCCGGCGCCAGCGACATTCAGCTGAAGAACGTAGAAAGTCGCGAGCTCAACGCAAGGCTGGGCGGAGCGAGCGAACTGGAGGCTTCCCTCACGGGCGTGGAGACCATCAAGGCAGACCTTAGCGGCGCAAGCGAGGCCGACTTGAAGTTCAACAACTGCGGCACAACCCTCCTCTCGGCCAGCGGGGCGAGCAACGTGGACCTCTCGGGCACGATCCGCTCGCTGACGAAGAACGTCGGCACGGGCAGCAATGTCAAGGAAGAAAAACTGACCATTGGTCGCTAATCTCAAGCAAGGAAAGGACTACAGTTATGAGTTTCACGAATAACAAGGCCATTTTCGAGCAAATAGCCGACCGTCTGGCCGACGAGATCATGGCGGAGAACTATCCGCCTGGCGGACGGATACCCAGCGTCCGAGAGTATGCGGCTCTGCTACAAGTCAATACCAATACCGCCATCAAAGGCTACGAACTGCTCGCCCGCGAGGGAATCATCTTCAACAAGCGGGGCATGGGCTATTTTGTCGCCGAGGATGCACGCCACCACATCGCCCAAAGACGGCAGGAGGAGTTTATGGAGACCACCCTGCCCGAACTGTTCCGCCAGATGCGGCTGCTCAACATCGGTATCGATGAAGTAGCCCAAAAGTGGGAAGAAAGCAAAAGGGAATAATACCCGCCTCCTCCCCTCTCCTATCGGGAGGGGAGGAGACGCAACAAGAGATATTAAAGACAACAAAGAACGATTCATCATGGGAAGAGACAACACCAAAGGCAAAATACAGAGGACAATCCTCCACTATTTGTCATGGAGAGGGATGGCTGCCAGCCTCGCCATGGCCGCCCTTCCAGCCACGGCAGCTGAGCCCGACTCGCTGACCATCGACACGATGTCCTACGACCTGGGAGACGTCACGGTGACGGCCCAGCGAAAACTCGTCAAGAACGACATCGACAAGCTGACCTACGACGTGGCCAACGACGAGACGGCACGCACCAAGAACACGCTTGACATGCTCCGTTCCGTGCCCCTCGTGACCATAGACGGTCAGGAAAACATCAGCATCAAGGGATCGCCCTCGTTCAAGGTCTATCGCAACGGCCACCCCGACCCCACCCTCTCCTCACAAAACCTCAAGGACGTGCTCAAGTCGATCCCTGCCTCGCAGATCAAGAAGGTGGAGGTCATCACCGACCCAGGCGCCAAAGAAGATGCCGAGGGCACACAATATATCCTCAACCTCGTCATGCAGAACAACTCCCACCTGGCAGGCGTGACGGGCACGGTGTCGGCCAACTACAACCCCTTGCGCCAAGGGCCGGGCATGGGTACTATGCTGACGATACAGAAGGGCAAGTTTGCCACGTCCATCAACTATGGATACCAGCACGACAAGAAAGACCAGGGCAACGACGCGACCCGCCAGTACCTGAAAACGGACCAGACGATGGAGTCGCGCTCACGCAACACCGTGATGACCAACGTCCATTACGGCAGCATCAGCGCAAGCTACGAGGTCGATTCGCTCAACCTTCTGACTCTCAACTTTGGTGGCTACTACTACAATGCGGGCATCGGAAGCGTGAACGGATACGAGCGTATGACCAATGGCGACGGACAGTTGGCCTACTTCTACAATGTCAACGCCCAGCTCCCGACCTACTACGCCTACAACTTCGGAGGACGACTGGACTACCAACACAAGACCCGCAAGGAGGGAGAGGTGTTCACCGCATCCTATCAGTTGCAGACCACCCGCTCCCACCAGGACAAGACCGAGCAATACCTGAACATCTTCAACCTGCCCGTCAGCTACACAGGCTACGAAAACAACAGCCGCACGCAGTTTGACGAGCATACCTTCCAGCTCGACTACGTACGCCCGCTAGGGAAGTGGTTCAAGTGGAATGCGGGTGCGAAATACATCTTCCGCACGAGTGAGTCGGACGTATGGCTGACCTATACGGGGGCGGAGGAGATGAACCAGCACTCCCTCTTCCAGCACAACACCCAGATAGCAGCAGCCTACACGGAGTGGCTCTACTCGGGCAGCAAGATCCAGGCACGAGTAGGCTTGCGCTATGAATATAGTTTCTTGAAGGCAGAATACCCCGACGGATCGCAATCTGACTTCCACAAGCGGCTCAACGACTGGGTGCCCTCGGCCTCCGTGCGCTACGCCCTGACGGACGCACAGTCGCTGAAGCTCTCGTTCTCATCCAACATCAACCGCCCTGGCATCGACTACCTCAACCCCGCCGAAGAAAGGAGCCCCAACTCCCTGAGTTATGGCAACCCGGGGCTGAACAGCTCGCGCAACTACAACCTGCAACTGGAGTACAACTACATCACGACCAAGGCCACCTGGATGGGTGGCATCAGCCATACGTTCTGCAACAACCAGATCGGACAGTTGTGGTTTGACCAAAACGGCCTCTCCGTCACGACCTATGGCGACCTTCTCCACAGCCGCAGCTGGATGCTCTGGGCCTACGTGCAGACCGCCCTTTGGCGAGGCGCCAACCTGGGTGGAGGTCCCAACATTTTCTATCTCACCAAGAAGGACAGCCAGACGGGGCTTGAGCATAGCAGATGGAGCAGCTGGAACACCATCAACTTCACCCAGAAGCTGCCCTGGAAACTCACCTTCGGCCTCAAAGGAGGTTTCAATATCGGCAACGAGGTGGAGAGCGTCTATTCCTACTCCGAACCTTCGTACTACTGGAGCGCCTCGCTCAGCCGTTCCTTCCTCAAGGAAGACCGTCTGTCGGTACGCCTGTCGGCAGGCAACCTCTTTGGCCCAGACCTGCGCTCCTATCCCTCCCACACCGTCCAGGGCGACTTCCGTGGCACCCAGACATGGCTGGGCTCACAACGACATGTGGGCATCAGCATCTCGTGGCGCTTTGGTTCGCTCCGCGGAGGTGTGAAGTCCGTGGACCGCACCATCGAGAACGACGATATAGTGGGCGGCATCTCGACAGGAGGCGGCAACAAGCAATAGTTTAGTCGATTACCCAAACGACCGCGCACGCATTGGAATGGTCAAACTATGGCACGACATTCCGATGGGTGCGCTTTTTTGTGCTCATCCGGCTGGGGTGGTTAGCGTTCTTTCAATACAGCCTGCTTATGAAGCAAACAACAAGTACAGTATATCCGCCCCGCAAGGATTGGAAATACTATCACAAAAAAGGCACCCTGCCCTCGATGAAGAGGACCGGATGCCAAAAACTTCACATTATGAAAATTTAAAACACTTAGCCTGGCTTAAGCCTCGCCCTTCGGCGTACCGAACGGGGCGACGGTGCGAGCACCACCCTGCTGCGGCAATTCAATTTTGCCAAACTCCTTCTCGTAGCGAGTGATGTTGTCGTTGAGGGCTGCGAGCAGACGCTTGGCGTGCTCCGGAGCGAGGATCACGCGCGAACCCACCTGTGCCTTCGGCATGCCCGGAAGCAACATGGCGAAATCAGCTACAAACTCGTTCTTCGAGTGAGAGATGATTGCGAAGTTAGAATATATGCCCTTGGATACCTCGGGGCTGAGGTCGATCTGCAAGCCTTGCTGCTGCGGCTTCTGGTTGTTGTCCATTGTCTTGTTATTTTTTCGTTAGTATTGATATGTTCTGGTATGCAAAGTTAAGGAAAAAAATGGGGAGTACCAAACAAAAAGGCAGAAAAAGCCCACAAAAATTCTTACCCCACCAGTATTTCCCTTTTCCCATGGGGTGGAAAAGAAGTCAAGGCCACCTCGCCTGCCCTTGCGGGAGGAGAGATGGCCTTGGTCTTTAGTATCTGTTGCCGCAGACGACGCGGCTCTTCGTCATGTTGCGAGGAGCGCGCCACGCGGAGCAACCTTCTGCGGTCTTGAGACCCCTCGGGAAACTTGAGAGCTCCGCGGTCTTTAGAACTCGGCGTTCTTCGGCGTGCGTGCGAAGGGGATGACGTCGCGGATGTTCTGCATACCCGTGACGAAGAGGATGAGGCGCTCGAAGCCCAGTCCGAAACCGCCGTGGGGGCAGGAGCCATAGCGACGCGTGTCGAGATACCAGTCGTAGGAGCTGGCCTTCATGCCGCGGGCCTCAATCTCGGCCACGAGCTTGTCGTAGTTCTCCTCGCGCACGGATCCACCGATGATCTCGCCGATGCGCGGGAAGAGGACGTCCGTGCCCTGCATGGTCTTGTCGTCGGCATTCTTCTTCATATAGAAGGCCTTGATCTCCTTCGGATAGTCGGTCATAATGACGGGGCGCTTGAAGTGCTCCTCCACGAGGTAGCGCTCGTGCTCGCTCGACAGGTCCATACCCCAACCCGTGATGGGGAACTCAAACTTGCGACCGTTCTTGACCGCCTCCTCCAAGATGTTGATACCCTCGGTGTAGGTCAGTCGGACGAAGTCCTCCTTGACTACCGACTCGAGCGTGGCGATGAGCTGCTTGTCGATCATCTTGTTGAGGAACTCCAGGTCGTCGCGGCAGTTGTCCAGGGCCCAGTTGACGCAATACTTGATGAAGTCCTCCTCGAGGTCCATCAGTCCCTCCTGGTCGAGGAAGGCCACCTCGGGCTCCACCATCCAGAACTCGGCCAGGTGGCGCGGCGTGTTACTGTTCTCGGCACGGAAGGTCGGTCCGAAAGTATAGATAGCGCCGAGGGCCGTGGCTCCAAGCTCACCCTCGAGCTGGCCGCTCACGGTGAGACTGGTCTTCGTTCCAAAGAAGTCCTTGGAGTAGTCCACCTCTCCCGCCTTGGCGACACGGTCGAGGTCGAGCGTCGTCACCTGGAACATGTTGCCCGCGCCCTCGCAGTCGCTGGCCGTCACGATCGGCGTGTGGAAATAGTAGAATCCATGATCGTGGAAGTACTTATGGATGGCGATGGCCATGTTGTGGCGGATGCGGAAGACGGCGCCAAAGGTGTTGGTGCGCAGGCGCAGATGGGCATACTTGCGCATGTACTCGAAGCTCTGACCCTTCTTCTGCATGGGGTAGTCGGCCGGGCAAAGACCATAGACCTCGATTTCCTTACATTGGATCTCGCTGGTCTGCCCCTTGCCCTGACTCTCCACGAGCGTGCCGACCACGCTGAGGCAGGCTCCCGTGGTGATGCTCTTGAGCGTCTCGGCATCCACCGTGGCCGGATCTACCACCACCTGGATGTTATTGATCGTCGAGCCATCGTTGAGGGCAATGAAATCTACAGCCTTGCTGCTGCGATGCGAGCGCACCCAGCCCTTCACATTTATGTCTTTTCCGAAGTCGGTACACTTGAGTGCATCGACCACTTTTGTTCTTTTCATCTCTTGTGTTGTTTGAAGATTGTTGCTCTCTACAAGCATCCCCATCCCCCAATTCTCCACAGAGCGCTGGTAGTGTTCATGCGGAACTACAATCCGCACGGCTCCCCGAGGCCCTATATATATAAGGAGAAGACGGGATGAGGGTGTTGTGAGATGAGTACTTATTCGAATGCGCCCATACGCAGCATCTCCACCTCCTTCTGGGTGAGGAAACGCCAGTCGCCGCGGCGCAGATTCTTCTTCGTCAAACCGGCAAACTGCACGCGGTCGAGCTTCACCACACGATAGCCAAGGCTCTCGAAGATGCGGCGCACGATGCGGTTCTTGCCGCTGTGGATCTCGATGCCGACCTGCTTCTCGTCCGTCGGGCTGGCATACTCGATGGCGTCAGCATGCACCTCGCCGTCCTCCAGCTCGATGCCCTCGGCGATTTTCTGCAGGTCCGTGGCCGTGACGGGCTTGTCGAGATAGACGTGATAGACCTTCTTCTTGAGGAACTTCGGATGGGTCAGCTTGCTGGCCAAGTCGCCATCGTTGGTCAGAAGCAGCACACCCGTGGTGTTGCGGTCGAGACGTCCTACGGGGTAGATACGCTCCTCGCAAGCGTTCTTCACGAGGTCCATGACGGTCTTGCGCTGCTGCGGATCGTCGCTCGTGGTGACATAGTCCTTCGGCTTGTTGAGCAGCACATAGACCTTCTTCTCCATCGTGACGGGCTGGTCGCGGAACTTCACCTCGTCGGAGCGCAAGACCTTCGTGCCAAGCTCTGTGACTACCGTGCCATTGACCAGCACGGCACCAGCCTGGATATATTCGTCGGCCTCACGGCGAGAGCAAACTCCGGCGTTGGCCAGATACTTGTTCAGGCGAATCGGCTCGTTGGGATCGATGTTCTCCTCCTTATATTCGATACGCTTCTTGAGCGAATACTTCGCGTTGGGATTGTAGCCCGGCGTATGCTGCCTGCGGGGCTGTCCGTAGCCGCCACGCTGCTGGTAGCCGCCCTGCTGGAAGCCCTCCTGCTGATAGCCGCCCTGCTGGTAGCCCCGCTGCTGATATCCGCGCTGCTGATAGCCACCCTGCTGGCGCTGCTGGTAGCCGCCCTGCTGGCGCTGCTGGTAGCCGCCCTGCTGACGCTGCTGGTAGCCACCCTGCTGGCGCTGCTGGTAGCCACCCTGCTGGCGCGGCTGATAGCCCTCCTGCTGCTGACGCGGCTGATAGCCATCCTGCTGCTGGCGCGGCTGATAACCGCCCTGCTGCTGGCGCTGCTGGTAGCCGCCCTGCTGGCGCTGCTGGTAGCCACCCTGCTGGCGCTGCTGGTAGCCACCCTGCTGGCGCGGCTGATAGCCCTCCTGCTGCTGACGCGGCTGATAGCCATCCTGCTGCTGGCGCGGCTGATAACCGCCCTGCTGCTGGCGCTGCTGGTAGCCGCCCTGCTGGCGCTGCTGGTAGCCACCCTGCTGGCGCTGCTGGTAGCCGCCCTGCTGACGCTGACGGGGCTGGTAGCCACCCTGCTGACGCTGCTGGTAGCCACCCTGATAATTGTTTCTCGGGCGATAGCCGCCCTGATACTGTCCGCCCTGCGCGCCCTGGAGCCCTGCTCCGAAGCCTTCTGGACGGAAACCGCCCTCGCCACCTTGGTTGCTGCGGTCGCTGCTGTAAGCGCGCTGCGAGTGGATGCGCGGACGCTGAGGCCGCGATGAGCGATAATCCTTCTGCTCACTATTACCCTGACTCTCAGAAGAGTTGGCCTCGCGGCCACGCTCATCCTGTCCGTAAACGGGTTCCTGCTTGTTCTCTAATTCTTCTGCCATAACAGTATTGTTTTGAATGATAGATATGGCCTCACGGCCAAGTAATATATAAAATTGTCTTGATTAGATACCTGTGTAGTTGTGCGGCGTGATGGCGAGCAGCTCCTTGCGCACCTCGTCGCTGACGTTGAGCGTGGCGATGAAGTCGTGGATGGTCTGCTCCGTCACCTTCTCGTTGCCGCGGGTGAGCTGCTTCAGGGCCTCGTAGGGATGCGGGTAAGCCTCGCGACGCAAGATGGTCTGGATGGCCTCAGCCACGACGGGCCACATATTGTCGAGGTCCTGTGCGATTTTCTCCTTATTTAATATAAGTTTGCGAAGTCCCTTGAGGGTGCTCTGGATGGCGATGATGCTGTGGGCCACGGGCACGCCTACGTTGCGCAGCACGGTACTGTCGGTCAGGTCGCGCTGCAGACGGCTCACGGGCAGCTTGGCGGCGAGAAACTGCAGCACGGCATTGGCCACGCCGAGGTTGCCCTCGCTGTTCTCGAAGTCGATGGGGTTGACCTTGTGGGGCATGGCACTCGAGCCGACCTCACCCTTCTTGATCTTCTGGTGGAAATACTCCATCGAGATATACATCCAGACGTCGCGGTCAAGATCGATCATGATGGTGTTGATGCGGCGGATGGCGTCGAAGATGCTGCCCAGGTGGTCGTAGTTGCTGATCTGCGTGGTCCATTGCTCGCGCTCCAGTCCGAGTTTTTCGGAGACGAAGCGGTTGGCGAAGGCGCGCCAATCATACTCGGGGTAGGCGACGTGGTGGGCGTTGAAATTGCCCGTGGCGCCACCAAACTTTGCCGTGAACTTGCAGGCCTTGAGAGCGTCGAGCTGCTCGCGCAGGCGATAGACATAGACCTCGATTTCCTTGCCCAGGCGCGTCGGCGAGGCGGGCTGGCCATGGGTCTTGGCGAGCATCGGCACGTCCTTCCACTCCTCGGCATAAGCCTGGAGCTGGTCGATGAGCTCCTCGACCTGGGGATAATAGGCCTCCAGGAGCGACTCCTTGATGGACAGGGGCACGCTCGTGTTGTTGATGTCCTGCGAGGTGAGTCCGAAATGGATAAACTCCTTGTAGGCATCCAGTCCGCCGATGGCGTCAAACTGCTCCTTGATGAAATACTCCACGGCCTTGACGTCATGGTTGGTCACCTTCTCGATGTCCTTCACACGGGCGGCATCCTCCTCCGTGAAGTCGCGGTAGATGCTGCGAAGACGATCGAAGAGAGCCGTGTCGAAGCCCTTGAGCTGCGGCAGGGGGAGCTCCACGAGCGTGATAAAGTATTCGATTTCCACGCGGACGCGATAACGTATCAGCGCAAACTCTGAGTAATAGTCGGCCAGGGGCTCGGTCTTGCCTCTGTAGCGTCCGTCAATAGGAGAAATGGCGGTCAATGTATCCAGCTTCATCATTATATATATTAAACGCTGCAAAATTACGAAATTTATTCCGTTCCGCTGCCAAACGGGTGGCTAAAAGTCCTTAAAATCTCGCCTCTTTTCGTCAACGTCTCCTTTCTCCCCAAAAAATCTTTAATTTTGCAAGCATCTGTACCAAGCTTCACCACGAGCCCAACACAGACGACAAAACAACAAAGCAAGATGAAGAAAACTACTCGCTTATTAAAATGGCATTTTAAACTTTTGTGGCAAAATATAAAATGCCATTTTAATAATACAGGATAAACAACGGCTATATAGCTCGTTATGAAAAGGAGGCTTGGAGAACCATCACGACCTCAATTGCATGATATCACAAAAACACTTTGTTGGCTTTGTTTACCACTAAGACCCATCCAAAGCCACGTATTATGACAACACGCAGAAGACGGACGAAGCGGCCTTCTCATTGACAGAAATGCGGGAAAGGGCGAAGAAGATGGGCGCAGCAAGGGCTTTTTGCCTGATTTTGATTTTGTTAAATGGATACGGAGAAATAGTTAATGGGGCGTTAATTCATGCTAATCGGCTTGCACTTGGCTGGACGGAAGGCTATTTTTGTATAGTGGCTGCGCCATGGCAATTTGCAAGCTAGTCATCAATCACATGAATTGCAGGGCGCGTCGAGTGGTTAAAATGTAAAATATAATCAAAAGAAACGATGACGAAAAAGTTAAATTTCTTATCAATATCTTCGGTTGGGAGTCGGAAAAGACCGTTCTCGTATCGGTCTCGTATCAATCACGTATTGATCACGTATTGATCCCGTATCGATCCCGTATCGTTCTCCTATCGTTCTCCTATCGTTCTCGCTTCCGGAAGCGGAAACAATACGGAAACAATACGGAAACAATATGAGATCGATATATGCTGGAAGGGAGGACGATACGTGGTGGGTAGATGGAGGAAGCGTGGTGGAGAAAGCCATGACCTCTGCCAGACCTTCCGACGCAGCATCAGGGCAAGCCTTGGCACGGCGACTGCCAGCAAGGAGACGCAGATCGTCTCGCCTTAGCCTCTACCGCTGCTCATACTTCCGGTGGAAGACCAGCAGACAGAGGGCGCCAGCCAACGCCATCGGCACGCCAATAAGGGCAGGAAAGTTGTATCCCAACCCCATCGCCACGGGGATTCCGCCCAGAAAAGCGCCTACGGCATTGCCCAGGTTGAAGGCGGCCTGGATGCAGCAGCCACCCAGCATTTCGCCACCCTCGGCATGCTTCACGATCAGAAACTGCTCAGGCGACCCGATGCCGAAAAGACAGACGCAGCAGACGAACATCAGCACCACCGAGACCCAACCAATGGGGGCGAGGAAGAAGGTGAGCAGGAGGGCTGCGGCGGCCAAGAACTGGAGGTAGCAGGTGAAACGGCCCGGCATGAGGCGGTCGGCAAACAGGGCGCTCACCTGATTGCCCACGACCATACCGCCACCAGCAAGAATCATCAGAAGCGAGATGCTGGCAGGGCTGAATCCGCCCTCCGTCTGCAGCAGCGGCGAGATGTAGCTGAACCAGCAGAGGATGCCGCCATTGCCCAGGAAGGTGGCCACAATGATGAGCCAGGGCGCCAGGTTGCGCAGGAAGCGAAACTGCGCCTTCATGCCATGGTTGGGCAAAGCCTCGACGTCGGGCACCCATCGGTGGATCATATACAGGGTGAGAAGTCCGAGGGCGATGCAGCTGGCGAAAGGCACGCGCCAACTGAATGTATGGCTGAGAAACGTACCAAGGGGAACGCCCAGCAAATTGGCTACCGGCATGCCTGCGCACATCATCGCCACGGCATTGGTCCCCTTGCCCTCCCGTGCTATCTTCACCGCCACGATAGTGGCCGTGCCGAAGTAGGCGCCATGGGGCAATCCCGCGACAAACCGGGCGCAGAGCAGGATCCAGTAGGTGGGCGCCACAGAGGCGGCCATGGCGCCGAAGGTGATGAGCGAGGCCAGGAACATCAGTATATGCTTGGGCCGATACTTGTGCATGAGGATCAGCGAGAAGGCTCCGGCACAAACGCCGAGCGCATAAACAGAGATGAGGTGGCCTGCTTCTGGGATGGAAACATGCATGTTGTGGGCAATGTCGGTAATGATGCCCTCGATGATAAATTCGGCGATGCCCAGGGTGAACGTGCCCAGGGCAAGGGCAAATAGTCCTTTCTTCATTTGTGCTTGTGCAGTCTATGTTATCCTAAAAAATCGTCTGCAGAGAGGCCCTTTAAGGGAAAATGTCAGGGGGGGAGGGAAAAAAGAAAATTCCCGCAGCCCCACGAATGAAGCCACGGGAACCACCCCTGTGGGCGTTGACGGATTCGAACCGCCGACCCTCTGCTTGTAAGGCAGATGCTCTAAACCAACTGAGCTAAACGCCCTTCTTCCGAAATGCGGGTGCAAAGGTACGCCTTATTTCCGACACCTGCAAATTTAGAGGGGAATTTTTCGCCAATCAAGACTTTTCTGTTGTCCATACCGATCAGAAGCCTTTTACAGGAAGGCGAACCGAGAGCCGACACACAGAAGCAAGGACCAGGGCCGCAGAACAAAAACCAAGACTTCCTCCAGAGGCTATCCCGAAGGCATCCCGAAGCCTTGCCATCGGCCTTGAAGAGAAAGATTGGCTCATCCAACATTTCGAGTGACGCATGGAGTTGGGTAAGTGTCAAGGCTCATAAGAAAAACAAACAACTCCATCACTCCATTTTCTGGATGAGCCCAAAGACAGAGCCACAACGTCAAAGCGTCTCAGCGTCTCAACGTCTCAACGCAAAAAAGCATACTCCCATTTTTCTCCCCACCCTCCAACGCTCCTCTTTCTCTAATAATCATTCATATTTTCAATATTAGTATAACAATATATTATATATGCTATATATTATATATATAAATATAACAAGAAAGGAAAAGAAGAGAAAAAGCATATCTACCTTTGTTTTTCCACTGAGACGCTGAGACGCTTCGAACAAGATTTCCCTACAAAGTCCTTATTACCAAGTAGTTGCCTCGAAGCCAAGAACAATTTCAGCCAAACAACAGGCGTTTCAGAGCCATTTGCTGCGGGCTTTTTCCTTCAAAAGAATCAGAAAAAGATCGCCTTTCTCTCCTCATAGGCCCTCCGCCCACGCCTCTACCCGCTTTTCGACTTGGCAGACGAAGCAGAGTTTGCACGCCCCACTCGCGCAAAAGACCCGCCACGACCGCCTACTGCTCCCCGCGCCCCCACTTTGCGAGCCACACTTTGACCTCCTGCGACGCAATAAAACCCGCCTTGAGACCGTTTATAAGAATGATATGCAATGGACGGACAGGATACGGCAGGTGAAGATTCTCCTCGTGGCCGCGGCAGTACTGATAGCCGTGGCCTCGCTGATCGTGTCCCACTTTCTGACGCGCGACCTCTCCAAGGAGGAGCGGGCACGCATGGAGGTGTGGGCGCAGGCCATGAAGTCGCTCTCGCAGGCCGACGAGAACACGGACCTGAGCCTCGTGCTGCGCGTGCTCAACGACAACAACACCATCCCCGTGGTGGTGACGGACCGCGACGGCGTCGTGACCGACTTCCGCAACGTACGCGTGAGCGGCAAGGACTACGCCGACTCGCTACGCTACCTGACCCATATGGCCGAGCGGCTGCAGGCCTCGGGGCGCTGCATACGCATCTCGCTGAGCGAGCAGGTGAAGAGCGACTACATGAACGTCTGCTACGACGACTCGCTGATGCTCAAGCGCCTGGCCTGGTACCCGTTTATCCAGCTGGGCGTGGTGATGATCTTCGTCGTCGTGGCCATCTTCGCCCTGCTCACCTCCAAGCGGGCCGAGCAGAACAAGGTGTGGGTGGGACTCTCCAAGGAGACGGCCCACCAGCTCGGCACGCCCATCTCCTCGCTCATGGCCTGGCAGGAGATACTCAAGGAGAGCTACCCCGAAGACCCGCTCGTGGCCGAGATGGGCAAGGACGTGGAGCGACTGCAGCTCATCGCCGACCGATTCTCCAAGATCGGATCGCTCCCCGAGCCCGTGCCCTCCAGCCTCAACGACGTCATCGACCACGTCATCGACTACATGGACCGAAGGACCTCGCGCAAGGTAAGCATGGTCAAGGAGCTGCCCAAGGAGGACATCGTCGTCAGCCTCAACGCATCGCTCTTTGAGTGGGTGATAGAAAACCTCTGCAAGAACGCCGTCGACGCCATGGGCGGCGGGCAGGGCACCATCACGATCCACGTGGAGGAGACGGAGACGAAGGCCATCCTCGACGTCACGGACACGGGCAAGGGCATCCGCAAGAAAGACATCGGCAACGTCTTCCGGCCCGGCTTCACGACCAAGAAGCGAGGCTGGGGACTGGGACTGAGCCTGGCGAAGCGCATCGTGGAGGAATATCACCACGGACGCATCTACGTGCGCAGCTCGGAGGTGGGCAAGGGCACGACCTTCCGTATCGAGCTGCGGAAGTAGGAAGCAGCCGCGAAAAAGGCCCACAGATGCGCCACAAGCCCCCCAACCCCCCCCCAAGGAGCCGCACTATGGCCCCCACGGGGTGAAGAAATACCATTTTTTAACTGCAAATTGTTGATAATCGGAAAAATGTTCGTACCTTTGCACCCCGATTATGGACTTAGACTACCTCCACATAGATCTGAAAAGCTTGGACTATGGCCGCACGGAGCGGACGCTGAGCTTGGACGACGCTTACTTCGAGGCGATAGACGCACCCGAGGTGAGGAGGGGAAACCTGTCCGTGAGGATCGCCATCGATCGCACCTCGCAGGACGCCTTTCTCCTCGACTTCCACATCACGGGCACGGTGACAGTCAGCTGCGACCGCTGCCTGGACGACATGGAGTTGCCCATCGAGGCCCAGGAGCGCATGGAGGCTAAGTTTGGAGAGGAAAGCTCAGAGGATGACGCTTGTGTGACGGTGGCCGAGGACGAAGGAATACTCGATGTCGCATGGCTCATCTACGAGTTGACGGCGCTCGCCATCCCCGTCAGGCACGTGCATGCACCTGGAAAATGCAACCCTGCCATGATACGGGTGCTCGAGGAGCACTCGGCCGTCCGAAGCGGAGAGGGAGACGAGAAAGCCACAGACCCGCGCTGGGCAGCACTCGAACAACTCAAGAAAAAGAATTAAAAAACAAAACAGATTAAAAAATTATGGCACATCCTAAAAGAAGACAATCGAAGACTCGTACGCTCAAGCGCAGAACGCATGACAAGGCAGTAGCTCCCACGCTCGCCGTATGCCCCAACTGTGGCGCCTACTACGTCTATCACACCGTATGCCCCACGTGCGGCTACTACCGCGGCAAGCTGGCCGTGGAGGTCGCTACCGCCGAGTAAACACCTTCTCATTGACATAAATGGAGAAGATAAACGCTATCATCACCGGTATCGGCGGCTACGTGCCCGACTACATCCTCACCAACCAGGAGTTGTCGCGCATGGTCGATACCACCGATGAGTGGATCCAGACGCGCGTCGGCATCAAGGAGCGGCGCATCCTCACCGAGGAGGGGCTGGGCACGAGCTACATGGCTCGCAAGGCCGCAAGCCAGCTGCTGGAGAAGACGGGAGCCGATCCCGACTCCATCGACGCGCTTATCGTCGCCACGACTACTCCCGACTACAAGTTTCCCTCGACGGCCTCCATCGTCGTCGGGCGACTGGGGATGCACAACGCCTTCGCCATGGACACGGCGGCGGCCTGCAGCGGATTCCTCTACACGCTCGACCTGGCCTGCTCGATGATAGAGAGCGGACGCTACAAGCGCATCATCGTCATCGGAGCCGACAAGATGTCGTCGATGGTCGACTACACCGACCGCAACACCTGCGTCCTCTTCGGCGACGGAGCGGGCGCGGTGCTCGTAGAGGGAACGACGGAGGAGGGTGTCGGCATGCAGGGATCCTACCTGCGTACAGATGGCAAGGGACTGCCGTTCCTTCACCTCAAAGCGGGCGGATCAGTATGCCCCCCGTCACAGTTCACGGTGTCGCACAAGCTCCACTATATCTATCAGGAGGGGCGCACGGTGTTTCGCTATGCCGTCACGGAGATGAGCAACGACGTTGGGATGATGATGAGCCGATTCGGGCTGACTCCCGAGACCATCAACTGGGTGATACCCCACGAGGCCAACCGCCGCATCATCGAGGCCGTGGCCAAGCGCGCGGAGATACCGCTCGAAAAGGTCATCATCAACATCGACCGCTACGGCAACACGTCGGCAGCAACGATTCCGCTGGCCATGTGGGACAACGAGAAGCTGCTCAAGAAGGGCGACAACGTCATCTTCACGGCCTTCGCAGCCGGATTTGCCCATGGAGCATCCTACTGCAAGTGGGCCTACGACGGCGACGCGGTAGGAGCGGCGAAGTAGCGCGGACGGCTTCACAACAAATAAGTATGGGGCTCAGAACGTGAGGCGGAAGGGAGCGGCGACGCTTCCCCGTGGCCTGACGCTCTGAGCTTTTTTCGCTTTGGGCAGGAGACGGACTCCACACCCGTCCTTCTTCTCAATCCGCCAAATTGGTTTACTCCACAACAACATCATTATGCAGCACAAAGCAGGATTCGTCAACATCGTGGGCAACCCGAATGTGGGCAAGAGCACGCTCATGAACCAACTCGTGGGCGAACAGATCAGTATAGCGACCTTCAAGGCCCAGACCACACGCCATCGCATCATGGGCATCGTCAACACGCCAGAGGCACAGGTAGTATTCTCCGACACCCCGGGCGTGCTGAAGCCCAACTACAAGATGCAGGAGATGATGCTGGCATTCTCGGAGAGCGCACTCGCCGACGCCGACATCTTGCTCTACGTGACGGACGTGCGCGAGACGCCAACCAAGAACATGGACTTCCTGGAGAAAGTCTCGAAGATGGAGATACCCGTCATCCTCCTGATTAACAAGATCGACGAGAGCGAGCAAAACCAGCTCGGCGACCTCGTGGAGACATGGCACAAGCTGCTCCCGAAAGCCGAGATACTGCCCATCTCGGCCAAGAACAAGTTTGGCACGGAGATCCTGATGAAGCGCATCCTGGAACTCCTGCCCGAGAGCCCGGCCTACTTCGACAAGGACCAGCTCACGGACAAACCCGCCAAGTTTTTCGTCTCCGAGATCATCCGCGAGAAGATCCTCCGCTACTACGACAAGGAGATACCCTACTCCGTGGAGGTGGCCGTGGAGCGATTCAAGGAGGACGAACGGCTGATCCGCATCAATGCCGTCATCTACGTGGAGCGCGACAGCCAGAAAGGCATCATCATCGGGCACCAGGGACAGGCCCTCAAGAAAGTATCGGCAGAGGCACGCAAGTCGCTCGAGCAGTTCTTCGGCAAGAAGATCTTCCTGGAGACCTACGTCAAGGTCGATAAGGACTGGCGAAGTTCCAAGCGCGAGCTGCGCCTTTTCGGCTACGACCCACAATAAGCGCGCGCGCTCTCGCGAGCCACATCCCCCGGGAGAGGCAGCATCCCCAAAAAACGCTCACCCCTACCCCGCCCGCCAAACGACGGACGGGACAAATGACAAGAAAAAAAACGGCCCTAACTGTATGCAGGGCATACTCTCGCCATCGGATGGCGAGGGCCGAAGAATGTTAAACTTCAGTAATTAAACAGACATCATGGCAAATTTAGTAGCTATCGTTGGCCGCCCGAACGTGGGCAAATCAACGCTTTTCAACCGTCTCACCAATAGCCGCCGCGCCATCGTGAGCGAGACGGCAGGCACCACCCGCGACCGCCAGTATGGCAAATGTCTCTGGAACGGGCGCGAGTTTTCGCTTGTTGATACAGGAGGCTGGGTCGTCAAGTCGGACGACATCTTCGAGGACGCCATCCGCAAGCAGGTGCGCATAGCCACGGACGAGGCCGACCTGGTGCTCTTCGTGGTGGACAACGAGACGGGCATCACGGACTGGGACGAGGACGTGGCACAGATCTTGCGCCGCGCAAGCGTACCCATCCTGCTCGTGGCCAACAAGATAGACAATAGCGGACGATCGTACGAGGCTGCCGAGTTTTACAAGCTGGGACTGGGCGACCCGATCTGCGTGAGCGCAATCACGGGTGGCGGCACGGGCGACCTGCTCGACACCATCCTGGAGAAACTGGAGGACGTGCCCGAGGAGGAGGTCGACGACAACCTGCCGCGCTTCGCCGTCGTGGGACGCCCCAATGTCGGCAAGTCGAGCATCATCAACGCCTTCATCGGCGAGGACCGCAACATCGTCACCGAGATAGCAGGAACCACCCGCGACAGCATCTACACGCGCTACAACAAGTTTGGCTTCGACTTCTACCTCGTCGATACGGCAGGCATCCGACGCAAAAACAAGGTGAACGAGGACCTGGAGTTCTATAGCGTCATGCGATCCATCCGCGCCATCGAGAACAGCGACGTCTGCATCCTGATGATCGACGCCACGCGTGGCATCGAGGGACAGGACATGAACATCTTCCAGATCATCCAGAGAAACAAGAAGTCGCTCGTCGTGGTGGTCAACAAATGGGACCTGGTGGAGGAGAAGACCCAGAAGCACATCGACACCTTCACCAACGCCATCCGCAGCCGCATGGCGCCCTTCACCGACTTCCCCATCATCTTCACCTCGGCCCTGACCAAGCAGCGCATCTTCAAGGTGCTCGAACTGGCTAAGGCAGTCTTCGACAGCCGCAAGATCCACATCGGCACCAACAAACTCAACGAGGTGATGCTGCCCATCATTGAGAACACGCCGCCCCCCTCGACCAAGGGCAAGTATATCAAGATCAAGTATTGCTCGCAGCTGCCCAACACGCAGATCCCCTCGTTTGTCTACTACGCCAACCTGCCGCAATACATCAAGGAGCCCTACCGTCGCTTTCTGGAGAACAAGATGCGAGAGCATTGGTCGCTCATCGGCACCCCGATCAACATCTTCATCCGTCAGAAATGATGCACGCATTCTCTCTACGCCCCTTCCTCGGCTCGCTGCTGGGGACGGGGGCTCTCGTCCTGTCGCTGCTCCTGGGGTCGTGCTCCGACAAGCCGCAGGAGACGGTCAACCAAGGCGAACTGGCGGCCCGAACGGCCAAGATCTACTACGACAGCTTGGCGGCAGGGCGCTTCGACAGTTTCTATGAGGGGAAGTTGAAGGCCGATACCGTGCCCGAGACTTACCGACAGCAGATGAAAGCCATCCTGAAGCAGTTTGCCGACAACGAACAGAAGCGCCACAAGGGCATCGACAGCGTCCGCATCAGCACCTACCAGTATGCCGAGAAAACGCAGACGGCCAACGTGTTTCTCACGCTCGTCTATGGCGACAAGACACAGGAGCAGGTGGTCGTGCCGATGGTGAGGCGCGACAGTCTGTGGTATATGCGATAGGAATACTTTTTTATTTCTCCTCCCGCTCCACCTCTCTGACTTTCTTGAAGAGGTCGGAGGCGAAGACCAGGTCGTTGAGCTTCTTGTTGCGCGAGGAGATGACGGAGTCTTTGTCGCCCTGCCACTCCTTTCTGCCGTCGGCTATGAAGACGATGTTCTCGCCAATACCCATGACGGAGTTCATGTCGTGGGTATTGATGATTGTCGTGATGCCATACTCCTTGGTGATGCCGGAGAGGAGCTCGTCGATGACGAGCGAGGTCTTCGGGTCGAGGCCGGAGTTGGGCTCGTCGCAGAAGAGATACTTCGGATTCATGACGATGGCGCGGGCGATGGCGACACGCTTCTGCATACCTCCAGAAATCTCGCCTGGAAACTTGCTTCCCGTCCCGTTGAGGTTGACGCGGTCGAGACACTCCTGCGCCCTTCGGTCGCGCTCGGCGGCAGTCATATTGGAGAACATATCAAGGGGAAAGCGCACATTCTCCAGGACGGAGAGGGAGTCGAAGAGGGCCGCACTCTGGAAGATCATGCCCATCTCACGGCGCATCTGCACGCGCTCGCGCTTCGACATGCGCACAAAGTCGCGTCCGTCGTAGAGCACCTCGCCACCCGTCGGATCGAGGAGGCCCACAAGGATCTTCATCAGCACAGTCTTGCCCGCGCCCGACTGACCGATAATGAGATTGGTCTTGCCGTCGTCGAAGACGGCGTTGATGTCGCGCAGGACGGCTTTATCGCCAAAGGACTTGTCTATATGCTTGACTTCTATCATGGCTTTCTACTGTTTTGACTAACTGAGCAACTGGGTGAGGAACACATCACAGAAAAGGATCAGCACCGAACTATTGACCACGGCTGCCGTGCTGGCCTTGCCCACTTCTACGGATCCGCCACCGACGGTATAGCCGAAATAGGAACTGACGCTGGTGATGATATAGGCATAGACAAGGCTCTTGATGATACTCGTCCACAAGAACCAGGGCACGAAATCGTGCTGCAGTCCGGCCGTGAGGTCCTCAGGGGTGATGATATGGCCGACATAGGCCGTGGAGTAGGCTCCCACCACGCCCAGCGCGGAAGAGAAGATCACGAGGAAGGGCATGATCGTCACCAAGCCGAGTATCTTCGGCAGGATGAGGTAGTTGGCCGAATTGACACCCATGATCTCCAGGGCGTCGATCTGCTGCGTGACGCGCATCGTGCCCAGCTCAGAGGCGATATTGGACCCCACCTTGCCAGCAAGGATCAAGCACATGATGGAGGAAGAAAACTCCAGGAGCATGATCTCGCGCGTGGCGTAGCCTGCCACCCAATGGGGCATCCACGGACTTTGGATATTGACCTTCATCTGGATGCAGATGACGGCTCCGATGAAGAAGGAGATGAGCAGGACGATGCCAATGGAGTCGATGCCGAGCTGCGACATCTCCTTGACATACTGCTTGAGAAACATCCGCATACGCTCGGGACGAGAGAAGGCACGCCCCATCAGAATGAGGTATTTGCCGAAGGTGGTGAGCCACTTATGTATTAACATGCGATGGGTTTATATGAAACTTTGGTGCAAAAGTAACCAAAATCCCCTTAAAAACTGCATCCGCAGGGATAGTTTTTGTCCTTGACGGGCGATATTAGCATCTTTTTTCTTACTTTTGCAATCCAAAAATGAATACAACGGATATGAGCGACAACGATAGCGAGCGACTGGTGGCGACACCTATCGGCAGCGAGGAGACCGAGGGCGAAGGTACAACCGAGCAGCGGGCCATGCTCCACGCCAAGGGTTTGGTGAAGCGGTATGGCAAGCGAACCGTGGTGAGCGACGTCAACTTCAACGTCCGCCAAGGAGAGATTGTAGGACTGCTGGGACCCAACGGAGCCGGCAAGACCACGTCTTTCTACATGACGACAGGACTGGTAGTGCCCAACGACGGCCATGTCTATCTCGGCGACACGGAAATCACGGACTACCCGGTCTATAAGCACGCCCATGCTGGCATCGGCTACCTGCCGCAGGAGGCAAGCGTGTTTCGCAAGATGAGCGTCGAGGACAACATCATGGCCGTGCTGGAGCGCACCAAGCTCTCCCACGACGAGCAGATAGCAAAGATGGAGAGCCTCATCAAGGAGTTTCGCCTGCAGAAGGTGCGCAAGAACCTGGGAGACCGACTCTCGGGAGGCGAGCGGCGACGCACGGAGATAGCACGCTGCCTGGCCATCGACCCGAAGTTTATCATGCTCGACGAGCCTTTCGCGGGCGTGGACCCCATAGCCGTGGAGGACATCCAGAGCGTCGTTTGGCGACTGAAGTTTCGCAACATCGGCATCCTCATCACCGACCACAACGTCCAGGACACGCTCTGCATCACAGACCGCGCCTACATGCTCTTCGAGGGCCGCATCCTCTTCCAGGGCACACCAGAGGAACTGGCCAACAACAAGATCGTCAAGGAAAAGTACCTCACCAACAGTTTCGTGCTACGCAAAAAAGACTTCCAGCTCATCGAGGAACAGCGCAAGGCCAAGGAACAAGAAGGAGAGAGCGAGGGATCAGCCGATAAACCCGAGGAAAGATACTTTGATTCTACAGAAAATCAACAACCTTGCACCATGAGCAATCAAGGACTAATAGCATTGGCACAGTTGATTCTGCCATCAGAGATACTTTCAAATTTTGAAGTAGTACGCGTAGAAGAAGTATCGTCCCTCACCCGCATCTATCTTGACGAATCTGCTAAGGCTGACTACAAAGACAACCCGGAGATTGAATCTAAAGGGTTCTGCGAAGCCGTAACAATACGTGACTTCCCGATCCGTGACAAAAGTGTTGGCCTGATCGTCAGAAGACGCAAATGGTACGACAAGCAGAACAACCGATACTTCTCCGACTCTTATGGCATGAAGGCAGAAGGAACCAGCTACTCCAAGGAGTTTGCGACGTTTTTAAAAGAAGTGTATGGAGACGATTTCCACGACCTCCCGTTCGCTTGACCGCTATTGTCACATAAACGTGGATACGTTTGAAAAGCAAGGTAAGGAATGGTCAGCGGTTATCGGGTGAGCCGAGCGAACAGTAGGACTTTTCCTTTACACTTTGCTCCAAAAGCGGACAAAGAAAGGCGAGACCATGGTCTATGAATGCCCACGAAATGCTATTTCGCGAGGCGGGAAAGCCATGGCTTGCCGTTAAAAAATCAAATTTTACACCTTGATATTAGGTAATTGCCTAAATTATAGCTAACTTTGCAACCCTATTTGTGGCCTCGTGCGAACGGGCCACGATACGCCCAAGGAAAATTAATAATAATATAACAAAATAACGAAGAAATGCAGATTTCATTTGAGAGCCCCGAGAAGGTGGGCGGCGTGCTGACGCTGACCGTCGAAGAGGGTGACTACAAGGCAGATGTCGAGAAGAAACTCAAGGAATACCGCCGCCGCGCCAACATGCCGGGCTTCCGTCCGGGCCAGGTGCCGATGGGCTTGATCCGTCGCCAGATGGGCAACTCCGTCAAGGTGGACATCATCAACGAGCTTCTGGGCAAGGAGATGCAGAAGTACATCACCGACAACAAACTGGCCGTCCTCGGCCAGCCGATAGCCCACGAGGGCGACGAGCCGATCGACCTGGAGAAGGACGCTCCCTACGTGTTCCGCTTCGACCTCGCCATCGAGCCTGAGTTCGAACTCAAGTTGAACAAGCGCGACAAGGTGGAGTACTTTGACATCACGGTGGACGACAAGCTCATCGACCAGCAAGTGGAGATGTTCAGCCGCCGCTTTGGCAAGATGGACGACAAGGCCGAGAGCTACGACGCCGAGGCCAACGACCTGCTGCAGGGCGACCTGCGCCAGCTCGACGCCGAGGGCAACACGATCGAGGGTGGCCTGACCCTGGAGGCAGCCAAGCTGATGCCGTCACAGATCAAGGTGGAGGCCCAGCGCGACCTCTTCAAGGGCGCAAAGCTCGGCGACATCATCACCTTCAATCCCCGCAACGCCTATCCTGAGAGCGATGGCGAGATGGCAGCCCTGCTGAAGGTCGAGAAGGACCAGCTGGCAGACTACACGGGCGACTTCTCTTTCCAGATCACGCAGATCTCCCACTTCGTGCCTGCTGAGAACAACGAGGAGCTCTGGAAGGCCGTCTATGGCCAGGACGCCGACATCAAGGACGAGGCTGCTTTCCGCCAGACCATCGCCGAGGGCGTGCGCCAGCAGCTCGTGCAGGACGAGGACTTCAAGTTCATGCAGGACGTTCGCAAGCATTGCGAGAAGAAGGTCGGCGAACTGACCTTCGCCAACGACATCCTCAAGCGCGTCATGCTGCAGAACAACCAGGACAAGGGTGAGAAGTTTGTCGAGGAGAACTACGACCGCAGCATCAAGGAGCTCACCTGGCACCTCATCAAGAACAAGCTAGTCGAGCAGACCGGCGTGAAGGTGGAGGAGCAGGATATCCGCGAGATCGCCCGCCAGTCCACCCGCGCACAGTTCGCACAGTACGGCATGGGCAACATCCCCGACGAGCTGATCGAAAAGTATGCCGACGAGATGCTGAAGAAGCGCGAAAATGTGGAGCCGCTCGTGGAGGCTGCCATCGACCGCAAGCTGGCCGTCGCCCTGAAGGAGGTGGTGAAGCTCGACACGAAGGAGATTTCCCTCGAAGACTTCAATAAGATGCTGGAGGCTTAAAAACAAGCCTTTTTCAGAAAAAAACTTCTTTTTTCAAGAGGTTATCGATTTTTTTTCTTAACTTTGTGTGTGGATAATGACCACCATCCCCATCAAGGGTGGCGCGATCCTTGTCCACAGACAAAGGGAAGGAGGTCGATAGCCTCTTTGCTTTTTGTCTAACAGCTAACAAACAGAAAGGTAAAAATGAACGATTTTAGAAAGTACGCCGTCGGCCATCTGGGCATGAACGGCCTCGTACTCGACGAAGTGATGAGGGCCCAGCAGCAGTACGTCAACCCCTACATCCTCGAGGAGCGCCAGCTCAACGTGACGCAGATGGACGTGTTCTCACGACTGATGATGGACCGCGTCATCTTCCTCGGCACGGAGGTGAACGACTATACCGCCAACACGCTGCAGGCGCAGCTGCTCTACCTCGACTCCGTAGATCCGGACAAAGACATCTCTATCTATATCAATTCGCCGGGCGGAAGCGTCACGGCAGGACTTGCCATCTACGACACCATGCAGTTTATCTCCTCCGACGTGGCTACCCTCTGCTCGGGCATGGCCGCCTCGATGGCAGCCGTACTCCTCGTGGCGGGCAAGGAAGGCAAACGCTCCGCGCTCAAGCATAGCCGCGTGATGATCCACCAGCCGCTCGGTGGCGTACAGGGACAGGCTTCCGACATTGAGATAGAAGCTCGCGAGATCCAAAAATACAAGAAAGAACTCTACAACATCATTGCAGAGCACTCACACCAGCCGTTCGACAAGGTGTGGCAGGACAGCGACCGCAACTACTGGATGACAGCCGACGAGGCCAAGGAATACGGCATGATCGACCAGATCATGGTGAAGAAAGGTGGTGCCGACGAAGCCTCGGCTAAAGAATAAATCACGGAATAGCAACTCACGATATATCTCATTAATATATTAAGGAGAGAATATGCCTAAAAAGAAATGTTCTTTCTGCGGAAGGTCGGAGGATGATGTCAATATGCTCATCTCGGGCCTGAGCGGATACATCTGCGACGACTGCATCAAGCAGGCTTACAACATACTGGAGACGGCAGGAGCAGTCGACGACCCCAAAAAAGGAAAGGGAGGAGCCCGCAAGCTGGCCGAGGTGCCCAAGCCAATGGACATCAAGGCTTACCTCGACGAATATATCATCGGGCAGGACGAGGCCAAGCGATCATTGGCCGTGGCCGTCTATAACCATTACAAGCGCTTGCAGCAGCCCGAGGACGAGACGGGCGTGGAGATCGAGAAGAGCAATATCATCATGGTCGGATCCACGGGAACGGGCAAGACGCTCCTCGCACGCACCATAGCCAAACTCCTGGACGTGCCGTTCACCATCGTCGATGCCACCGTCTTCACCGAGGCGGGCTATGTCGGCGAGGACGTGGAGAGCATCCTCTCGCGACTCCTGCAGGTGGCCGACTACGATGTGGCCGAGACGGAGCGCGGTATCGTCTTCATCGACGAGATCGACAAGATAGCCCGCAAGTCGGACAACCCCAGCATCACGCGCGACGTCAGCGGCGAGGGCGTGCAGCAGGGACTCCTCAAGCTCCTCGAAGGCACGGTGGTCAACGTACCCCCCAAGGGCGGACGCAAGCACCCGGACCAAAACTACACACAGGTGGACACAAAGAACATCCTCTTCATCTGTGGTGGAGCGTTCGACGGCATCGAGACCAAGATAGCCCGACGACTCAACACCCACGTCGTGGGATTCAACTCCATACAGAACACGGCAAAGATCGACAAGAACGACTTGATGAAATATGTTCTGCCTCAGGATCTGAAGGCGTTTGGACTCATCCCCGAGATCATCGGACGACTGCCGGTGCTCACCTATCTGAAGCCGCTCGACCGCGAAGCCTTGCGCAAGATCCTCGTCGAGCCGAAAAACTCCATCGTCAAGCAGTTTACCAAACTCTTCGAGATGGACGGCATCAAACTCACCTTCACCGACGGCGCGCTCGACTACATCGTCGATAAGGCCGTGGAGTACAAACTCGGCGCGCGTGGCCTGCGATCCATCGTAGAGAGCGTGGTCAACGAGGCGATGTTTGAATTGCCCTCCAAGGACGTGCAGGAACTGGAAGTGACGCGCGACTATGCCGCGCAGGAGTTGGAGAAATCAACCAGCCTGCGCCGTCTGGAACAAGGCAAGTAGTGTGTCTATCACCCACAACCCCACCACCGACAGGGCCGAAAGGACCTGACGGGGCGGGGGCCAGTCCTCCCCTCCCCTACGGAGACGGATGGACAGGAATCACCCCTACGATACGGAATACATCAACTATTAACAATGACAAAGGAAGTGAATCTGACCGAAGCACTCAAACATTACTTTGGCTTCGACAAGTTTAAGGGCGACCAGGAGGCTATCATCCGCAACCTCCTGGACGGTAACGACAGCTTTGTCCTCATGCCCACGGGCGGCGGAAAGAGCCTATGCTACCAGCTTCCATCCCTGTTGATGGACGGGACGGCCATTGTCGTCTCACCCCTCATCGCACTTATGAAGAACCAAGTGGATGTCATCAACGGCCTCAGCGAGGAGGACGGCGTGGCCCACTACCTCAACTCGTCGCTGAAGAAGGCTGAGATAGACCGCGTGAAGTCGGATATCGTCAAGGGACACACGAAGCTACTCTACGTCGCCCCGGAGTCCTTGAACAAGGAGGAGTATATCGAGTTCTTCAAAACCGTCCACATCACTTTCTATGCCATTGACGAAGCTCATTGTATCTCGGAGTGGGGACACGATTTCCGACCCGAATACCGCAAAATTCGCCACGCCATCGACGAGATAGGCACGGCACCCGTCATAGCCCTGACGGCCACGGCGACCGACAAGGTGCGCACGGACATCAAGCGGAGCCTGGGCATCGACAACGCGCCAGAGTTTAAGAGCTCCTTCAACCGTCCCAACCTCTACTATGCCGTGAAGCCCAAGACGAAGGAGGTGGACAAGGAGATCGTCAAGTTTATCAAGGAGCACCAGGGCAAGAGCGGCATCATCTACTGTCTCTCGCGCAAGAAGGTGGAGGAGCTTTCAGAGATATTGAAAGCCAACGACATCCAGGCCGCCCCCTATCATGCTGGTCTCGACTCCGAGACACGGTCGCAGACGCAGGACGACTTCCTGATGGAGAACATCAAGGTGATCGTTGCCACTATCGCCTTTGGCATGGGTATCGACAAACCCGATGTGCGCTTTGTCATCCACTACGATATTCCCAAGTCGCTGGAGGGCTACTACCAGGAAACAGGACGCGCCGGACGCGACGGCAAGGAGGGCATTTGTGTGGCCTTCTACTCATACAAGGACCTCAAGAAACTGGAGAAATTCATGGAGAACAAGCCGATCGCCGAACAGGACATCGGGCGCCAACTGCTTCAGGAGACAGCCGCCTATGCCGAGTCGTCGGTCTGCCGCCGCAAAATGTTGCTCCACTACTTCGGAGAGGAGTATCCGAAGGACAACTGCGGGATGTGTGACAACTGCGTACACCCCAAGCAAAGGATTGATGCGGAGAAGCAGCTCGCCATTGTCCTGCGGGCCGTAGGCGTGCTCAAGGAGAACTTCAAGCAGGAGTATCTCATCGACTTCGTGAAAGGCAGGGCTACTGATGATATCAGGATTCATCACCACGACGAGCTGGAGGAGTTTGGCGAGGGAGAAAACGAGGACCCGAAGATATGGAATCCCGTGATCCGCCAAGGACTGCTCAACGGCTATATGCGCAAAGACATTGAGAGCTATGGCATCTTGAAACTCACCGCAGCAGGCAAGCGATACCTGAAAAGCCCGAAGCCCTTTCAGGTGGTCATGGACGCAGAGTTTAAGGACGAGGACTATGAGGAGGGAGGCGAAGGCGGTTTCGGCGTGCTCGACCCGCAACTCTTCGCCATGCTCAAGGACCTGCGCCACGATATGGCCCGCAAACTGGAGCGCCCTCCTTACGTCATCTTCCAGGACGTTTCCCTGGAACAGATGGCAACCATCTATCCTATCAACGAGAAGGAGCTGCTCAACATCCAAGGAGTCGGAGCGGGCAAGGCCAAGCGCTATGGCCAACCGTTCTGCGACCTGATCAAAAAGTATTGCGAGGAGAACGATATCGTCCGTCCCGAAGAGTACCGCGTCAAGACGGTGGCGAAGAAGTCGATGCAAAAGGTGAAGATCATCCAGAGTATCGACCACCAGCTCTCCCTCGACGACATCGCACGCGCCGAGGGCCTCGATTTCGACGAACTGATAGACAAGCTCGATGATATCGTGGACAGCGGAACAAAGCTCAACATCGACTACTATCTCGACGACACGTACGACGAGGATCAGATAGACGACATCTACGACTACTTCATGGAAAGCGATACGGACGACATCGACAAGGCGATGGACGAACTGAATGAGGACTACACCGAAGAGGAGATACGGTTGGTACGCATCCAGTTTATATCCGAGATGGCCAATTAGGCCGACACCCTCGCACTATTCCACCCACCATTTACCATCATGGGGACTGCCTCTCGACGAGGTCAGTCCCCATTCCTTTTTCTTCTCTGCCGAGACTATTATTTCGCAGCCTCTCTCCGCATCACGCGCAAGCGATGCAACTTCTGCTGACGACGGTAGCCACGCCACACCCCCATGCCCACACGCGGCCAAGAGGGGATATGCTTGATCTGGTGGCGCACCATCGGTATGTCCCAAAGCAACATCAGCAGGGTGAAAAACAAATATCAGCCTGCCTATTCATTATAGATAGCCACCTTGATCACTCCGTCCTCCCGGTTTTCAAAGAGGCGGTAGGCCTTTTCTATCTCGGCGAGCGGGAAGCGATGGGTGATGAGCGGCGTGGTGTCGATCTTTCCCTGCGCTATCAGCCGGAGCGTCTCCTCACAGTCGCACCCATCCACACCTCCTGTCTTAAAGGTCAAGTTCTTGCCATACATATCGGGCAGGGGGAGCACCTGTGGCTCGTCATAGAGGGCTACGATCGTGACGATGGCATTGGGACGCGCACACCGCCAAGCCAGACGGAAGGTGTCCTTGGCGCCCGCCACCTCCAGCACACGGTCAGCTCCACCATGGTCGCTATGGACCTTGACCATTGCCTCGCACTCCTCGGGTGTAGTGAGCAACACGTCGGGATAGTGGGATCGCACAAAGTCGCGGCGCTCAGACGACGCCTCACAGACGATGATACGCCGTGGCCGATGCAGCATCACGCAGAGCAGGGCGCAGAGTCCCGTAGGCCCAGCCCCGATGATGAGGACGGTGTCCTCCTCCGTGATCTCGCTGATGCGTGCTGCCCAGAAGCCTGTAGCCAGCACGTCGCCGACCAACAACGCCTGCTCGTCGGTCACACCATCGGGAATGCGGTTCAATCCCTGCGTAGCCAGCGGCACGCGCACATACTCCGTTTGTCCACCGTCGATACGGCATCCCAAAGCCCAGCCACCATGGGGCGAGGTACAGTTGTTGACATAGCCGTGTCGGCAGAAGAAGCATTCGCCACAGAAGGTCTCCACATTGACCGTCACGCGATCGCCGACCTTCACGCCCCTGACATCGGCTCCCGTCTCCTCCACCACACCGACCATCTCGTGGCCCACGGTGATGCCAGGCACAGCCCTTGGCACACTTCCGTGCTTGATATGAAGGTCACTGGAGCAGATGCTTCCCAAGGTCACGCGCACAATGGCGTCGGTAGGCTCCTGTATCGTCGGTCTCGGTTTGTCCGTCAGGGCAAACTTTCCTTTTTCTATATAAGTATATGCTTTCATCTTGATGGATTATCTCTATGGTCATTACTACTGATTGCCCTCCTGGCAGTCTTTGAGGACCGTGGCCACCCGTCGCTATGCCTCCGTCCCTTCTATGGGGGCAACACGCAGGGTTCCTGCCCGTGCGATGAGATCTTTCACCACCTCGCCCCCTGCGATGAGTCCCTCCACGGCAGGCACCCATGCGTTGGAGGCCGGGACTCCCTGCTCCGACCCACAACGCTGCTGGTCGGCCTCTGGGCAGCGCGCCCGAAACGCACAGTCTGTCTCCTCCTGCGGAAGGCCCTCCAAGGGCAGTTCCGGACTATAGACCACCTTCACATGGCGAATATTCTCCTTGCGGAGCTTCTTGCGCAGCACCTTGGCGAGCGGATCGTTGATAGTCTTGAAGAGGTCGGTCACCTCAAACTGCGTAGCATCGAGCTTGAAGGCTGCTCCCAGACAGCACAGATGGGGCACGCCGAGAGCATGGCAACGGCGTATCAGATCGAGCTTCGCCGTCACCGTGTCGATACAGTCCACCACATAATCATATTGAGCAAGGTCTATCTCGTCCGCCCGCGTCGGAAGGTAGAACATCGGCAGTTTGCGCACCACACAGTCGGGATTGATGGCATGGATACGCTCCTCGGCCACATCGACCTTCGGGCGTCCCACCGTGGGAAGGGTGGCGAGCAACTGGCGGTTGACATTGGTCACACAGACACGGTCGTTGTCGATCACGTCGATGGCACCCACACCGCTCCTGGCCAGCACCTCGACGACATAACCGCCCACGCCGCCTACACCAAAAACGGCCACCCGACTGGCAGCGAGCGTCTCGAGGGCAGGACGGCCCAAAAGAAGTTGCGTTCTTGAAAATTGTTTCTGCATCGTTGGCTTATCACTTTCTCGCTGCAAAGTTACTACGAAAAGGCGAGAAAAGCCACAAGCAGGGAGCTGAAAGCAGGGGAAAGTTTTGCCAAACGTGCTTTTCCGTTGTCAAATAGGGAACTTTTTTAGGTCGTTTCAAGTAAAATGCGTTCCTTTGCATGCGTGAAAGAGAGCAGCACGATACTGACGATAACGGGTTCCGATGGCACGGGCCTCTCTGGCGTGCAAGCCGACATGAAGACCATATCGGCCTTGGGCGGCTACGCCATGTCGGCTATCACGTGCATCACGGTGCAGAACACCCTCGGCATCCAGGAGTTCTACGATCTCCCCGCTGCCGTGGTCCGCAGTCAGATAGAGGCTGTGGTCAACGATATCGAGCCGCAAGTGATCAAGGTGGGCTTGATTCGTTCGGTAGAAACGCTCGACGTCATCATCGACGCAATCCTGCGCTACCGTCCGCGCTTCGTGGTCTATGCCCCTGCTTCGGTCTCTGCCAAGGGCGACCGACTGATGGGCGAGGACGTGCTGACACAGATCCAGCGTCGCCTCATCCCGCTCTGTACGCTCGTCGCCCCACAGCAGCACACGCTCCACGGCGCACAAAACGCCTATTGCAGTGCGGTGGCTGTCTATCTGAGCCAAAACTTCTCCATCGAGGAGGCACAGGAGCGGGCCGCACGGTTTGCCAAGGGAATGATGGCACGCACAGCGGAGCCACAGGGACGAAGCATGGAACTCTACCAGGCGTTTGTCTCGGCAGTGGAGCAGCATGCGAAGACCAATAGCGACGTGGCGTTCTATGCCGACTGCCTCAACGTTTCGCCCCGCTACCTCTCGCAGGTGTGCCGTAAACTGGGAGAGAAGACCCCGAAGCAGATCATCGACACCGCCCTGCTGGCCTGCATCCATCAGGAACTGATGCTGACGACCCACACCTTCCAGGAGATAGCCTACGGCTGCGGATTCTCTTCACAAGCCCATTTCTCGAAGTTTTTCAAGAAACTGACGGGAATGACACCCAGCGACTTTCGACGGCAGAACAAGGAGTAGGCGCGCCTGTAGCGCCCTCGCTTCCCACAAGCTGCGTCAGGGGTTTCCACCTCTGACCTACCCTTCCTATGCCCTCGCCGAAGCAGTCTCGCTGCCAACCCAAACAGAATATTAAACAATAAAAAGAAAATAAAATCATGGAACAGAACAGACAAGAGTTGAACCGCAACCTCGCCCAGATGCTGAAGGGCGGTGTGATCATGGACGTAACGACCCCCGAGCAGGCACGCATCGCTGAGGAGGCTGGCGCCTGCGCCGTCATGGCCCTGGAGCGCATTCCCGCCGACATCCGTGCCGCTGGTGGCGTGAGCCGCATGAGCGACCCGAAGATGATCAAGGGCATCCAGGCCGCCGTCTCCATCCCCGTGATGGCCAAGTGCCGCATCGGCCACTTCGTCGAGGCACAGATTCTCCAGGCCATCGAGATCGACTACATCGACGAGAGCGAGGTGCTGAGCCCTGCGGACAACATCTACCATATCGACAAGACGCAGTTTGAGGTGCCGTTCGTCTGTGGCGCACGCAATCTCAGCGAGGCGCTCCGCCGCATTGCCGAGGGTGCCACGATGATTCGCACCAAGGGTGAGCCGGGCACGGGCGACGTCGTCCAGGCCGTGAGCCACATGCGCCTGATGCAGGCTGAAATCCGTCGCCTCGTCGGCATGAGCGAGGACGAGCTCTTCGAGGCTGCCAAGCAGCTCCAGGCTCCCTACGACCTCGTGAAGTACGTACACGACCATGGCAAACTGCCTGTGGTGAACTTCGCCGCTGGTGGTGTGGCTACGCCTGCCGACGCTGCGCTGATGATGCAGCTGGGCGCAGAGGGTGTCTTCGTCGGATCGGGTATCTTCAAGAGCGGAGACCCCGTGAAGCGTGCCGCTGCCATTGTCCAGGCCGTGACCAACTACAAGGATGCCAAGAAGATTGCCGAGCTGAGCGAGGACCTGGGCGAGGCGATGGTTGGCATCAACGAGCAGGAGATCAAGATCCTCATGGCCGAGCGCGGACAATAATGAGGATAGCGGTATTAGCCTTGCAGGGAGCATTCATCGAGCACGAGCGAATGCTCCAGCAGCTGGGCGCTGAATGTTTTGAGGTGCGCCAGCTCTCCGACTGGAACCAGCCCAAGGACGGCCTGGTCATCCCGGGTGGCGAATCGACGACGATGCTGAAGTTGCTCCACGATCTGGAGCTGCTCCAGCCCATCCGCGAGGCCATTGCCGGCGGACTGCCCGTCTTCGGCACCTGTGCCGGACTGATCCTGCTGGCCAAGGAGGTGGAGGGCGAGGAGTTCCCACGCCTCTCCACGATGGATATCCGCGCGCGCCGCAACGCCTATGGACGACAGTTGGGCAGTTTCCACACCTCCCTCGACATGGCGGAGGTGGGCACCGGTCTCCCTGCCACGTTCATCCGTGCGCCCTATATAGAAAGCGTGGAGGACGACGTGCGCGTCCTGGCCTCCGTCGATGGCCATATCGTGGCGGCAAGACAGGGCAACCAGCTCGTCACGGCTTTCCATCCCGAACTGGACAGCGATTTGCACATACACAAATACTTTCTCTCGATGATCGCCGCATAGGCTTCAGCGCCTTGCCAGGAAAGTGTAAATAGAATCTTTTGGTGTTTCCCATGCGGCCCTCGATAGCCGCAGACAGGTTAGATGGCCTGACACACTGCCAACCAGGGTGTCAGGCCATTTTTTATTGTTCTTTTGCTTCTACTAAGAAGGTCTTAGTGTATAGCCTTTCGTGCACAAGTCTGTTCTCTGCACGGCAATTATACCTACACGTAAAAGCGTGCGCCCCCTACTTCGTGAGCACCACCGACGTGGGACCGGGAATGACGAGGCGACGCTTGTAGAGGTCGCCGACAGCCCGTTTGAAGACCTTCTTGCTCACATGAAACACGCGCTTGATGTCCTCGCTATCGCTCTTGTCGCCCAAGGGGCAGCGTCCGTCGTGCGCCTGCAGATAGGCCAGGAGCGTGTCGGCGAAGTCCTGCGTCTGCCGCTTTCCCGTAGGCTGGAGCGAACAGTCGAGTTTGCCGTCCTCACGTATGCGGCTGATGAATCCCCGCAGACGGTCGCCCGTGTGGACATACTGGAAGATCTGATCTTCGTAGATGAGCGCGGGATAGCGATTGTCAACGATGACCTTGAATCCGAGGTCCGTCTTCTGCCATACGAGCAGTTCCACCTCGTCGCCCACATGGTAGGGACGGAAGCCCACAGCGTCCGTCTCTTCCTCCGCAGCCTCGATCTCTCCCCTACGGGCGGCAGCATCGTAGTCCTCCGCATAGTCGTGGAGATAGTGCTCCACCTTGGCCGAGGCCACCAGACGGTAGCTCTCTTCGTCGGCATGGATATGGACGACATACTTCAGTCCCACCTCCATGCGCTTCTTCTGCTCGCGAAACGGGCAGAACAGGTCTTTCATTACGCCCCAATGGAGGAACGCACCATACTGGTTGACCCACGCACATTGCAGATACGCAAACTCATCCACCCGGGCGAGTGGCTTCTCGGTCGTGGCGATGGGTCGCTCCTCCTGGTCGAGATAGACGAAGACGCGCAGCGTGTCGCCCACCTGCGTGCCCTCGGGCACATACTTGTCGGGCATGAGGATTTCTCCGTCGCGTCCGCCATCGAGGTAAAGGCCAAAGCGCTCGCCTTTGCCCTCACGATAAGCCACTTCCTGAACAGTCAGGTCATTGTAATCGCCGAGTTTTATCTTGATCATCTGTGTTGATAGTCTAAATGGTCCTACTACTTTTTTCTATGAATGACGGGAGGGCGGTCCACAAAACAGGGCATGGATGGACAGACTACCCGCCGAGCCGTGTCACGCCCGCCTACACCTCGCCCTGCAAAGCCTCGTTGCCTTGCGAAGCCTCATCGCCACCGACGATCATGCCGTCGCGCAGATGGATGGTGCGGTCGGTGATTTGCGCCAGCGTCTCGTCGTGGGTGACGATGACGAACGTCTGCCCCAGTTTGTCGCGCAGGTCGAAGAAGAGCTGGTGGAGTTCCGCCTTGTTCTTGCTGTCCAGACTTCCCGAGGGTTCGTCGGCGAGGATCACGGCCGGCCGGTTGACCAAGGCGCGTGCCACGGCCACTCGCTGCTTCTCGCCACCAGAGAGTTCGCTGGGCTTATGGCGCGCCCGGTCGGCCAGACCCATGAAGTCCAGCAGTTCCTCGGCCCGCTTCCGCGCCTCAGAGGTCGATTTTCCTGCGATAAACGCGGGAATCATCACGTTCTCGATGGCCGTAAACTCCGGCAGGAGTTGATGAAACTGGAAGACGAAGCCCACATGGCGGTTGCGAAATTCGCTGAGCTTATGCCCCGACAACTGCTGTGTCTCTACCCCATCGACCACCACCGACCCGCTATCGGGCTTGTCCAGCGTGCCGATGATCTGGAGGAGCGTGGTCTTGCCCGCCCCCGAGGGACCCACGATGCTCACCACCTCCCCTTTGTTGATGTGGAGGTCGATGCCTTTGAGCACCTGTAGCGAGCCGAAGCTCTTCGTTATACCTTTGATGTCTATCATTTCTTCTTCGTTTTTCTGATTATTTTCTTCGCTACCACAGCCAGTCGGTGGTAGAGGTTGTGATAGAGCCATCCGAGCACCGCCTCATAGGCCGAACGGTCCTCGACATGCTGGGGCTCGGCAAAGGTCATCACGTCGGTCTTGTCCTCGCCAAACTGGTCGGGGAATATGATCATGAGGTTCTTGCCTGAGAAGTACTTGGTCAGTTCCTCTGGCAGGCGCTCCATGGCGTTCTTGAACGACACCGTGCCCTTGCGCGCGGTGACGACCACGAAGATGTGGTCTTCCTTGATCTGGGCGGCCAGCGTCGGCAGCTCGTTCCAGTGCTCCATCTCCACATACTCGGCGCGCACGCTCTCATGGTGGTTGAGCTCATACTGCCGGATGCGGGTCAGCGTGTCCTGGCGCCCATGGTAGGCGATGCGGCAGTCGAGATTCTCGGCCAGTCGCGAGAGGCGCTCGAGCCAGCGGTAGAAGCCCGGCTCAAACTGTGCGCGCGAGGGCACACAGACCACGATGCGACGCAGCGTCGAGAGAGGCTGCATCAGGCGCGCCATGATGATCTGTCGCGACAGGCCGTTGAAGAGGCTTTGGTGAAACTTCCCCCAGAAGGTGGTGGAATCGGAGAAGTGCATGTGCATGCCGATGACGACCTCCGTGGCCCTAAACTCCTTGAAGGCGTGCATGATGCCATTGGCAATATTGGTCGCCACGCGGAGCTGACTCTGCATCTTCACGTCGGCCGAGGCGGCGTAGCTCGTCACCTGTTCCAGCAGTTTGCAGCCCTCGGCCCGCTGGCGATCGATATTGGCATCGTCATAGACCACGCTCAAGGCCACGAGGTCGTGGTCGCGTTTCGGATTGCGCATGAGCAGGGCGAGGTTGGTGAGGCGGTTGGCATACTCGGGATATTTCACGGGGATGAGCACCGTCTCATCCTGCACCCCGGCGTCCTCCTGTGGCTGCTCCTTCTCGGCCAGGACGATATGCTTGGCGGCATATTCCGTCACGAGGCTGGAGATGACGCAGGTGAAGAGGATCATGATGACGATGCCGTTGAGCACCTCGTCGCCGAAGAGATACTCGCCCGGGGCTACTTGGATGCGCAGTCCCACCATCACCATGGCGATGGATCCGGCAGCATGGGCGGAAGTGAGGCCAAACATCAGGTGGCGAGCCTGGCGGTCGAAGCGCAGGAGCCATCCCGCAAGATAGGCTGCCAGGGCCTTGCCGGCCGTGCCGAAGAAGGTGATGCAGGCCACGACCAGGAGGATGCGTCCACCCTCGAAGAGCAGGTGGAGGTCGATGAGCATACCCACGCCGATGAGGAAATAGGGGATGAAGAGGGCGTTGCCCGTAAACTCCAGACGGTTCATCAGCGGCGAGACCTTCGGGATGAAGCGGTTGAGGATCAGTCCAGCCACAAAGGCACCGAAGATGCCCTCCAGGCCAATCATCTGGGAGAGCGCGCCACAGAGAAAGAGGACGCTCAGGACAAAAACAAACTGCATGACCGCATCGCTATAGCGGCGCAGAAACCAGCGTGTCAATCGGGGGATGAGGAAGATCGTGCCCGCACAGTAGGCCGCAAACTTCACGGCAAACCATAGCCAAAAGCCTGGGCCCGAGGCGCCCTCAAACTGGTTGACGATCGTCGCCAGCGAGACCAGGGCGAAGAAGAGCGAGGTCATCGTGGCGCCCACACTGAGCGTGGTGGCCGCATGGCGCCCCAGTCCGTAGCGACCCACGATGGGATAGGCCACGAGGGTGTTGGAGGCCATGAGACAACCCAGCAGCAGCGAGGCCATCTGCGTGTAGCCCAGCAGCTCCACGGCCATGAAGTAGGTCAGCACAAAGGGCAGCAGAAACGTCAGCACGCCAAAAAGCAGCACCCGCCCTCGGCTGCGCCGAAGGCCCTCCATGTCCATCTCCAGACCGGCGAGGAACATGATGTAGAAGAGACCCACGAAACCGAAGAGGCTGAACGACGCGTCGCGCTCCAGCACATGGAGGCCGTAGGGGCCGATGAGGACGCCTGCCAGCACCAGTCCGATGATGTGGGGAATGCGCAGCCGGCCCATGATAATCGGCGCAAAGAGGATGATCAGGAGCACCGTCAGAAAGATCAGCGGCGGCTGTGATATGGGGAGATACTGGGTCGTGAGCAGCATATCGATTCCTTAATTTTTTGCAAAGGTAACAAAAAACACGCAATTACGCACCACTGTGTCCTCGCTTTTTCGTAATTTTGCGCCATATATTACTTGTTAAGAGAAAGGAACAGAAAAATGAAAATAGCTATCGTTGGCGCAAGCGGCGCCGTAGGACAAGAGCTTCTTCGCATTCTCGAAGAGCGCCAATTCCCGGTCGATGACCTTCTTTTGTTTGGTTCCGAACGTAGCGCGGGCCGCGAGTACCTCTTCAGGGGCAAGCCCCATACCGTCCGCCTGCTCCAGGACAACGACGACTTCCGTGGGGTCGATATCGCCTTCACCAGTGCCGGAGGCAGCACGTCGGCTCGCTTCGCCGACACCATCACGCGCCACGGGGCCGTGATGATCGACAACAGCAGCCAGTTTCGCATGGACGAGGACGTGCCTCTCGTCGTCCCGGAGATCAATCCGGAGGATGCCAAGCGCCGTCCGCGCAACATCATTGCCAACCCCAACTGCACGACGATCATGATGGTCGTGGCTCTCTACCCCATCGAGCGCCTGTCCCACATCCGCAAGATCCACATCGCCAGCTACCAGAGCGCCTCGGGGGCTGGCGCCGAGGCCATGCGCGAACTGCAGCAGCAGTACAAGGAGATCCTCGAGACGGGCAGCGCCCATAGCATCAGCCACTTCCCCCACCAGTTGGCTTACAACGTCATACCGCAGATCGACAAGATGACGGACAACGACTATACGAAGGAGGAGATGAAGATGTATCACGAGACGCGCAAGATCATGCACTCCGATGTTCGCACGAGTGCCACCTGCGTCCGCGTGAGCTCACTCCGCAGCCATTCCGAGAGTGTCTGGTTCGAAACCGAGCGCCCGCTCTCGGTAGAGGAGATCCGCCACGCCCTCCAGGAGGCTCCTGGCGTGACCCTCGTCGATGATCCCCAGCACTATGTCTATCCCATGCCCCTGGAGTCGGCGGGCAAGGATGACGTCTTCGTGGGGCGCATCCGCAAGGACCTGGCCGACGACCATAGTTGCACGCTCTGGCTCACGGGCGACCAGATCCGCAAGGGGGCTGCCCTCAATGCGGTCCAGATAGCCGAGATTCTGTAGCACGGAGCACGACAGGCTCCATAGCCTCAACTACACAGACGACGGACGCCACACCCGGTTCTGATCTCATCAGCACCGGGCGCGACGTCCGTCGTCCGTATGGCTTCTCGGCGGCCGCTACTTGTGCGCCTGATAGTATTTCACGGCGGCCGCCACGTTTTTCTTCACGGCCCTGCTCGACATCGTCGCGCCCGTCACGCCATCTACCTCCGAGGCTTTGGCTGCCGTACTGAGTTTCATGCCCGCAAACTTGGGCAGCAGGCCCTGTCTCACCTTCTGGAAAAACTTCGGGCTCTCTTGGTTGCGCTGGGCCTCGACCTTCACCACCTTGCCGCCCTTGATATAGACAAACAGGGGCGTTGCGCCCTTAAAGCCGCGCACCGTCGGACACAGCGTGACGGTATTGACAACATACGTGCCGTCGCTCTGACGCTGCATCGCCTTGTCACCCTGGCCTACTGCCACGGCCAAGCCCGTACTCATCACGAGGGCCAGGGACAGCGAGGCCCACCATTTTGATTTCTTCATTGGTCTATGCTTTTTTGTTCCTCTTTCGTTTTCCTCCTTCCTGCCCGTCTCCGCCCCACAGGACAGCCTCGGACCATACTGCTTGCAAATATAGGGAGAAAAACGCTATCCTCACCAACTTCCATCTGATATTTATGCACTATTAACCTTTCCTTCGTGGCCCGACTTATGGCGTTTTCTTCAAAATCGCACTCACTTCAGTGCAGTTTTTACCCAAAATCGCACTCACCTCAGTGCATTTTTCCACAAAAACTGCACACAACATAGTGCAATTTCACAAAAAGACGTATCTTTGCAGACAAGCACGGTTCGCGAGACGTTCTTCTTCAACCAGACCCGATCTCTCTGTTCCGTCACCACATCCCCCGTCTCCGACTTCCTCATCGATGGGAAATACACCTTTGAGGTAGGAGGCAAAAAGAAGCGACAACGCCAGCTGCAGAGCATAGAAAACGGCTACGTCGTCAAGGACGACATCGAGACAGGCTACGGCAACATCATCCCTCTATGGATGTTTGGCATGCTCTACTGATCTTCTCCCTGTCCTGACATCTACCACGTTTCCTCCATGTACCCACCACGTATCGTCCTCCCTTCCAGCATATATCGACCTCATATTGTTTCCGTATTGTTTCCGTATTGTTTCCGCTTCCGGAAGCGAGAACGATAGGAGAACGATAGGAGAACGATACGGGATCGATACGGGATCAATACGTGATCAATACGTGATTGATACGAGACCGATACGAGAACGGTCTTTTCCGACTCTCAATCGAGGAGATTGATAAGAAATTTAACTTTTTCATCATCGTTTCTTTTGAATCTATTTTACGTTTCAGCCACTCGCCTCTTCCTGCCGTTCATGCCAACAAGCCTGGCTCACCATTTGCCCTGACGCAGCCTCTATACAAAGATAACCTTCCGTCCAGCCGAATGCAAGCCGATTAGCATGAATTAACGACTCATTAACTATTCCTCCGTATCCATTTAACAAAGCCCATCTCAGGCCAAAAACCTCCATTGCAACCTTTCCTTAAGCCCTTTCCCCAGTTTTATCCACCCAAAGATTGTTGTCTCTCATCGCTACCAGCAGCCAAGAGATACAGGTTCTGACTTGTCAAAATAGCGAACAAACAAAACTGTCAAGTTTGAAAATCATTTGCGACAAAGGCCACCGAGACCCAAGGATCTTTAGTCCTCTTAGTCCCAGTGGCCTTATCGTATTTTTTTAATTAATGAATGAAGAGGTCAGCCTTTACTTTGCCACAAACTTCTTGCCGTTTTGGATATAGATATTACCCTTTTGCGGACGCTCCACCTTCCTGCCCATCAGGTCATAGACGCTGTTGTCCTTGCTTTGTGTCTCCACAATAGCAGGGGAATCGATGGCCGTCGTGGGGAACTCGCTCGGGTCAATCTCGACATAGTTCCAGAATTTCTCCCAGCCCATGCAGTTGTGAGAAGTGTCCTTGTACTTGTTGATAGTACCCTTGGGGATATAGACAACGGGGGTGTTTAAGCCATCGGGGAAATCAAAGCCAGAAAAGACACCGCCGTCCGTAGGATCGCACACGGGGGGCTCCATGGCGGCGCAATAGATTTCCTTGATGTCCCTCCACTGGGCGCAGCTCTCAGTGCCCAAAGACTTCATCGAGGCGGGGAAGACTATGCACTCCAAAGAGTCCAGGCCTGCAAGGGCCTCTTCTCCAAGAGACTGCATTCCCAAGGGAAACTCCAGACGCTTTAATGAAATGCACAAATAGAAAGCGTGATCACCAATATGCTTGATGGTATGCGGGAAATTCACTTCACGAAGTCTGACGCAATTCGTCACAAATTCGATGGGTATCTCCGTCGGACCGTCTGCAAAAGTGATTTTCTCAAGATGCCAGTTTAAACCGAACTGACCACCCCATTTGGAAAAACGGCATGAGCCAGGAAGCGTCACCTCCCTCAAATCGCACTGCCAAAAAGCATTTCTGCCAATGGACTCAAGGCCTTCGGGAAAATTGACGGAGGTAATGGGACACCCATAAAAGGCCCACTCACCTATCGACTTCGTCGTCGATGGCAGTACAACCTTGCCTTTCAGCTTATAACAGAAGGCAAAAGCGTACTTACTGATCTCCTCAACCCCTTCGGGGATGACCAATGGGTTTATTTCCAGCTTTGTGGCATTAAACGCATACTCTCCCAAATAACGAAGAGAGGACGGGAAGTTCACTTGCCTGAGGGCATAAGCCTGGCAAAAGGCTGAATTGCCTATCTTCTCCAAACCCTCGGGAAGGATAATCCTTCTCAGAGCGATGTAATAGAAGCGCTCATTGGAGTCTCCCTCGTATTGTTCGTTCGCATGATAAAAGGCATTGTCAGGAATGGCATTGTTCTCAATAACTGCATTCTCCAAATTGATGACGGAAAGATTGCCATGGAGGGAGGCATCCCACATGGTATGGAAGTCGTCGTCATTGACATTACCTTTGACAACTAATGAGTCTATACTGCGAAGCTGGTCGCCCAACATCTCTGCCAACTCGCCGCCACGGGTCGTCGTCACTTCCTTCCACGTGAACTCATGGTTCTCATCTGGGGCCCTCTTGGATAGGAACTGGCAGCTCTGATGATCCTTGCCGTCAAGCGTCAGGGACAATGGAGCCTCACCATTCACAGACACGTTGTTTCCCTTCTGGACTGAGACCGTCCCGACAGTCCTGTCCGCTGCGTTTGCCGACAGGGCAAACAAGACGAAAAGTAAAGTGCTAAAAGCTCTCATGATGCAACGTTTTTATATTGTTATTAATTCTATCTGCAAACTTACGAAATTTTCACCAAAGCACCAAATATTTTTAGCTTTATTTTGACCTATGCGCAGCATTACCCCCCCGAGTACGAATTTCACCGTTATCTATCTACATATCAATTAATTACACGGATTTTTACCCAAATATTTTTTTCGGCGAATGTGCAAAAAAAGCCAGCAGTTTGTTCGAAGTTTAGGGAATGCACAAAGGCCATTGGGAATATAAAGAGCGTCAGTCCCCTTAGTCCCAATGGCCTTATTGCATTTTTTTAATTAATGAATGAAGAGGTCTGCCTTTACTTTGCCACAAATTTCTTGCCGTTTTGGATATAGACACCCTGCTTGGGAGGCCGCTGAAGGCGAACGCCTTGTAGGGTATAGATGTGGTCGGAGTTGGTCGATGCTTCCACGCCCTCTATTCCCGTAGTGTTTCCCACGGACGTTACATTGCGTGTGTTCACCACCACATCGCCGTCTTTTGTAATGAGAGTTCCCTCGGGGATGACAACGAAGTAGCCTGTCTCCGCTGCGAGCGGGAATCCGTCAAAGTCTGCCACCAATAGCCATTGGCCGTTCTCGTTTCTCATGGTCGGAACTACTTCCTTGACCATGACCATGGTACCCTCATGCGCCTCACATAGCTGCACCACGGGGGTTTCAGAGAGCATGACGGGCTGATCGTAATAGAATATCACCTCGTTGAGCTTGTCGGAAGGATGGTGGTCGAACAGGCTGCACCAAGTGTAGGTGAGCGGCTTGACCGGCTCCGTGTAGCCTCCGATGAAGTTGACGATGGCCTCCTCGTTGGTTATGTCAGAGCGATGCAAAGCGCTCACAGCACCTTTGGGGAGAAGCAGGGAGTAATGGACGCCGTTCTCAAACTTCATCCGATAGCCAAAGTCAATACCAGCGTAGCCCAGGTCCCAATCCCAGCTTACGTCGCAAGGATAGGTCCTTACGGGAACGCCCTCGCGCAGCAAGGTGATACTGTTGCCCTCCAGAGCTGCCGTTTCCGTGCAAAAATAGAAGCCTATACGGTCTTCCTCAGTCACGGTAGATCCCTCGTCAACAGAAGGCGTTGCCTGACCAAGATTCGACGGGACCTCAAACTCCACGCTGATTTCCTCGTTAGACACATCGCTCGTCCCCTCTTTGAAAATGCTGCCCTGCGGAATCACCACACGGTATTTTTCTCCCTTGGGAAGCAGGAGCTCGTCGGCGAAATCTACGGAGACCGTGCCTTGCGTCCTTTTCTTGCCTGTGTAATTGGAGCAGGAGAGGCTGCCCTCTGCAATGGTTTCGTCGCCGTTTTTAAGGTAGGCCTTGGCCTCGGGAGTCACGCTGACGCCAACGTCGAAGATAAAGCCGACACTTGAGATCGGACCAAAGACAAGCCGGTCCCCTATGGTACACTGTGTGGGCACAAGGCCGGAGCTAGTGGCAGCGGATGATACCGCAGATATCAGAAGCGATAGCAGAGCCAGTAAAAAAGTTTTTGTCTTCATGATGATAAATGGTTTGGGCCGGCATGGCCCAGGGACCATGCCGACGGTTAAACAAATTGTTATTGTCTCGGGGTGTGAATGACCAGTCACAAGGAGAGCTTGAAAGACTAGCAGTAACACTGCTCATGGAAAAGGTCCATTCACACACGTAGTCCCGTCCGCTGCGTTTGCCGACAGGGCAAACAAGACGAAAAGTAAAGCACTAAAAGTTCTCATGATGTAACGTTTCTATATTGTTATTAATTCTATCTGCAAACTTACGAAATTCTCATCAAAGTACCAAATATTTTTTAGCTTTATTTTGACCTATGCGCAGCATTACCCCCCCCCCGAACACGAATTCTACCGCTATCTATCTGTATATCAATTAATTACACGGTTTTTTTTACCCAAATATTTTTTTCGGCGAATGTGCAAAAAAGCCAGCAGTTTGTTCGAAGTTTAGAGAATGCGCAAAGGCCATTGGGAATATAAAGAGCGTCAGTCCCCTTAGTCCCAATGGCCTTATTG